>Ga0209958_1000215_pt1 | contig 165572 bp, 136 predicted proteins | sample ThiBio_inoc_plan_FD_183942 | JGI IMG/M metagenome (GOLD analysis project Ga0209958, IMG submission 183942) | Wastewater bioreactor microbial communities from Cape Town, South Africa - Thiocy_inoc_plan (SPAdes) | ecosystem: Engineered > Bioremediation > Thiocyanate > Unclassified | place: South... | reverse complement strand
TGGTGGTCTTACCGGGGGTGTCCACCTCTTCCCATTCCGAACAGAGAAGTTAAGCCCCCCATGGCCGATGGTACTGCACATCGCGGGAGAGTAGGTAGCTGCCATATGTATTTATAACGCCTCAACACACTGTTGAGGCGTTTTTTTGTTGGAGGAGGGGGAGACCCTCGTGCTCCTAACTACTCTAACGGTGCTCTCATCAACCGTCAACAACCCGGTGACAGACATCCTGGTACTATAACCGCTAACAGGTTATCTCTTACAGGAAGCAGAAACAATACAAAATGTTGATCTGACATTTTTGATACTGTTATCCTCTTCACAATACATTTGATCTTTAGTACAACAGCGTGTGCAGTTACCCTTGACAGGATATAAAAGGCAGCTTAAGGTTCTGCAATTGCTCATTTCTGCTTTGGGAATTCAGCGGGAATGATTTAATTACACGCTTGAGTCAACCATTCTGTTGAAACTTTAAAGTCTGTATATGAAAATTTTAAAAACCGGCTTGTTAGTGCTTTTATTGCTTTTTACGATCAGTGGAAGCGCACAAACACCTTCAAAGATCAATAATAACTGGGCCTTGGGTCATAGCACCAGTGGCTATCAGGGTATGTTGCTGGATTTTAATAACCCGGGACCTCCTGTCTTCTCTTCTTGTGCTATGGATGCAACAGAAGGCTGTGCAGCAGTATCTGATCTGTCGGGCCAACTGCTGTTTTACAGCAACGGCAATGTGGTCTGGGACAGGCAACATAATCCTATGCCCAATGGAAGTGATCTGTTGGGGAATGGTTATACGAGTACGTTGCATAAGGGCTCTGCAGCGCAGGGCGTGGTGATTGTACCCTTCCAGGTAAACAAGTATTTTATTTTTGAAACGGAGCCTACCTATCCGCCGGAAGAGTTGGAAAAAGGTTACCTGCGATATTCGATTGTGGATATGACATTGAATAATGGCTTGGGAGATGTGGTGACCGGAGCAAAGAACATTATCCTGGATTCCTTTATTGGTGAAGGAGCTGTAGCTGTCAAAGGAGAGGGGTGCTATACCTGGCTGGTGGTGCAGGCTAAGAATGGAAATTTTAAAGCTTTTAAAATTGAAACCACAGGTCATATTGCTCCACCTGTTATGTCAAGTTCGAATATCTCTTTTGCTGCTTACACAATTAATGCGAGTCCTGACGGGACTATGCTTGCTAATTATCATGATCTTTACACTTTTGATAAGAGTACAGGCTCTATCGGGCATATCATGACATTTTTGAGGCAGGGATATGTTTACGGTAGCTGTTTTTCACCCGATGGCAGCAAATTATATCATGCGCCTATAACAGTAGGAGGAACTTTGTTCATAGAGCAATATGATCTTTCGCTTTTACCCAATATATCTGCTGTGAGGAACTCTGGTGTATTGTTGCCTTCAGGACGCGTCTACGAACTCAGGGAGGGACCTGATAAGAAGCTTTATATCATGTCAGGGGATACCAGGAGTTTGCACGTCATTGAGCAGCCAAATTTGCCAGGCGCTGCTTGTAGCCTGGTATTGAATGCGATCCCGGTAGCCGCTAACTATGGAATGATCCTGAATATTGGAACGCCGGTCCCTGATCTCCCTTATAACAGTATAAAATTTGTAACACATGATACGGTAGCTTGTTCCGGTGGCCCCTTCCGTTTAAGCGGGTCGCCGGGTTTTCAGCAATATGCCTGGAGCAATGGGGAGCAGACCCGGGATATACATGTTACTGCATCCGGTGTATATCACCTGGTCAGCAGTAATGACTGTGAAGTGCAGATAGACAGCTTCCGGGTTCGTTTTGAGGATCTGCAGCTACATCTCGGTAATGATACTTTCCTGTGTGAGGGGGAAATATTGGTGTTGCAGCCCGGGGATATGCCGGACGGTGCAATATATGAATGGTCGGACAACAGTACCGCTGAAACTTTAAAGGTCACTACTCCCGGGGTGTACAGGCTGACAATTAGCCGGGGACCCTGCAGGGTGACCGATGATATCCGGGTGGAAATGGATGATTGTCACTGTGTGGTATTCGTACCCAATTCTTTTACCCCCAATGGTGATAACATGAATGACCATTTCGGACCGATAGTACATTGCCGGGTAACGGGCTATTCCTTCCGGATCTTCAACCGCTGGGGGCAATGTGTGTTTTATACTGTTGATCCTGACAAGCATTGGGATGGGTTGTATCAATCCAGGCCCTGTGACGTAGGAGTGTATTTCTATTACCTGAAATACACTCAAAAGATATTGGGTGAAGAGGTGATCAAAAAAGGAGAGACCCATTTGCTCCGGTAATACGCAGGAGCGGTCAGTTATAGTGTAGTATGATATAAGCATAAAAAACTCCCCGGTAAATCTACCGGGGAGTTTTCTTTTAAGGCGGGAATTTTACAACAGTTACTAAAAGCGCTGCTGGAAAATACTGTTATTTTTTTACCGCACTACTGTCGGATGCAGGATCTTTTGCTGCTTTAGGCGTATTCTTGTAGAAGATACCTTTTTCTTTTGGCAAGCCATATACTTCCGGATGCAGGTAGTAACCTTTATCTTTATCTCTTTTTTCAACCTCAGGCTGTACCCTGTTAGCTTCAGCATATTTATCTTTCCTGATACCTGTTACCTGCCAGCTTACTTTTATATTCGGAACGCTGGTCTGTATCCTGAAGGTATTGCCGCTGATCTCATCAATAACCGCTGCCTGTGCCAGCGCACCGATAGGTGTTAGCTGGTAACGGTAATCGCTGTTCAGCGCATTAAAATAATTAGGCAGTGTAATGGTCGCATAGCCATTGGCATCTGTCTGTATATTACCGTTGTATACGTTCATCATATCAGGACTTTCCACAAAGCTGTGGTACAGGTATTTATTTTCCGGATCTAAAGGGTGGTCTATCTGGAATGTTCCGGCTCCTTTGGATAAGTTGCCTGTAACGATAGCATGACCGTTAAAGACACCCGCGTAGTGCCAGGAAGTGGAGCTATTACCGGCGGTGCCATATACGCCCCAGCGGTCATCCCCGGAAGGTGCATTGGCAAAGATACCGATACCTGTGCTTTGCTGAGTTGCATCATAGCCCATAAAGAAACCGCCGACAGCCGCCCCGGTCGCAACACTGTTAAAACCTAAGGCAAAGATACCCTGGGATTCAACATTGCTGTTATTCGCTATGGCAACCAGACCCCTGGAGACGGAATCCGTAGCTGTTGCAGAAGTGACAAAGGCCCCGGCTTGGTGTCCGAAAGGTAAACCGTTGACATTGAGGTTGGCATTTTGTGAGCCATTCACGTGGAATTTAGCTTCAGGTGTAGTGATGCCGATACCTATATTGCCGTTATTGGTAACTGTCAGTCTTGGATTGGTCTGGGTGGTCAGGTGCAGGCTGGCATTGGATCCGGCAGAAGTACCGAAATCCACATCGTTGGCTGCTCCGGAGAACGAACCGAAATAGCCGAGGTTGTTGCTGCCCTCATAGATACGGTGGGAAGACTGCGTACCGTTACCATAGAAATTGACACCGGCCCCGGCAGTGCTGGAGCCTATATTCAGCACATTGGTACCTTCCGAAACGATAGAATTACCACCGGTATTCGCACCGGTAAACTTGATAAGATAATTGGCGGTACCGTTAATGCTGCCGCTGCCCGGAGGGCCTTGTGGTCCCTGTGGTCCCGCCGGCCCTGCTGGTCCTGCCGGCCCTGTATTACCGATAGGTCCTTGTGCCCCTGCCGGTCCTGCTGGTCCTGCCGGCCCTGTATTACCGATAGGTCCTTGCGGACCCGCTGGTCCCGCTGGCCCTGCCGGACCTGTATTACCGATAGGCCCTGCTGGTCCCGCCGGTCCTGTAGGGCCTGCCGGACCCGTGTTACCGATAGGTCCTGCTGGTCCCGCCGGTCCTGTAGGGCCTGCCGGTCCCGTGTTACCGATAGGTCCTTGTGCACCCGCTGGTCCTGCCGGTCCCGCCGGTCCTTGCGGACCTGCAGGGCCCTGAGGACCTATCGGGCCGGATGCGCTGTTCATAGCGTACATCGCGAACGGAACGCTCAGCAATTCATTGGTACCGAGACTTGTATAGTTCGTACCGCCGGCAGGATCTATTTCCACTTTAATGAACTTGTCGCTGTTGCCCCAGTTGATGGCGGTCATATCGCCTGAAATAGGAGTACCGCCGCCAACGGCAAGCGTGTAAAGTCCGTAGGCATTGGTAGTTGTAGTATGGGATTCTACATACAGAGACGTACCGTTAGCCGTCCCTTCAATAATGGTGATACGTAATCCCAGTTGCTGATTGGCCAATGGCTGTCCTGAAGCAGCCCGAGCTATCCCCTGGTAATTGAATTTCTGTGACTGCGCAACTGCTGCCGTACTGGTGGCCAGCAACAGCGCACCGGCCAGTATGTAATTCGTTTTCATGTATGGAAAAAATATTTGAATGAATAAGTTATTATTATAGTTTCTGAATGTTGAAGTTATTATGATACTTGCGGTTATTTTCCGTGCATATCACACGCAGCACATACCCGCCGGCGGCAAGGTACCCGATGTTGATGCTTACCTTTTCATTACCTCGTGGAAGCGCCTTGTCTTCCTGCTGTAAGACCCGGCCCTGCAGGTCATACAGGGTATAGCTTAATGCAGCGTTCGGAAGCAGCGTAGGCTGGATGTAGATGCTGCTTTCCGTAGGGTTGGGGAATACTTTGATCTGGGCAGCGGCCAGGGGCGTATTGCCGATGTTCTGGCTGGTATCATCGCTGACCACTATAGGCTGGAGCACACCGTGCGTTACCACTGTATTCCCGGCCGTTGCAGTATGTATCGCTACACTTTCACCTATGGACCACTCATAAGTATTGCTCCCGATAGTAGCGCTGCCGCCCGTACTATTGATGATGGATGGACCGATATCCTGGGCCAGCGAACTATGCCAGGCTACCACTGCCACCATACAGAAGAATCCGTACTTTTTCATATAAATAATTTAATAGTGAGCCTACCAGGTTATATATATAAAATCCTGATATTTGTTAATCATTTGAGATGTAATGTTAGGATAATAATTTGTTAATAACCATTTGATTGCTATTATTAACATTATAGTAATAAATTTAACTTTTTATAAGGTATTGTATAAATGATTATGCTTTGTATATAATCAGTGAATTATATTTTCTTGAAATATATAATATGATGAGGAATAACCTGGTATTGCAGGCAAAAATATATACAAGCATAACCGGATTCTAAGCAGCATAGAAGCTGTTAGCTGCAACTAAACATTAGGGTAGCGGGTCAGATAGCGTCAGAGGACTTCGGAAAGCAGCGTAACACCCAACGTGTCGGGGCAGGTTGCCAATAGTTCCCGGGTGGAACGGCGTAAAACGGGGTGTTGCAGATCCGGGGCAATTTCATTTAATGGCACCAGCACAAAATTCCTTACCTGCATCAGCGGATGCGGTAGCCGGAGATCCGGGTGGTTCATGACCAGCCCGTCAAAGTAAATAATATCTATATCTATGGTCCTCTCGCCCCATCTGGTCTGCCGGGTCCTGTCCAGCGCTGTCTCTATCTGCTGTAAGGAGCGGAGCAGGGATAAGGGAGCAAGCGGCGTACGGACGGCAACGGCAACGTTGATATGCGGGGGGAGGTCTTCGCGGCCCCAGGCTGCTGTTTCGTAAAGATGGGACTGGCTGGAAACAGCAGTGTGCGGCAACTGCGCGATGCCTTCAAGGGCTTTCCGGATATACCCGTAGCGGTTGCCCTGATTGCTTCCTAATACCAGGTAGGCGGTATGCAGCGTCATGCTATTTATAATATTGGTTGGTTTCAATATAATCCTTGACGGCATCGGGGACGAGGTACTTGATGCTTTTTCCCTTTTTGACCTGGTTCCGGATATGGGTTGCGGAAATGTCCAGCAGCGGGGCGTCCACTACCGTGATATTCGGCGACATGCTGGTATCTACTGTGAAGCCCGGCCTGTTATATACATAGATAGCATAATTGCTGAGCAGCAGCTCGTAATTCTTCCACTTCCGGATATTCTGGATGCTGTCTCCTCCCATAATGACGCTGAATTGCTCTGTCGGGAACTTTTCCGTCAGGTAGGTAAGGGTGTCGATGGTATAGGAAGGCTTAGGCAACTGGAACTCAATATTGGAGACGCGGAAACGGGGATTGTCCTGTATGGCCAGCGTTACCAGGTGCAGCCTGTCGTACTCGTTCAGCAAGGTGGCGGACGGCTTCAGCGGATTCTGTGGCGATACTACGAACCAGATCTTATCCAGGTCGGTATTATGAACGATGTGATTGGCTATAATGAGGTGTCCCGTATGCACCGGGTTGAAGCTGCCGAAATAAAGACCGATTCTCATGATGCAAGGTTATTGGATTAAGGTTACAAAGATATGCTGGGCCTCGCTTTTGCGGATGCTGAGGCTGTAATCCCTGTTATTAATGACCAGCGGATCGCCCAGCGGCGCTATATTTTCCAGTATGATGACCTGCAGGGGCAAAAATCCCATTTCGTTCAGTACCGCGTTCACTGTCTCGTCATCTATGTACTGTATCACGGCCTGTTGTCCTTTCTTTAAGGCTGTCAGAGGTATACTGTCCATGCTTCCCTGTTGATGTGTTTGAAAATCAAAATAGTCTGACAAAATTACATTATCCGGTACGATGCGTCAAAAGAATTTTACGGCGGGTTTGTATGGAAATAGTATTATTTTTACCATTCAATACTTGAAACAACTCTATGAGCATACAAAACAATTATGTGGCTATCATGGCAGGCGGTATCGGCAGCAGGTTCTGGCCGGTAAGCAAGACCAGGATGCCCAAGCAATTCCTTGATATGCTGGGTGTGGGAAGAACGCTTATACAGTCCACTTACGACAGGTTCAAGCATATCATACCCCAGGAAAATATATTTATCATTACCAACAGGCTGTACGTAGATATTGTCAGGCAGCAGATCCCGGATATTCCCGACTGTAATATATTGCGGGAGCCGTTCCGTAAAAATACCGCGCCTACGGCTTCGTTTGCCACTTATAAGATCAAGGCCGTCAACCCGGATGCCAATATCCTGTTTACGCCATCAGACCAGCTGATCACGGATGAGCGCAGCTATGAGCGGAATATCTATGAGGCTTTTGATTTTGTGAACAGGAACGATTCCATCCTCACCTTCGGCATCAAGCCCAACCGCCCGGAAGTCAATTACGGCTATATACAATTTGAGCAGGCGGAAGACAGCCAGGATGATAAGATACTCAAAGTAAAGACCTTTACTGAAAAGCCCAACCTGGAGCTGGCCAAGACCTTCCTGAAATCGGGCGATTTCCTGTGGAACTCGGGCATACTGGCCTGGAATGCCAACACCTTTGTGAAGATACTGGAACGAAGCCTGCCCGACCTCTATGATGTATTCCAGCAGATAGAAACGGTGATCGGCACGCCCGGTGAGGTGCAGGATATAGAGCACCTGTATATGCAATGTACCAATGTGTCCATAGATTACGGCATACTGGAGCGCAACAACAGCGTATATGTGCTGCCGGCCTATTTCGGCTGGACCGACCTGGGCAACTGGGATGCCATATACAACAACGTGGAAAAGGATTATCTGGGCAATGCGGTGCTTGGGAGCAGGGACGTCCTGGTGATAGATGCCAATAACTGCCTTGTGAGGCTGCCGGAAGGCAAGACCGCCATACTGCAGGGACTGGAGAACTTTATAGTAGTGGACAGCGAGGATGCCTTGCTGATCTGCCATAAAAGCAACCGGCACCAGATCAAAAACTATTTGTCGGAACTGAGAAGAAACTTTGGAGATAAATACCTATGATACAAGAACAGGAATTTAAAGCCCTGCAGGAATACCTGGCAGGGAAAAACGTGACACTGGTAGCGGTATCCAAATTCCAGCCGCCGGACAGGATAGAAGCGCTGTACGCTATGGGACAACGGGATTTCGGGGAGAACTACGTGCAGGAGCTGGTGACCAAATATGAGTACTTTAAGGACAAGCCGGGCTACGGCGATATCCGCTGGCATTTTATCGGACACCTGCAGCGTAATAAAGTGAAATATATCGCACCCTTCATACACCTGGTCCACAGCGTGGATAATTTCAGGCTGCTGAAGGAAATACAAAAAGAAGCGGCCAGGCACAAACGTGTCATTGACTGCCTGCTGCAACTGCATATCGCGGAAGAAGATACCAAATTCGGCATGACCGCCACGGAAGCCACGGAGCTGATGGAATATTATAAAGCGCAGCAGGCTGAACTCACAGCCGTAGCGATACGGGGCGTAATGGGCATGGCCTCTATTTCGGAGGAAGAGCAGAAGATCAGGGCTGAATTTGCAGAGCTGAACAGCATCTTCAGCTACCTGAAAAGCACCTATTTCCTGCTGGACGGTCGTTTCAGCGAGCGGTCCATGGGCATGAGCGCAGACTATGAGTGGGCCATAGCGGAAGGCAGCACGATAGTGCGGATCGGCAGCACCTTATTCGGCGCAAGACGCTGACCGTTTCATGTTTTTAAGATACTGGTGGCTGTCTAACCCATCAACAACCCTGTCATATGGAGCCAAGGAGCAATATGGACAGGGTTATTTATTTTATACACATCATATACACAATACATGTCACATTTCGACAGGCTTCCTACTGTCAGGCTGAGCACCGTCGAAGTCCTGCTACAATCATTATAAACCACCCTTCGACAGGCTCAGGGTGACACAACAGGCTCCATGTGACAAGCTTTTCTACTGTCAGGCCGAGCACCGTCGAAGCCCTGCTACAATCATTATAAACCACCCTTCGACAGGCTCAGGGTGACATAACAGGCTGCATGTGACAAGCTTCCCTACTGTCAGGCTGAGCACCGTCGAAGCCCTGCTACAACCATTATAAACCGCCCTTCGACAAGCTCAGGGTGACATAAATAGGCTCCATGTGACAAGTTTCCCTACTGTCAGGCTGAGCACCGTCGAAGCCCTGCTACAACCAGTATAAACCGCCCTTCGACAGGCTCAGAGTGACATAAATAGGCTCCATGTGACAAGACAAGCTCAGGGTGACATAACAGGCTCCATGTGACAAGCTTTCCTACTGCCAGGCTGAGCACCGTCGAAGCCCTGCTACAATCATTATAAACCACCCTTCGACAGGCTCAGGGTGACATAAATAGGCTCCATGTGACAAGACAAGCTCAGGGTGACATAACAGGCTCCCTATAACATACAAGAGGCTTTTAGACAGCCTCTAAACTGTTTAAAGCGCGGCTACAGGCTATTGCCTGAAATCCACCTGCTGCTCCTTGGTGTCATACATGTAAGTATAACGTCCCCTGATGCGGCTGGTATCACCGGCAAGCGCATCCTGTTCGTTAGCGTAGGTGATAACACTGATGCTGCTGCCTTTGGGCGTTTGTTTCCTGCTCATATCCATACTGATGGAATCCAGCACATACATAGAGGTATTCAGCCAGATGGTCCTGTCAAGGTCGCCGGTGATGATGATAGTCGCTACGTGCTGCTGCCGGTCAAAAGCTGTACAGGTATAGGGAGCTATGGCCTTGTTGCAGGCGCTGAAAATAAGTACTGCAGCAAAGCCTGCCAGGAAGAGATATTTCATACCGGAATTTTGTACAAAGATAGGGTACCCCCGGGACATTTGCGGCAGTGTCCTATACCTGCAGTTATACGGATAAGGGAAAAATTATTAAAAAAATGTTGCAGCAGGGATGATAAATATATGTTGTATATGTTATATTTGTAAGTAATCATCTCTCATTGATCCTTTCTTTTTGAGTTTAAAATAACACTTTTTAACTTATTGGAAACCAATATTTCGGTTCGGGTAATTTAAAGATAAAATTATTGAATGTATTAATAATATATTCATATATTGTTAGAAGCCTTTATGTTATCTTAAAAAATAATCACAAATATTACAATATTAGGTATTTAAATTTCGTTTAATGTGCAGGAATAGAAAACGCATTACTCATCTTTAAAACTATTGTTGCTCATGAATTTTAAGCTTGCCGGACGTGTGTATTTTGACACCACCGATACGACCACCAAAAGAGCACTGGAAGTGCAGTTGCATTCGGATACCCAGGGATGGCTGGGACAGGCTCTGACCAATTCCAAAGGAGAATTTACCATACTGACCAATGTAAAGGAGGATGATATTCATGACAGCTACCTCCCGTTGCGGCTGAAAATATTCAGGGGAAACGCGGAAGTGTACAATAAGGTAACTGGTGCCGACAGCTCCGTACCGGTATCGGTATTCGTGGAGAATGTGGTATATGATAATGCGGTAAAAGACAATCTCCAGGAGCCGGAAGATGCCTATACGCTGCTGAAAGGCAAGGTAACGCTCGGCGCATTCACCATTATGGCCGCTCCCAGGGCCGGGGTAAAAGTGACGGTGGTACAGGTATTGTATAAAACTGAAAAGGTGCTCCAGGAGACCTACCTGAGCCGTAACGGGTATTTTGAATTCAAGATACCGCTTAAAAATACTTCCCTGGATATTGTTTCCGAAGCAGGGGATATGGTGGGCGTGTGGGATCCGTGTATCAGCAACCTGAAAATACGGTTGACGGACGAGGGTTCTTCTTCCGTATTATATTCAGGTGATGTGTTTAATCTGTCGGAAGATGTAATGGAGTCGGACATCCATCTCACAGACCCCGGCACTTTCTCTTTCTTCTACTCCGACTACGAGACCACGCTGAACTATATCTATAATGTGACCGGCATGACGGAAGGAGATATTGAGCAGTTGGATGTCGTGGCAGAAGCGGACAATCTCCGGTCCCTGGTCAATTCCTCGCGTAAATACAATGGCAATATACAGGTGCTGCTGGAATCAGTACGGCTTTACAATACCTATAACCTGCAAAAGCTGCAGCTGGTATATGGATTGCTCAGAACCCGGGATACCACCCTTACATCGCTGTACTTTGCCGATGAAACGGAATACCATGATGCCGTGGTGACTGCCGTTGACGGGCATGTGATAGATAATATGGGGCCCGAGATAAGCTACGATGTGCTGCTGCAGATGAAGACCGCGGTAGCTACGGATGCTCCCCTGGACCGTACTCATACCCTGGTGGATTTTATCACGCTCTTTACTGCCGGTGATACGATGCTGGCATTCAACTTCCTGGACTTTGCTCTTAATGCCGTGGAAGATACTCCGGACGATATGTTCTGGACAAAGGCGGCCGACGCTTTCCCGGATCTGCCCGTAGCAGATATGCAGTATGGCTTCCAGCTCATGGCCCTGACCGGTCTGCAATATGACATTACCCAGGCGCTTTTCAACGATCCCAGTATGAAGCCGTTCCTGATGGAAATGCCTGACTGGCTGACGCTTATCAATAGCTTTGGTACGGACGATGAGCCGGCTATTTCCTCGGTATTCCTGGAATCCTATCCTGACCTGGACCTGACAGCGCAAAAAGAGCTTTATGCGCAGCTGCTGACCAATACCTCCCGCAGCATCTTTTTCATGCAGGCCATCAAGGCATTGCTGGAAGACGGTACCGGTGGTGCAGGCGATGTGCTGCACTCTGTACCGGCAGTGCTGGATTTTCTCACGGAGAATCCCGACTATGATGTAAGGCTCACCAGCATCTGGGACTATATCAATGAGCAGCCGGAAGGTACCGCGGATATCAGCGACGACCTGAGAGACGATATTTCGGTTATCCAGAACCTTTCCAGGCTGGTGGGCGCTTTCCCGGATGTGGTGATACGGCTCATCGGGGCGGGCTTCCGGTCTTCTGCAGATCTCGCCCGGGTAGAGCGGGAAGACTTTATGGAACAATACGGTACGCTTTTTCACAACACTGAAAGCGCGGCCGTTTTCTACGACAGGGCAGTGCAGGCGAACCATATGGTACAGGACATCGCGCTGCAATACCAGCCTAACCAGTATTACAATGTATTACAAAGCACCGACCCCGGCATGTGGAATGATGCCGGTCCGGCTATGCTCCGGGCGGTCAGCGCTACAACGCCAAGAGCTTACCCGACCTATACCAGCCTGTTCGGGAGTGCGGACACCTGCAACTGCAGCGACTGCACGTCGCTGATGAGCCCGGCGGCCTACTTCAACGACTGTCTCAGCTTCCTGCAAAAAAATATCAGGGTCGGCAGCCAGCCGGCGGCGTTCACTGAGCTGATGCGCCGCAGGGGAGACTTGCAGCATATAGAGCTGAGCTGCAAGAACTCCCATACGGTGATGCCGTATATAGACCTGGTGAACGAGCAACTGGAGCTGCTGGTGCTGAAAGAGCGGCAACGGGGACAGCCTTCCCTGTTCGTACCGGACTCTTTCCAGACCACGCTGTCGTCCGCGGAGCTCAATGCCTACCCCGAACATACCTATAAGGATAGCAATAATGCTTACCAGACCTATACCGACTATAAGCTGGTATATGATGACGTGCTGAACAAGGTGTATTTCCCGGTACGCTTACCGTTTTCGCTGCCCCTTGCGGAATTCCGCACCTATGCCGGGCAGAACGGCTACTCCCGCTATGAGCTTATGCAGGCATTCCGTCCTGCCGACTATGCTACGGCTCCCCAGGAACGTATCAACAGGTATAACCTGGCCAGTGAGCACATCAGGATCAGCCAGATGGAGGCGGATATCATTACCCAAAATCCCAACCCGCTGCTTACCGGTGATGTCTGGAGATATTACGGGCTCAGCACGGCTACCAACTGGCAGAACGTCCTGTCGGAGGACCTCGGTTACCTGACCCGTACCCTGGACATTACCTATATCCGGTTCCTGGAATGTATGACCACGCAATTCCTGAACCCGGTGATCAACCCGGTGACAGGGCAGCGTAAATTCGCTATTGTCGCCAAGCCGGGCAAGCCTGCCGATACCTGTATTGTGGATGATCTTATGATAGCCTGTAACGTTGCCAGCCCGCTGGTGGAGCTGGCAGCCCTGTACGACAGGCTGCACCGCATGGTACGCCTGAGCCGTGCAGGCTATGCGTCCGTTTACGAAGTGGACAAGATACTGACGGCCCTGGGCGCTTCAGACCTGGATGTGAGCAGCTATATCGCGGTCAATGATGTTAAGCGCCTGGTAGTGACAGCCGGCCTGCAGCCCGGCAGGTTCATGGGTTACTTCAGCCCGCTGAATACGACCGTATATACCGATTTCAATAATGACGCGCAGCAGGCGCTGGCAACGGACTATGCCGGTGTGTATCTCAACAAGGCCATTATCAACCCTGTGTCAGACAGTTTTATGGACCCGCAGGCGCTTATTGGCAGCTATGAAAGTAATAAAGACTATATTATCGCAGCGAACAGCATATCCGAGCAGGACCTCTATGCCATACTGGGTCATATGTCGGTAGCGCCGGCAGCAGCTATGGAGCTGGATATGCTCAGCAGGATCACGGCGCTGGCGGATATAGCACGGGTATCGCGTATCTCGGTGATCAGCCTTATGGCGCTGATGGGTATCTGGGATACCGGTACCGTTATCAGCGGTACGGCTGTGCAGCAATTGGCTGAGGCAGCCGACCTGATGCGCCTCCTGGCGACTTTCAAGATTTCCAGGTTCAGCCTGGAGGAGCTGCAATACCTCCTGCTCAACACGGATGCCGGGCTGGTATATAAGCCGCTGGATGCCGATATCCGCTTATTCTACGAAACGCTGCGGAGCAACCTTAAAAATAACCTGGAGAGCGCCGGCGGCGACCAGACCGTGCTTCGTACGCTGGTGACCCAGCTATGGTCCGGTGCTATGGGCCTTAACTTCCAGTTTGCCGGGTGGCTGCTGGAAGATATCCTGTCCGTGGACAATGGCACGACCCCGCTGGTTGACAGCCTGATACTGCCTGAATTCATTAATTCGGACAACGATATCATTCCTTCGGAATCCATACCTGCCTACAGTTATGCTAAATTGTACGAAGCATACAGGCGGTCTTATAAAATGGCCTATATGGCCGGCAAGCTGCGCCTGGAATTTGAAGAATGGCAGCAGCTTACGGACAATGCGGCCCGCCTGGATGTCCTGGCGCTTTCCGAGCTGGATGATGCTCCGGTTCCGGATACCGCCGATGCATGGCATCGCCTGGCCTACCTGGAAGACTGGGTAAGGGTAAAAAACCTGCTGGCGCTCCGTAAGGAAGAATTCATCAGCCTGTTCCTGGCCGCTACCGGCAGGGATGAGGAGGCCCAGCTTAAAGATAAGAATTACCTCCTGCAGTTGCTTTCCGTACTGGCAAACTGGGATGCGGAAGTATTGGAATATCTCTTGGGGGATGATATGCAGGACGGTATCCTGCAGTATGTCTTTGATAATACTACTCCCGCCAATAACGGGTACAGGCATGCGTCCTGGATACTCCGTACGCAGGCTATCATCACGATGGCCGGCAAGCTGGGTATGCAGCCGGCCACGGTATATCCCGGCTTATTACCGTCCATTACTATGGATAATGCCACGGCGATGCGCCTGGCAGCCAAAGCCCGTTATGATGAAGCGGAATGGACAGACAGTATCGCCCGCCCGCTGCAGAACAGCCTCCGGCAGCAGCAACGCGATGCGCTGACTGCCTATGTGCTGGCCCGCCCGGGTATCGTGCCTAACAACAGCATCATGCCGTGGGAAACGGAAAACGATCTCTTCGCTTTCCTGCTTATGGATGTGGAAATGGAAAGCTGTATGCAGACCTCCCGTATCAAGCAGGCCATCAGCTCAGTGCAGCTGTTCATAGACCGGATATTGCTTCAGCTGGAATATACGGTTCCCGGCAATGTGCTGATCCCGATAGCGGAAGGTACCCGTACCCAGTGGCAGACCTGGCGTAAATGGTACCGTATCTGGGAGGCCAACCGTAAGATCTTCTTTTACCCCGAAAACTGGATAGAGCCGGAGCTGCGGGATGATAAGACGCCTATATTCAAAAAATTCGAGGACGCGCTGAAGGAAAATGAGATCAATAAGGAAAATGTGGAAACCTTCTTTAAGGATTACCTCTATAACCTCGACCAGGTAGCTCGCCTGGAGCCGGTGTCCTGTTATCATGATACGGAAGATGGCCGGGACATTATGCACGTGTTTGCCAGGACCGGTTCGGAACCACATATCTACTTCTACCGCAAGCTGGAGAACAATGCCTGGACACCCTGGGAAGAGATCGGTAGTGATATCAAAGGAAATATTATTACACCTACTATCTGGAATGGCAGGCTGTTCATATTCTGGATCACCGGCAACAGTAAAGGCTGCACAGAAACAACGATCACACGTATGAAAAGTAGGCAGAGTAATTATTCCAGCAATGTCTGGGTGAACAAGGTGCTTGAAAAGGGCAGGTATGGTTCTGACAATGATGAAAGCGCCTATAAGATATGGCAGTTGAGGCTTAACTGGATCGAAAAGACCACGGAAGGCTGGGGAGGTATGGAAACATCGGAAGAGGTAATGGACCTGGATATTACCAAAATAAAAATAGATAATAATGCAGCCAATATCATGGAGAGGACTAATGCGTTTACCGTTTTTGACTGGTTAAGCAAGAACAGGTCTATTGGTGTGGATGATATATTCCTGTCCCGGCTGTATCTTATCGTTAAATGCAACAATACTGATAATTTCAAAAATAAGGACAGCAGGATCTTTAACGTGGTCTTTGCTGCAGGGCTGGATGAGCTGGGTATCGGGCTGGCATCTTTTGTGTGGAATTTCAATAACAATGAAAAGCCGGTGGTGGTCAGGGATACCAATTATCTGCATACCGTGGTTGCGCCTTATAAAACACATTTTTACAATCATAAATTCATGTCCTTATCTAAGGAAAACCGGCAGTTGTTTGTGGATTCTTCGCGCCGCCAGTCTTTTGGCCATTTCCTCTATGAGATTTATGATGACAACACCAACCTGTTTTCCAACGACTTCCTGATGTTGCCGAATAATGTCAGAAATGTCTCCAAGGTTATCCTCAGGAGTGGGCTTGGGGATTACGAAATAGCAGCTAAATCCCCGCAGGGTAACTATAATTCCTGGAATGCCGATACCCCGGTAGTACCTACTTATAATAATTTCTTTTACTCCGACTTCAGGAATGTATTCTTTGTAAGGAGAGAAAGAGGGAACTCCTACCAGGTTTATACAACGTCCGTAACGACCACAGTGAAGACGTCCCAGCCCAAAACCGTTACCCTTACCGGGGTGCTTCAAACCACTGGAAAGGTCTATACCCGGAACACTGACGGTATGCTGGGCGCACCGGTGTCCGGTACCGCACCGCTGTCCGTTCTGTCCGGAGGGGCTGCCGTAGCTGCGTCCAGCGGCGGATCACAGGGTGCTTATGTGGTAGCTGCCGGTTCCAGCCCTTATTTAAATGCTATCCCTAATGACTATTACCGCTTCTATACTTTTTACCACCCGGAGATTAACAACTATATCAACGCATGGTATGCGCGGGGTGTGGCCGGAGTGCTGCAGCTCAGCAACCAGCGCCAGGCGGATTATATGAATTTTGCAATCAATTACCAGCCTACGGAACTGGTGCACAGCGTACTGCCCAAAGATAATGTGCAGGTGCTGCTGGAGGAGCCTTATGCTATCTATAACTGGGAGCTGTTCTTCCATGTGCCCGTAACCATTGCACAGCGGCTCAGCGAGAACCAGCAGTTTGAGGAAGCCATGCGCTGGTACCATTACATCTTTGACCCGACCAGCACAACGGATATGGCAGGACAGCCTACTACCTCGCCCAAGCGGTTCTGGAAATTCTACCCGTTCTACGAAGTGGCTTCCCAGCCGATACAGACCATGTATGACCTGGTAGTGGCCATTGCCAATAATAATAACAATGCCAGGAACCAGGTACGAACCTGGGAGAAGCACCCGTTCCAGCCGCACGTGATAGCGCGCATGCGGCATATGGCCTATATGAAGAGCGTGCTGATGAAATACCTGGACAACCTGATAGCCTGGGGCGACCGGCTGTTCCGCCAGGACACGATAGAGTCCATCAATGAGGCGACCCAGCTATATATCCTGGCGGCCAACCTGCTGGGACGTCGCCCGAACAAGATACCATCCAGGGTGAAAAAGCAGTATGAGAGCTTTGCGAGCCTGGGCACGCTGGACAGCCTGTCCAATGCCTGGGTACAGATAGAATCTTACTTTACACCCAACGCGGCAGCGGCGGGTACCAATACACCCAATAACAATACGCCGCCGGGAGCGAACCTGACGTTGTATTTCTGCCTGCCGGAAAACCAGAAACTGCTGTCTTACTGGGATACCGTGGCAGACCGGCTGTTCAAGATCCGGAACTGTATGAATATTGACGGGGAAGAAAGGACGCTTGCATTGTTCGAGCCGCCGATAGACCCGGCGCTCCTGGTAAGGGCCGCTGCTATGGGCATGGATATCACTACTGTGAGGAATAACATGAATGCGGTGAAGATGCCGCACTACCGTTTCAATATCGTGGTGCAGAAAGCCAATGAGCTGGCAGCCGAGGTGAAGGCGCTGGGGCAGAGCCTCCTTTCAGCGCTGGAGAAGAAGGACGGAGAAGCCCTGGCGCTCCTGCGTTCCGGCAATGAGCTGAAGCTGCTGGATAAGGTGACCTATATCAAAGAGCTGCAACTGCAGGAAGCCCAGGAAAACCTGGAATCCGTAAAGGTTACCCAGGCCATTACCCAGGCACGGTATGACTATTACAGCTCGCGTGAAAAGGTTTCAGAGCTGGAAAATAAGGCCTTACTGTTATCCAGGGAAGGGGCCATGCACCAGATCAGGCAGAGTGCCATACAGGCTATTTCCAGTACGCTGGCAGCTATCCCGCAATTCCATGGGCAGTTGTTTGCTTCGGTAGGTATCAGTTTCGGGGGGCAGCACCTGCACGCCGCTTTGCAGGCACTTTCTACAGTAGAGGGTATCAGGGCTACGGCTAAAAATAACGAGGCTTCCAATACTGCTACCATGGCCTCCTATGAAAGAAGGATGGATGACTGGATGTTCCAGGCCGATACGGCGGCCAAAGAGCTGGAGCAGGTAGCGCTGCAGCTGCTGATGGCTCAGATTCGTGTGAATGTGGCCCGCAGAGAGCTGTCCAACCACCTGCTTCAGATGGAGCAGTCTCGCGAAGCGGATGCGATGATGCGGAACAAATTTACCAATGAGCAATTGTACAACTGGATGGCCTCCCAGATTTCCGCTACTTATTTCCAATGTTACCAGCAGGCCTATGAATGGGCTAAAAAGGCGGAGCAGACGCTCTTCAGGGAGCAGCCGCTGCTGAAGGCCAAGGCCCCGGCCAACGGCTTTGTGAAGTTCGGCTACTGGGACAGCCTCCGGAAAGGTTTGCTGAGCGGGGAAAGCCTGTCGTTTGATCTTAAAAAGATGGAAACGGCCTATATGGATGAGAATGAGCGTGAGATGGAGCTGACCAAAAGCTGGTCGCTGGCGCTGTACCAGCCGGAGGAGCTGATCGCTTTGCGTACCGGGGGGAGCTGCAGCCTGAAGATAGACCGTCTGTGGCTTGACCTGGATTATCCCGGCCATTACCTGAGAAAGATCAAATCCGTTACCATTACCATTCCTTCCGTGTCAGGTCCTTATACGACCATCTCCGCAGAGCTGTGCCTGAAGAAGAACTACCTGTACAATGCAGCGGGTGCGCAGCTGCTGAGTCCCGAAGATACCGGGGATGTCAGCCCGGTGAATGAAAGGGTATTCACCAGCAGGGCGCAGAACGACGGCGGGGTATTTGAGCTGAATTTCCGCGATGAGCGCTACCTGCCTTTCGAATGCAGGGGACTTGAGAATAGCGAATGGGTGCTCCGCCTGATGGAAGATCCCCTGCTGCGCCAGTTCGACTACAGCGCTATCAGCGATGTGATCATACAGTTCAACTATACCGCCCGTTACAGCAGCGCGAAGGAAACGGCTACGGTCACTCAGCTGCGGTCGATGCTGCTGGGCACTGCAGCAACGGATGTGCCGGTTTATTTTGCCCTGAAGCAGGACTTCAGCAATGAATGGTTCCAGGGCTTTGACCTGGCAGAAGAAGCGCCCGGCGGTGTCGGAAGGAAGTTTGTGCTGCCGCTGCAGAAAACCAGGCTGCAGTTCCTGGCCCAGCAGAAGGATATCAGGATGACGAAGCTGGAATTGTTCGGCCGTACCAAAGCGCTGAGCATCAGCAGCACTACCCGTTACCATATTATCTATAAAGGTAATGACGCGGTATTGCTGTCCGATACGGTGAGCCGGTACAGCAGCACGTCCGTCAGCCAGCTGGATTTTACCGGCCCCGATGAAGTGAAGGTTTTAGAGTTTGTCCTGTATAAGACAGAGAACGGTACACCCGTTGCGATGTCGGAACAGGAGTGGGATAACATCTATATGGTGCTTACCTATACGATGGACGCCTGATGCAGCGCGGCCGGCAGCGGCCGCTTAGAACGCTCTTTCTCTGAACTTTAAAAACAAACCCATGAAACAGCCAACTAATTCAGGACCGCAACAGCAGGACAATAACAACAATAATAATAACAAAAACAGCGCCGCTTCCCCGCTTTCGCAATACAGCCGGCCGGTGACGCCGGCGGGCGGAGAAGAGGAAGATAAGAGCCCTTTTTACAAAAGCGCCGCTCCGGAGCTCTCGCTGCCCAAAGGCGGAGGCGCGCTGAAAGGCATTGATGAAAAATTCAGCGTCAACCCGGTGAACGGGACGGCAGGTATGGAGCTGCCGCTGCCCTTTACACCCGGTCGCGGCGGCTTTACCCCGGCCATAAGCCTAAGCTACAGCAGCGGCGGCGGCAACAGCGTGTACGGGCTGGGGTGGAGCGACAGCCTGCCGCAGATACAGCGTAAAACCGATAAGCAGTTGCCGTTATACCTTGATGGCGAGGAAAGCGATGTGTTTGTGCTGGCCGGCGCGGAAGACCTGGTGCCGGTAACGGACCATGCAGGTGAGCCGCTGTATATAGCGCACGACACCTATATCATCAAGCCTTACCGCCCGCGTATAGAAGGCCTGTTCGCCCAGGTCATGTATATCCGTCCGCGGGACGGGGGAGCGGGTTGGTGGATGGTGACCACGCAGGATAATCTCACTACCTGGTACGGCCTGGAGCCCGGTCACAGGATAGCCGACCCCGGCGACCCTTCGCGGGTCTTCTCCTGGCTGCCTTCCCTGGTCACAGATCATAAAGGCAATGCCCAGCAATTCAGCTATGTGTCCGAAGACCTGGACAATGTGCCGCATCATGTGAGTGAATTCCACCGCCATCACGACCGTACGGCCTTTACCAATACCTATATCAAAAAGATCAGCTACGGGAATGTGACGCCGTTCTTTGTGGCAGATGCCGCAGCGGGCTGGCGTCCGGACCTGCCGGATACCGACTGGCTCTTTGAGACGGTCTGGGATTACGGTGAGCATGAAGGCAGCTCCTATGAGCCGGTAACCGGCTGGCCCTGCCGGAAAGATCCCTTTTCTATTTACAGGAGCGGCTTTGAGATCCGTACCTACCGCCGCTGCCGGCATATCCTGCAGTTCCACTACTTTCCCAAAAAAGAAAATGAAGGCATGGAAGCGCCGGAGCTGGTGCGCCGGCTGAGCCTGGAGTACGAGGGCGATACCGCTGCCGAAGCCTTCCTGGCTGTGGACTACATCGTTAAAGCCATAATGACGGGCTTCCAGAAGGACGGTGACGGCCAGCTGCAATCCCGTTCCCTGCCGCCCGTAACTATGGAGTATCATCCATTGCACTGGGACCATACTTTGCATAAAGTAGCGCCCGAAGACTGGAAGGGAGCACCCCAGGGACTCACCGGCCCCTACCAATGGACGGACTTTGAAGGCGAGGGCATCAGCGGTATCCTGACAGAGCAGGGGAGCGCCTGGCTGTACAAGAACAACCTGGGAGACGGGCAGTTTGCCCCGCCCCGTATCATAGCTTATAAGCCGAACGCGGCGGGCCTGGGACAGGACGCGCAATGGCAGGACCTGGACGCGGATGGCAACCGCCAGCTGGTGCTGGACAGCGGTGCCGTGCAGGGCTTCTGGGAGCTGGAACCTCCGGCTGCTCCTGCCGCCTGGCCGGAAGAAGGCACCTGGGAAGCGTTCAGGACCTTCCCGCAGCAGCTGCAGGCGGATAAGGACAGCCCTTACGCCCTGCGCCTGGACCTGAACGGTGACGGCAGGGCCGACCTCCTGCTGGTGGACGACCGCATCTGGACCTGGTATGAGCAGCTGGGTAAGGACGGCTGGCGTACCGGCGGTCACGCGCCGGCCTTTAAGGACGAGAGCAAAGGGCCGGTATTGCTGCTCAGCGACACCGTGCAGCGTATTTTCCTGGCGGATATGACCGGCGACGGCCTGACCGACCTGGTACGCATCCGCAACGGGGAGGTCTGCTACTGGCCCAATACCGGCTACGGCCGTTTCGGCCCCAGGGTAGTGATGGACGGTGCACCGGTATTTACCCATCCCGACATATACGACCCGCAGTACCTGACCCTGGCGGACATCAGCGGTACCGGCACGGCCGACCTGATCTATATAGGCAGCGGCAGCATCAAAGCCTGGACCAACCATTGCGGTAACGCCTGGGGCGCGGCACAGGTCATCGCACCGCTGCCTTCCACGGACGCTTACAGCAAGATCACCATTACGGACTTCCTGGGCAACGGTACCGGCTGCATTGTATGGAGCTCGCCTTTACCGCATCACAGCAGCTTCCCGGTACAGTATATCGACCTGATGGGCGGCATTAAGCCCTACCTGCTGCATACCTACCGCAACGGTATGGGCAAGGAGACCTCCGTGATGTATAAAAGCTCCACGCGCTTTTACCTGGAAGATAAAAAGCAGGGTATCAGCTGGGCGACCAAACTGCCCTTCCCGGTGCACTGTGTGGCATCGGTAACCACGACCGATACGGTGAGCGAAACCACCTATACCCAGTCGTACCGTTACCGGCATGGCTACTATGATGCGCCGGAGCGGGAATTCCGGGGCTTCGGCTACGTGGAAACGGTAGATACGGACCGTGCCGTAGTAAGCAACGCGGCGGAGCTGGACCAGCACCCGGTGCTGACCAAAACCTGGTACCATACCGGCGCCTGGATGCGGCGTCACACGCTGGAAGACCAGTACAGGGAGGAGTACTTCCGGGTGCCTGCCTGGGAATCGCTGGCCGCTATGGTACAGCTTCCCGGGGAAACAATGGACGCGGTTACGGTAAGGGAGGCCTACCGGAGCGTGAAAGGCAGCCCGCTGCGGCAGGAGGTCTACGCGCTGGACGGCAGTGATAAGGAAGGTATTCCTTATGCCGTTACGGCTACGGCCTACCGGGTGCTCCTCTACCAGGCGCGCCACAGGCAGCGTCATGCGGTATGGATGAACCTGCAGGAGCAGCAGCTGGTATGGCATTCGGAACGTTCGGCCGATGATGTGCGCCTGGCTCATGAGCTGGTGCTGGAAACGGACGCTTACGGCCGGGTGCTGCTGAGCGCAGCGGTGGCCTACCAGCGTCACCCGGACCATATAGACCCGTCTCTGCCGCCATTGGTACAGGACGAGCAGGCGCTGCAGCATATCACCTTTACCCGGAATGCCTACACCAATGATACGGGCGGCATCTACGAGATACCGCCGGAGCCGCCTGAAACATCCATAAAATACGGTGCGGACATGCTGCACTACCGGCTGGGGCTGCCCTACGAAACGATAGGCTCGGCCCTGCAGCCGGATGCTTCGGGCGGGGTGCCGGAACTCTACACTCCCGCAGCCTTAAAGACGCTGATCAATACGGCGCCGGAAGTACCTTATACCAACCTTACCACGCCCGGCTACCGGGTGCTCTCCCGCCAGGTGAGCCTCTTTATGGATAATGCTGCGGCACAGGCGCTGGACTTCGGCGAGCTGGAAAGCCTGGCGCTTCCCTACGAAAGCTATACCCTGGTATTCGACCAGGATATCCTGGCCCACTGCTATGGCGGCAAAGTGACAGCGGGCATGCTGACCGCCGGGAAATACAAAGACCTGTATAATGACCAATGCTTCTGGATACCTTCGGGAACAGTGGGGTACAGCAGCCCGGAAACCAGCTTCTATACGCCATTGGTGTACCGGGACCCCTGGGGCAACGAGACGACCGTTACCTATTGGGATGAATACTACCTGCTGCCGGAGAGCATTACCGACCCGCTGGGCAATGTGACCACGGTGGAGCTATACAGCCTGTACCACCTGCAGCCGCTCCGGATGCGGGATATCAATAACAATATCAGTGAGATCTGCTATGATGCGCTGGGCCAGGCGGTGGCGGTGGCAGTACAGGGCAAGGCGGATAGCCCGGTGCCGGAAGGGGATACCCTGGCAGGCCTGCAGCCTGACAGTGCGGCCGACCGCCTGCTGCAGGCAGCTTTCTGGGCCGACCCGGACAGCGCTGCAGCCGAGCTGCTGCAAGGGGCTACCTGGCGCTGTACCTATGACCTGGACAGTGTACCGGTGGCGGTGGCGATGATAGGCCGTACACAGCATGTGAACCCGCCTGTCATTCCTGAACCGCCGGTGGAGAAGCTTATACAGATCACCTATACGGACGGGCTGGGCCGGGTGGTGATGCAGAAAGCGCAATGTGAGCCTAACGCCTCCAATGGCTATAAGACCTGGGTGGGGAGCGGTCGTACCATCTATAACAACAAAGGCAAGCCGGTGATGCAGTTTGAGCCTTACTTCAGCGGGAGCCATGAATGTGATACGGCGGAGCAGGCGGCGGCCGGCGGGGTGAGCCCCAGGCTGTATTACGATGCGCTGGGAAGAAATTATAAAACCGATTTGCCCGACGGCAGCTTTACCCGCACGGAATGGACGGCCTGGGAGCAGTGGATATGGGATAATAACGACACGGTACTGGAGAGTGAATGGTATGCGGCAAGGATCAATAACCAGATGGGTGCGGAAGAGAAAAATGCCGCTATCAAAGCAGCAGCGCATGCCAACACGCCTACGGTTATCCATACGGATACGCTGGGTCGCGGCTTTTACACCATACAGCAGGACAGCCAGACTAACTATATACACAGCTTTGAAACGCTGGATATAGAGGGCAACCGGCTGCACCTCACGGACGGTCGGGGCCTGGTGCCATTACGCTACCGTTATGCGCGGCTGCAATTGCCCTGCTACCAGCACAGTATGGACAGCGGGACGCAATACACGCTATTGGATGTGTCGGGACAGCCTTACTACGCCTGGGATGCTATGGACAAGCAGACGGAGATCACCTATGATGCACTGAGAAGGCCGTTGCAGCGTATCACTGACGGTAAGACACTGGACCAATACATCTACGGGGAAACGCTGACCAATCCTGAGGATCACAACTACCGGGGCCAGGTGTACCAGACCTATGACGGCAGCGGTATGCAGCAGGTAAACGGTTATGATTTTAAAGGCAACCCGCTGAGCACACAGGTGCAGGTTTTGGACGACCCTGAGCTGACGGATGCGGACTGGGCCGCCGGTGCAGAGCCGGATCTAAGCACAGAAATCTTTAGCAGCAGCGTTACTTACGATGCGCTGAACCGCCCTGTGACCACCACCGACCCTGGCGGTAATATACAGGTTTACACCTATGATAAGGGCGGTATGCTGAAAGCTGTAATGCTCAATAACGTAAGCTATGTTAACGATATTCATTACGATGCCAAAGGCCAGCGTGAGGCTATCTGGTACGGCAACAGTACCAAGACTAGTTATACCTATGACCCGGAAACATTCAGGCTAAGAAGACTGCTGACCGTCAACCTCAACAATAACGATATCTTACAGGACCTGCACTACTGGTATGACCCCGTGGGTAATATCACGGAGATACAGGATGATGCGCAGCAGACGCTGTTCTTTAACAACAGTGTGGTATCACCTACACAGGAGTTTACCTATGATGCCTTGTACAGGCTGATAGCGGCTGAAGGGCGGGAGCTGATCGGCAGCAACAGCTTCGGAGCGAATGATAATTATAACGATGCATCGTGGCAGACCAGCCATAAAGGAAACGGTAATGCCGTGCAGCGCTATACACAGCAATATACGTATGACGTAGTGGGTAATATCCTGGAGCTCAGTCATAACGCAGCAGCGGGTGCTTATACGCGTACCTATGACATTGCCACGGACAGCAACAGGCTGTTAAGCACTACTGTAGGACGCACCTCTCCACCTGGTTCGGATACGTATGCTTACGATTACGATGTGCGCGGCAATATGGAAACGATGCCTCATTTAAGCAGTATGGTGTGGAACCTGACCAATGAGCTGAGCAGCATTGCTAAGGGTACTATGGCAGCTTGGTATCAATACAGCGGAGGGCAGCGTATCCGTAAATACGTGGACAAAGGTAGCTTTAAGGAAGAACGGATATATTTGGGGAGCTTTGAGATATATCGTAAATTTGACCATACAAGTTCTTTGATAATAGAGCGTACTACGGTGCATGTCAGCGATGATACGGGTCGTATAGCGATGCTGGAGACCCGTACAGAGGGTGATGCTATAGATGATAACGGAACTGTGGAGGAATTAGTAAGGTATATCTATTCCAACCATTTGCAAAGTGCAAGCTTAGAACTGGATGAAGATGCGGAGATTATTTCTTATGAGGAATACCACCCCTATGGGACGACTTCATACCGGGCAATGAACGCAAGTGTAAATGCTGTGGCTAAACGGTATCGTTATACGGGTAAGGAGCGCGATGAGGAGAGTGGATTATACTATCACGGTGCAAGGTATTATATACCCTGGTTGTGCCAGTGGAGCGCGGTGGATCCTTTGGAATCAGACTATGCAGGGATGAGTCCGTATAATTATGGGTTTAATAATCCTGTTGTGTATAATGATCCGAGTGGAATGGAGGGAGAGGATGAAGTAAATATGAATCGAAGGCAACTTGCTGACGGAAGTTGGCAGAGTTACAGTGATGAATATAATGCCTGGGTATATGAACTTGATACTGTAGAATTTGTTTCGCCTAGACAGTCTCCCGATCATCCATTTTCCTACTCTATGATAGAAGCAGGTAAAAAAGGAACTGGTATAGCTTTGAATGGAGCTAGTCTGATTATACCTGAAAAGTACACTATAGCAAGAGAAAAGGGTAGTATGTATGTTTTGGCCTTATTATCTCCTGAAGGAGAAACATTCAAATGGAATGATGAGGCGAAATGGTATGTCAGTGAAAGTGGTAATTATTTTGATAACCCATGGTATGAAGACATATTTAACTATATACAAAGTTCAGTGCAAGGCTCTGTAGGTCAACTTGCTAAAGATGCCTTAGAAAAAGGAAATCCTTTCTTTTCTATTGGAGAATCTTATGATAACTACAAATCTGAAGGAGGAGGATATGGTGTAGTGGGATTCGTAGGAAGTGGAATTAAAAGTTCTCTGGTAGGTACTTACGAAGACTTAAAATATGGAGGCCAACGTAGAACCAATGCCTTGATAGGTATCTGGCAATTTTCGGCCGCAGTAGCAAAATCTTCATATTTACTTACTCCTTCTAGGATAGTTAATACGGGAAGTAATACATTAAGGCACTATACAAGTGAAGCAGGGTATAATGCAATTATGGAATCAAAAGAATTGTTGCCATCAATTGGAATTAAAAATGCAAGACATGGGGCAGGACAATACTTTACTGATTTAACAAGTGGATACACCTCTGGGCAAGTTTCAAGACGACTATTTGGTGTTCCTTGGAATACAAAAAAGTTAACGCACTTTATTGACATAGATGTAAGTGGTTTGAATGTCATAAAAAATGCTCCACATAATTATTTAGTTCCTGGTACTAGTAGGCTTTCTATAAAAGGACGAATAGTTAATCATGGAACGTCAATTTTTAAACCAAAACAATAGTATATGCAAGAATTATTTGTAAAAAAATATTGGAATGAAGAAGATGTCTTATTTTATTTACACTTTCAGAATGGGAAGGCCGTGAGACAAATAGAGGAAACTTCTAAAGGAAGAGTTTTATTGACGTCTGAAAACCCTTATCAAGAAGGGTCTATGTTATATGATCAATCAGTTGATGAGCTCGAATTAAATGATTCAGACTTTATCACAAAAGAAGAGTTTAATAAAGCTTGGAATAAACAATAATAATGAAAGTGTCCATTAAATGTGGACACTTTTATTTTAAATTTCTTTATAGTTTTCTACTACAAATAAATCAATAGCAGGATAATCCCTGGCAACTTTGTCGATTATATTTTTTACATCGTCCCAATTTAACCCTCCTAAGCCAGCACCAATTTTAGGTAATGCTATTTCATGGATATTATTTTGAGAAGCATATGAAAGCATTTTAATTAAAGATACTTTAATAGCATTAAGGTCAGCTTTAGTTTTCCAGGTTGTTTGAGTACCAAGATTAAAAATTATACCATTGCCATAATTATAAGTAAAAATATCACCTAAAGAGAATAAACCATCTTTACATAATTTTTTGTACTCAACATACATTGGAGGATATTTTTTTTTGAATTGTAAGGCAATTCCTTTTCCCATTGCGCCAGCACAATTACATCCATGCGCATAGTTTGACACACCTTGTAAATTAAATATGTTGCCGGATTTAATATATGTTACCATCTAAGTACATTTGAAATATTGTTCTGCAAAAAGTATTAGTGCTTATAATGCAAAATTAAGGTAATATAGGTAATGTTGGTGGTAGTGGTAGTGTTACATTGTGTTGGTAATCCCTTTTTGGTTTCTCATGTGATTGATATTCAAGGTAGTAACTCCAAATTGTTGTTTTCCAAAAATAATTGGCTCAAGCATAGTAAAATCAATTAGTTTTAATTTTTCGGAACTAGAAAAGCAGGCAACCCAAAGGTTGCCTGCTTTATTTTTAGGGGTTAAGAGGGACTTACAATGTACTACTTAGTTCCAAGTGTCTCCAAATTGTTGTTTTATAAAAAAGTCTTATGTGTCCTTATTGTTCATCCCCCTGTATTAGTTATGGTACAAGCAGTAGTGGTAACAAAAGATACCGTTGCAACTCCTGTAAAAGAACGCACTCAAAACATTATAGTTATAAAGCCTGTTGTCTGGGTAATGTTACAGATGTGTTGATAATTTCTGAAATGCTTATCCATACTGTATTCCGATAGTAGTACTACGTATATTTTGAAAGTAAGTAAGGCAACCCGAAGGTTGCCTTACTTACTTTAATGGCTTAAAAACAGGCTGTAATGACAGGAACTGCACCCAGGTGTTTCAGAATTGTTGATTTGAAAATAAATTGTGTCTATTGTGATGGATGCTGTGTAAAAAACGGTCATAGCCATGGCAAACAACGGTTGCTATGTAAATCCTGCAAAAGAACATTTACTTCACAATATACATACAATGCCTGCCAACCGGGTATCAATAGGATGATCGTATCCTTACTGAAAGAAGGGTGTGGAGTACGGAGTATATCCCGGCTGCTGCAAATTTCTGTGGTGACTGTTTTAAGACGCCTGCTTACTATATCCGATACAGTGGTACAGCCTTCCTTTGGTCTAAACTGTTCTTATGAAGTGGATGAACTGTGCACTTATACTGGCTATAAGGCCAACCGGCAATGGATAGTGTATGCAATATGCAGGGAAAGCAAAAGAATAGCCGGCTTTTGTGTTGGCAGCCGGTCAAAAGATACGATAAACAGTGTGATCCGTACTTTACTTTTATATGATCCTTTGATGATCTGCACGGATAAACTGAATTTGTATAAGCTACTGGTACCTGCATCGCTGCACCAGACCCAATTACGTTCTACAAACCATATTGAACGGAAGAACCTGACGCTCCGTACGCACTTGAAACGCCTGTCCAGACGAACAATTTGCTTTAGCAAAAGCGCTGCTATGCTGGTAGCTTGTCTGAAGATTTATTTCTGGGGATAAGAAAATTTTTAGATATATCGTAAATTTGACAGTGTTTTTTTTCTAATAGAGTTAGAAAGAGAAGTCTACATATCAGTGGTGATACGGGACGAATTGCTTTAATCGATATCAGAATAACGGGTGGCGTAAGGTGTATCCTCAATTCCTTCAATTAGTAAAGTTTGGAAAGAAACTAGTGTTTTCTTTAAAATATGGGTTTAGGAAAAGTCTTGGATATTTTTAATTCTAATATTCAATCATTTAATGTTTTAAGACCATGATTAACTTAGATGAAATTACTGATGTTGCTTTAGGGAAACTTTCTAAAGCAAAATTCTTAGAAATGAATAATATTGATGCAATCGATATTCCCGGTATTGTGGGAAATCAGCTGAATGAAGCTGTGAAATGTAAAAATGCAAGTAAAGTTGATATAGGTATGGTATTAGGATTTTTATATGATGCCTTCCCCGATGATATTAATGTTACTTTGTGTGAATTGTTAGTTAGTGATTGGCATCATAAACATGAAGACATAGCGATGTTGCTCAAGAAACTAAAATCTCCTGAAACAGTTGATTGTTTATATAAAGCAGCGGAATTACAATTTAAGTATTTGGATTATGACGACACTTATCAGTTTGTGAGAAAATGTATTAAAGCAATTTCAGCAATAGGAAACAGTAACGCAATTGAAAAATTAAAATTACTTGCCAATAGCATCGTTTCAGAAATTGCAGGATATGCAAAAAAAGAGCTAAGTTATAAAGGGGTATTGTAATTAATAGCTTTCTTGAGAGTGTCAGGTAAATGGTAGAATTGTTAGTGTGGATAATGTTACAGAAATGTCGATAGCTTCTGATAAGCGACACTAAATAAAAAGCCCCTATCTGTGATTATCAAAAAAAATAAATAGCTATAGCATGATTAGAGTTAAAACAGGTTTGATTTTAGTCCCCCTTTCATTATGTAGTATGAAATGTTTAAATAATAATGGCAGTAGTAATAATAATCCCAATGGAGTACTTAATATACTACCTACTGGTTATATTGGAAGAGTTGTCATTATCTACAGCCAAAAAGATGGTAAGGAGCAGAAAATTACAGGAGGTAAACGGGTATATGAAATTCCTGATTGCGGTATTTTAAAAACTCAATTTTCACGACCTACTGGAAGTATCAGTATTCCTGAAGAAAAATATTTTACTTATGTTTATTCAAATGGAGATACGATCTCTTGTTTATCTAACAGCGATCCTATTGATAGTAATAGGATAAATGAAGTATTCTCTTTTGCTCATAGTATAGGTGGAATTGGCTTTGATGATAATGAAGATTATGAAATATCAGAATACATTATTGATACTTTGAAAAATATTAAAAAATATAAAGTGTTTCAGATTGAAAAATCAGATTTAGAGAAATGTCAGTAATGGAGTAATGGGGAGGGGGTAGTGCTACAGAGTTAGAGATGCTGAATTTCAAGTTTTAATTTTCTGGTAATCAATAGGTAATATTACAGAAATATTGATAGTTTGGTAAACTTGCAGCACTTGCACCCAAATTTTTTTTGAGGGGGCAAGGGGGGGGCGGTTTTTTTGCCATAATTGGGGGGGGGGTGGGTTGCCTGTCATAATACGGGCAATTTACGGCATTTAATAGCCTATAAAAAATGAAAAAGAAGCACGGGGAAACAAATGTTTCCCCGTGCTTCTTTTGTTTGAACATTTCGCAAGCAGCCGGAATTATTCAGCATTCTTTGGATACGCTACTACCTGTTCTGTTCCGGGTGAATTGGGGTCAAAATCGGCGGTAATAGGTATAGGAGTGCCAGCGGAAAAGTTGAGAGTGGAGAGAATACTTTCAACGTGTGCCTTTGCGGCTGTTGGGTCTCCACTTAATACTTCGATGGCACAAAGAACTTCGTTACCACGGCACAGGTCGTCTACTTCAAACTCATCGGATGACTGCCAATTGTTAGGGCTGAGGTATCTGAAATAATCCCCTGATACTTCTTTTTTCTCAACCTTTGCAGGTGATTGGAAGGCGAAAGCAATAGTCACTGCAAACAGCAATGCAATTGCGGGCAAAATACGTTTCATGTTAATAGAATTTGATTTTAAAAATTGTTCTTACTCTTTTATTCGGGTTTTCAGATTTCCCCCGTTTTTTCTTAGCTAAAAAAAATATTTCAATAATATTTACTGTATTTATTTTTTTTCATTACTACAATAGCCGCAATTGCCAACAACAACAAACCAATATTCAAGTATAAATGATTACGCCACGATAACCATTCGACAACGCCTCCACAGCGGCAGGGTAAGTGTTCATACATGGCTATCATTAAACCTACATAAACAGTCAACGCAAAAATGAATATAGCGGAAACGTATAAACCAATTTTACGTGTGTTTATATCCGTTTTACCAATGGTAACAAATGAAAAGACTAAAAATAAACATAACAATAATTCAAAAATGGGTACGAAATAAGAGAGAAAGTCAGCGAATGGACGCATAAATTTTACGTCCTTCATTGTTGCTGCGAATTTGTGGGGGGCATACAATTTATTTATTCCTGTATAACCCCAAACTATAATAAATACAGTAGATACGCCAACAACAAATGAAGATGCCGAAATATGAAACGGTTTGAATAACGGCAAAGCAAATATTTTTTTCATTGGTTGGTTGTTTCGGTTTAACTAAACAAACGTACTTTATTAAAATACTGTTTGCGTTTTTTATACCGATTTTTTGCCAACCATAAAACAGAAAAATGTGTCCACATTCTTCCTTATGGTTAATTTGTTTGCTTAACAAATTGTTATTCTGTTAAATGCGGTTGTACGATTATTTTTTTTTCCGGTATAGCGGCGGTTTTTTATAAACACTATAAAAGGCTTTGCTTACTGTATTGTATGAATAGTTGTAACGTGGTGCAATTTCTTTTAATGGCTCATTATTTTTGATTCCCCTTTTTACGCCTTGCATACGATAACATTTTAGCAATGTAAACGGGGTAAGATTGTATATTTTTTGAAACGAATTTTCAAAATGATAAAGACTAATTTTAAAATCATTCATTAAATCATTGCGCTGAAAGTTTAATGATAAATTAGCCGTCATGTATTGTTTTAAAGACTGCAATTTTTCGGCAATGTCGTTAGGTACATTTATTTTTTTTTGTCCTTTGTCTTTACAAATTATTTGCATTGCCTGTTTAAAAACATCATTCAATATTTCCGGCTTTATTACTTCATTTTCTCTTAAATCATTTATTAAATCAATTAAAGCAAAATTGCAAATAGCATTATTGGGCAATAGTTTTACCGTGTGCAATGTGTTTTCATGTGTACGTTTTATTTTTCTTAAAAATGGGTAATGACCTGCACAGCGATTGAATAATTTATCAGGAATAAATAAAACGAAAGTTGAAAATTCATTGCATACATTTATTTCAACGTGTAGTTTTTTTGCAGCAAATAAATTTATTCCCCACTCATAGAAATTTATATTGTCTATTCCCTGAAAGTGGCAGGATAAATTATTGTGCAATTGAATTAATAAAAAATATCCGGCATTTTCTTTTGAAATAAAAAAACGGTGGGCGTGTTGTGGCAATACATTAATAAAACAACCGTGTAAAGTTCCTGTATAAATATCTTGAAATAAATATTTTCCCTCCGGTGATTCACCATAAAGGGGGGAACTGTTTTTTACTTCATACCCTGCTAATATGCAGGGCATTTCTTTGGCGGTTTTCACGTCCAAATACTCCGGTGAGAATAGTAACATAGTTTAAGGTTGATAAGGTTTAAATAATGTTGCTACTATAATCAGAAAAAAAAGCCTTATGTTAAATTTAATTATTTTTTAATAGATTTGAGTGTCCACGAGGCAACTGCCAAACTTTTTTTTGGGGGGAATAAGTGAAATTCCTTATCTTAGGTTTCCACAACGGCTTAAAAGCTAAAATTTTTTTTCATAGGATAAGGTTTAATGGTTAATGGTTTTTTGATTAGCCACTCTCAAAGAAAGGACAGTTGCCTATTGGTAATTGTCCTTTTATTTTTTATTAAACCTTAATTTTTATGTTCACAAACAACAAGCCACCGAAAACAATAAGCATTTTTTATGTAGGTAAAAAAGATCGCTTTTATAACGTGTTAAATATTTTCTTTTTGTATCAAACTAATATTAGTGTAGAAAAATTATTAACCCCTAATGGTGGCATTGATATTATAGAAGCGGAAAGTTTTCCGGTTGTTGTTGTTGACGGCAATAGTGAAAAGTTTGGTTTTAAAAAAAGTTTAGACTTATTGGCATTAATTATTAAAGTAATGCCGGAAAAAAAAGTTATTGTATTTACTGATGAATTTGATAAAACGATAATGCAACAAGCAAGGGCAAAAGGTGCAAAAGGTTATTTTTTTAGAGACTTAAACAATTTAAAAAGCATAGCCGATTGTATTAATTGCGTTTTTGACGGACAAACGGCATTTAATCAGCCTATAATGAAAAAAAATGAAACTAACAACCCCTGAAAATCCTACTTTTGCCCCCTTATTTAAAGTTAATCAATTTGGGTGCAACTGCTTCAAGAATACCGATAGTTTCTCACAGGCTTATCAGTGGTGTGTCCTGACAATTTAGAAGTAAGCAAAATAAAATTAAAACTATGGCGATACAAAAGGAGCTTATTTTTTCTTTATTGCTTTTCTGCGGTTGTGTAGATAATAATTCAAATAAAGGGAATTTAAACGATTCAAATAAAGGATACAGTTTAGATTTAGCAGAACAAAAACAACTGCCTTTTGTTGGGAGAAGGTTGTTTGAAACAAGACCTGGTGTTTCAGGAACAGGAACTCCGTATAGACAAATAGAAATAAAGAATGACGGTGCTGTTGAATTTTTATTTGAGCAAGAAAATCAAGCAGATAAAACTATTACCAAAGGTTTTTATAATGCAGGAAAATTTACAAATGTTATAAAATGTGTCTTTGAAGACTGGGACAATGAAGTTAGGTTTTATAAAATAATGCCAGATAAGATTTATGAAGTTGATAGTAATGGCAATGTATTAAAATTAGATGAATGTTGCTCTGAACTTGAAATGAGGAATTGTCCTTGTGAAAGCGAGTACATTTCTTTATAATTTTCTTGCGATTGGAGTAGCTTGCATTTATCTGATAATGTACCAAAGCAGGTGGTAGCCTACCAAACAAAATCATTAAGTGCATCAGGGAGTTAGGGTAATGCAGAGGGGATAATTATCTTTGTGGTTATAGAAGTTTATGCATCGACCTTTCTAAAAATACAGTCTATTCGTTAAATATAAAGTATATTATGAAACTAAGAATGGTTTTTGCCTGCCTGTCAATTCTTGCCATATTGGTTTCTTGTTCAACAAAGCAAACGGAAAAGTGTGAATATATCAGACTATTAAGCAGTTTTAATAGAGGTTCGCGTAATATGGGTGTATATATTACTTATGATACCGCTCTTTTGGACGCATATTTTGATACCATCGGTTTAGGGATCTCGGATAAAATAATCATAGTGGATTCCGGCTCATTGGCTATACTTTATAATATTTTAAATGCTCCCAGGTCAAGTGGCCATACCTGGGAAACTCTTGAGAAAACAGTAAAGGATTATATGATAATTGATTTTCTGTCTGGTGACCTTAAAAAGATAAAGGGAGAGATCTTAATAGATAAGCCCGATTTTAAAATGTATTTTGAAGAAGCGGTTAAATATTTAGATAACATAGATAATGAGGATGATAAAGAAAATATTGAAAATCTTTTCAACATGTATGTGAGGTATGCTAATAGATGATGTTGTGTATTCAGACTGTTGTTTTTTTAAATTAGTTATAGACTGTTTTCAAAAACGAGTAACAGCGACCGGTAAATCAATATAAAATCCTTAAACCCTGCGCCACGGTTATCCTGGCCCGCTCAGAGTATGCTAAGCGATTGACTTACAAAAGGCTTATCTCAAAGGATTGCGACCTTATCCTACATATCCTGCTAAAATAATTCCTGGAGCTGGTCGATGGAACAATGCGTGAATGAACCTCCGGGCTGGTGTGACCGGGAGGCTCTAAAAAAGATAAAAGATCATATGAAAGGGGACAAACACTTTTTGATATCAGAAAAGATAAGATATAAATTGTATGAGAAGTGGAATGTATATACAGAGGAGCAGAAAAAACAATGGGTTGGTAAACAACTGGAACATTTACGGAAAGCTGCATATGCCGGTCATCCTGAAGCCCAGTTTAATCTTGCGTGTTTTTACGAATACGGCGTAATGATCAATGATGTATTCTATTTTCATAATGAAGACAAAATGATATACTGGATGAAAAAAGCGGCTGCTTCCTTATATCCGGATGCAGTAGAAAATATGGCTTTATTGTATGAATCAAACTCGGGGATACGGGATTGGGAGCAGGCAAAAGTATACTATGAGCTTTATGATAAATTGACGATTCAGAAAATGAGTGCATACAGGAAAGACTTTTTGAGGAAATATTCTTTATTAAAGAACAGGTAACTTGGCATAAAGGCACTGAGGGTGCAGGTCCTTACGAGGATGTGAGACATCTCTTATAATAATTGGTAGCTTATAATGACTTATTTCCTGTATACAAATAGTCAGTAAAAATATGAAAAGAAAAATATGCCTGTTACTGCTGCTTGTTGTATTAGCTGATAATAGCTTCACACAAAATAAAGTGATATCCCCGTTGGCTGGTTGGTGGGTTAATACGCAATACGAGTATTTTAAGGACGAAATGAAAGCTGATAATATTTTGTATAATATTTCACCATGGTTCCTGTATATAGATTCTTTGGGAAGGTGTACAGTTGTACCCCTATTTGAACAGCGAACGGATTTAGGATCACCTGTTAGTGAAAAATCACTAGACGACAGATTGATATATCATTATAGAAAGAATTATGATGTTTGGCTGTATACTATTGCAGATAATGATTCATTATTGATCTACAGTAATGGTATTACGCCTGGTGCAGGTATTATTTTTAAAAGGCATTATGATAAATAATATTTCAGAAGCATTGATAAGCTATAGATCAGGTTTAAAATATCGGTCATAATGATTAATAATAGCTTAGCGGTCTTGTAAAGATTACAGATTAAGCAGGAACAGCACAGGCTCATTTGGATTTTCTGACAATTGTAAAACAGGCTGATTTTGTTGTGCCTTTAGAAATGGTACTGACAGGATAGAGGTAAGGTATTGCTATTTTTTAAGTGACTATCTGCTCATAGGCAACAACCTATTACAGATACGCGCCTAGCTGAGCGGGGTGCTCTCTGCGGGTCAAAAACCGCTTTTACTATAAAGGCACTGAGGGTGCTGGTCATTCCGAACGGATGTGAGGAATCTCTTATAATAATGGGTGACTTATAATGACTTTGTTGCCTATATATAGATAGTATATGCTCCCCTGTAAAAAGCATAAGGCCATACCCGGAAAGATATGGCCTTATGTGCTATTTTATTTCCCGGTCAGCCGGGAGAATGGGATTATTTGATACCCAGCTTCGCTTTTACCAGTGGTGTGATATTCTCAGAATCTTTGGCATAGAGCAGGGCAGACTCATTGTAGATATAATCAAAATTATTTTCCTTACCTACTGCGTCGATAGCATCCTGGATCTTTTTTAATAAAGGATTGACCAGCTCCGCTTCTTTTTTGGACAGCTTTTCCTGGGAAGAAGTACGGAAGTCTTCTATATTTTGCTGTAAAGCCATAATTTCTTTTTGCTTTACTTCTTTCATAGATTCGCTCAGGGTCCTGACCTTATCTTCGTAATCTTTCATTTTGTTCTGATACTCCTTGCTAAGCTCTGCAAAATCCGCTTCCAGTTGTTTGTAATAGGCTTCAAGGTCTTCGTTGACTTTTTTATACTCCGGCATAGCGCTCAGCAGCTCCTGGGAATTCAGATAGCCCAGTTTCTTGGGTGAAGCGCCGGTAGTGGCCTGAGTATTTTGAGTAGCAGGAGCTTTCTGGGCGTTTACCTGAAGACCCAGTGTTAAAGCGGCTACTACTAAAAGCAATACTTTTTTCATTCTTTGCTGTTTTGTTTTAATAATTGTTAGGTGTTATTGCAGTGCAATATTAATGTTATTTTTATTTCAAATGACCTTTCGGCTATTTTTTGTTGATCATTTTGACAATTTCATCAGATTTGTCCAGCTTGGGATCGGCATAGAAAATGGTTACGCCGCCCGCTTTGTCGTACACGATCTCGGCGCCTCTCTGCTGGGCGAATTGCTGAACGGCATTGAATACCTTATCCTGTACCGGCTTTACCAGGTCCTGGCGTTTTTTATACAGCTCACCGTCGTAGCCGAAGTATTTTTTCTGCAGGTCCTTGGCTTCTTTTTCCTTCATAACTATCTCGTCTTCCCTTTTCTTCCTGGCCTCTTCAGACAGCAGCGCTCTTTCTGCCTGGTAGCTCCTGTACATCTGGTCTACCTGCTGCATTTTTTTATCCACCTCTTCCTGCCATGCTTTGGAAGCATCATCCAGCTTCTTCTGGGCGTCGGTATATTCAGGGATCTTTTCCAGTATATATTTGGAATCGATCACAAAATATTTCTGTACCTGTGCGTCTGCCTGGTAGGCAAAGCTGCCTGCTGCTAAAACGGCTGCTGCTATAATATATCGTTTCATAATATTTACTTTTAATGCTGGTGTTTTATAAGACTGCTGCTTGCAATTAAGGTTTAATATAATACAAATAATACAAAGTTAAGATAACTTATGCTATTCCGGCTCAAATCCTAACATAAAGGAGAACCTGGCGTACTGGCTGAGGCTCATACCGGGAGTATACCTGTCAATACCGATACCGTAATCCAGTCCCATCAGTCCGAACATCGGCAGGTACAGCCTCAGGCCCGCACCGACGGAGCGGTTCAGTTGCAGCGGGTTATATTGCTTGGCATTCTGCCAGGCATAGGCGCCGTCTGCGAAGACAAGACCGAAGATGGTGGCGGTAGGCGCCATGGAGAACGGATAGCGTAGCTCTACCGAATACTTGTTAAAAATGGTGGCATCCTGCTCATAGATCTCGTAACCCCTGTGAGAGATGATATCCTTACCCACGATGAACTGCATACCCGACAGGCCGTCTCCACCCAGTTGGAACCTTTCAAACGGGGATAGGCCCAGGTCCTTGTTATAGGAGGCCAGCAAGCCGTATTTGGCCGATATCTTTAAGATCAGGTTGCCGTATATCTTCTGGTACCATTCCGCGTTGAAGCGGTACTTATGGTACTCTATCCATTTATACTTCTCCTTGGTGGACATGCCGGAATAATCTTTTTCCGAAAGCATGGAATAAGGAGGGGTCAGCTGGGCGGAGAAGGTGATATTGCTACCGCTTCTCGGGAACAGGTTATGATCCAGGGAGCTGCGCGATAAGGTCAGCTTAAGATGCAGGTTATTGGCGGAGCCGTTGGTGAACTCCCCGAGGCTGGACAGCGCGTAATCCTTTAAAAAGTAATTCTGGTAATTGAGACCTACGGAAAATACGAAATAATCGTCCGGCCATTTCAGCCTTTTACCGAAGGTAACGCCGCCGCCGATATTCTTGATATAGCTGGCGCTGGCATCCGCGTTGCCGCTCCAAAGGCTTCCGGTGGCGTTGCTCAGCCGGGTCCATACGCCTGAAACGGTAAGGGAGTTGGGCTTCTTGCCGCCCAGCCAGGGCTCGGTAAAGGTCAGGTTGCCGGAGTTAAAGAACAGCCCGCTGGACTGCCACCTGATAGACAGCTTCTGCCCATCGCCTGACGGCAGCGGGTCCCAGTACTTGGGCTTGGCGATATTCCGGATAGAGAAATTATTGAACACAAGCCCTACGGAACCGAAAAAGCCGATCCGGCTGCCCTGGTAACCGGCAGACACCTCGAACTGGTCGGATGACTTCTCCGCTACCTGGTAATCGATATCCACGGTATAATCGGTCATATTCGGCTTGATATCGGGGTGCAGCTTTTCAGGGTCAATAAAGCCCAGTACGCTTAGCTGCCTAATGGAACGTATCACATCCGAACGGCTGAACTTACTGCCGGGCAGCGTATAAAGCTCCCTGCGGATCACGTGGTCATTGGTCTTAAGATTGCCGGATATATCCACGTGCTTGATGATGGCCACCGGCCCTTCCGTCAGGTTGACCACATAATGGATCGTATCGTTCACAATATTTTTTTCCTGTGCCGTAGCGCGGAAAAACAGGTAACCGTTATCCAGGTACATACCGGACAGGTCCACCGTGCCTTCAGGGTTCATCTGGAGACCCAGGCGGGATTCCAGCTTCTGGCGGTTGTAAACATCACCTTTTTTGATATTGACGATCCTCTGGATCAGGGAGTCGGAATAGACCGTATTGCCCCTGTACTCAATATCCCCGAAATAATATTTCCTGCCTTCGGCTACTTTCAGGTCTATATTGATATTACGGCCGTCCGGGGAATATACCGTATCTGCAACGATCTGGGCATCCCTGAAGCCTAAATTATTATATACATTGATGATGGACTCCTTATCCTCTTCAAACTTGGCCGCGCTGTACTTGGCGCCGGAGAAGAAATTATACCGGAAATAAGGGTTCAGGATGTTCAGGGTCTTGGTAGGGGAGAGAAAGCCCCAGTTCCTGACATAGGTCTTAAAGCTCCTGTCTTCCTCGGAGCCATATACGGAAGTATTGTATGCGGGTACCCGGGAAAGCCTCGGACCTTCCTTGGTGCCTTTCATGGCACGGCGCAGGCGCGAGGTGGACACTTCTTCGTTGCCAACGATATTGACGTTGTTGATCTTGATCTTCTGTCCCTTGTTGATATAGATCACGAGGTCGGTAAAGGCCTTGTTGGGGTCTTTCTTTTCCTCCATGGTCACGCTCACGTTATTGAACCCTTTCTCTATGAAGTACTTTTTGATCGTTTCCTGCATATCCAGCTTCAGCGCTTCCGTGATCATACGGTTTTCACCCAGCTTCAGCTTATTTTTGATCTCGGTCTCCTGGGTGCTGCGCACGCCGCGGATGCTGACGCTGCCCAGCTTGGGTCTTTCCACGATGGTAATGTTCAGCCAGACCCTTTTATCTTCCTGTTTGATAACATCTATCCTGACGTTCTCTATCAGCTTCTGCTCCCAGAGCTTCTTCATCGCGGTTGTGATGGCCGCGTCGTTCTCCAGTTCTATCTTATCGCCTTTGTGTAGTCCGGAAACTATCTTTAACAGATCCGGGTCCAGGAACTGCGTCCCAGTCACCGTGATATCCACGATCTCGAATCTGTCGTCTTTCTGCATAGACAATTGCCCCGTTTTTTTTCCTCCCAGTTGTGCCTGTACCTGGGGGACTATAATGTGGCTTATTGCAACAAATGCTGCTATTTTCCAGCCTTTCAAGTTCAACATCTATATGATTTAAATTAACTGTGTTTTGCTTTGTTTTGAATTTGCTCGCTGGTCTTGCCGAAGCGGCGTTCCCTGCTCTGGTAAGCGGCAATGGCTTTCAGCAGGTCATCCTTTCCGAACGCAGGCCACTGGGTTTCCGTAAAATATAATTCGGAATAAGCGATCTGGTACAGCAGGAAATTGCTGACCCGTTCTTCCCCGCCTGTCCTGATCAGCAGCTCCGGGTCAGGGATATCGTTAGTGCACAGGAACTGTTGTACCAGCTCGTCCGTGATCTGGTTTTCCGCTATCGTGCCGCTCTTTACGGCTGCCGCTATCTGCCGTACCATATGGGTGATCTCCCACCGGGAGCTATAGCTTAAGGCCAGTACAAGTACCAGCCCGTCATTCTCTTTCAGTATCTCTATGGATTCGTTCAACTGGTGCTGGCAGCGTGCGGGCAGGGAGGGAATGTTCCCTATCACCCTGAGCTGTATATTATTCTTCTTAAGTGATTCCACCTCCATCCGGAGGGCGCTCACCAGCAATTCCATCAATGCATCTACCTCTTCTTTGGGGCGGTTCCAGTTCTCGGTGGAGAAAGCATAGAGGGTGAGGAACTTAACGCCCGTTTCTGCTGCAATTTCTACTACCTTTCTGACACTGTTCACGCCTTCCTTATGACCAATCACCCTATCAAAGCCCTGCTCCTTGGCCCACCGTCCGTTTCCGTCCATAATGATGGCTATGTGCCGGGGGATATTGGATGTATCAATTAATGATGTATAGTCCATTTAAAAAATCAGATAATAAAAGAATTAGATAGAAATGTGCAAAGGTACAAAATTAGTTAAACTATATAATTATAGGTCATTGGTACTTAAAATAATTTACGGGGTTCCTTATATGTTCTAAAATACCATTAACGGCCATTTGCGGGGAATATTATGCAGCGCGGGAAAAAATAAAAGGTATGCTAAACACATATTAACACCTTAATAGCAGCGCGGAAATATTTTTTGAGCAATGTATTTTTCTATTTTAAATTTACACACTACCTTTGCACACGATTTATATTAAATAACAATCATTTTAATAATATAACGATATGCCCAACGTAGGTAAAATCAAGCAAATTATTGGTCCGGTAGTTGACGTGTATTTCGACGGAGAGAATACGCTACCTGAAATCTATTCTGCATTAGAGCTAGTAAGACCGAATGGAGATAAACTCATCCTGGAAGTGCAACAGCACCTGGGAGAAGACAGTGTAAGATGCGTTGCCATGGATGCTACTGAAGGTTTGGAAAGAGGTCTGGAAGTAATAGATACGGGTAAAGCCATTGCAATGCCTACGGGCGATCAGATTAAAGGTCGTTTATTTAATGTAACGGGTCTGGCAATTGACGGTCTGCCGCAGCCTACAGGCGGGAACAGGCGTCCTATCCACAACAAGCCTCCCAAATTTGAAGAATTGAGCACTTCTACCGAAGTATTATATACAGGTATCAAAGTTATCGACCTGATCGGTCCTTATGCCAAAGGCGGTAAGATCGGTCTGTTCGGCGGTGCCGGTGTGGGTAAGACCGTACTGATCCAGGAGCTGATGAACAACATCGCCAAAGGTCACGGTGGTCTGTCCGTATTTGCCGGTGTGGGTGAGCGTACCCGTGAGGGTAACGACCTGATGCGCGAGATGATCGAAGCTGGCCTGGTTAAATATGGTGATAAATTCATTCACTCTATGGAAGAAGGCGGATGGGACCTGTCTTCCGTGAACCTGAAAGAGCTGGAAGATTCCAAAGCCACTTTCGTGTTCGGACAGATGAACGAGCCGCCGGGTGCCCGTGCGCGTGTGGCCTTATCCGGCCTGACCATCGCTGAATACTTCCGTGATGGTGACGGTGACGGTAAAGGTAAGGACATCTTATTCTTCGTAGATAATATCTTCCGTTTCACACAGGCAGGTTCTGAGGTATCGGCGTTACTGGGCCGTATGCCTTCTGCGGTGGGTTACCAGCCTACGCTGGCTACGGAGATGGGCCTGATGCAGGAACGTATCACCTCTACAAAATCCGGTTCCATTACTTCCGTACAGGCGGTTTACGTACCTGCGGATGACTTGACGGATCCGGCTCCTGCCACTACTTTCGCCCACCTGGATGCGACTACGGTACTGTCCCGTAAGATCGCCGACCTTGGTATCTATCCTGCTGTGGATCCGCTGGATTCCACTTCCCGTATCCTGTCGCCGTCCGTAGTAGGACAGGCGCACTACGAATGTGCTGAAAGAGTGAAGCAGATCCTGCAACGTTATAAGGAATTACAGGACATCATCGCCATCCTCGGTATGGATGAGCTGTCTGAAGAAGATAAGCTGACCGTATCCCGTGCGCGTCGTGTACAGCGTTTCCTGTCACAGCCATTCCACGTAGCGGAACAGTTTACAGGTCTGAAAGGCTGCCTCGTTGCTATTGAAGACACGATCCGCGGTTTCAATATGATACTGGACGGTGAAGTGGACGAGTATCCTGAAGCTGCATTCAACCTGGTAGGTAGCATAGAAGATGCTATTGAAAAAGGTAAAAAATTATTGGCTGAGGCTTAATCAAATAAATAAACACATCTATGATTTTAGAAGTATTAACGCCGGAGCGTAAAATATACAGCGGGGAAGTGTATGGTATCCAGTTACCGGGTGTAGAGGGTCTGTTTGAAATTTTAGAGAACCACGCACCTATGGTAGCAGCATTGGGCGAAGGTAAAATGAAAATCATCATTGATAAAAACAGCAATAACTCAGAAGTTTATCATATCAACGGGGGCTTTGTGGAAACTTCCAATAACAAGACATCCGTTGTGCTGGAAAGCGCTGAGCCTGTAGAAGGTAAATAAGCGTTTCCAAGCATGCTGAAAGGGCTGCCTGTTCCAACGGGCAGCCCTTTTTATCTTCCGGGATAAGTTACGGTATTATCTGTAATGCCTGTTGTCAGCCCGGGTAAAAGGGATAATCGGTATATCCGGCGGCCCCGGGCGTATAATAAGTGCCCCGGTCGGGCTGGTTCAAAGGCCATTGGTGCCGAAAGCGTTCCGCCAGGTCCGGGTTGGCAATGAATAATTCCCCGAAAGAGACCAGGTCTGCAAGCCCGTTCCGTAACGCGCTTTCCGCGGTATCCCTGGTAAATCCCTTATTGATCATATAAGTGCCTTTATAGAGCTTCCGGTAGCGGGCCGCCGTCTCCAGTATCGTCCGGCCGGGATCAGGATCTTCGCTGTCGGCAGTGAAGCCGCTGATGTGGAGGTAAGCGATCCTGTAATCGTTCAGAGTCGTTGCCAGGTAGGAGAACAGGGCTTCTGTTTCATCATCTTTCCGTATGCCGAAGGTGCGGTCAAGAGAAGGAGAGAGCCTGATGGCTGTTTTCGAGATGCCGATGGCCCGGCCGATACTTTCCGTTACTTCCAGCAGGAACCGGCAGCGGTTGGGAATGCTTCCCCCGTAATCGTCCGTCCGGGTATTGGAGCATTTGGCAAAGAACTGGTGGAAGAGGTAGCCGTTCGCTGCATGGATCTCCACACCGTCAAAGCCTGCAAGGATAGCGTTCCGGGCCGCTTCGGTAAAATCCGTTACCGTCTGGCGGATATCGGCTTCGGTCATCGCCCGGGGCGTTACAGTTGCTGCAAAGCCTTTATGTGCATATACCTTAAAATCCGCATTGACGGCAGAAGGTGCCAGGGGAAGCTGCCCGTTCAGCAGGTCGGGATGCGATAGCCTGCCCACGTGCCACAACTGGGCGAATATTTTGCCGCCTGCCTGGTGGACCGCTGTGGTGACCTGCTGCCATCCTGCTACCTGCGGACCTGAAAAAAGCCCCGGAACACGCAGGCCGCCCACTGCCATCGGGCTCACATGGACACCTTCGGAAATGATCAGGCCGGCCGAAGCCCTCTGGCGGTAATAATCACACATCAGCTCATTGGGTGTGCCGCCCGGGTTATCGGCCCTGCACCGGGTCATGGGGGCCATCACGATCCTGTTGGCAAGAGAGAGGACGGGTGTCTGCAGGGAAGAGAGTAATTGCATAGCTATAAAAATACGTATTTTTATACGAAAGGAAAGGCTGTACAAAGCCTAAAGTATTGATAAAGAAAATTTCAGATAATGCTTTTCTGTTAATTTTGAACTAATTATGCGGAAGTCCTCTCTTAAATTCAAAATTATTATCAGCCTGCTGCTGGCGGTGGTAACAATAGTGGGGGCCGGGGTGATCACTACAAGGAACTCCAGGCAGATACGGCATACGGTCAACCAGATATCACGGCCGCCTACGGAGCAATACCTGGTGAATGAATTATTCAAGGATATCGTGGTGCTGGACCAGGTACAGCGGAAAATAATCACACCCAATTATAATAATGATGTATTCCGGACATCCGATACGCTGAAGAAGAAGATCAGTGGTATCATAGACAGCCTTAGGGCGCTCAATGAGGGCAACGGCGTGCAGTTGGAGCGCCTGGAGCTCTTGTCCGGCCTCTTGCACAAACGGGACCAGCTTATTAAAGGGTACCAGGCACTGACCAGGGACTTTATCCGGTCGGATTCGGTGCAGTTGCAGATAGAGCGGTTGTCTGACTTTATACACAACTCCTATCTCCGGTCGGACTCTGCTATGTTCAAAAGCCGGTCCTCCATTTCTTCCACTACTATTTCAGATTCCCTGCCGGAGGGCACGGAGCAGAAAAGCACCTTCTGGAACCGCCTCTTCGGGAAGAGGAAAGAGCCTATGGTAAAGGAGGTCCGATATTTTGTCCTGGAGCAGATGAACGTGTCGCTGGATACCCTGCAGTTGCTGCAGGACGACAGCATATTCGTACAGCTTACCAATACGCTTGACGGCTTGCAGCAAAAGCGTAAAAGCAAGCTGGGACAGTTGAATGAGCAGCGGCAGGCGCTGGATGAAGCGAACACGACCCTGATCCGTGAAGTGCTGAATACGCTGAATGATATCGAGCAGGACAACAGCCGGCTGCTTTCTTCCAGGAATAAAGACGCGCTCCGTAACATTGACGATACCCTGAGCAGCATTACCATCCTGACGGTGCTGTTTGTAATAGTCATCCTTGTCATGGGAGCCCTGATAGCCTGGGACCTGGTACAGCAGGACAGGAACAGGAAGGCGCTGATAGCCGCTAAGGAGGAGGCCGACAGGCTCGGATCGGTCAAGCAGCAGTTCCTGTCCAAAATGAGCCACGAGATAAGAAGTCCGCTCCAGTCCATTATCGGGTATGCCGACCTCATGCTTCATACCGCGCCTTCCAGGGACCAGGTGCAGATCATCTCCGACTCTTCAAGGCATCTGCTGGAAATTGTCAACCAGGTGCTGGATTACAATAAGCTGGTCAATGACAGCCTGACCCTGCTGAGAGAGCCCTTCAGCATCAGCAGGGTGCTGGATGAGCTGAAGGCCCTGGCCTCAGTTCAGGCCTTACATAAGCAATTATCTTTTGAGTGGCATATACAGCCCGATGTGCTGCCCTGGGTATTGCTGGGCGATGCCATCCGGCTGAAGCAGATACTGCTCAATATCCTGCATAATGCCGTGAAATTTACGGATGAGGGTTTCGTGGCCTTCGGACTTACCGCAAGTAAAGCTGGTGAGCATAATGTGCTCCTGGAATTTAAGATAGCCGATTCGGGACAGGGGATCGCGCAGGAAGACCTGGATATTATCTTCAAGGATTTTGAGCAACTGCCCACACGGCATATGCCGGAAGGGAGCGGCCTGGGACTGAGCATAGCCAAGGAGCTTATTGAAAAGATGGGAGGGACCATCCTGGTCAGCTCCAGGCTGGGAATGGGAAGCGAATTCCTGATCCGTATTCCTTTTGAATACGCGGAACCGGATGCCCTGATCGCGCCTGCACGTTCGGAAAGAAAGGATAACAGCGACTTCCGGGGCATGGTATGGGTGATAGATGATGACGCCTATATATTGCAGCTTTGTGAGCGGATACTGGAGCATAACCATATTGCCTACCGCAGCTTTAATCACCCGTCCGGGGTGCTGGAGGCAGAAGTGCCACCGCAGTTGCGCCTGATCTTCCTGGATATCCGGATGCCGGATATGATGGGCTATGAACTGGTGAAGATACTCAGGGAGCGTGTGCCGGCAGAGGTCAGGATCATAGCCCTTACCGCACAGGTGCTGCCGGATGAGGTGGAGCATATCAAGCAGCAGGGATTTGACGATATACTGAACAAGCCTTTTCTTATAGCTTCATTCGAGGCCTACTTCAAGCAAAAAGTTGCCGCCGGAGCGCCCACGCTGAACCCGGATGAGGACGAAGAGCTGCTGGCCGTCTTTACAGCAGATACCCGTGCCGATATCTTTGCCCTGGAAAAAGCCCTGTACAGCGGTGATACGGAGCAACTGCGCGAGATCTGCCATAAGCTGGCCTCCAGGCTGGGCCAGTTGGGCTATAAGGAAGAGGGACAGCTGGCACGAGAGCTGGAATTTAAATTCAAAGAGGGCAAGCTGTCACTGAAGCGGACCCGGGAGCTGATCGAAAGGCTGAAATATATTGTAGGATCGTAGGGGTCCAACAGCAAAGTGTAGGATAGGCGCTACACTTTTTAAAGGGCTCGCTGGTAATGATTTTTTATAAATTATTGATTATTAATAGTTTGTTTTTAATTGTATTTCCTGGCATCATATTGGCATTATTAGTATTGTAACAGTGATTATTAAAAAAATAAACTGAAATAATTATGAAAAAAGTAATCTTAGCAGTAGCAGCATTAGCTTTAACAGCACCGACCTTCGCAACTTTAGTAGCAGACAAAGACGAAACAGCAGTAGTGGCAAACGACAGAAAAGAGGTGGCATTATCTGATCTGCCAAGACCTGTACAGGCTACCCTCGGCTCAGACGCGCTGAAAGAATTTAAAGCTGAAAAAGCTGTGCTGGTAACAGGAAAGGCTGAAGGTGATGTTGATGTATATGAAATAAGCGGAAAACAGGGCGATGCTCAGAAAACCGTAAAAATCAACGCTAACGGAGAGATCGTTCAGTAATTGATGATCTTTGTCTGAAAAGATAATTTTATCTAAAAAAAGGATACTTCAGGTATCCTTTTTTTATTTTTATGACATACTTCCGTTCGACCTTTATGAAACATATCCTGATTATAGAAGATGACACTACTTTTGCAACGGTTTTAGCCCGGTACCTGGAGCGCCACGATTATACCACCACGAAAGTAGGCAATATCAGGACGGCACGTGCCGAACTGGAGAAAGGGCACCAGGGTATTGATCTCATCCTGCTGGACTACAACCTGCCGGACGGTACCGGTATGGAGATACTGGAATACCTGACGCAGCAGCATATGATGATACCCGTGCTCATCATGACCGGTTTCCTGGATATTAAAACGGCAGTGGGCGCCATTAAAAAAGGCGCATCAGACTATATCACCAAGCCGATCAACCAGGAAGAGCTCCTGATGCAGATACAGGAAGCGCTTAAGCCTGCAGTACCCGAAAAGACAGCTGCCACGGTCAGCTCCTTAAAAAAGCAGGATGATGTTGTCGCTCATAATTATGTGGCCGGCCGGTCTGCGGAAGCCCTGGAGCTCAGCAGGTATATAGACCTGGTTGCCGGAACGGATATGACCGTGCTGATCGTGGGAGAAAGCGGGACGGGGAAAGAAAATGTAGCCCGCCTGCTGCATATGAAGAGCGGCAGGGCGGGTAAGCCTTTCGTGGCTATTGACTGCGGAGCGCTTTCCAATGAGCTGGCCTCAAGTGAGCTGTTCGGGCATGTCAAAGGCGCGTTCACCGGCGCGCTCCAGGATAAGAAAGGACAGCTTGAAATTGCAGATGGCGGTACTATTTTCCTGGATGAGGTAGGTAACCTGAGCTATGAGAACCAGATGAAGTTGCTGAGAGTGCTGCAGGAAAAGGAAATGATGCGGGTAGGGGACCATACCCCGTTAAAAATAGATGTCAGGGTGATAACCGCTACCAACGAGGATTTCCAGCAGGCCATATCGAAAGGGACTTTCCGGGAAGACCTCTATCACAGGTTGAACGAATTCAAGATCAGGATACCCTCCCTGTCCCAGCGAAAGGAAGATCTGGATGATTTCATTGAATTCTTTATCCGGCAGTCCAATGAGCAGTTGCATAAAAATATCCGGGGTATTGACGACGCTGTGAGGAAGATATTCTTCAGCTATCACTGGCCCGGTAATATCCGCGAATTGCAGAATGTGATCCGGAGGGCTGTCCTGCTGGCTTCCGGGGATGTCATTACCACGCGTGAGCTGCCGGAAGATATGGAAACGGTGATCAATGCCGCCGCCGTTCCCACATCCGTAGCATCGGTACAGGATATCAGGACGATCAATGAGCAGTTTGAAAAGGAGCTTATTATCAAAACGCTGATACAGACCCGTTATAATAAATCCAAGGCTGCCCGCATCCTGAAGATAGATAGGACCACGCTTTACAATAAGCTCAATAAGTACGGCATTCTCGATGAAGATGACAATGAAGGATAAAAATCAATGACTCTCTGCTTACAGGGAACAATCTCTTGTTTCACAGGTACACTGAACTACGATGTACGCTTTCTGCGGTTCTTAGACCGATTACTATAGGGTACTGTAGCGTACAGGTCATTCCGAACGTATGTGAGGCATCTCTTATACCGCTTAGCAGCATCCCGGACCTGCCATATGATGGCTTATGCTTATATAGATAGTCAGTTAAAAATTTTCCCCGCGAAAACTTGTTGACATATCGCTGTCAGTTGCGGATGGTAGCTTTGTTTTATAAATAAAACATCAGATTTATGGAACACAAAGCTATTATTACGCCGGAAGAGCTGCTGAAGCACTGGCAGGGACACAGGCGCCTGACCCGCAAGGTGCTGGCCGCTTTCCCGGAAAAGGAACTATTTGAATTCTCTATTGGCGGTATGCGCACCTACGCTGATCTGACCAAGGAGATGCTGAGCATTGCGGTGCCGGGACTGGAAGGTATTGTGAATAATACCACGGAGGGCTACAGCCACAATCTGGACCTGCAGACCAAAGATGCCTTACTTCAGGCCTGGGATGAAGACACGCCCCGTATCGATGAATTATTCGGTCGTATTACGGAGCAACGCTTCAGGGAAGATTTCAACCTGTTCGGTGAATATAAGTTTCCCGTTATTGAGAATATACAGTATTTTATCGACAATGAGATCCACCACCGCGGGCAGGGGTATGTGTACCTGCGTGCCCTGGGCATTGAGCCGCCCATGTTTTGGGACCGCTATTAAGTCAGAAGGGGCATCAAAAGCTGCTGTCTTAATAGCCTCTCTTTGTCGCCCTGAGTTTTTATTGTCACCCTGAGCTTGTCGAAGGGTAGTTTGTAATGGTTTTAGCAGGACTTCGACGGGGCTCAGCCTGACAGCTAAGGGACTTTGTCACCCTGAGCTTTTATTGTCACCCTGAGCCTGTCGAAGGGTGGTTTGTAAAGGTTTTAACGGGGCTCAGCCTGACAGCTAAGGGACTTTGTCACCCTGAGTTTTTATTGTCACCCTGAGCTTGTCGAAATGTGATAAGTATATACAAAAACAACCCTGTCATATGGAGCTAAGCCGGAATATTGACAGGGTTGTTTACTTTTTAGACAGGCAGTTTTCTTTATCTGCTAAGACTGGCTTATACCTGCTGCTGTAAAACGAGCTTGGCCTCCGTATGAAGGATCTCAATAGCCGTGTCCAGCGGCATGCTTTCGGCAGAGATCAGCATCTCCGTCAGGGCTTTCTGCAGCGCCTTGGCCGAATCTTCCGGGTGGAGCCGGCTGCTGGCCTCATTGACCATCATCTGTGTTTGCTCCTTGACGCCCTGTATGGTCTTCCAGAGCTTGTAATTGACATACACCTGTTGAGATACATTATGATCGTATTCCATCTGGATGTTCTGGATCATAGCTACCTGGAAATCTCTTACGGTCATCCCGGTCTGGTAGCTGCGGGTCATCAGGCTGCGGAGATGCAGCCTTTCCAGGAACAGCGCCAGGCGCTCATATGCCTGTAGCCTCAGCCGTAAGGTAATATCCTGGCCGTTCTTAAATACCTCGAACTGCCTTCTCTGGGTCTCGCTTTTGAGGAATTTGGAAATAACGCTGTGCAGGGCTATGATGACTATTACCGTGGGAATGGTGAACTTTAATATTTCTAATATGATGCTCCAGATATTGTTCATGTAGGAAAACCTTTTTGTTTTGGAAAGTGTGTAGCAATATTAATAAATTTCCCTTTATTTAAACCCGGGCATATTTATTATTTTCTTTGTAATGTTTGGTGAAGAACATGAACCGCATCGTGAGCAGTATGGCAGAGACCGTCAGACCCAGAATGAAGCCTATCCAGATGCCCGAAGCCTTCATGCCCCCGTGGAAGGCCAGGTAATATCCTACAGGTATCCCGATGACCCAGTACGCTATTGCCACGATGACCGTTGGCACCTTCACGTCTTTTACACCTCTTAAAAGCCCCGCTGATATAGCCTGCAGGCTGTCTGATATCTGGAAGACCGCCGCCCATAACAGCAGCCCCGCCGCTATGGTGATCACTTCCGGCTCCTTGCTGAAGAAGGTCGGCAGCCAGTATCTCAGCAGTACGAACATGGTCAGGCAGCAGATACCGTATATGACGGACGATACCATATTGCTGACCCCAATGTCACGGATCTTGTCTGCATTCTGCTGCCCGAAGGCATTGGAGGTGCGGATAGATCCCGCCTGTGCCAGCCCCAGCGATACCATAAAGGTGAAAGACGCTATGCTCAGGGCTATCTGGTGAGCTGCCTGGTCCTTGGCGCTGATCATACCTATCAGGATGCCGGAGATGGCAAAGGCGCCCGCTTCCATAGTTATCTGTAGGCTGCTGGGTACGCCGATCTTCAGCAATGCCTTCTGGGTATCCCTGCGCAGGGTCCATTGCCGTTTTTTCACAGCTACGAAGCGGTGAAATTTATAGCTGTTGAGAATGAAGATGCCTAATATGAGCGCTACGAGACAGCGGGTGATCAGGGTAGCATAGCCTGCACCGAGCAGTTCCATCCTCGGGAATCCCCAGTTACCGTAGATCAGCAGGTAGTTCAGGAAAATGTTGATGGGCAGGGCCAGGAACGAGATGAACATCGCCGTCTTGGTATGCTCCAGGCCGTCCGCAAATTGCTTGAAGGCCATAAAGATGATCATCGGGAATACAGACAGGCTGATGAGCTGCATAAAAGGCTTGGCCAGCGCTACAACGGCAGGGTCCTGCTTCAGGTGATCAAGAATATCCACGCTGAAGAATAACAGGCAGGAAATGACCAGGCCTGCTATGGCGCATTGTATGATGCCATTATAGAAATAATGGGAGACGAGCTGCTTGTCATTTTTTCCGCTGGCAAGCGATACCATCTGGGAAATGGAGAACGTCAGGCCGATAGCCAGTACAAAAGGAATATTAATAACACTGAATACCAGCCCAGCCGCGGCAAGATGCTTATAGCCTACCGTTCCCACCATGGCGCTGTCTATCAGGTGCAGTATCATCTGGGACAATTCTCCCAGTATGATGGGAAGCGCCAACTGTAACGTCTTTTTTGCTTCTGTCCAGTTCATCTCTCGTTGCTTGTATTTTATGATAGCGAAAGTAAATCTTTATACCATACCGTTCAAGATTCCGGCAGCTTTTAAGAAAAGATAAATGCTTATATTTGGAACCGAATCAACAAGGATATGAAAAAAGGACTCGTATTAATTATCGCGCTGGTGCTCTCCTGGGCTGCCAGTGCACAGTATGGCGGCGGGATATGGATTCTGAATTCCCGGGCAGCAGACAATGTACAGACACTTTTTTATGACAGTACCCGTTATGAGCTTCAGGGTGACCCCAAAGACGACTTTATTATTCTGAATGACGAGCGGATCTTTTACCTGGCGTCTGATACGGCTATGGCCAAAAGAGACTCCCTGCTGCAGGTGGCTTACCGGAAAGTGTCCGTATATATTAATACCGGTGATTCGATAGAACCTGAAAAGCTGGATGCATTGCTGCAGCCGGATGAAAACCTGGTGAAGCATGAGGCCAGGATCATCAGGAAGGACGGCAGCATCAGGACAATTCCCAATACCTATGCCACGCTTTCCGGTAATCTCAAATATCTCCGTATTCCGGCTGACCTGCTGTCCCGGGGAGATCAACTGGATATTGTCCAGACTATCCTGACGCCCCTGGAAAGCACGGGCATCATTTATTTCAGGACCGCCTACCCGGTACAGCGTTCTTTTGTTAAGTTTGAGCTGCCGCCTTCCTCCAATATGGTGTTCAGCTATTATAATATCAAAAGTAAGGTGGAGCAGACTGAAGATGATGATGGAGACCTCCGGTTCTATACGCTGGAGGAGCATTATACGGATCCGGCCTATCACCTGTCATTCGATATCAGGTCTTACGAAAAAGCATTGGGCTATACCATTAAAACGCTTAATAATACACCGCTGAACGTTATTGATGAGAAGCTGTTCACGGAATGGATATTTGCCGTTGTGAACAATATAGAAGCAACAGATGCGAAATGGGTGGATAAGTTCCTGAACAGGAACGGCATCCTTAAGATTACGGATAAAAGGGAACAGGTAAGGGCGGTTGAAAAAGCGGTAAAAAAGTTTATGGTAGAGAAGAAGGATGGCCTGGTGCTCAGCTTCAACCACCCGCTGATCAGCCAGAAAATAGCGCAGGCTGACAAATCCGGCGCCCTTCACATAGCAGTTGTCGACAGGATACTGATGCTTGCCTTTGACCAGTTGAAGATAGATTACGAGATATATGTGGCGCGCAACAAATACCTGTCGCCTTATAAGGAAGACCTGTCCGCGCTGGAAAACCGCAGCAGCCTGCTGTTCTTTTTCCCGGAATACAAAGGATATATATCACCTTCAAATGTATTTTACCGTTTCCCGTATGCGGAAAGCCTTTACCTGGAAAATGAAGCGACCCTGCTGGACCTGACCTCTTATAAAGGGGTAAAAGGTATGGTACCTGAGGAAAGCTACCTGAAATTCTATGGTGATAAGGAGTCTAATAGCAGTACTATGGACTACCAGGTGTCTTTCCGGGGAGATATTACCGACATCAGGATCAGCAAAAGCTCGGCCGGTGAATTTGCTATGATGTACGCAGGAAATGAGTATGTATATAACCAGCTGGCTAAAGCAGGTATGGCTGATTTTAAGAAGAATTATATCATGGGCATCCTTAACTGGAATATGGATACTACAGTGCAGGTGAAAACATTGCAATATGATCCCGTGGTTATCAATACCTGGAGCGCGGACAAGCAATATGACGCGCAGGCAGTTCTGGAATCCCGCGGACTTGTTACGCGTGCGGGTTCGGAGCTGGTCTTTGATGTGGGCAGGCTCATCGGGCAGCAGGACAGCATCCCGGATGTGCCGGGACCGTATGATGTCGTGATCAGCTTCCCCCATAGTACGGATGTGACGATCGCTATTGATATTCCCGCGGGCTATGAAGTGGCCAATCTTAAGGATTTTGAAACGGCACTGGACTATAAGCAGGACGGCCTGTATTATATTCGTACTGCCAGAGTAGCGGATGGTAAGTTGCTGATCGATATCCGGGAGGGTTATACAGCGCTGGGATACCCTAAAAAGGATTATGAAAAATACAAGCAGGTGATCAATGCCGCGCACCGCTTTAACAATATGAAGGTGATCATGCAGCAGAAGTGATGCGGTGTCTGACGTAATATATCAACCACCCTTCGACAAGCTCAGGGTGACAATAAAAGCTCCATATGACAAAACCTCTTCTCTATGTCATGCTGAGCCGTCGAAGCACTGCTAAAGCTTCCCTTCGACAAGCTCAGGGTGACAATAAAAGCTCTGTGTGACAAAACCTCTTCTCTATGTCCTGCTGAGCCCCGTCGAAGCACTGCTAAAGCTTACTATAAGCTGCCCTTCGACAAGGTCTGTATAACATCGTTCCACATTTCGACAGGCTCCAGGTGACAAACGTCCTGCTGAGCCCGTTGAAGCACTACTAAAGCTTACTATTAAACCACCCTTCGACAAGCTTAGGGTGAAAGGATGGTTCAATGTAATTCCCCGGTAAGGGTCCTGCTGAGCCCGTCGAAGCACTACTAAAGCTTACTATTAAACCACCCTTCGACAAGGCTCAGGGTGACAGAATGGTTCCAATGTAATTCCCCGGTAAGGTGTCGAAGCATCATCCTCTCGACAAGCTCCATATAACAATAAAAGAGGCTATCTAAAAGCCTCTTTTATATTGAAAATAAATATTATAAGAATGTTGCTGCTTAAGCGTGACCTGCTTTGAATTTTTTTACAGCTTCTGTAAGCTTGGGCAGTATTTCGAACACATCACCTACCACACCATAGTCGGCAGCCTTGAAGAACGGTGCTTCAGGGTCTTTATTGATGACAACGATACATTTGGATGAATTGACGCCTGCCAGGTGCTGTATAGCGCCGGATATACCGCAGGCTACGTACAGGTTAGGACGGATAGTACCACCTGTCTGACCTACGTGCTCGTGGTGCGGGCGCCAGTGGGCATCTGCTACCGGGCGGCTGCACGCTAAGGCGGCGCCCAGCGCACTGGCGAGGTCTTCCACGATTCCCCAGTTTTCAGGGCCTTTCAGGCCGCGGCCGCCGGAAACTACCAGCTCAGCCTCTCCGAGAGGTACTGCGCCGGTCACTTTATTGACTTCTTTTACAGTAACATTGTTAGTGCTTACACCTGTGTCAAACGCCTCTACCGTTGCTGCGGCATCCGTTTTCTGCACAGGGAAGGTATTAGGTACCAGGCTTACTACTTTGATATCGGAAGTAATGGTAATATTGGCAAATGCCTTACCGGAGAATACGGTTTTCTTTACCGTAAAGCCGCCCTCTGTTACAGGATAATCCACAGCACCGGAAACCAGGCCTGCTTTTAATGCAGCGGCTACATAGCCCGCGATGGATTTTCCTTCCACGTCATAATTAGTGATAATGACCTTAGCGCCTGTTTTTTGCGCCGCGGCGATAACAGCTTTGGAAAAAGCCCTGGTACCGAAATTATTGAAAGCCGCATTGCTATCATGTAATACTTTTACGGCACCGTAATTACCTAGCGCCGCCAGCGCTGCATCATCGGCCTGTCCTAAAACAAGCGCAGTGGTGTCACCGCCCGTTCTTTTAGCTACCTCGGCAGCATAGTTAATTAATTCGTAGGTTTTCTTTTTGAAAGAACCCTGGTTGTTTTCAACAAAAACTAAAACTGACATATATTGAAATATCTTTATTAAGCGTAAGAAAATGATTATGGTTGACGAAAGCCGCGGGAGCTGCTTAGATCACTTTTGCATCCTTGTGCAGGGCTTCCACCAGGGCGTCCATCTGGTCCGCTTCAAACAATTTTACCCCGGATTTAGGAGGTAATAATTCATAGGAAGCGATCTGTGTCAGAGCGGCGGTACCTGTAGGCTCTATGACGTTGAGCGGCTTGGTACGGGCTGCCATGATACCTCTCATATTGGGAATACGTGCTTCCGCCATGCCCTTCTGGCAGGAGATGACAACCGGTGTATTGACCGTATCTGTTTCCTCTCCGCCTTCTATCTCACGGGTAACGGTAACGGTATTGCCGCTTACGTCCAGCTTCGTGGCAAAGCCTACGTATTCTGTATCCAGGGCCGCTGCTATGGAAGCGCCTATAGATCCGTTATTGTAATCAATGGATTCCTTTCCTGTCAGCACCAGGTCATATCCTTTGTCTTTGGCAAAAGCAGCGATCTGCTCCGCTACAAGGTAGGTGTCAGTGCTCTCTGTATTGATACGGTAAGCCTGATCGCCTCCCAGTGCCAGTGCTTTTCTCATAATAGCTTCAGATCCGGCATTACCTACCGTAACCAGGTGCACCTCGCCGGCTGTACCTGCTTCTTTCAGTTCCAGGGCGCGTACCAGGGCATACCACTCATCATAAGGATTGATGATATAGGTCACACCTGCTTCGTTAAACCTGGTATTATTGTCCGTAAACGCAATCTTTGAAGTCGTGTCCGGAGCCTGAGCTATACAAACTAATATTTTCATTTAATTTATTTTTTTATAAATAATGTAATTCCAAAAGCAGTGCAAATATAATTAAGATATTTCACAAGAAATGCAATTTTTAGGTAAAAAAGTGAATATCCATTCATTTTTTTTAGGCCCTTGCTGCTGCTGATAATCCGGCTGTTACAAACGGCTTACCGGGGGCCTGGAGAAATGATTTGTTAAAGCGGAAAGGAGCGCTTGTCCGGGAAGGTGGTTTGAAGCGTTTGGCAGGGACCGCTGGATAAAAATATGCCGTGTATTTTAAGGATACACGGCATAGGGGAGTATATATTGTCAATATTTATCGTTGATTATTCTGCATCAGGTAATATATCTTGTCTTTTTTACCGAAGAAATATCCCAGCGTCAATCCGAAAACAGGAGCGTTGTAAATGCTGTTGATGGAATTATTGCTGCTGTTGTTCCTGCCATAGAAGTTCTGCGATACCCTGAAATCAAGGCTGATGCGCTTGCTGGCGTCAAAGCCTATGCCTGCCATGAACCCGAACCCGCTGCGGGCGCTGAAGTCGGTCTGCTGGTTGAACAGCATATTGGTATTTTGCGGCATTTCCACGGAAGCAAAATTGTCGTTTATCATGGTGCTGGTTTTCAGTTGCCATTTGATAGGCGCTGCATATACATACTGAATACCGCCCATTACAGAGAGCCTGTCACCTATTTTATAGCTCAGGTACAGCGGTATTTCAACGCTGTTGTAGTTCCTGATAGTGTATTCATAACGGGTAATGGTCTCCGTACCGCTGTACAGGGAGCCGTTTTGGGAAACATTGTAGTTTTTCTGCTCATCTTCCTGGTAGAAATTGGAGAATGACTTACGGACATACCTGGCTTCCAGGCCGATGTCCAGCCGCTCTGTCAGGTTATAAATAGCGCCCACGCCGAAGTGGAAGCCATAGGAGCCGGTAGCGGCAGGCGCATACTGGCCGCCGAAGTTGATCATGGCCTCAAATTTGTTGGTGCCGTTGAACAGCTTATAAATGTCGTCTTTTAAGAAATATTTCTTAAAGAAGGAGCCGCCTTCCTCTTCACCGTTATAGGCTTTCACCTTGCTGTCATTCAGTACCTTGAGATCAGTGAAGTTGCTGCTGGACGTTGATGCGGAGCTGCCGAGGCTGTTTTCCGTCCGCCCGGTCACTATGGAGGCGTCCACGGGCAGGTGCTTCACAACGATCGCTTCTTCCACCGACTGGGTGTCAATATAGTACTGGCGGTTCTCATCCATTTTTCTTACAGTATGGATGAATTTTCTCTTTTCTTCTTCTTCTTTATACCATTGACCATCGTTTTTCTGTACATAGGTGGCATTGTCTTTGGCTACGGTCCTGATGATCTCGGGCGTTTCCGGCGTCACATTATTTTGTTCCGCTGCAGGAGTACGATCCGCGGTTTCCGATCCCTGTGTAGCTGTATGTGCTACAGGAACAACGGGCTGTTTCCGGGTATCAGGCAATGCATTGGGCACTTTTTCCTGCAGGAGCCTTTCGAGCTTTTCCGCTGAAGGAGTAGTGCCGGCCTTGTTTTCATCAGGCAGGGTATTCATTGCCAGGGAAGTGCTGCTGCCGTTTAGCAGGCGGGCCACCGGGTGGTGGTATTGCCATATACCAGGACCTGCAGCTATTGCGGGTAGCTGGAATATTTCAGGCAGTTGTTGTTCCGGGTTGCTTTTAACAGAATGCCCACTTCCTGCAGTGCTGCCGGCTGTTAAGCCGGTAGCGGCCAGGCTTATGCCGCCCTGTGCAGGGGTCTGTCTGCCTGTTCTGCTGCTGTTATGTTTATTGTTGCTGCCGGTCCCGGGATGTTTACCTGCCACGGTTGCCGGTGTCCCGGTGTTAGCGCTGTTTCCTGCTGCCGTACGGGATACTGCTCCCTTCCGGCCGTACTGTTCCGCGGCTTCTCCGGGGAGATCGCGGGAGTAGGGGACGGGGGCAGCAGCGGCACTGACAATATCATATGCTGCGGCAGCCTGCGGAGTGCCGGATAATTGCTGTTGGTTATATTGGTACAACTGGTAGCCGGTAGTAGCACCGCCGATGCCCAGCAGTAAAGCGAGCAGCGGTATAAAATACCTTTTTCTTCCGCTGCCTCTGACCGGATCAGTAACGGGCATTTCCTCATCCAGGAGATTTTTCATCCTGGACCACGCGTCTTCCGAACGGTATTCTTCCTGCACGGTATGCCTTAGTCGCTGAAACAGTTCATCAATATGGATGAATTCTTTGTTGTTATCCATATCTATTTATTTTTTAAAGTGTAAATTCAATTTTTCTATTTTCGCTTTCAGCAGCTTTCTTGCCTCGGCCACGTGCCATTTGGAGGTGCCTTCGCTGATATGCATCAGCTCGGCTATCTCCTTATGCCCGTAATTCTCCATTACAAACAGGTTGAATACGACCCGCGTGGCTTCAGGGAGCTGCTCCACGAGCTTCATCAGGTCATTATAATACAGGTTGTGGGAATGGGCACGGGGCAGCAGCGCGTCTTTCTCCATTAAAACCACATTATCACGGTATTTATTCTGTATCTGGGAATAGTCGGACACGGAACGGAACATGATCTTGCGAAGCCATCCCTCGAAGGATCCTTTGAAACCGAAGCTTGTAATGTGCTTGAAAGCTTTGAGAAAGCCGTTATTTATGATCTCCTCCGCTATCATCTCGTCCGAGTAATAGCGGCGTATCATTGCCATCATTTTAGGGTAGAACATCTTATACAAACGTTCCTGGGCAGCACGTTCATTTTTCATACAGCCCTCCACTATTTGTATCAACTCATCGGAGTTTGATTCCATGCCCTGATATGATATTGCTAATGACAAATGTTAATAATGTTTTTGGTCACCTGTATAATAGACGGTCAGATCCCTTCCCTGGTTGGGTCGGGTGCTAAAAATAAGCTTAAAAATAAGGAAATTCCGGGAGACGCGCTTATCTTTTGGAGTAAAAGATATAAATGCCGGCCAGGCAGATCAGCAGGAGCAGGATAGCGATGCTGACCCAGATCACAAAATGGAAGTCGGGCCTTCTCCTGGCGGGTCTGCCTTTCTGGGTGTGATGACGGAGGAAATCCTTAAGCTGGGTCTGTATAACAGGCAGATTGTCAGTGTTTTCGATGGTTTGCAATCCTTCAACGGCATCCCGCAGCATCTCATCCTGTTCCAGGTAGCTCTCAAAAGCAAGCCGCTCCTCATCCGTCAGGCGATGATGGATATAGTCCAGCAGGAAATCGTTGTGCCGGTATTTGTCTATGGGATGATTATTTTCCAAGTTGCTGTTCTTCAAGTTTAATTTTCAGATTGCGCTTCCCGTTCTGGATATTGCTTTTTACCTGCCTGATCTCAAACTTAGTGATTTCTGCGATCTCCTGGTAACTTTTTTGCTGTAAATAGAATAATTCAATGCAGATCTTCTGGTCCTGCTTCAGCTCCCCGATGGCCTTATACAGGGCTTCTATCGTGATGTCCCGTTCCAGGTAGGCGGAGAGGTCGGTGTCCTCGGCCTGCAGGTGATGCTGTTCCTCTTCTATATTCCTGTTGTAGGTGAGCTTTCTTAAATAGTCCAGGCATTCGTTTTTGGCGACCCTGTACAGCCAGCCGCCGAGGTTGTCGATCTGTTGCTTTTCCAGCGTATGCAGCGCTTTTATGAATACCTGCTGCACGATATCCCTGGCTTCTTCCTGTTCCTTCAGGTATTTCATACATATACCGACCAGCAGGATCGTATAGCGTTCCAGCACTATGCCGAGCCATTCCGGGTTACGGTCTGTAGCGTACAGCCGGAGCAATTCTTTTTCGGATAAATGTTGTCTGGGTGCAGGCAATGTCAGCAGCTTTTATAGGATGACGTAAATTTCCGGTTTTTTCATAAATAATAAGCGCGGAATGTTATAATTATCATATATTTTGCTTTATATGTATTTGTTTAACTTATTGATTATTAAATTTTATAATCATTTTATTGAATGTTCTATATTTAGGGAATATAGAATTAAAAAGCCACTGCTTTCCCTGGGAAAGCAGTGGCTTTTATATGTTCCGGAAATACAATTATTTTGTTTCAGGAGCAGCTTCCGGAGCTGGTTGAGCTGCAGGATTGGTAGTATCAGCAGGGTTAACTTCTGGAGTAACAGGAGCCGGAGTCTCAGGAGTAGCCGGAGTTTCAACTTCAGGAGTTTCAGTTTTAGTCTCAGTAGCTGTATCACCACAAGAAACTGCGAATGCACCGAAAGATAACGCCAGGATAGCTAATTTTAAAGTTTTCATTTTCTTAAAATTGAATTGATTAAAGTAATTTTTGGATTGTTTACACCTATTTATTCCCGGTCTGGAAAAAGGTAACCCGTTTTTTGAAAATTTTTTTTTATTCTTTTTTGAACGACTTTTGGGTTACAATTCATTAAAAAACGTATTAATAATTGAAAGAAGAGTTCTATAACGATGTAGCGCTGCTGGACGGTCTTTCGGAAGGGGACCACAGGGCATCCAAAGTTATATATACCGTATATTATCCGATTATCAGTAAATGGATATTCTCAAAAGGAGGGGATGCAGAAAGCGCTCAGGATGTATTCCAGGATGGTTTGATCGTCTTATATCAGAAGTCTAAAGACCCGGAGTTCTGCCTGACCTGCAAAATAGGAACTTACCTGTTTGCGGTCTGTAAAAGGCTGTGGTTCAAAAAGTTTCAGCAAAAGCACTACCAGTATGAGCTACCCGTGGACTTTTCAGATGAAGAGCAGCCGGTATCCGGCAACCTGCGGGATGAGCAGCAGGATGTGGCCTATTTCCTGGAGAACGAGCATAATTATGAGGTGCTTCAGCGGGCTATGAAGGAACTGGGGGAGCCCTGCGGCCAGATATTGAAGGCTTTTTACATAGAGAAAAAGAGCATGCAGGATATAGCGGCCGTTCACCAGTACGCGAATATGGAAACAGCCAAGGTGCAGAAATACAAATGTCTCGGCAGGCTGAAAAAGATATACTTTAAATTAAAACAATAACAGTACTTGTATTTTAAAAACAGGATTATGTTGCACAGGTATAATATAGAGGAGTGGGCTGAGAAATATTACAACCGGCAATTGACTCAGGAAGAGAAGGCGGAAATTGACACGCTTCTGGAAGCGGATGTTGTGCTGCGGAAGGAGTGGGATGAGGCCATGGAAGTACTGGCGGCACTTGCTCATGCGTCCGATGCCGAGCATATCAGGCAGGCATTGAGGTCGGCACGTCAGCCGGAAAAGGCTCCCGGCAGGCTGATCGCCTTTATCCGCAATAACTGGAAAACAAGCGCCATTGCTGCCTCTTTCGCCCTGGCTGCCATTTCCACGGTGCAGTATATGAACAGCTCCAAAGAGATGGGCAACAGCAAAAGTAAGTTTACCCAGCTGAGCCGTGAAGTGGAAAATATTAAAAATTCCCAGAATTCCATTATTAAGACCATCGAGGATAAAACGCTGACACCCAAGGCTCCGGAGCCCCAGTATGATCTCGGGGGAACAGGTTTCGCCCTCACCAATGACGGTTATATAGCCACCAATTATCACGTGGTGACAGGTACTTCCGATATTAGCATCATTACCCAGGATAACCATACCTATAATGCTGTTATGGTAGGGTATGACGCAGTGCTGGACCTGGCTATACTGAAGATCACCGATAAGGATTTTAAGTTCGGTAAAAGCCCCGTGCCCTATAACCTGAAATACCAGCCCAGCCAGGTGCTGGGACTGAAAGTATTTTCTGTAGGCTACCCGCAGGATAACCTGGTATATAATGAAGGATATATCAGTTGTGAAAGAGGCTACCAGGGCGACAGCCTTTCCTACCAGTTGGAAATAGTGGCCAACCCGGGACAGAGCGGTTCACCGGTGATAGATAAACAGGGGAATGTGCTGGGACTTATCAACGGTAAGAAAAGCAATACATCCGGTACCACCTACGCGGTACGTTCCAAAGCGCTGCTGGACCTGATAGGCAGGCTGCCGGACCATATCCGCATTACGCCGCCCAGGAGCAATGCTATTGCCAGGCTGGAAAGGACCGAGCAGGTATCACAGCTTAAGAATTATATAGTGACCATTAAGACGGTCAAATAGCGGAAAGAAGCTGTTTGTGAAGCTGAATCATACAATTTGAAAGCCGGTAACAATAGAATGTTACCGGCTTTTTAAATAAAAGAAGTATATCCCGGAGCCTGTGCGTGTGACAGGCCCGGAATATACCCGGATATTTTATAAGGAGGACAGCACCAGGCGCTTCACTTCGGAAAGCGCGATGCGTTCCTGCTGCATGGTATCCCTGTAGCGGATGGTAACCGTCTGGTCTTCCAGTGTCTGGTGGTCGATGGTCACACAATAAGGTGTGCCTATGGCGTCCATTCTGCGATACCGTTTGCCGATAGCGTCCTTTTCCTCATAGAAGCATTTAAAGCTGCCCATACAATCCTGCATCAGCTGCTGGGCAAGCTCCGGAAGACCGTCTTTCTTGGTCAGCGGTAAGATGGCCAGCTTTATAGGCGCTACTTTAGGGTGGAATTGCAGCACCACACGGCTGTCCTGCTTATCTTCCGTGCTCAGGTCCTCTTCCCGGTAGGCTTCGCTCAATACCATCAATACGGCCCTGTCCAGCCCTATGGATGTTTCGATCACGTAAGGTATATAATTGCCGTAGATCTTTCCTGTTTCCGGGTTGATCTCCTGGTCAAAGTACTGCATTTTCTTTTTGCTGAATTCCTGGTGCCTGGACAGGTCGAAATCGGTCCGGGAGTGGATGCCTTCCACTTCCTTGAAGCCCATTGGGAAGTTGTATTCAATATCGCAGGCGGCATCCGCGTAATGCGCGAGCTTCACGTGGTTGTGGAACCTTTCATTTTCTTCTTTGATACCCAGTGAGGCATGCCAGGCCTTACGTTCTTTTTTCCAGTATTCATACCATTCTTTCTGGGTGCCGGGACGTACAAAGAACTGCATTTCCATCTGCTCGAACTCCCGCATACGGAAGATGAAGCCGCGCGCTACGATCTCGTTACGGAAAGCCTTGCCCACCTGCGCTATACCGAAAGGTATCTTCATACGCCCTGTTTTCTGCACATTCAGGAAGTTGACAAAGATCCCCTGTGCGGTTTCAGGCCGCAGGTAGATGGTGCTGGTATCATCGGCTACGGAACCTACTTCCGTAGAGAACATCAGGTTGAACTGGCGGATGTCCGTCCAGTTGCTGGTGCCGCTGACCGGGCATTTGATATGGTTGTCTATTAATAATTGCCTTAAGCCGTTGAGGTCTTCCGCCGCCATGAGCGCGTCCATCCGTGCCAGCAGCGCATCCCCGTCCTCTTTGGATAATGTTTCAGCGTGACCTTCTATAAGGTGGTCGGCCCTGTAACGCTTTTTGGAATCCTTATTGTCTACCATCGGATCGCTAAAATTATCTACGTGACCGCTGGCTTTCCATACTGTAGGGTGCATAAAAATGGAGGAGTCGATCCCCACGATGTTCTGGTGCATCTGGGTCATACTTTTCCACCAGTAATCCCTGATGTTTCTTTTCAGCTCCACGCCCCATTGTCCATAGTCATATACCGCACCAAGCCCATCATATATTTCACTGGAGGGAAAAATAAATCCGTACTCTTTTGCATGAGCAATAATTGCCTGTAATGTCGTTTCGTTTGCCATATTGAATTAATAGTCCGCAAAGATACAGAACTCTTTCGGCTATTGACCTGTTTTGTCATTTTTTTGAACGGCTGAGAACGGTAGGTCCTTTCGGGTAATCATAAACCTTTTCCTTGGGGGAAAGATATATTCCGGTTGGCTTGTTACCCTGGATTTTTTTTGTTTTTTATAAATAAGATGGCCGTAAAATTTGGAAATGAAATTATAAGCATATACATTTGCACACCCGATTTGTAATAATCGAAAAGGTGAGGTGTCCGAGTGGTTGAAGGAGCTACCCTGGAAAGGTAGTATGTGGGCAACTGCATCGAGGGTTCGAATCCCTCTCTCACCGCCAGTTTTTTGAAGCCCGACTTTAGTCGGGCTTTTTTGTTGCCCGGCTTTGCGAAGCTATGCTTTAGCACAGGTAGGGCAACAAAAAAGGAGATGAGTGTAGCGAATGGGCTTCAAAAAAGCTGAAGCCCCACCTTTCAAGGGATCATGCAATAATCCCTCTCTCACCGCATAAGGGGACAACCGATGAGCATCATCAATTTTTCCCCTTCTATGCCCTATAATTCCTTTCAGGCCTGCAATCAGCTTAAGAATAATATTGACTTTGGGGGGCGGAATACGTCATTTTTTTGTCCCAGATAATTCCCTCCGGAACTGCCAGCTTTGCCGGCGTTCTTTTCTCCTGATTGAGGATCACCAGGAGCTGCATCCGTCCCATATACTTATTCTGCATAGGTTACCGGCTTGGATATATTGTCTATCTTTCAATAACGGTTTCCGGTATTTTGATTCAAGGCAGGAATATTCTTTTTCGGTAACTTTGCTCCAACTAATTTACCAGGAGATGAGCACAAAAATTTTTAGCGTAATCATGGCCGCTGCTGCATTAAGCATCAGTTCCTGCCAAAACGGTGACAGGGGAACCCAAACCGAAGAACCCATAACAGCAGAAACCCCTGTTAAGCCCGATAATGTTGATGTTGTTACCAGTTCCATGACGGACGACAAAGGAAACACCCTGGATATGAAGTTTGACAATGTCGCCGGAACCGCCACATTCGTCTTTAATCAAGATACGATTCATTTGAAGCAGGATACAACAGCTTCGGGTATTCAATACAGTAACGGGAACTACAAGTTTACCGAACACCACGGCGAAGCAACTTTGACCAAAGATGGCAATGTTGTTTTCACAAAGAAGTAATTATCTATATAAGCAACAAAGCTGTCAAATAGCAGGTGTGGGAGATGTGTTATAAGGTGCTGCAAAATAAATAAGAGATTCCTCACCTGCGTTCGGAATGACCAGCACGCTACAGTAGATTTATAGTAAAAGTGCCCACTGAACTACCGATAGGTACTTTTCAGTGAAGCGTGCCTGTACAAGAGGTAGGGTACTATAGCTGATAATCACTAAATGATTTATTCTGACATCAATCCCGTTGATTTGCCGGGATGATGATGAAGAAAAGAATAGATGAAAAAATGATGTTATGCACCGTCATAACAGCTTTTAATCTCCAAAGCTATCCAGCATTTCAAAGGTTGGCACAAAAAATAAAGTTCCTGTTTTAGCGGTGCTGAAATCTAATATCCTGTCATAATTACCTTCCGGAGAACCTTTGAACATATTGGTCAGCATCTTTTTTACCGTAGAGAATGCGCTTGCGTAAGCAAGAAAATAAGTCCCCATTTCATTGGTTGAGACATTCCCGAACGGCATATTATCTCTTACAATTTTAAAATCATCTCCCACATTTGCCAATGCGGAGTGCGAATTGGAAGGTTTCATATCATCCGGCATTTCAATATCATCTGCTTTGGACCTGCCGATTACCTTTTCCTGTTCACTGACCGGCAAAGATTTCCAGGCCTGCATATCATGAATGTACTTTTGTACAAACAGATAACTACCTCCCTTGTAATAAGGATCTTCATCGCCGATGATACCAAAATACTGCCTGTCTTCACCGTGTGGATTTTCCGTGCCGTCCACAAAGCCCAAAATGCTCCGGCTGTCCCAATACCTGAAACCGTGAATTTCTTCCGCACTTTCGGCCACGGCATTTAGTACATCTGAAACAGCCGCCGCCGCATCAATACAAAAGCTGCAGGCATCGGAGCGGATATGAAGGTGCAGGTCTCCTTTTGTAGCTACCGCGGTATGCTTAGCACCCGCAATGGGAGTATATACTTCAAATTCTTTGGGGAGGGGCTGGGGCAGCTTCAACAGGTGCCAGGCTTCAAAACCAATTCCTAAAACCACACTTGCCTTAGCGTCCGGAAACCGTGTATTAGCCGAATTATTGAGGTTGCTTATCAGCGCACAAAGCCTTTTAAATGCTTCGTCCACAGCGGCTCCCTCTTTAAAGTTCCATACCATAAAAATGGTATTGTTATTCGGGTAATCTAATACGTTTTGCGAATGAATGCTCATATAAATATAAAACAACCGGTGCTGTCCCGGTATTAATGATACCTGCAAATTTAGAAAAAAGTTACAAGGCTGACCATTTATCCGTGAATTTAATGCCCGATAATAGAAGCGCAAAATACTTTCCGGGTAAAAACAAACGACAACAAACCAACCTCTGAATATTCAGAGGTTGGTTTGCTGCTTAGTTGAAATTTTGCATATGCTCCTGATTTCAGTGACCGTTTTGCAAAGCTTTTCGCTGCCAGATAAAACAAACCTTTTTAATAAAACTCCGGCGTTGGATTCAAGGTTTTATTTTGCCATTGGTGCCAGTAAGGATATATAGGCGCAACGTTGCTTGCTTCATCCAGCTTTTTAATTTGCTCCGTTGCCAGATTCCAGCCGACAGCACCCAGATTTTGCTTCAATTGCTCTTCATTTCTTGCACCGATAATAATGCTTGAAACGGTAGGCCGTTGCAGTAACCAATTCAGCGCTACCTGCGATACGGATTTGCCTGTTTCCGCGGCTATATCTTCCAAAGCATCCGTAATCTTGAACAAATGCTCTTTCCCGGCAACTTCCGTGGGCACCGGGCTGCCGCCTGCTGCTACACGCCCTGATGTTGGCCATTCCTTTTTCCTGCTGAATTTACCACCCAGTCTTCCCCCTGCCAGCGGCGACCAGATAATAGCGCCTACTTTCTGGTCCAGTCCCAAAGGCATCAATTCCCATTCGTATTCCCGGTTGAGCAACGAGTAATACACCTGGTGAGCAACATACCGGTTCCAGCCGTATTTTTCTGAAACTCCCAATGATTTCATCAGATGCCAACCGGAGAAATTGGATGCGGCAATATAGCGCACTTTACCACTCTCCACTAAATCGTCCAGTGTTCTCAACGTCTCTTCTACAGGTGTATTGCCATCAAAACCGTGCATATGGTAAATGTCAATATAATCGGTTCCGAGGCGTTTAAGGCTGCCTTCGATCTGGTTTAAAATATGGTAGCGGGAAGATCCCTGGTTGTTCGGTCCGTCACCAAAAGTAAACGTCGTCTTGGTAGAAATAAGCAGTTCGCTGCGTTGCTTCCCGGCTATCGCTTTTCCCAAAACTTCTTCGGCAAGCCCGTCCGAATAAATATCAGCCGTGTCGAAGAGATTGACGCCTGCTTCAAGGCAAATATCAACCAGCTTTTTCGCTTCATCCACCTGGGTAGATCCCCAGGCTTTAAAAAAATCATTCCCTCCGCCAAAAGTGGCCGTTCCAAAGCTCAGCACCGGCACTTTCAAACCTGATGCTCCTAAAAATCTGTATTCCATTATCTTAAATTTTGGTTATTTGAATTGTATTATTGTTACACCTTAAGACATCAATATTGCAATTATTGGTTTCCATCATTTTTCACATTTACTATTGATCATTCACTTTTATCCGCACCACCAGGTAAGGCGGCTTCCTCAGCTCTTTTCCGTTGTTATGGAGCGGAGCAAATCAGGGTAGCTTTCTTTGAATACCGTAGTGATATCCGGCAAACAGGCTCATCGCTATCGTTACCTGCGGGTTGTACTCCTGCTGTAACCGACATCAGCACCGTTTGCCAGGCAGATATTTCGTTTTTACCTCTTTCCATTGTGCAAACTTCCTTATTCTTTAGATGACGGCCCTGGTATATATCAAGGCTATTTTTGTATTTTTATCCTAAATAAAAGGTGTATGAAAAAATTACAGTTTGAGCCTCTTGTTATCCACGATTTTGAAGAGACATCTTTTCATCTGCCCGTACACAGCCATACTTATTATGAATTGGTTTATATCCATAAAGGGAACGGCATTCATTTATTAAATAAGAGCCGATTGCCTTATAAAAGTGGCGACCTGTTCATTATCAGCCCGGAAGATGAACATTATTTTGAGATCGCCGGAAGCACCCGCTTTACGTTTATTAAATTTACGGATGATTATTTTTCCGGACATAAGATGTATTATGAGGCAGATGCCTTCATTTCCCTTACGCCGGAAAGTATTATGCGGAATAAATTGCTGAAAGAGGTGAAGCTGGAAATGGATGAGCCCTGTATTACCATTTTAAAACATACCATAGAGAATATTGTGGCTTATAATTGTAAAAAAAATATAGCCCGGTCGCCATTGATGTTTTACCAGATACTTTCCATTTTTGGGTTAATTAAAGAAGCGGCGTCTAAGCTTAATATCAGAATTGATAATGGGCAACCCGAAAAGGAAGAGCTGATCTCGTACATACATCAGCATATTTATGAACCTTCTTTGATACAGATCAAAAACATCGCTGCTCATTTTGCGATCTCTGCCACTTATTTCAGTGATTATTTCAAGAAGAAATTCGGGGTAAGCTACCGCAGCTATACCAACGATTACCGGTTGCAAATCATTGAAAAACGCCTGGCTGTACCTACTATTACCTTAGGCCAGATTGCCGATGAGTTCGGGTTTACAGACGAAAGTCACCTGAGTAAATTTTTTAAGACACATAAAGGGATTGGTCCCAAAGACTATCGCTTAAAGGTAAAGCGCTGATGCGGCCAGGTTGTATGAGGTAAGGGCCCTGGCAGATACAAGTATATAAAATGCGGTCCGTAAGCAGCTATAAATAAAGCCGGAGCTGATTGCTATCACTCCGGCTTTTTTATCGGGAACAGATAGGGCTTTTAGGACCTGTATGCCGAAGATATGTGCGGCTCGACAAATACGCGTTGGTATTGTGGCGAGTCTTCACGTAATCCCGATTGCTGCCCGGAAAGGGTAAACCATTTTCCGTTTTTATCCATTACCTGCAATCCCATGGTACCTAACATGAATGGAACATTGGCCCACGGTTCGGATGCAGCCTTAAATCTTTTATATTCAAAAACTGACCACCCGCTTGCAACTCCCTGGGGTGCAGGAGCAGGAATTCCGGTTACCGGGGATTCGTAAAATAAATGCCATTTATGAGCATCACAAAGAATTACCTGGTTGCTGTTACGTTGGAAATTAAAGAAGTTCTGGAAACAGAAAGCGTATACCTTTTCTCCGTTAGGTGTTTGCATCAGGCGCCCGAATGTTTTTGAAAACTGTTCTGTAAGCTCGGTAAATTTCGCATATTTCTTTAAGCCCCAGTCAAAAACACTGACCAGTGGCACCCCGTTACTACGGTAGATCGTAAGGAATTCCAGGGGAGCTATATTGCGGGGTTCGGAAGTAATAAAAATATTATCATTTCCATATACCCTGATGTCGTGCCTGTTATAGATGTGGTAACCGAAAATGCCGTAAGTTTCAATATTGACCATAATTCCATTAAAAAAAGTGTCGTAGGGGTCGGATTCCAATGTTCTATTCATGCTTTCCAAAGTCATAGAAATATCAGCCTGAGCTAAATCCATTGTTTCAATCATTTCAAGGTCGGAAGGCGATTGAGGCCTCAGAAGATCAGTTGTCGCATTCATTTTATTTATGGTTTGGTTTTTTATTCTTTAAGATTTTCAGCATTTCCCTTCCCGATATTTTGCATATGATTATAGCGCTTTAAGGACTTATCAGGGGCTTATTAAACAGGAACAAATAGTAATATGTTATTAAATGTACAAATTTTAACAAGTAAAGTGTTATTTTTATTAATATATTTACCTGACAGATCATATTGCTCTTTTTAGTGCGTTACTATTATCTCAATATTTCAGGTCGGTTTAAAATCATCGCCGACCCTGATCGCGTGTTTTCTGTTAAAAAAATGAAGTAGACAACCTTTTGCACTGGCTTTTGTTTTGATGATAATAATGACATTTGTGGTGTCATAAAAATCATGGGTTCGAGCCGCCAGTTTGCAGTCTGGCGGCTCTTTTTGTTGAGCTGTTAATAATACGCGTTTGAAGCGTATTGCCGGATCACTGGCATGTAAAAGACAGGGTACAGTTTTCCCTGTTTGGGGGAGTGCAATGAAAATAATGTGTTATATATTGTATGTTTAAGTATATTTGATAGTTATGGTGCGTGAAAAATATCCCTACGAAATATTAACACTGGAAGATCTTCCCGGTGAGTACTGGAAGCCGATTCCCGGCTTTGAAGATTATTACGAGATATCCAGCTGTGGAAGAGTGAAGTCTTTGCGAAGAGCCTATATTAACCGGTATGGAGGAGAGCGTGTGCTCCCGGAAAAGATCAGGAAGCTGAAACTTACCACCAACCTCAATAAGAAAATCGGCGATCTTCTGTATTCCCTGGTTATTACATTAAGCTACGAGGGGCAGCATTACAGCTATGCTGTCAGCAGGCTGGTTTACCATTGTTTCGTGGAGCCTTTCGATCTTACTGATATGGACCTGAGGGTCAGCTTTAAGGATGGTGACGGCCGTAATGTCGATTACCGGAACCTGTTCATAACGAACCGCTCGGCATTGGGCCTCCACGCCTATGAATCGGGCAGGGCGGAGAGCCATTTAAAAGTATTGTCCCGCCCGGTGAGCCAGTTCAACGGGAAGGGTGAGCTATTGAACCAGTATGTCAGTATCTATGAAGCCGCCAAGCAGCTCGGCATCAGCGGGTCCGCTATTTCTGCTGCTGCCAGCGGCGATACGTTTCTGTACAAGGGCTTCGTATGGCAGTATGGCTGGAGGAAAACGCTCCGGAAGGACAAGCTGCCCAGGCTGGCAGCAGACGCGGCTCCGTCCGCCCCGGAGTACAGCAATGAGAAGTGGAAGGATTTCCCGGGATATGAGGGGCTTTACAGGCTGTCTAATTACGGGCGGGTGAAGGCGCTCAGGAAAGTGTCGGGCGCTATTTATAAGAGGTGGTACCCTGAACGTATCATGCAGGTCGTTTTCAGAAGCGCTCCCGGTGAGCCGGGCACAGGTACCGGTACGGGTATGGTCACTTTGTCTAAAAACAGGAAAAAGACCTCCTTTGCCGTTGCAAGATGGGTGTATCATCTTTTCGTAAAACCCTTTGATATTGCGGACCGGAACTGGCGTATCTATTATAAGGACGGCGATTGCCATAACCTGTACTACAGGAACCTGATGCTGAAGCGTGCCATATGGTCTTTCCAGGGGCCGGAATAGTTCGGCATCAATACAGTGCAGGCATACAGCTTTCCGGGAGAAAGAGCCTGCTATGATATCCCGGGTGGGCAACTTTCCCGGATCAATGAAAACCGCATCTCTCCCGCTGCAGTTAAGCACAACAGCTATTGTTAGGGTTCTGCCTGCAAAACAAAAGCCGTCAGGTCCCTTTTCCTGACGGCTTATAACAACTATGCCAGGAATAACATAGTTTTTCATACTCCGTGCGCAAGATATAGAATAGTTATTACTGTGCCTGGTGCTTTTAAAATATTTAACAGCCCCGGTTGAACATACGGAAGCAGGTGACAGTAATGATACGGACAAGGCCCTTCCGCGCTAATTATTTGTTTATGCCTGATTGTATTGACGTTCATGCTGCGCACGTTTGAATAACTGCGCGTAAACGGGTGTGCTGGCTAAAACCATAACAATGGCAGATTTTAAGGCGATGTACAAACACCCGTTTTTCGTAATTTTAATCACTTATCAGGAAGTATTGCCTGCCGTGTCAGGAATGGCACCGGTAAGCGCTTTTATACTGAGGAAAGGGCGGAACGCTGATCTTTAACATCAAAAAATGATAAAAATGAACGATAAAAATTACGAAAGGGTACGTAAGATGTCTTTTGCGGGAGTCTACCCGCACTACATTGCCAAAGCGGAGAAGAAGGGCCGTACGAAGGCAGAGCTGGATGAAATTATATTTTGGCTGACAGGATATAATGAAGATACATTGCAGCAGCATCTCGATAATAAAACCAATTTTGAAGATTTTTTTGGACAGGCGCCGCAAATCAATCCTAATGCCTCCAAGATTACGGGTGTAATATGCGGTTATCGTGTGGAAGAGATTGAAGACGATCTTATGAGGCAAATCCGTTATCTGGATAAGCTGGTTGACGAACTGGCTAAAGGAAAAGCAATGGAAAAGATCTTAAGAAAATAGCGGTAATTGAAATTGCCCGTCAGTCCTGCAGGCGATAGCGGCGATGCTGTGCAATACGGAGCGCATCAATTGAATATTTTCGTTATATTTGATAGCAGGGCCCCGGACGTTCCGGAGTGGCTCCCCAATGCCCCGGAACTGTCAAACACAATTAAAAATGATAAGACACATAATTTTTATTATAGCAATTTCCCTGTGGACGGTTGTTTCATTCGGGCAGACAGACAGCATAAAGGAAAAGATCCGGCTGATAAATTCCTGCACGGCGTCGCTGGACACATTAATACCTCTCCGTGATGGTGATGCGGCAATAATAGATTCGCTCAACGGGCAGGTGACAGATCTCCTGTTAGAGATCCTGAACAATAAAAATATTGTCAGGTATAAGATAGAAAGCCTGCTGCATCTTCATAAGACCATATCGCCGGATAAGAAGTTAATAGTTTTTTCATTCTTTGAAAATACCGGCGGCTCCTACAAATCACATATTAATATTGTCTACTACCGGCTGCCGGACGGAGAGCCCCGGGGCGGGAAACTGGCTTTCTGCAAACAGGACAGGGGAGTAGGGAATGATTATGGGGGAACAATTGATGAAATTTCGATTTTGAAATCCAAAGGTAAGACAAAATATCTGTGCCGGGGCGGGGGAATAAGCTGTAATACCTGTGAGTTCAGCTATACGGCTTTGCTGTCAATCTCAGACAGCTCCCTGCAGACGGACTTTTGCCTGGACCTTGACTACCGGCAGGGAGACGGCAATGTGCATTACGATCCGAAAACCAAAACCCTGTCCTACCGGTACACTGTCAGCAGGGATGATATCCTTTACGGGACAGGCTGCGATGACGGACAAGAAATTGCAGGCAACAGGTGCGGGCATAGCGGGCAGTACAGGTTTAACGGTGATACTTTTGTGCGTGCCCATAAGTAGCGCTTCGCAGACGATTGGCGGCAAGCGACGGATAATTATTAATTTATTTACAAACACAATGACAAGGAACTTAACCATTGCAGCCCGGCTTCGGGAAGTGCTGCTCGATGGACGATGGATCGCTAATACCAATTATGGTAATGTACTCAAATTGTTGTTTTTCATAAAAGTTACGGTGCTATCCTTTAAAATCAATACTTTTAACATTACGATGTATGAAATTCGGGCGGTCTATGGGTCGCCCGAAGCTGTTTTAGGTCCTCAAACCGGTCTTAAATGCAGTTGTTGATGACCTTGTGTTCTCAAATTGTTGTTTTATAAAAATAGGTTATGTGTCCTTATTGTGCTGCCGACTGTATTCGATATGGCAAAAGCAATACCGGAACTTCACGATTCCGTTGTAAATCGTGCAAAAGAACGCACGTTTCGCATTATGTTTACCGTGCCTGCCATCCTTCTCTTCCGGAGAACGTGTCAGGTTATCTTAAAGATGGTTGTGGCATACGAGGTATATCACGGCTGCTGAGCATATCAGCCTCCATAGTGCTCCGCATAATTTTACGTATAGCTAATAGGATTAGAAAACCTTTGGTCCCAATTGGTAAGGAATATGAGCTGGACGAACTAAGAACTTACATAAAAACGATGCGCCAACCCTTTTGGGTGGCTTATGCCATACGAAAGGATACCGGGGCAGTGGTTGTTTTACTGTCGGGAAGCGGAACCTTAATAGCCTGAAAAGTGTTGTCAGAACGCTGCTTCTATCTTCAGCTACTAAAGTTTATACTGATAAGCTGCCGCATTACAGATCATTAATTCCAAAGAGCATTCATAAAGTCACTCCTTATGGCACCAACCATATCGAACGGAGGAATCTGACATTGCGTACGCACCTGAAACGCTTGTTCCGGCGAACGATCTGCTTTAGTAAAAGTGCGGTGATGCTGACAGCCTGCCTAAAGATTTATTTCTGAGGCTGATAGATTCAAAAACACCCAAAAAACATATATCTTAGTGCTAACCTAAGTTCTTTTACAGATTATTATCCATTCGGTATGCCTATGCCGGGAAGGAACAAAAGCCTTGAAAAATACAGGTTCGGATTCAAAACCCAGGAGCAGGAAAATGAAGCGTATGGTAAGGGAAATCTCAATTCTGCGCTTTACTGGATGTATGACACCCGTATAGCAAGGAGGTGGAACAAAGATCCTAAACCTAATCCGTCCTTTAGCCAATATGCAGTTTTTGAAAATAATTCCGTTCTGTTTTCAGATAAGTCAGGCGATACAACTGATGTTTATACATTAACGGGATTGTTGCTTGGCAGAGTCAATGATAATCTTCCCAATCAGGCTCACTTCGTGGATTCTAAGGCTAAGGTTACCTTCGATACATATGTAATATCGGGAGAAAATGCGAATACTGTTGGAAAAATGATAAGAAAACACTCAATTGCTTTTATGGGTAAAAATTCCGCTAAGAGCTTAAAAGATATTTCAATGCGATCTGCTAAAATTGATATTGACCCTCACCATAGTGGTCAAGAAGTGATATTCATTGGGCAAATAGACGAAAATAAAGAGATAATTTTCACAGACATGGTTCTTCCCAATACTGCCTGTTTTAGAGGAGATGCAATAAAGGTTCCCATAAAAAACATTCTTGATTACTACGATCAAAATGGAGGAAGTCGTATTTGTCTCACAGCATTAGGTCATATTCATGTCACTGGATATTTTAGAACAGTACTTGATAAGGGTGGATACAGATCATCTCTTACCAGGCAACAATTGATGAACCATTATAGAGACCCTTCGGGTTCGCCAGGCAACACAGATTATCTCGACCATGGGACAAATGCTATCAGAATTATTGGTTCTCCCGTAGGCGCAACAATTTATAGCACAGAAGGTTATTATGATAAAGAAAAGAATGCCTATTACTATGAATGGTTTAAATAAACTTTAAAAAAATGAAATACATAAATTTATTTGGCGCGTTCGTCATAATCACAATTTTTCTGTCTTGCAATAATTCAGAGCCTTCTAAACCTATAATTTATGACTTAGGACCTGCAAACCTTGAAATCCCGACAGATTCAAATAGGGAATTCAACTTTGAAAATAGCCAACGTTTTCAATTCTACCTTAAAGATCTTACTCCAGAGAAAAAAGTTTCTGCGACAAAAGATTATTTGACTTGGTTTTATGTATTTGGTCAGGAAGGTTTTTGGAATGCAGGCGAATACGATATGTATGCTGTATATCTATATAAATTGGATGATGGCCAAAAAAGTTTTACGTATATACAGTAAAATCGAAAAATGGCTTTATGACTGCAAGTTTAGTTGTTTCTCCAAATTTTAATGTGCTCGATCCAAACAGAGCAAATGACAAAAGAAGAATGCTTTATGAAGGTAGTTCAGCATTTAGGTTTGTATCCGAAAGCACAATCAACACCTTCAAAAACATATTGAATGCTGCTGTCAGCAAAAAGAATGTTGAAAAAATCTTTTACAGTGAATATGATGATCCCTTCAGAGCTTTATATTACTACGATGGTCGCAAGTATCACATGGACGGTGATGAAACTTTAACCGAAGAAGGGCTAAATACAATAGATAGCCTGTTCCGGCGATCCGATATTTTCAAGAAATAGCTAACGGTTCTTTGTCAAAAAAAGAATGACTCTTTTACGAATGGGTTAAATAAAAACAAATGAATTACAATCTAAATTTGGACAACCTAATGTGTATGAGTGGAAATTGAAAAAACCTGATGATACAGGATTTAAGTATTTACCGGCAAAAAATAAATGAAAACCATATTAATATCCAAAAAACTATTTATGAAAAAAGTATTATTTCTTCTGTTAAAACTATTTTTGTTTAGCATAATCGTGAAAGCTGGCAATCGTCATTTATACTATACAAATAATTACTACCTGACAAATGTTATTGTTCAAAATGATACTACTCTGAAAACTATTGATATTTTGAGAGATAGAATTATTAATGATGATATTGCTGACAGTTCATTCTTTACTTTCAAGGATTATGTGAATTTGGATTACGAGGATATTGACAAAATAATGTTCTATGTCTATAATAAATCTGATAACGTAATTAGCTTAAATAGACAGAAACATAATCCCTTTTATAAATGTTGGCTTGTCAATGCGTACAAAGATTATTTTAATAGAATAAATGTACTCATCAAAGTCGTTGAGCTTGAAGATATATTGTTTTATAAGGAAAACATTAGTGTTAAATCTCATTATTCAAATTATTATCTGCATAATTCTGATTGGCAAGATTCCAGTTCAGTCTTATATTTAGTAAAAGATATTGAAGCTCACTGTGAAATAAAAAAATCCGATGAAACAGTTAACAACATTAAATCCTATGCACCACTGAAAGCAAATAGTATTGATTTTAGAAGTGTAGGATCCACAAGGTATCCCGATGTTAAGATTTATAATATTCTAACTGACCTATTGGGCTACAATGAAGTTATGGTTCAGAAAGATTGGCAATCCAATTATTATATAAATCATCAGTTAGATAGTTTTGAAATGTATATTTTGGATTTGAAAATCAAAAAATCAAACCATAAGATGCTTAAAAAGAATAAATTAATTGGATTGGCATATAAAGATCGCTATGGTCGAGTAGATGTTTATCTGTACAAAAAAAATAAATCAAGAATCACTACGTCTACAAAGATAGAATGGTATAGTTTTAAAGATCTTCATAACACTTTGTCTAATTGTGGTACTCAACCTTTGTACGATTATAAATATCTCCAAAATTTTGAATTATAGACTGGTAATTAGGAATAAATATTCCGAATTTATTAGGCGCTTATGAAACTTTAACCGAAGAAGGGCTAAATACAATAGATAGCCTGTTCCGGCAATCCGATATTTTCAAGAAATAGCTAACGGTTCTTTGTCAAAAAAAGAATGACTCTTTTACGAATGGTTCAAATAAAAATCAAATGAAATACATAAAATTATTTGGCACGTTAGCCTTAATCTCAATTTTTCTGTCTTGCAATAATTCAGAGCCTTCCAAACCTATAATCTATGATTTAGGGCCTGCAAACCTTGAAATCCCGACAGATTCAAATAAAGAATACAACTTTGAAAATAGCCAACGATTTAAACTGTACCTTAATGATGCCACTCCGGAAAGAAAGATAGCTGCTGTAAAAGATTACTTGACCTGGTTTCACATAATTGGTCAGGAAGATTTTTGGAATGCAGGCGAATATGATATGTATGCTGTTTATTTATATGAAGCCTATGATGGTCAAAAAAAATTCCATGTGTACACAATAAAATCTAAAAAAGGGTTTGCAAGTGCAAGTTTAGTCATTTCTTCAAATTTTAATGTGCTCGATCCAAACAGAGCAAATGACAAAAGAAAAATGTTTTATGAAGGCAATTCCGGATTTAGATTTGTCTCCGAAAGCACCATAGATACCTTCAAAAGCGTATTGAATGTTGCTGTCAGCAAAAAGAATATTGATAAAGTTCTTTACGCTAAATATGATGACCCTTTCAAAGCTTTATATTACTACGATGGTCGCAAATATCACCTGGACGCTCATGAAACTTTAACCGAAGAAGGCTTAAATACAATAGACAGCCTATTCAGGCAGTCTGATATTTTCGAGAAATAATGTTGGCCTAAATTTTTGACACTTTAATTAATCTCCTGGATATGCGTTTATTTTATTTTTAACTTTTTTATAATTAGTTGAATATGCCTAAGTGTAAAAAATGCAGTGGAAATCCAGAGATGGAATACTGCAAAACAATCGAAATAGGAAATCCACATCCATAAGTGTCCACAATGCTACTAATAATGTAAGAAATGGACATCCCATCTTAGGTTGGGTCAGTCAAGCTGTCAACGCGGGCAGGGTGCTGGTCAACGCTATTAGTGTAATCAAAGTATATCAATGTCCAGACTGCAACGTAAAAAGTTCATATTAGCGTGGAAATAATAGATGATTTTGGGTTTGCTCAATCGCTCAGTCAGTTAAACAGTCATTTTATGATAGCGTTTTTATTGAACTGTACCGCATTTATTTAGACAATGCAGAAGAACAGGAATAAAAAAAGCGAACACCTGAAACGTTGTTTTTGATACATCAAATAATGAGCAGGTTAATTTTAACGAATCAGAAAATAAAAGCCTGCATAGCAAAAAAACTGCTATTGGGCAACTACAAGAAGTTTGTAAAAAATCCTTTTGACGAAAAGCAAAAGATTGTGCAGGAAATAGACCGTTTGAATGCAAGGCTTTCGGTAGCTACTATCTGAAACTATTGATGACGAGGAATACCTCGAAACCAAAAGAGAGTGCAAAGAACAGATTGAGAAATTGGAAGAAAAGTTGAGCAAAGACGGTTCTGATGCCAAGAAAATCAATATAGATAAGTCTTTGGACAGGGCATTGCAGTATGTTGATAGTATTCCAAAAAATGTACAGCGAGGGCGAAATCAACACAAGGAGAGATATAATTGGTTCGATATTCCCTGAAAAATTGGAATTTGACGGAAAGACTTATCGAACCACAAGAATGAACGTAATTGCAAACCGTATCTTTCAGACAAACAACGATTTATCCCAAAATAAAAACAGGAAAAGCGATAGTAATAATCACTTTTCCTGTCAAGTACCACGTACGGGAATCGAACCCGTGATTCCTCCGTGAAAGGGAGGCGTCTTAACCCCTTGACCAACGCGGCGGGATGTTTTTATAGAAATAAGAACTTTTAACTCTGCAGGCGATTGCCTTTCGAGTTGCAAATGTATATCAGGTTTTTCAATTGACCAAAAAAACAGCGGAAATTTTTTACTGTTTTATATCTTTCACTGCCGGTCCTTTCCGGTAGAGGAAGGGTGCCTGCGTCACGGCATACTGTTACAGGTAAGCTAACCGGTATATTATGTCAGGTCATCCGTCCCCTGATGGCATTAAGGAACTCTTCCCGCTTGCGTTGCGATACGTTCAGCTCTGTATTGTCGCTCATCAGTACCGTGCCGCCGCGGCCATGCTGGTACTGCTGCAAGTGATCGGGATTGATAAGGTGCTGGTGATGTATCCTTATAAAGCCGGCGTCCTTTAATATCATTTCGTAATGCCCCAGGTTACGGCATACGATCACCGGTTTACGGTCGGTAAAGTGGAACAGGGTATAGTTATCCGATGCTTCACAGCGGATAATATTGTCAATGCATACGTAAATGAAGCCATTGGTCGTGGGCAGGTCTATTTTGGCTTTGGGCGCCGGGGTCTGCTGGAGGCTGGCCAGCAGTTCGTCAAAACGCCCGGCCAGTTGCTGCCGGGAGCAATATTGCAGGGCCCGCTCCACAGCGGCGATCAGGTCCTGTACATTCACCGGCTTCAGGATATAGTCAAGGGCATGCTGCCTGATGGCCTGGAGCGCATAATGATCGTACGCGGTAACAAATATGGTCTGAAAGCGGGGTTGGGGTATCTCTCTGAAGAGCGCGAAGCCATTATCCTTAGGCATGTTAATATCGAGGAACACCAGCATGGGCGCATGCTGCTCAATGGCCGTTACCGCGGCGGCTACGGAATCTGCTTCTCCTATAACCTGCACGGCAGGGCAGTAGCGTTCCAGGAAATGGCGCAGGGTTTGCCTGCTGCCTTCTTCATCGTCAACGATTAGGGTGGTTAAGATCATTTGTCTATTAATTTTAAAGGTATGACAAGCGATACCCGTGTCCCTTCGGGACCACTGCCGGTATCCGGTTTATCTGTAATATATACCTGTATGGTAATGTCATACATGCGGTTAATGGTGTGGATGCGCTGATCGGTGATCTTCATACCCAGCGAAGTATGATGCACTTTCTTATATGCTGCTGCCTGCTCTCGGCCGATGCCGTTATCGTCTATGATACAGCACAGGTTGCCATGCTCCAGTGTAAAGGATAATTGCAGCCGGCCTTTGCGGTTTTTAAGATGACGCAGCCCGTGATTGATGCCATTCTCTACATAAGGCTGCATCAGCATGGCGGGTATGGCCACCTTTTCCTGGTCCAGGTCGGGAGCTACCGTTATATCAAGTGTGAACAATTCTCTGAAGCGGAGCTGTTCGAGCGCTATATAGGTGCGCAGCATGGCGATCTCTTCATTCAGGGGCAGCCAATGTGCCTGGGAGTGTGTGAGTGTTAGCCGGATGAAATGCGCAAAGGAGGTCAGGTACTGGTTGGCTGTTATTTCATCATTCTGGCTGTAGTAATACTGGATGGCATTTAAGGCATTAAAAATAAAATGCGGGTTGATCTGTGCCCGGAGCGCATTCATTTCTAACTGGGCCAGTTGCTGCCGGTGTTGGTTTTCCTGTGTGGCCCGTTTCTGTATTTTACGGATCCGCAGACGGAACAGGATCAGGATCAGCGTGCCGGCCGCGAGGGCTGCCAGCGTTATCAGCAGCGGGTGATGCCAGAAAGGCGGCATAATGGTGAAGGACAACTGTACCGGTTCGGCGGTCCACTTACTGCCAGGGCTGCGACACCACAGCAGGAGGCTATATGCCCCCGGGCTCAGGGCGGTCAGGTCTATGGCCTGTGAGTAAGTGTACAGGGTGTCGTTGGTACCACCGGTTAATAAATACCTGTACTGCAACGGTGTGCCGCCCGAATAGCTGAGACCGGTATAGGCCACCTGCAGGCTGCGTTCCGTGTACTGGAACCGGAGCGGCTGACCGGTAAGTGCTATGCCATTGACAGATTCGATATACAGGCGGGGGGGCTGGGAAGGAAATGTATCCCGGCTGTTCAGGATCAGGATACCCTGGGCCGTTGCCAGGTATAACCGGCCGTCTTTTTCTACCAGGTCGTTGACCTGGTTGCCGGCGACCCCCTGGGGCATCGGGAAGGAGCTCACCACCCAACGGCCATTTCCGGTCTGCCGGATACGGTCAATGCCCGCATTGGAGCATACCCATACGTAGCCGTTATCGGAGACAAATAGTTTCCGGCAATTATTGCTGGCCAGACCGCTGCCTATATCAAGATGCAATGGCTGCTGCCGGGGATCTTGTATGATAAACAGGCCACGGGTACTGCTGCCGGCAATAATACCACCCCCGGGCGCCGGTAAAATAGCGGTTATAAAACAATCTGTCAGTACAGTATCCTGCGTATATTTTACAGGTTTCCCGTTAGTGAAATAACTTAAACCATTGATGCCTCCGGTCCATAAGGTTTGATTGTTATCTATGGCCATCGCGGTTACCCGCCCTACCTGGTAATCGGTGTGTTTTTGGGTAAGGGTATCATAGATCATCAGACCGGAAACGCCGCCTGTATAAAAATAGCGGCCTGATAGGACACCTGCTTTCATAGAAGATTCCATCGCTAATTTCGGAATGCCGGTATGATTAATTATATATAATCCAACATCACTGCCGGCCGCCATTGTTCCCTGGCCATTGTCCCGGATAAATATTACACGGTTGTTGTTTTGTGCAGTCAGCAGGGCATACGTTTGAATGCTTCCTTCTTTTATACGGTAAACATGTCCTGCATCATCACCTGCAATAATATGCCCGTCATTGTGCAGGGCAATGGACAGGATATTGTTTTTTTTCAGCCCGGCAGTCCGGTCAATGAGCCTGCCCCCATTGACCGGAATAAAGTATACGCCGTCGTTTAAGGTGGTCAGCCACCGGTTACCTTCACGGTCTGCTATCATGCAGTTGACCGGTATACCGGCAGGGAACGTGGTATCGGGTATGATTTTCCGGGTAAGGGTATCGAAGAGCATCATTCCGGCGGAGGTACTGATTTGCAGCCCGTTTGCTGCTGCAGTGATCTGGTAGATGATTCCGGGTGAAGGGTAGTCTTTTTTCAGGCTCAGACTATTGGGGCCTAATTGCCATTCTTCCAGTACCTGTCCTTTATCCGGCCGCGAAAAACCCGAAGAGAAGAGAGTGACGCCATTATAAAACGAGGCCTGGGTATATCCTCTGGAAAACTGCATGAATTGCCCGGTTTGGACATTCCACACCCCGGGGCCTGTTGCGATATAGTCTTCACCATCTTTTTTAAAATGACGTATGCGCCCCCAGCTTAAAATGTGATTCAATACACGTATGTAAGACGGATGGGTGCCGAGTACAGCTATCTTTTTACCTGCCAGGCATTCATTACCGTCCCTGTCCGTGAACAGCTCATCATATTGAATATCCTCCTGTTCGATGCGGCGGCATAGAGAATCGTTTTCACTGTTGTAGATCTTGCCGTTTTTCAGATAGCAGGCTTTCCTGTTATAACAAACAAGCCAGTAACGATGCTGACTATCTTCCCTTATCCTGAATACTTCTATATCGGGCAGTCCGTCCTTGATGGAATAGTTCCGGAAAGTGCTGCCATCGTACCGGCTTATGCCCTGGTCCGTACAGAACCATATAAAGCCCTTGCTGTCTTCATACACCTCGTATACCACATTGCTGGGCAGTCCGTTCTGCATGGTGATATGTCCTGTCAGCGGTTGCCATATGGCCGATACCTGCTGTGCGCTGCACAACATTATGACCAGGCAGAGCAACAACCGGTAATACTGCATAATAAAACGATGATTTATACCCAAAATAAACGAAAAGAAAGGACAAGTCGCTTCATTAAGAGCTGCTGGTTTCCCGGTTGGTGCGTTTATTCGGTAAAAAGTCCCGGATATACATACAGGCGTGCAGTTGCTCAATTGGATTTTTTTGCGGAAGAAATGGCTCCGTAAGATAGCCGGAATTTGTTGCAGCGGCGAAGAACGGTTGTTGCGTGCAGTTACTATATTCCGGCAGGCAAACATCAATATATAAACTCGGTTGCTCAGTATTGTTTTTTTTATCCGTTAGGAATGGGCTAATTGCAGGTATAGGGTTAGTTTCAGTCCCGGTTTTTTGCAGCCGCAGCGCAAAAGGAGCGCGCATTTTATTAATAAATGGATCTGCCGGCATACAGTATGCTGACCTGCCCAATCACCTGAGTAATTCCTGACCATGGCCGCAAAAGCAATCTCATTATGCAACAAGCATTTATCCAATACCTGCAGGGCAAAGGGTTAGTAAAAAGTACACAGCAGCGATATATCAGGGATGTCGGTATGTTCCTGCAGTCGTATAAAAAAGACATAAGAAGCTGTACCCGGAAGGAGGTATTGGCATATTTTGATCATCTGGAAAAAGAAAAGCGATGGAGCCAAAGAAGTATAGGCTGCATATTAACTTCGCTCAATCACTGGTTTCACTTCCTTGTAAGTATAAAGTATATAGCTTACAATCCCTGCACGGGTTTAAAGATAAAAGCGACTAAAAATAAAACGGCCTATTATATTTATACTCCTGAAGAGCTGTCCGGGCTTTATGATGCCTATCACCGGAATTATGTGCAAGATTTTGATGATAGCAGCATACCGTATAACATGCGCCTGCGTTCCTCGTTAAGTAAACAAAGAAACTATGTAATGTTGGGGTTTCTTGTATTTCAGGGTTTAGCCACCAAAGAGTTACATAAAATAAAAGTTGCGGATATAGATATTGTCAAAGCCTTTGTAAGCATAGCCGGAAACCTCCAGAGCAATGCAAGAACGATACCCCTGAAGCCGTCGCAGATAGTTTTTCTGACATATTACATTAACGTTGTCAGGCCGCAGATACTGCAGGCGGGGACCAGGGAAAACGGCATGCTTTTGCTCCCGCTACCCGAACATGCCAGGATACAGGATCAGCAGGAACAATTAAAAGGCTCTATACAGACGTTAGCGGCACAGCTCAAAATACTGGATAGGCATTTTATGAAGATCCAACAGCTAAGGGTCAGCGTTATTACTAACTGGCTCAATGCGGAGGGGTTGCATAAGGCGCAATATTATGCAGGTCACCGGTATAGCAGCACTACCAAACAGTATGTAGCTGATAATGCAGGCGATCCGGCGATCAATACATTAAAAGATACGGATTAGCAGGGTATTAGTGCATCTATGCTTCGGCTTAATATGCCGGTGGGTCTGCGTTGTGCAGTTAATCGGTGCAGGTGATCGAGGGTCATTGTTTGCACAAGGTTGAGTGGCCCGGATCCACCAGGCAGCCATATAAATGATAAGGGAGGTTAGGGCATTAAAAAAAGGTTAGCTACGAATAGCTAACCTTTTTATTGATGTACCCTGGACGGGAGGCTGTTTGAAACTATAAGTGTTTTTTTTGAGATTTTAGATCAAATTATTAATGCAAATAATCAGCAAAAAAATCATCACGATCAAAAAAATAAATCTAATCGGAGACTTGGATTATAAGTCTAAAAATACTCGAGTTTGTAATTAATGGTTTTAAGAACTCTGTCACTATCTCTAGTTGACGAGTGCAAAATTAAATCAAGTTTTTGATTCCACAAAAAAATTCTGGATAGTATTTGACTATTATGTATAATGTCATCAACCTAACATCCTTATCAAATCCAACGACTCTTCTTCAATCCACTTATTCTCTTTTATTAACTGGTTGATAAGCTGTAAAGCTTCATCCGAAAAATGTTCTCTGTTTAACCCAGACAACTCCTTATTAAAGTCCCACTCACTTTTATGATGCGGAGAATTTACGGGTAAGGTAGCTTCATGGGTATCAGGCAACAATAATTCTATGTCAAAAGATTTTAATCGAAGCTTCTCCTTGATTCGGGAATAAATGGCAAGACCGTGATAATCCCAGTCACATGAATAGTAAAGTGGCTTTGAGAGTTTTTCAGGACTGATATAGTCAATGATGCCAATGTTATTGCCGCCTACATACCATAGCTCTATATTGTGTTCTCTTGCTTTCCAGGGATTTTTAAGATGGGCAATATTTTCGCAAAGCACTACCACTTTAGGGCTGGGGCAATCCACCACAAACCGCCATTGAAGATTTTTTGGCTCTTTTTCCGGGAAATCTACTATACCTAAAATCTTACAGACAGCATCTTTTAACCCAGGTTTATTTTCAAGGTATTTAGAACCTTGTCCTTTAAATAATTCACTGGAAAAGGTGCGTAGGGTGGAAAGGCTTTGGACTAACTCTTTTTTTTGTTCTACGATGAACATCAATGTCTGAATATCGTCTTCTGTATACCGCCTTCGTGCATCACTCTCCAGGTTTTGTTCTTGCAAAAAAGTTTCATACCGTAAATAATCTGCCTCAAAATACTGCTTATAAAATACCGCAAAGCCTGTATTTGCTTCTAATATTTTTACATTTCCTGACTTATATTTTATCAGCTTTTTTTGCCCCATCAATACATTTTTGATATAAGCATTGTCCGTTATCTTCGCTTCTGTCCGCCTGGAAATGTATAATTGATGCAAGGCTTTTAAATGCCGCCATGTTAGTTTCCGATTATTCATAGGTTGGGCATTTTATCGCTTTCACATAAAATGGCTACCGGTGTATAGTTCACGGGTTCCTCTACTTCCATATTTTTGTGGAGCATATACAGGTATTGCTCTCCGTCCCTGAATTTCCCAACGGGGCCAATCGATAGGGAAATTAATTGATAATCATACTTCTGGGCTATGTCATACAACATATCATAGTTGGAACCAAGTCCTTCTGCCTCGTCTATCGGCATGATGCGGACGGCTGGCGCTGCCGCTTTGCCTTCCTCGCTGCTCATGATAGACAAACGGGCAATGCAGAGAAGGGCGACGGCTGCATAGGTCTGACCGGTACTTCCTTTGTTGATGCGCCCACTTTCGGACTCCATCGTGAAGGAGAGTTCGTAATAATTCGAGGGATCGAGTAACCTGGCTACTGTTGTATTGGCATGCAAAGGGCCTCCACAATTGTGAAAGGCAGTCTTCATCATTTCGGCTAAATCAATCTTTTCACCCAGTTTATTTTGTAGAGTGCCTGCTTCGTCCTCTATCATTTCTTTAAAGGTGCTCATCCAGGTTTTGGGATAATTAACAGCCGGTGTTTTACGTAGCCTGGCTATATATCCTCCTGTAATCTGCGCATCGCTTTTCAAAAAATTGTCGATACGGCGAATGGTGTTTTCCTGTTGCGTGATGATTTCGTCTACTTCGTCCAGCAGGTTTTTTATTTTCTGAATTTTCCGATTATTCAGTTGCCTGTTCTTTTCGTTGATACGGGTAAGATAAGAGGCAATGGTATCAATCACATTGATCTCCGACTGATCTACCACGACATCATAGAAAGCTTCAGGAAGCAGATTTTTGGCTAATTCTGTAAAGTCTTTTGTGTCTACAAAGCGGTAGGCTTCGGAAGCGATATATTGCTCTATTATAGACGTATACTTGGCAACGAACCTTTCCTCCGCTACAATATATGCATTATGTTCTGTTTTTGGTTCTGTTATATACTCTTCGGCCTCTAAAGACTCAGATAAAAGTTCATACCATTTCAGGTATTGATCTTTTGCTTGCTCCAGTTCGGTTTGGTTACTATCTAAACTGCTTTTCAAAGAGGGAAGTTGTTGGATGCCGGACAAAGCGGGTTGTATCAGTTGTACTTGCTGCCTAAAGAAATCGGTTTTATTCGCTGCCCTGGACAGAGAAGCGGATATGTTTTCTTTTTCTAAGCTGTAGGTATCTGGGGAAGGTTCCCTGTGCGGGAATTGGTCGAGAATAAGCTGTATATCATTGTTGGGTTTGCTATTGGTATCCATTGCTTCCAGGATGGTACTATATTCACCGATGTTAGCTTTAGCCAAACGCAGTTCACGGTCAGCTTGCTCTTTGGTACTTTTGGCTTGAGTAAATTGTTCTTGAATTGCTGTTTTCTGAAGATAAAGCTCCTGGTATTCCCGAAAACGTTCCTCACTGATGTTGAGCGACGGAATATCCAAAAATTGATGCAAAACATCTTTTCTTAGATAGGCCGATAATACTAGCGAGATATTATCCTGTGCATTGATGGTTTTTTGGATAGTCTGGTAAATCCCAAGTTCTTTTTCAAGCTCACGGACATCCTTATCCAGGGTATTCGTGTATTGTTCAAAATAGGAACGGATCTTACCCTCATCAGTTGTGTCTAATATCTGTTCGGTGACATAGGGGATGTACTTGCGTATGCCGTTCAGCGTGATCCAAAACCCATTATCCGTCTTTTCTGCTACCGATAACGATAATATCAGCTCCGCCGGTTCCGGAAGGTAATCGGTTAAATCGGCCGGCTTCTTCCTTGGTAAATCCTGGAAATGCAGGATGGCGCTTTCCTCTTCTATCGTAAATACTCTTTTTTGTTGCAATGCCCAGTTGGCCAATGATTCCGGGGCATTGATATTGGCATATTTTTTTAGCCGGTCCTTTTGCTGTATCTGATGTTGTCTTTCAGCAATGGCAGCTGACAGATATGGATTTAGTTCGGCGGCAGATTGTTTTGCGGGAATTTTGTCAAATGCATTTGCTATGCCTTTTAGCTGCAATGCCTGAAGAAAAGGGCTTAACATGGCTTTTTCGGATCGATTCCGCTTGTACTCCCGATAACGGCTGCCCAGCTCTTCATAGGAACAGTTAAATTCGGCTAGCCATTCCAATACTTGTTTTACCTGACTATTACGAGGTAAAATAGCTTCATATTCTTGTTCTGCTGTTTTTTGCGCCCACTCCATTTCAGGCAACCTTTCATTTATCCGGTTGATTTCATCTGTCAGTAATTTTTTGAGTATGGACTGATGTTGCAGCGCACTTGTATATTGAATGATACTATCGTTGACTTCTTTTTCCAGTCTTGTTGTCTCCTGATGATAGAATAACAGATTTCGGTATAGCCAGCTATGCTGCTGCCCATCCCGTTGCTTTTTTAGTTCCCTAAGGTCTAGCAGTGCTTTTTGTTTTGATGTTACCCGCTCAATTTCCTGCAGGTTATGACCATATTCCCCGATAGCCTGTTCCATATCCTTTTCCGCACTTTTGTAATTATCCAGTATTTTCCGGGTCTCCTGATTGCCGAAAAGAAATTGTTTGAGACTGTCGCTTTTATGGGTATCCAGCATTTTACCCCTGGAGAAAGATTGCAGTATCCCGGCGTAGTCATTCAGCAGTCTCTCGCTGGATGCCAGATCCAAAGGGACGATCTTTTCACGGAACAGGATTTTGTGAAATTCTTTGTAACGTTGCCATGCTTTCATGTGCAAACCCTGTTCATCCAGGTATTCCGTGAGCAAATCTATCGGCAGGATATCCTCTTCTTTTAAAACCTGTTGAAAAGAAACCGGTGCAGAAAGATACTGAATATGCTGCCAGTCGTAACCGGCCTGAACGATAAAAGCCTGTGTACTCCGATTGCCCGTTTCCATGTAACTGCCTACTACCAGGTATTGTGCGGGCGCCATTTCTATATTCAGAAAAGCGTAGCCGACACCTTTGCTGCGTTTTTCTGCCTGTAATACCATTCCTTCCGGTTCCCGGATGTCTGTTCCCCGTGTAGCAGATTCAAAGGCTTCTGATCCCACAAAGATGAGCTGGATCAGGTCGGCGATCATACTTTTCCCGGAACCGCTTTCGCCTATGAAATCTGTACGGAACGGATGAAAAAGGTAGTCGAACTCCCGGTGATGAATCAGGCCAACGGTGGAAAGACTGTATATTCTGGGATATTGTTTCGTCATGCTGTTTCGTCTTTTAGCCAGGTTTCGGGATGGTTGATGTAGTCGCCATATATCTTGGGCAATCGCTGAAAAGAGGGTAATATGTCGAAGTTTTGCCCTTCCAGTGTTATCCAGCCGATTTTGGAAAATTCACGCAATGCTTTTTCAACGACATCATTTACTTTCTGATCGTCCATTTCTGTTGTGTTGACTTTTCTGGCTTTTGCCAATGTCCGGTAAATGCCGGGCTTGATGTCTTCATAGTCCTGCCGGATCATCCTTTGCAATGCAGGTAAGGAATCGAGCTCAATATATCCATCGATAAACACGATCTTGTACAGCATAAAACCTACAATGACATATTCGTTGGCCAGGAAATGCCTGTTTTCCACAGGGATGTTCCCGCGGCTGCCGGGCAGAAAATCCACATAATAGTATTTGTTGACCGTCTCTCCGGCTTCTTCGAGCGGTATGCCAAAAAAATCGTGGTAATACAGCTTCATACTCTGAAAATGCCTTTCCAGAAAACGAAACATAGCTTCTTGCTGCTGCCAGCGCTGAATGTGTACACCGTTCTTTAACGCGTAATCTATCCTTGCGAAAAGCTCTTTTGCCTCGGATGTCGCTAAAAATGAAGTCGCGTTTATATTTTCCTGCGGATGATAATTTCCCATAATGATGTTTTGAATGCCGTGTTATGTATAATCTTGCCAGGATCAATACTGACCATATATTGTTCTTGCCGTTCGAAAAATCCCATAGCCCGGTAAATGACTGCAATGGCAAGCGTGAGCGTATGAGGATCATCCGGTTTCGCTATCTGAAAGAAATAATCCGAAAGCCGTAGCTGCTTATGCATATCTACTTCTCTTTGAAGCGTATCTATCCAATGACTGATTTCATCTTGCTGGTTCAGGCGGTTCTGGAACGAAGCGAAAAACGAGGCTTTCATTTCGGGGGTTTCGGTAATCATCAGCCGTTTTTTTGGTTTTACCGGAAAGAGATCTGTTTTTCTTTCTACGATTGTAAGGTCTTGCTGCAACCGAAATACAGACAATGGCGGAATATTGCCAGGCAGACGGATTGTTTTTTTGCTGCCCTCAATGACCTCTGTACTGTTTTCGACCAGGTGATAGAGGAAACGTTCTACCCGGGTATTGAACAGCGGCTTGTTCAGGTTGCTGAACAATTGCCTGATTTTGGGCTGAATGCGGTCGAGCCGTTTATCAATAATGGAAAGCGTCCGGCGCATTTCCTGGAAGAAAGTAATGGCTTCATGTACTCTCGCGTCAACTTCTGCATGATCGTAGGCTGATGCATTGCTTTCCATCAGCCTACGTATCTGCTCTATTTCCCGGAATGCAATGCGGAGCTCCTTGTTTTGCCCCCTGATGAGCTCAAAGCGTTCATCAATTTGCCGCAGTGTTTCCAGTATGGTGCCTTCCTGAAGACTAAGCTTTTTGTTTTCTCTTAGTGAGGCGACCGATTGGTCGATCTGCCGGTCCAGAAAATCCAACTGGCTTTTTAACTGGGGCTTAAAGGCATCAAAATCAATACGGCACCAATCCAGGAATGCATCAAGGTCTTTGCTTTGTTTCAGTTTTTCGTGTAAAGCGAAGCATATTTTCTCAATCCTTGTAGGAGAGAAGTTGGCTTTTAGTATGTCGTGTGCCTGCCTGCAAAAAATGTATGCATATTCCTTGAACGAGTATTCCTGCCGTTCTTCATCATAGCGGAGAAAGTATTCCAACAGGTTTGAGATCAGGGCATTGTAATGTTCCCTAGGATGACGGCTTTTGTTGTTTTCAATAGCTGGGTTTACCGTCTGCAGGGCTTCATGGATATCTTTTTCTTTAAAGCTATTTTGTGGAAATATTCCGTTCTGCATCTGCTCATACAACCATACGATCGCCAGGCCCGCTTTAGCTTCCGGGAAAAGCAGGTTATAGGTGTTTTCCTTTGAAATTTCTGAAAGGAAATGGAAGGTTGTATGATTGTTAAGGGATGACATGCTTGCTACACAGACGTTGATTTATATGTGATCACATTCTCTCTAAACAGATAGGCGTCAGACGAACCCAATTCAACCATATTATCTAAAATCCAAACAAAATCGTCTATCAGTCTTTTATTCTCTTTTATTTCAGATATATAGTTGTAGAATAGTTTTTTCACCAATCGTTCGGCAGCTACAGACATTAATACGGTTAATTGCGTGGGTTCCTTTTTAAGAAGTTCAACAAGCCAACTAAGCCCTTCTGGCAAGAATGTTTTTTCACCAATTGTAGAAAAAACATTCAAAATAGACTGCACATTAGCAGCACCAAAATCATTGATCATTTGGTGGTAAATTTCTTTTTTTCCATGCAGTGGCTGCCAATCTATTGCTTGTTCCTTCCAACCGGTATCAAGCAGCAGTTGTTGGACAAAATAACCGGTCCTGCTTCTTTTAATTTTTTCAAATAAGTATTCCCAAACCTCCCAAAAATGTTTAATTGCAGCGTTCTTAATTGTATCATCTGGGATATTAGCAACTATATCATCCAGTTTAGCTACAGAAAATTTTAAAACATCTGCGGCAAATTTGAAAAGATCATTCTGGCGTCTATATGTTTGTGCATTAGCTATACTTTTGTCACATTCATCTAAAATAATATCCAAAATTAGTTTTGAAAATGAAGGGTCTGCAACTATCAGCAATTCTGCCAAATAGAATTTGATTTCTAAAACTTCCTGAAATCCTACTTGCTTACCTTCTTTTCTTACTCTGTAAGAATAATCTTCTTCAAGTTGCAGATCCTTTACGAGTAGTGAAACGAAATGCCGAATAAACTCTTTGAGCTGTACGTCATCAGTAGCACCGGGAATCATCAATAATGCCCTTGGTAATAAATATCCTGAATGACTATCAAGAGTAACAGTAGAAAGATCTAAAACTATATCCTCAATTTTTACTTGCTCTTCAATGTATTGATATTCTTTTTCTTTTGCCAATTGAAGCCTGTTATTATCATAATCATCATAGAAATGCGGATTAGCTTTGCGATACGCTGCATATTGTACTACTGAAAACCATACTGTTTTTGTTTCTTGAAGGTAATGGTTAGAAAAAATCTCTCTGATGTATTTAGTTATTTTATCCACTTCATGTTCTGGAAATGGGGCGATAAGCATATGTACCATAATGAGCATTACTTCATGTCGATCTTCTTCTGCTTTCAGAAAATTAAGCGGCAAATGAAAAGAGGATAAAGCCAATTCCTTTTCCATAAGATTGTAGCTCATATTCAGTCCAAAATTTTGGCTGGTCGTATCCTGGATAATTATTGCTGCGGTTCCCAGAATTTTATTTATACACCAGATTTTTTCTTCTTCACTCAATTGCCCGGCAATATCTCTTAGTCCTATAACAGCTAGTGTAACCGGACGATCGAAAAGGATATTAAGGTTTTCATTGCTCTCATATTCTTTCTGACAAGCTTGCCAATCTGGATAACTTATGGATTCCTTTCCATCAAATGCTTTTTGCAATTGGCTTGAATAATTCATGGCTTTATTATCAGATTCAAACACCTCTTTGTCGGAATCCATAAATTCCTGAACTTCTTTATCGTATTCTGGTGCTATAGGAAAGCCTCCTAATTCTTCATCGTATTCACCAACTTTATGATTTCTGATATCTATTTCTGTTATTGTCTTTTTCCAAACAATATCTTTCTCTTGAATATCTGTTTTCAGCTGATCAAATACCTGGTGTATTTCCTTATTGAGCTTCCTGATATTAAACTGATAATCTAAAATAAAATCCCTAAGCCCCCGCATAAATTTCTTCCTATGAGGCAATTGGTTAGCCTTCCATCGCTCTTCTTGTGCAAATGAGATTTTTTGGTCTTCAGGAGCCATTGCAGAATGTTCTTGTAGCGCCCTGCTTAAATCCCATTCATAAAATGCTCTTACTTTTAATAAAGGCAATTTTGATTCATCCACTTCAATGGGGTATGCCATAGCAACACTCGCCAGTACCCCAAGAGGTGCCACATTATTTGTATTGCTATAGATGTACTCATAAATAAATTTGAGGTTGGCCCGGCTTGTCTCTGTTTTCCTAGCAGCCATACCTAAAAGGAATTTTTCAAAACTCATCAAAAGCGATTCTAAAAGATAATGAGTAACGCTTATTCCCCGATAGGCCACCCATAATTCTCCGGCTCCCCATAGTTTTCTCATGGTTCCATCAGGCAATTCAAATTCAAGTTCTTTTAGCTGATGTTTATATTGGCATTTTGCCTGCGCATAAAAAGCTACCGAATAATTAATGAACTGAACAAGAAACTCCAACCCCTTCAGTGGATGATATTGTAGTAGGTTATACAATGGCGTTTTGTAAACACCAGAAGGAAAAAATTCATGTTTATCTTCAATGCCCCAACAATCATCCCTATCCAAGCTATCATCACCGATCATCGCTCTGATGCTGCCAGGTGATGGTGGTTCAACAGGACGAAGTTTCCATTCCTTCCATGCACTCTCTACTATCAATTCGGGCAGTTCTTTTATTAACTCTTGGTTACCCAATCCTGAAAGACATTTTTTGATTACTCCTTTGTCCAATGAACGATGTTGCCGGGAACTGTTTTCCTCATTTGCAAACGCCTGCTCAACAAGTTTTTTTATTTCGTCTTTTGCGATAGAAGCCAGGTCGAACAAAATGGCTATCAAATCCTTTTTTCTCCCTTCCATTTCCCTTTGTTGCCAAAATTCTAAACCCGATTCAACTTCCCTTATGTAGTGTAGTACGACGCTTTTAGCTGATGCTAATTCATACTGGTCTATCTCATTGAATTGAAACATCAGCCTTGAGTGCCAGTCTGATAAATAAGATATTATATTAAACCTATTAGCTGCAAGCTGATCGATATGCTTTTCAATGAACATAAGCATTTCTCTCCAGCCAGATCCTACAGGCAATAAGAGATTTACTTTGTCATTGTTTTCCTTGCAGCATGTTTTAATTATATGCAAACACCTTATTAGCAATTTTGCATTTTCTGCTAACAAATCTTTTTCAAAACCAATAAAAAATGTTTGACTGACTTGTGATCTGAAAATTGCGGTAAGAATTTCGTCTGCCCAGTAGCGCTCTAATGATTTACTACCTAAAACCTCCCTTACAAGAGTTACTACTTTTGTTCTGTTTTCGGCTAACAATTCTTCTATCCAAAGCCTGAATGACCTTCTTATTGCAGGTTCTTTGCCTATTTTACTGAAGAAGTCATCAACATTGGTTGCATCTTCATAAACTGATGAAATATGTTTTATCAATGCCCAATCTTCCAGTATGTCATGAGCAGGTGTATATCTCCTGTTCAACGGTTCCTGCACCAGCATCTCGTCTTTTACGAGCAATGCAGTTGCTTCCGCATCAGCCGTAACTGGTTGGGTAAACAGTTTCATTTCTTTAGCCCGTTTAATTGCTATTTCCATGAACGCATTTTCCCGTTTAATTGGCAGTCCGTTTTTTTCGTTTGCCTCATCAACTACAAGGATATTCCACAACCTTTTTTTAAATTCTGCAAGTTCAATATCAGCATAATCATCACCACTTTTATGTAAGGCTTTAACGGCAAAGTCTAAATACTTAGGGCTTTGCAACAATGGCCTGATTTTTTCATTGCCCAGCACACTATTTAACTGAGGGTATTTTTGAGAAACGGTTTCTAATTCTTCATCTGTCAATAGCGGAATTTCAACAACACCAATTTTTTCTTTGCTTAATCCAAACTTCTGAATAATCAGGTCGATAGCATACTTTCTTGAAGAGACAATTAATTTAATATCAGGGTATTCAGTCAATATGCCCATCAGTTGTTTAAATGCGCATTCTGGATCTGCTTCCAATAGTTTTTCAAAACTATCCAGGTATAAGATTTTATCCGGAATAAGCGAGATACAGGAAAATATGTCCCGGATAGATATGTCAACGCCCTGATTTGAAAAAACATTAGCAATATGTGGCTGGTTAAATTGGTCTGCTCTAAATACGAAGACACCTGATGTCGCAAGTTCATTCTGCAACAAATCCTTCACTTGTGCTGATTTACCAACTCCGGGTTTTCCGGTCACTATAGTGATAGGAAATGTCGCAATCGATTGAACTATGTTATCGGTGATATCTGACCTTTTAAGATGTACTTCTCCAATGGTATCTTTTAGCGGGTTCACTATGGCACTACTGTCAGTTTTTAATTTTTCTATTGCGTTAAAGTGAGGGATCAAATTCTCTGCAGAAAAATTTTTATAAATGTCCATTTGCCGGATGGTTTCGGTAGTTATATTTCCCCCATCTTTATTAAATGTTGTGGCAATGGCTGATAAGCCATCCCATATTTCTTTCTCGCTGAGGGTAGATGCTCTGCTCTTTGAAAGCTTAATCAGGTTTGAAAAATATGCCTGGTCTACACTCCCTGATTGCAACAAATCATACTCCAATACATCCATGCATTTTGTAAATTCCCAGATCTCTTTGTCTGTTAAGGCAACATTGCCGTTGGCTTCTTTCAGAATGTTGCGTATAACCTCTAAGCGTTCCTTTTTCCCCTTAATGCGATTTACTTCATTAATAAAATCCGCTTCTGTTGCATGTGAATTAGCCCAGTTAAAGATGGATTTAAAATGATTGCGTTCATCCTTAGTTAACCCACCTTTTACGATAATCAGCTTGTCTTTTGTTTTATCGAAAATGGCAGCATTGTTATAGTCTTTCCAGAAGGCTTGCAACACCTCTTTAAAAGTCTCACTATTTTCAGTAAACGATACGTCATGTTTGATTTGCATCAATAATCTATGTTCGCCCAATCCTGACTTTGCAATGACTAACAAGTCATCTGTTTCATATCCTCTGCTGGTGTTTTGAAAACTAACTTCGATTATTTCATTTGAGGGTAGGCATGGGGCGCTACCTGCTATTACTAAGCCTGTAATAAAAGCTGTTTGGATGGATTGTTCAAAATTTGTACCTCCACCTCCTTTTTGAAATACACTTCCTTTTTCTGACATTGAATATCATTTTATTATACTAAAACACCCACTGCATTCTCTGGATCTCTAAACATCTTATCATAATGCCCATCGCAATGATGGCCTGCCCGGGTTGCTTTTTAGCCAGTGCATATGCATACGCTTCTTTATAAAAGGTGGCAACACCTTCCGAATAAGGATTATCACTATCCGGTATTACCGGATAATCTCCCATGCGCAGGAAAGGAACGGCCAAGCACCACGCTTCCACGTTCCCATCTTTACCTTTCAATGGAGTAATTAATTTGCTATAGTCAATCGCTCCGTTTTCGTCCTTTTCAACCAACCCAACAATATGGATATTGGATGACTCCAAAAGCGGTTTGGGTGATTCCAGGCGCGATGCGGAATCTTGGTTTCCGGCGATTATGATTATTTGCAGATTGGGATTCACCCTTATAACCCTGTTAAGGAATGTGTAGAATAGCCTAATAGACGCAGCCGATGGGTTGGACAGGTCGAACACATCACCACTGATGAATAACACATCCACCTGCTCATCCTGGAGCGTTTGTACCAGCCAATCCAGAAAATGTTTGTGCTCATAGCTGCGATCATACTCGTGGAAGAGCTGACCTATGTGCCAGTCGGCAGTGTGGAGTATTTTCACGGTTTAGGTTTGAAAAAATAATTTAATATACTAAATAATAGCTATCTATATATTTTGCAATATAATTACTTTTGTCAAATTGCCCAATAAAATAAATATTATTAAAAAATAAGTATTTATTGTAATGATTCAATGGAAGAATAGAGAGAATAGGGCCTTCCAAAAATCCTTACTTTTATTTAGGAAGACTTGGAGAGAAGAAAAACTATGGTTTACTTTTTTATCAATACAACTTAAAATTGCCACTTTCATAAATCAGATTATGAAGCAACAGCTTTTGCAAAAGAATATGCTTTTGTGCCAATGTGGCTAACTTATAAATATCTTTCAAAGACTTTAATGAAGACAACAATGAATGAAGGTGAATCCACTGTTCTGACTCTTTAACAGCTTCCTGTCTGCTGGAGGTAAATATATCTTTATCTTCAATCAATTTATTGTAAAGCCTGTTATAGGTATCTCCATCAATTTTTCTACTCAATAATAATTCTTCCAACGTTGCTAATTTCTTTTCTACCGCTAAGATTTGCCTGTTTCTGGAAGCAATAATATCCTTTTGGTCCTGTGCCATTTTATGTAATATGGCTTCTGCCTTAACTGTGATCACACTGAGTTGTGCGGCTCTGTGAGCTTAAATGCATCTAACAAGGTTTCAAATTGAATATGAAGCCTATCTGCATTGTAATTAGCACCATTGTGGGTGAGGCATCGGTAATAAGGATAATAGTTTCTTCTACCCTTGGACAAGCCTGCTGTCATATTCCTTCCACACCAACATTGCAATAACCCCCGCAACGGAAATAACTCTTTAGGTTGTGATCTGGATATCTTTGGTTTTTGGCTCCTCTTTTTCGCCAGCCAGAAATCAGATTCCATGATGAGGGGCTGATGAATACCTTTTACGTATCGTTCTTTTTCTTTCCCGTTTGCTGGAATTTTGATCAGGCCGGCATAGGTCGCGTTATTCAATACGTTCTGAATAGCACTGTTGCCAGATTTGTCAAACCCTTGTTGTTGTGCGAGTTGACGAATAATTTGGATAGATGCTCCGGCTAAATAGTTGCGATATATACTGCGTACAACTTCCGCTTTATCCTCATCAATAAGCAAAACGGTTCTGTTATTCCTGTCCTTTGCATTGATATAGCCAAAAGGCGGTTTACCTATATACCGACCGGAAAGCCGTGCATAATGGATGTTGTCTCTGGTCCTTTTCCTTATTTGCAACAACTCCTGATTAGCCAGCAAATAAGCAAAAGCTCTTCTTGTAAATACAGAAGGGTCATTAACATCAATATCTACAGCTTCATCAACAGCCAGCACTTTAAGTTTGAATTGTTGTTCCAGCATCTTGATCTTATAGAAAGCCTCTGAAAAATCCCGACTAAAGCGGTCATGGCTGGCAATAATAAGATAGGATACCTTGGGATGATGTCTTTTTATGAAAAGCTCCAGGGCTTTGTAGTCCGGACGGTCAAAAGTATCACTTCTTTCTCCATTGTCGGTAAAAATAGCCAGGAGTTCAAGGTCATTCCTGTGGCAGTAACCCTGTATAGATGCTTCCTGAGACTCCAACGAATATTTGGACTGGTCCCTTGAGCTTATTCTCCTGTACCCAATCGCAGAGTTTTTCATTTTTCGACAATGTATACAACAATGAAAGATATCAGGTATAAAAATACGCAGTTGAGATTACGTCAATATCAATTAACCTTCTTTACCGGAAGATATTACATATACTTAATGTTGAATTCAATTTTATGATCCACTTTTATGATTGTAATCAAATGTATAGCACCAATGGAAGACAGCGGTCAATCTAACGAACAGGCAAATAATCTTATCAATATAGATTATCTGGAAGATGAAGTCTTGGCTCTAATCGCACAAATTATAGTCGATTATTTACTGAAGGCAGAGAAATAGAAAGAAATAAAAAAGCTTTTTTATAATAGACTGATTATCAGTAGGTGTTCAAACAACTCCCGGATGGGAGTTAGAACCCTGTTATCGTTATATAGTGTTGATTATTAAATAGATAGAAAATGTTTGATGCTAATTTTTTTAGTCGATATTTCTTGCCCAAAAACAAAAGAGGCTAACTATCAATTAGTTAGCCTCTTTAAAGGAAGTTATTGTACCACGTACGGGAATCGAACCCGTGATTCCTCCGTGAAAGGGAGGCGTCTTAACCCCTTGACCAACGCGGCAGATATTTATAAAAATAAGAACTTAGTGTTTTCAGTACCCTTTGATGCCAGATTATTTATGGTGATAATCAGTAAGTAAATTATCCGTATCATAAAACAGGTCGAATCGAATAAACAAGGATTATAAAGAAAATACTCTGTTTATTATCAATTGTTTAAGAACTTTTAAGCATCATCTGTATCTGACGGAGTGCAAAAATAAATCAAGGTTTTGATTCTGCAAAAAATATTTTTTCACTTCCTTTTATGTGTCCAAAGCCAGGCGTTTCCGATTTCTTCGTCCTGCACGATTTGGGTAAACGTAAAATTGTTGTTTTCTAAAATTTTTGTTGAAGCATTTTTTTCGGGTGCTGTTTTTGATGTTATAGTCACATTCCGGTCTGTCTGGTAAGCAATGGAAACGAGTTCTTTACAGGCAAATGAAGCAATACCTTGTCCTTCAAATGCTTTAAATGTCCAATAAGCAATTTCAACTTTCCCGTCTTTTGGTTGTCCTACGAAACCACAGGAACCAACAACTTTGTCTTGTCTGATCACAAAGTAGCCAACCCAAGGCATATTAAAACCGGTTTGGGGATAAAAGCCGTCATACATTTGCAATAATTGTTGGCATTCAGCCGAAGCATATGCTTCACTTGTTTTGGCTTCGTTGAGAGTTATCGGTTTTAGCTTCATTTTATAGGACTTTATTTTCTTAAATGCAGCATCGTGCATACTGCTGTGACTAAAAATGGTAATGTGGAAATCAGTATTTTAAAGTTCCAACGTGTTATCCCGATAAAAAACATAAAGCCCAGCAACAGGCCCAAACAGGCAATACCGATGTAAGTGAGCATTTTGTTGGGTTTTTTCTGAAACAACGTAATCAAAAGTAAAATTTGTCCAACAAGGGGAATAACAGTAAATGGATGAATGGCAGATTCGGGGTTTCTCAACAGGTTGCTTAGTACTTCGTATTCTCCCTGAAATAAAAATGATCTGTTGTCCGTTCCCCATTCCAGGTAACCGGCCAATGAGGACAGTATCAACAGACTATTGAATAACCTTTGTTTCATTTTATGATACAATTTTGATGTAAACAATGCAAAAATAGCTTATCAAAACAGGATCATTGATTAACTCAGGTTAAGAAATGTTTTTTACAAGTCTTTTCCTTATTCTGCTTAAAGATTCCGGTTTCACACCAACATAGGAAGCGATCAGGTACTGTGGGATTCTTTGTGTTAATTCGGCATAGGTAACAACAAAATGTTTGTATCGTTCTTCCTGGTTTTGAAGATAAATAGACAAAAGCTGGTTGACCATTACCTCAAACCGGTGTTCAATAATTATTCTGCCAAGCAGGTTTCCGTTTTTAGTGTTATTGAAGATGTGCTGCACATCCGAATGCTCAATAACCAACAATTCACAATCTTCAATTGCCTGAATGTTTTGTATCGTCGGCGTGTTTTGGTTAAAACTCTGATAGTCGGCTATAAATTCATTTTCTTTTGTAAAAATAAATGTTGACTCCTCTTCATTTTTATACACAAAATAGCGTACAAGCCCGCTTTGAATAAAGCCAATTTGCTGACTTATTTCCCCTGTTTTGAGAAAAAAATCTCCTTTAGCCAATGTTCGAGGTTTGAAACTGGTCTTGATCAGGGCCTCTTCCTCTTCGTCTAAGACAGCAATGTGCCTGAGGAGATCTAATAATGCTGCATACATCAATAAAATAGGGTATGGGTTAAAAAGAATTTACTTTGTCGGGTTGTTCATAATAATTCGTATATGCTGTCAACAGGATAATGTGACAGTCCTTCCACAATTAAACCATCCTCATTCAGGATCATTGTTTCGCAGGCAGGCATTACCTGTTTCCTTGTGTAAAGAAGTGTAATGCTTTTTATACCAACCATTATATGTTTAAGGTCAAAGTGCAAGTCGGGATTTTTAGATAATGCGTGCTTAAAATAAGTTTTAAGCGCTGCCTTGCCGTGTATTGTCCCTTTGTCATTTGTCCTGCTTTTCAGGATAAGCGGCGACGAAAAAATAACCTCATCAGCGTAATGGCTCATAATTGCTTCCATATCGCCATTGTTCCAGGCAGTTATCCATTCGTTTGCGAATTGTTGGGCAAATTGTTGCGTGATTGTCATAGATTGTGCTGCTAACGGTTCAGTAGCCTGGCGTTTGTGGCGGCATTTCGTCCGTTCCTCCACAACGAATAAATACAAACTCAATTTCAATTATTTGCTCCCCTTGATTATTCATTTTTCCAAAGTATCTTCTTTTGTAATATCTCAAGTTCTCCTGAAGTGGAATTTTTTTGTCAAGATTATTCACTAAAATTGTTTTATTGTTTTTCGTGAGGTTGTCTAAGTGTTCAAATAATCTCTTCTCCGCTTTTTCAATATCATTGTTTGTCGGTTTAAAGCTAATATCTTTTTCTCTGCTGTCATTTTCAAAAACAACATAGTCCTGAGTTTTAGTCCTATCAATGTTATTGCAAGCACTTAAAAGTGAAATGGTCAGTATTCGGAGTGTCGTTTTTAACATAGCAGCTAATACCAAATATACGCATATTTGAAATGCCTATAAATGAAATTTTATAAAAAATACTGATTATTAATGTTTTATATTCAGTCTGAAATTTCGTATTTTGTATTGATTGCGTAACAATTTTCCCGTTCCAATATTCTGGGTGATTAAAATCGATAATGTGTAATTCAACTCCATATTACCGGATTCTTTATGCCAATTTTTTATCTTTATCTAATCATCTATAAAGGTAAAGTTCAATGATAAGTAGTGTTTCTTCCGATATCATAGAAAAATGGCTTAGTGCCTGGGCACTGTCACGCGAACTGCCATTGCCGGCCAAATTTTTGTCCGGTTACAAAGTTGATGTCGGATATGAGCAACAAAAGACCCGCTATGTATTTGCAGCACTGAATGAAGATTTTATCCGGCTTTCAGAAACGATCAATATACCCTGGGTTTTCCTGAAAGTATGTGCTTCTGCTGAAGAAGTACAAAGCAGTATACCCGGTAAATGGACAATTCAGCCGCAAGCTTATATGATGTCCTGCAATGCTCCGATGGATATACCAAAAGTTAGCTTGCCTGATGGTTATGAAACCGTGTTTTATAGTTATAACGAAACTACCGTTGTTAAGATCATATCTGAAAGCGGCGAGCTGGCTTCCATAGGCAGGGTTGTCATTGTAGATGACCTGGCTGTCTATGACAGGATTTCAACGGAAGAGCAACATCAGCGAAAGGGGCTTGCTACCTTTTTGATGATTGAACTTGAACAGGTGGCACTATCAAAAAATATTTACAGGAATTTCCTGGTTGCCACAGCACAAGGGAAACTATTATACCAGTCTTTGGGATGGAAGGTTTATAGTCCTTATACTTCGGCTGTTATCACTTTTTAATATTATGAAGTAATCACTGCTGGTTTATCCTGTATTTGCGTTTCTAAACTGAAAACAGGATGAAGAGATAATCTTCATCCTGTTGAAATGATTGATGTGTTGTTTTTTAGATGATTACCACCAGACGTTTCCCGTCTGCGACTTCCATTGCCCATAATTTTTCAATGTCTTTCAGGTCAACCTTTATGGTATCCACCTTCAGCTTGTTTTCCGCTGTGAGCCGGAACATTTCCGGTAATATTTCAGAAAACAGCAATTTCATTTCATCCCTTGTCCAGCTACCTAAGCCGGAACCCGATAATTGCAGGTCAACACTTCGTAAATTCTCCGCTGATAGTTGGATGTTGTCGCCCGTTACCGAGCCGACGGAAACAAACCTTGTCCTGTGTGTGAAGGAGCCGTTTCCTTTTAAGGACGCCAACAGCAGCTCTGCCGTATGTCCCCACAGGTAGTCAATGATGATGTCAACAGGCGTATTGCTGTGTATATCTTTTATCTGCGCCATAAAATCCTCATCACTTTGCGTGGTCAGAATAGTTTCATCGGCACCCAATGCTAACAGGGATTGCAACGTTTGCTCATTTCTGCCCGTAACAATGATCTTCTTGGCCCCGTAATGTTTGGCAACCTGAACGGCTATCTTCCCTGTAAAGCCTGTTGCCCCATTGATCAATACGGTTTCGCCCGCTTGCAGTGCCGCCCTGAAACGAAGTGCCATGGCCGACCCCGCCACTGCATTGGGCAGCGCACAGGCCGAAGCATCGTCAATCCCTTCGGGTAGATGCACCATTCTTCTTTTGTCGATGATCGCCTTTTCGGCAATCATGCCGTCACCTAATGCATATACCCTTGTGCCATCTGCAAGCAGGCCCACACCATCCCCGCCAATCAGCGTGGCATTTTGCTTGTCGTCTTTAGCGGAATAATGGGTGCCTTTTGCCCTGCCTTTGTCAAAATGCTTGATGGCTGCTGCTTTCACGGAGATGATAAGCTCATCATCGCTTTTTACGGTGGGTTCCGGAACGTCTGCGTATTGGGGCATTTCTCCCCGCTGATGTATTACTGCTGCTTTCATTGTTTACTGTTTTTTAAATTGGGATAAGTGATATAAGAGATTAATAAGATGGCCAGCGCAACGATTGCCGAAGAAGCGGATAACAGTGAATCACCCGATGCCAGGTGTGCGATAAAACCCGAAATCATCGTAATCGTAAATCCGGCATAAGCCCATTCTTTCCATCTTCCTTTTATCATCGGCACTAACAATACAATGACCCCAATGATTTTGGCAATGGCCAGTTCTACCCGGAAATAACCGGGGAAGCCAAAGTGATGGCACAACAGTTTCGCTTCTTCGGAAGTTAAATAGGCGTAGGCATTTGTCAGCATCCAGACAGCAAATAAAACGCTTGCCGACCAATAAATTATTTTTTGATATTTCATTTTACCTTGTTGAATACAATGCAAAACTACTATGCCGGTAAGGCCGGTGCAATAACATTTGTTATCAAATTGGAGGATTACTTTTCTTTTGCCAGTTTACTTTTTAGACGGCTTAAATGAACCGTCGTAACACCTAAATAGGAGGCAATATAATGCTGGGGAACACGCAGAATAATCTGCGGCTTTTCTTTTATGAGGTTGAGGTAGCGTTGCTGCGGCGTATCTTTAATGAACGAAATAAAATGCTTCATATACTCAAACGTGCGTTCAAAGATGCCGTTGATAAACAAATCCCGTAACCTGGGCGTACTTTTGATTGCTTCCAGGATGCTGTCAAGGTCTTTTTTAAATATCCACCACACAACACACGGCTCAATGGTTTCGATGGTCACCTGGCTTGGCGTGCTCTTCCTGAAGCTCTCAATCGAAGCTACCATATTGTTTTCAAAGAAAAATTGCGTGGTAATGTCCTTACCATTATTATTGAACCAGACACGGATGCAGCCTTTTTCAATAATAAACAGCTTCTTTGACGTTTCACCCTCGTTTAAAAGTACCGTCCTGGCAGGCACTTCAAGGCGTTTAAAGTAACTGACATAGGTATCCCATGTATTGTTGTCAAGCGGAAATTTATCTTTAAACTGTTCAAACATTTACGGGTCATTATTGTGATGCAGGTCTGTAAAATACGGGTCACCCTTTATATGATAAAATTATAAAAATATTTCAACTTGAAACCTGAAGCATTTTTTACTGTTTTTTAATGTAATCAGGGTGCCGCCTGCCCTCTGGATATAGCAGCAGATCTCCTGGATGGGAGTTAGAATACTATTATCGTTTTATGGTATTGATTAATCAATAGAAGGAGAGAAAGGGTACTAAGCTCTTTAGTATCAATTTTTTGTCAAAAAGAAAACGCTAACTATTAATTAGTTAGCGTTTTTATGGGGCTTTCTGTACCACGTACGGGAATCGAACCCGTGATTCCTCCGTGAAAGGGAGGCGTCTTAACCCCTTGACCAACGCGGCAATTACTGAATGGTGTGCAAAGGTATCTTTCAATTTTAAATTAAACAAATTTTTGGTGATATTTTTTCTGATTTTTCTGAAAAATGCCGGGCATCCGCCGAACAACTGCTTGCATGCAATAAAGGTACTCTTCCGATAATATTACCTGCTAAACAATGACGGGAAATTTGTTCCCGGGCAGGCCTGCCTGTTCCCCAATCCTTATCTGTCAAGTTGCTGCCGTATTATTTTGTTTAATGCTTCGGCTTTACTCAATGTCATCAGGTGCCCGCCATTGCTAATTGTCGTATTGCAGTTTACAAATTTCAAAGGTAAGATCCTGTCGCTTGTCCCGTGAATATGGAATATGTTTTTTATAGGTGTCAGGTTCGTCCAATGTACAACCTTGTCGATCGCCCATTTCAAAAAAATTGCGTCGGTGTCATTGAGAATTTGTTTTAAAAGCTGCTGCTCAGACGTTGAACTGGTACCGAAAAACCAGTTGGTCAGGAAATTTGAGCTTTTTAAAAGTTTTGCCGGCAACAGTTTGTGGAGCCTGAGTTTCCCGGCGATACGGTAGTAAAATGGTATTTCCTTTTTTGTCTTCGCGGAAGCAATTAAAATTACTTTTTCTGTATCCATTTGTTTGGCTACCTCTATTGCGATAAGCCCGCCAAATGAAAGCCCGATCAGAATTGGCCTGGTCGTCTTTATCTGTTCAAGAAGCCGCATGGTGTAATGTTCAATCGTTTCATTATCCTGTGGCCTGATCCATTTGATGAAAGTTGGTAAGCAACCGGAAAAGTCAAGCCGTTGAAATACTCTTTCATCTGCGCCAAGTCCGCTGAATATATAAATTTCTTTTGTCAAGTGGTTATTGATAAATATATTGTTCCAAAATTGAGTATAGTAGACCAGGTTGGGTCATATCAGTTGCTATTTCGTTTAAATCACTTGCCTGATCGCTGCCGGCTGACTGAAGTTTGCACCGTCCGTCGCTAAAGCTTTACGCCTGGTCTATAAATATACGAAACTCATTGAAAACAGCAGTGAGTATTAAAGTAGCTGCGTTTTTCCTGCTTTGTTTATGCAAAATGGAAAGTGAAACATGGTTAAATGCATAAACAAGGGTTCCTCATACAGAAGAACCCTTGTTGTTTGTAGTCATATAAATTAGCTGAGCATTTCCCGGTAATAGCCGGAGCGTATTGCTTAATGCAGTAATACCAGCTTCTGTTTTACAGGATTATCCTGGCTGCCTGTAAAGTGTATGTAATACGTACCTTCGCTGAGCCCGCTCACTTCCACTTTAGCTTTTTCCGACGTAATAGTTTCCCGGTGCACTACTTGTCCCAGGCTGTTTACCAGTTCCAGTTGCGTACCCGGCTTGACATGTTCCACTGTAAAATGATCTTTGGCAGGGTTGGGGTAGATGGCCGTAGGCAGTACAATAGCATCAGGGATGCCGGTTTTGTCTTTGTCCTGTGGTCTGAACTTGTAGTTAGGGTCTATATTTATCTTGTACATGATCCACTGGCCGTCGTTCCAGGCCGTTACAGAGCCGAGGCCGGAATTGCAACTGTTGGACATAGAGATCCAGTCTGAGGGATCGGAGGTAAGGGCAAGAGGTCCCGGCGTATTATTGACATAGTAGCAGTTCATAGGATCTACCAGCACGCCCCACTGGTCCAGGTAATTGGCGAAATAATTACCTCCATAGGTGGAAGGGTATAAGGTATTGCCCCAGGCAAAGCTGTATTGTGTGTTACCGAACTTGTCGGCGCGGGAAGGAACCAGCGGACCTATACCCGCGGCAATCGTGGGATATTCCTGGAAGTTGCCCATCGTGGGATTGGCAAGCTGCCCGGCATTAATATCTGAAAACAGCATAATGCTGTCGTGCATCAGGCCTATATCAGCCACCATGGCCCATTTCGCGGAACTGCCGCTGAAGTCATATAGCCCGAATGCTTCTATCCGGGGACTGCTCCAGGTGTACACATTCCCGGCAAGGGGGCCACCTATGACGTTGAGGAATCCCGGAGGGCCCAGTACATATTCCATATAATACAGATCATTGCCCACTACACAACCAATTATGGCTTCCGTAGTGCCGTTATCACGATTGACTGATGTGGCGATGTCTTTACCTACCAATATATTGCTGGAAACATAATAATCCTCTTGCCAGGAGAGGTCGGAGGCAAGCTCTCTGATCCTGGTGGATGTGGCATCCTGGTATAGTACCACAAAGCGGTCGATTACGGGAATATCGGGTCCGTAATTATCTGTCAGGCTGGCGGCGGCGTCAATCCTCAGGTTTCCTGTGATACCGGCTATAAGGCTGATGGTACCGAGATTTAGGGAATCTACCGGGGCGCCACCCTGTATTGCTACGCTGCCGGATGCTACCCTTACATGGAACAGCTTCAGCTTTAAATCATAAGTGCTTGCCAATGCATCAAGTTCCTTATATGTCACAGCCACATAATAATACTCACCAAGCGCGTTAAGGTCATCTGCAATAGCTACGTCCACTGCCGACCACCGTGTGTCTTCAAAAGCATCAAAATGGTCCATGGCATCTTCATACTGTACAAAGAAGCCCATCTTGTTAAAAGCGCTGTAGGCGATGACGGAAACAGGCTGCTCACTTTCTACACGTTCTATCATGGCCGTACTGAGCGTAGCACCGTTGTAAGTAGTTTCAAGCGGGATGTCGGTGTCATCTGCAGGGTACGCAGGAACCTGGGACAGTGCAGTCCCTGCTGAAAAGGCTATCGTTAAGAAAGCGGCTGCCAGTCCGGAGACGATAGGGCGCCTGGGAAATAGCGTGTGTTTTTTCATGGTAAAACAGGAATTAAAAAGTAAACGATATTTTAAATGACCCGGCAATTAAGCTAGGTTGCCGGGTATTGTAAAAATATCGTATATATTTTAATTTATAGTTAAATGCTTATGGATTTTTATCATTATTTATTGGTTCCAGGAGAGGAATGTCAGGGGCAGAAAGGATCTTCTTATATCGGTAAGGTCCTGACTGCAGGCAGGAGACAGGCTGTTGCCCGTGGGTTATAAACGGTTTCATATCATATATGCTCCTAAGGACTCCAGGAAATCTTTCCTGTAAGTGGCTCCCATCTGCAGGCTGATATCTTCGGACAGGTAGACCATATTGCCGTCCAGGGCTAATACACGGTCCAGGTTAACGATGTAAGACTGGTGAATACGGGAGAATTTTTGTTTGGGAAGGAATTGTTTCAGCTTATTCAGGGATACGTGCATGAGATAATACCGTTCCCCGCATAAAAGTATCTTGGCATAATTGCCGGCGCTCTGGATATAGAGAATGTCATCAAACAGCACTTTGACGAGCTTGCCGCCCATAGACTCCCTGGCAAAGAAGTGGGTGCTCCTGGGCTTGGGACGCAATAATCTCCCGGCTTTCTTCAGGGCTTCGGAGAAGTGTTCGTAACGCACGGGCTTCAGCAAATAGTCTACGGCGTTATACCTGTAAGCCCCGGTACTGAGCTGGGGGCGGCTGGTTGTAAAGATAACAAGAGCGTGATTTTGTAGCTGCTGTGCTATTTCTGTCCCGTTCACAGGTGACAGTTCCATATCCAGAAAGACGATATCGGGATGTATTCTTTTTGCGGTGATCTGTTCCATAGCCTGCAGGGGGTCGTGGATGGTAGCAAGCAGCTCTGCTTCCGCAGCAGTTTCAATGTACTGTTCCAGCAATAATGCGCAGTGAGGGTCATCATCAATGATAAGGCATTTCATGTTCATAGGTTTAATAGGGTATTTAGAGGGTTTAGGGTATTGCCGCATTAAAATGTATGGACGGGCCGGTAACGGTCTTTGCAGTGGTGGTGATTTTTCCTGCAGGATAACCGGGGCGGGAGGACGGCGCAGGACCTGGCTGTTAGCCGGTCGGATATGGATTGCCCGGTCTTTTTTCTTCCTTGAAATCTGAAATATCACCTGAAACCGGCGTTTTATCACCGGAAGTGTACAGATTATGTAAAAAAATACGGAGTGTCATAGCGCTATGGTATTTTTACTTTGAATTAATTAACTGTTAATTAAAGCGCTGGCGGCGTTAGATAGCAGACTGCAATGCCTGCTTTCAGGAGCCAGGATCTTGTGCTGGTTGTTTCATTTTTACAAATGTAATAAGGTTCATAAGTGCGGTTTCATAGGTAAAATCGTGAAGCTTGTTGTAATTGATGATTGAAATTTACAAATTTTATTTCAGGCCATCAAAGGGATATCCCTCTATTAACATTTGTCTTGAAAGGCCGCCCGGCGCGCCGTATTGTATTCAATAAGAACGGATGCCGGGGAGCAAATACTCCGTATAGGTTTACCCAGGGAATTTCTGAATGATAGCATCATATCACGGTCGGAAATATGAAGCCATAGCACAGACAGCCCGGGCTTTACCGGGTAGTGGTGCGGCTTCCGGACACTGTTTTTATATATAATAGACTGTAATGCATAGCCTGTGCAGCAGCCATATTTTACTCATCATCAAAAAAACAATTGACATGAAAAACATTCTATTAAGCCTGATTTTAATATTGGCATCCGCTGTTGGCTTCTCCCAGGCCAGCGGTATTGAGATTGACAACCGCAGCGAATGCGACATTTATATACAGCTCCGGGGGGCTAAAGACTGCCCCGTCTGCGAGGTGGAATATACCAGCAGGCTGATCCTGATACCTGCAGCCACCAGTGTATCATTTCCCAATACGACCACTCTGGGCGGATCATTTCCTTCCTCGCCGGTATTCCTGCATTCCGCAATGATCTACAGCGGCCCCAAGCAGTGCCGTCGCCTGGAGACATGGATCATCGGTGAAAACCAGACGCCTCCGCCATCAAAATGTAAATACCCCGACTACGTGGTCTTTTATGCCATGGACCGGGAATGCAAGGTCAAATGTGAAAAATTAAAGGCAGTATGGCTGAATGCCGAGCCGACCTGTAAAGGGATCGCACGCCTGATCATTACATCATAGTAAATCTTCGTACCCTGAATTTCAGGCTGCTACACAGGCTTTAATTAAAAATATACATCAAGAAGGTGAGCCTGTAAGATCACAGGTAACAGGTCTGGAGAGCTATTGATATCCATGAGCTCGTTCATCCGGGTGTATTTATAACTATATCGGCAACCGGTTCTCACCCAGGACCGGTTGTTCCGTACCAGGAATATGTGGTACCGGTTTACAGGGTATGATCCAGGCGGAAGGAGGTCATTGTCAGCGAGCCCATTACTGCTTTATCATTGAAATAGGTCAGCGTATCCTTATCCGTTCTCAGGGCCAGGGCATAGAGCATAGGGTAGTAGTGGTCCGGGGTGGGGATGGCCAGTTGAAAAGCGGTGCCCTGCTGCTGCCAGTCGATCAGCGGCTGGTACTCGTTGCTGCTTAAATGCTTTTTCATCTTTTCATTGGCCTCTATCGCCCAGTCAAACCCGAACGCGCTGTCCGCGGGCTTGTCCCAGGCTACCATCCGGAGATTATGCACCATGTTACCGCTGGCTATAATGAGCACTCCTTTACGCCTGAGAGCGGACAGCTCCCGGGCTAAGGCGTAATGATAGGCCGCCGGCCGGCTGTAATCTATGCTCATCTGTACCACGGGCACATTGGCCTGCGGAAATACATGACGCAGCACGCTCCAGGTTCCGTGGTCCAGTCCCCATTCCATATCCTCGTGGACGTGTGTCTGCCCGATGCTGTCCACGACCAGTCCTGCCAGGGCCCTGCTCCCGGGAGCGGGATATTGCACCTGGAAAAGCTCGGGCGGAAAGCCTCCGAAATCGTGAATGGTCTGCGGGTGATCGGCTGCAGTAACAAAAGTGCCTTTAGTGGTCAGCCAGTGAGCGGAAATACAAAGTATCGCGTTGGGGACCGGAAGGTTTGCTCCTATGGTTCTCCAGGTCAGGGAAAACTCATTCAGCTCTATGGCATTCATAGGACTGCCATGCCCGAAAAAGAAGACCGGCAGGGGAGCGGTCGTTTTAAATGCTGTTGCCATCCGTGCCAGTGCGCTTAAGCTGCCGGCTCCGGCTATGCTACCTGATGAAGCCATGCCTGTTAATTTTAAAAAGTCCCGTCGTGTCATTGCTGAGAACTGGTATTGACAGACAAAATTAATAATTTAATTCAATTGTTGTATGTACATTTATTGGATTGACGATTGATTAATGAAAAAAAATCGCATCATAATTTTATTGCGACATACTTTGTCGCTTATTGGTTTTACCTTTGTTATGTGAATAAATAAATGACCGCTTGCAAACTTTTTAAATTAAATTTGAAAACTAAAAAATGAAGAGTAACATGAACGATGATAAACTGAAAGCGCTTAAGATAACGCTTGAAAAAATAGATAAGGATTACGGCAAAGGATCGGTAATGAAGCTGGGAGAAAGGCAGAACAATAACCTGGAAGTGATCTCCACCGGTTCATTGGGGCTGGACCTGGCTTTGGGAGTGGGTGGTTTCCCGAGAGGCCGGATCATTGAGATCTACGGTCCTGAATCTTCGGGTAAAACGACCATTGCCATACACACTATTGCTGAAGCCCAGAAAAAAGGCGGGATCTGTGCCATCGTGGATGCCGAGCATGCTTTTGATGCCTCTTATGCCAAAAAGCTGGGTGTGGATGTGGACAACCTGTATATTTCCCAGCCCGATTACGGTGAGCAGGCATTGGAAATAGCCGAGCGCCTGATCCTGTCCGGGGCCCTGGATGTAGTGGTGATCGACTCTGTAGCTGCCCTGGTGCCTAAGAGCGAGCTGGAAGGTGAAATGGGTGACAGCAAGATGGGGCTGCAGGCAAGGCTGATGTCGCAGGCAATGCGTAAGCTGACCGCGGCGATTTCCAGGACCAACTGCACCTGTATCTTTATCAACCAGCTGCGTGAAAAGATAGGCGTGATGTTTGGTAACCCGGAGACCACTACCGGTGGTAATGCCCTGAAATTCTACGCGTCCGTAAGGCTGGATATCAGGAGGATGACCCAGATCAAGGAAGGAGATAAGATATTAGGTAACAGGACAAAGGTTAAAGTAGTGAAGAATAAGGTGGCGCCGCCGTTCAAGCAGGCTGAATTTGATATTATGTATGGTGAGGGCGTAAGCAAGATTGGTGAGATCATAGACCTGGGAGTGGAGCTTTCCATATTGAACAAAAGCGGTTCCTGGTTCAGCTACGGCGATACCCGGATCGGGCAGGGCCGTGATGCGGTAAAGAACTTTTTAATTGACAATCCCGAATTCGCGGAAGAGATAGAGAACAAGATAAGGGAAGCGCTGCAGGTAGCTCCTGAGCTTACAGACGGTGAAGAAGCATAATACCCCGCTTATTGCGAACCTTTTTAAATAAGTGACCAATCCCTTTGTTTGTAAACAGGCAAGGGGATTGGTATTTTATAACAATTTTTATTAAATTGGATCAAAATTACCCCATATGAATATTACGGAGATCATAGCGGTGCTGGAAGATATAGAAAGCCGGATAGAGACGCAGGAAGCCATCGGGCTGGAAGGAACCATATACGAGGACGCAGAAGAATTACTGGAAGATATCAATGATTTTATAGTAGAGCTGGAGGAAGGCAATAAGGAAGCGGTAGAATATATAGATATCCATTTTCTGCCGTCATCCACTTTTGAGCTGCTGGCCGGGCATAACGGCTGGTCAGAGCAGTATAAGGTCTGGCAGGAACGGTATGAAGCTGCGCGCAAATAGCTCGGTCCGGGGCTATACTGGTAATCTTTACTTACTTTATTACACCTGTCAAGAAATGGCGGATAGCTGTGATGCGGTTACCGGCAACATTATTGCTGTCCCGGGAAATAGAACCTGAAAATAATTTTGCTGGTATTGTTTAAATACACTTATTTTGCGCCCGGTGAGATGGCAGAGTGGTCGAATGCGGCGGTCTTGAAAACCGTTAACTGTAACAGGTTCGGGGGTTCGAATCCCTCTCTCACCGCGGAGTACCGGAGAGCATAGTATCTTCGGTATTTTTGTTTTAATCCAGTTATCATCACAGGGCTTATTAATTGGAGAGGCAAAGGGTTTTTTAAGCCTTTGCCTTTCTTAATTAATGATATAATTATAACTGACTATCTATATATAGGCAACAAAGCCATTATAAGCTACAAATTATTATAAGAGATTCCTCACATCCGTTCGGAATGACCGACACCCTCAGTTCCCTTATAGTAAAAGAGGTCTCTGGCCAGCAGAGGGGGCACTGCTCAGCGAAACGTATCCGTAATAAAAGGTTGTTGCCTGCAAGCAGATAGTCACTTAATTATATTATTGAGCACTTATTGCCAGGCTTACCGGTACACCATTGGGAACGTATAAACCCTGCCAATTCTGGGAATAAACGGTATAGCCTTCAGCACATATAGGGAGTACTTCATCGGCGCATCCCGTTTCTGCTTTGGTTCTTAAAACAGGTGGATTTGTTTCATAAATGATATTAAGATTTTCATCTACATAGAACCAATATAAAGCCTGCTCGGAAGAGCAATGCTCATCTTTTAGCTCCAACTTAGCTTTACTTTCTTTAATAGGCTTACCATTGTTTTTTGTTTCAGGTGAACCTGCTAAAGCTAAAAATGACAACGGTAAAATGGCAGCGGTAAATAGAAGTAACTTTTTCATCATGGTAATTTTAGGTTGTGATATCAATACGTTTTACTGAATATGTTTTGTTCATAAATTGGAGATATATAGGATTGTAAGTATGAAATCATATATCTATTAATGAAAGCTTTAAATTTAGGTATGCTATATGTATGAATAATAAAGCTTTAAAAAAAGATAACCCAATAAGAAAAAAATCATTAACCATATAAATCGAGGTACGAGCTTTTTAATAATTTCTTTCCTGGTTGCTGTTTTGACTACAACGATGATACCTAATAATATCATCGTACTTATAGTAACATAATATACATAATGAGGGATAACCCAGTGGTGGGGCTTCATTATGACTAATAACGAAATCGTTAAACAAAAGAATGCGTAATACTTTCTTAACGGATGAACATGTGTTCCCATAATGAATCTGAATCTATTTACAGGCTATATAAGCTGAGCGTGCGCTTTTCATACATGCCTGATGGTTAATTAAGGCTAATGCAATAGCTGAATATCCTCCAATTGCCCCGATTGGTCCACCCAATACCCCTGCTAAAATTCCTCCGACTGTTGCTGTTGCTAATTGAATCTCACACGCCGATACAGCATCGTTAAATGCATCCAGACAGGCATTTAATGGGACGCCGGAATTATTATAATAATTGTGATAGCTATAATACATAGAAGCTGTTAATGTACTATTATCAACTAAGTCCGGATATTTGGTAAGAATTTGATTAAATAAAATTAATCTGCTTTCTATAAGAGAATTAAAAGTAGTGGGGTCAAATCCATATACAGCTAGCAAGCTATCATATTCACTTTCGCTTTGGACATCGTTTAAAATGCTGTAATCATAATCAAATACATTAGTTCCGTCAATTAGACTTTCGATAGTCATATCTAAGTTGAATAGTTCCAAATAAAGAATCACCGCTTAGATCAATATATTCACCAGCAGTAGGAGGAGCTGCTAATGATGATTTTTCGGTATTGTTTGGTTCAGAAACAATACTGCTTTTGTTACATCCGAATAACAGGATTGCGGCTAAAAATAAAAGGCTAGATCTTTTCATAATGATATAAGGTTTAAAAAAAACAATGATTTGAATGGGTATTTTCAAATGTATTAATGGTATTATGATTGTTTAAAGTAATTTCCCTCCAAATAATTAGATATATTCTCCCTTATCTACTGCTCTACGGGGCGATGATATGATGTTGGATGTATATTGTAGCTTTACATCTTGGGTTATGGGAAGAAGGATACCAATGAAGTCGCTGAAATTATAACTGCTTTTTTAATAACATATACGAACGTAGAGATAATATTACAAGCTAAATAAGGTGTATAGTCTAACATCTGCTATAGACTTCTCAACGCCATAAATAAAAGGGTATGAAGTTAAATCATACCCTTTATTTATTAATGAAAGCTTGCTCGCTACTTATATATTCTATTTCTTTTAAACAGGATATTGTAAAATAAAACTATATATGGTATTATGGGTGCAATAAATCGCAATACAGATTTTTGCTGTTTAGTTAAAACAAAATTATCCATTTCACTAAAACTGAAATATATTAAAGAGAGATGAATAATTATAGCAATAGTGGCGAAGATTATCATAACTTAAAGCTGTTTAATTAATATTTGGAAGCGATAATAACACAGGATGCAGAGATTGAAATCCAACAAGGTAATGCTCCGAATGGAGAATCACAAAACCACTTTCCACCTCCATTAGCATCAATAGCATCTTTTAAGCATTTATAACACTCGACATAAGATATATTATTATCACTATTATAATCACAGGGGTGATAGTCAGAGATTAAATAAGGAAACTTATGTTTTAAATCTGTCATCAATTCAAAATATATATTATCAACTATTTGATTTTCATTTAAATGAATAGTAGCAAAGTGATGAGAATCCCAATTTAAATCGAAAAAATTAATTGAGCCGCTTGTATCTGACATGCTTAGCCCTGAATAGTCAATTAATTGCATTGCATATGCATCATTGTACGGCAATATGCTATCAGAAGAGCTAATATCTAAATCAACAACATTGAGTTGTGCAATTAATTCCCCTGAACTTTCAAAAATATTATATAAATATGAAAAATATGTTACTCCATTGTATAAAATTGTGTCAATATGAAAGTTGCTGGTATCAACCGTTCCATAATGAGCCAAAATAAAACTATCAATTCTTTGATACGTTACAATTGAGAAGAAATTACTGCTTCCATTTTGAGAGGGTGGTGGTACTGTTTGTTCTGAGTCGCTTCTTTCCGAAATTAAATTGCTTTTGTTGCATCCGAGTAACAGAATTCCGGCTAACAATAAAAGGCTTAATTTTTTCATAATGATATAAGGTTTTGAAATTAACAATGATTTAAAGGGATGTTTGTCAAAAATATTAATGACATTAATAATTGTTAAAGTAATTCCCCTCCAAATTATATATATAATAATTTAATGTTCTTTAAATAATACGAAATATGGCGTCTAACCACCAATGCATTTGGTGCTGCTGCACTGGATGTATGTTGCGGCCTGGAGGCTTTAATACCTGGATCATAGGGAGAAGGATGTCATTAGCTATACAGAGTTCTCTGAGGTGTTGTAGAATTTGAGGGATAAATCTTCCAGTGTGGCATTCCTAAGATAATACAATGCATAAGCAGATATCCGGGAACATCAGTAAGCAGGAATTCAATAATGAGATTTTTTCATTCAAAGGAATAACAAAACGCTACAGCGCAGAGAGATAAAAGATTGAAAGCACAGATTCTGGCTTATAATATAGCTATATACAGATTCATAAGGTAACGTTTGTTAAAATTCGTTAATTTTACATCTGTTTAAAAAATAAGAGCTATATTATATGAGTATAAACAAAATATTTGTATTGCTGGTATGTTTATTCGGAATAAATTTAAATTCCGCGTATACGCAGCTTATCAGCCAATACACTTTCAGCCAGAGTACCAATGTTATTTATGATACCTTATCGGCACCGCAATATATTGCAAATGGCGCTTCCTTGGATAACCAGGTCTACCGGGTCAGCCTGCCCTTTAACTTCAATTTTGATAATACGATCTATAATCAAATATTTGTAGGTGTAAACGGTTATATCAGTTTTGGCGATACGAATCCCGGTAATGGCTTTTGGATGATACAGTCTCAAAATACCGGGTTTAAATTATTCTCGGGGTTCGATTGTAATCTCGCCAGCAAAGATGCAAGCTCCTATATAGCGTATCAGACAAAGGGTATAGCTCCTAACCGTACTTTTATAATACAATGGAGAAATTTTGGATTCAGTAGCGCTACTGCCTTAACTGCCAACTTCCAGATACTGCTGTCAGAAACTACCGGTGAGCTCGCTGTTCATTATGGTGCTGTTACCCTTACAGGCTCGAGCAGCGTATCTGTACAGGTGGGTTTAAGAGACTTAAGCCGGAGTGTTTTCCTGAACAGGTCTTCCGGCAGTAGCAACTGGACTTCTACTTCCCCGGGAGGATCTTACAGCAGCAATATCTTATATCAGTCTTATTCCAACCCTCCCAATGGATTGAAATTTATTTACAGTCCGCCGGCGGCTTGCGTTAAGCCTGCTGCTCCTACCAACCTGGTACTTACTCCCGAAGTGAACAGGGTACAGGTTGTGTTTACGGCACCTATCCCTGCTGCACAAAAATATTTGGTTGTAAGGACACCCGGAAATACACCGCTCAATACCATGCCTGCCGATCTTGAAACCTACGCGGTAAATAGTAATATTGGTAATGGGGTAGTTGTTTATAACAGCACGGGAACCTCATTTCAAAATACTTCTCTTCTGCAAAACACAACTTACACCTATACCGTATTTCCTTATAATGAATCCTGTTATGGCGGCCCGGCGTATAATACAACCAATCCGTTGACCGGAACGGTAGAAACAAGGGGAGCCCGTGCCTACAGGTGGGCCTTAAGCTCGGGCAGCGGAGATTACCAGCTTGCCACGAACTGGATACCTAACCGGAATTATTCTGAAACAAATGATACGCTTATATTTGACAATGGCGGTAATGTTACGGTTACCAATATCAATGCACAGACCTTAAGTGCCATGGTCATTCAAAACAATACCCGGGTAACCGTATCTGCCAATAATGCTGCAACTTTAACGTTCAACAGGTTTTTCAACCTCGCTTATGGCAGCACGCTTAGCTTCCAGAGCGGTCCTATGCTTAAGTTTGCCTTTCAGAATTCGACACAGCTTCAGAATGCAACTTTTAACGGGACACTTAACCTGGCCGGGAGCTCTTATTTTGATGTGAATTATATTACTGCCGTAGTCAATGGTACGGTAAATGTAAGCAGTGCCAATGCTGAATTCAGCAGCAGCTGCAGCACTTCCACCTGTTCTAACAGATTAACATTCGGGCCCTTTGCTGTTTATAACCACCAAAGAAACGGGGGTGTCATCCCGTCCGCAAATTATGATACTACCGCTACTATCAATATAAGTCAGGTTACCTCGGTGGCTCCTGTTTTGAACGCGGTGCAGGCTCAAAACGCCAGGCTGGGAAACCTGGTTATCAACTGTCCGGATGCTACTGTCAGCCCGGTCAACGGGTTCAGCGGGAAAAGCTTCAGCAATGTTCAGGTTGTAAATGCAGGTACAGGCACCTTGAATTTACCCAATTCTAAGATTTTTGGAGACCTGACCATAGATAAGGGAAAGCTGGAATTAGGCAACAGTACTATATACGGAGACTTCAGGTTGAATAATGGGCAGGTCCACTTCGGTACCGGTCATGTATATGGAGATGCTATATTGGACACAGGAAAAGTATCTGCCGCTGTAGGCTTAAATGTATACAGGGATTTTATTACTACGCAGAATGATACGTTCCAGGGTTGTCTTAAAGTGATGGGTAACCTGCATCAGCAAATAAATATCGGGGGGCCGTTCCTGCAATTCGGCACAGGAGATGTATTGGTGCTGGATAACCCTGCCGGGGCCACACTTACCGGGGAGCTCCCTAATAACGGCGGAACTGTAATTATAAAAAGGGGTAAATGGTCAGGACCAGGTAAAGTAAACCATAGCGGAATGGCTAAGCTTATTTATGATGGGTCGGGTCCGTTCTATACCAGTACGGTGGAGTGGCCGGTAACATCCAGGCCATTCCTGGTTGAGTTTAAAGCTACCGGCCCGGCCCCGTACAACCGGGTATACCTGCAGGCGCATCATACAGCATCTAATGCTTCCCTTGTAAATGGTATTATAGTGCTGGGAGATTATAACCTGAAAGCCACTTTTGATATGAATTTTGCGTCACAGCTTAATGCTTCAAGCTTTGTGGCCACCAACGGCCTGGGAACGCTGACCATGCCCTTTGCCAACGGCACGCTGGGAAGAACATTCCCGGTTGGTACCATAGATGGAAGGGAAGAAAGTACGCCGGTTGCTATGAGCATAAAGAATAATAATACGCTGAGAGATATCAGTATAAGAGTGACTGCAGGACAGCATCCTGAAGATTCATCTGCTACGGATTATATAGCCAGGCATTGGCATATCTATGATTCGGAGGCCGATGCGCCTATGGACTATTCCTTCGTGTTAGGATATCGGCCTGCGGACAAGCATGGCAGCGGCAATATAAAGATACAGGGATTGAAAAATACGGCCTGGACAACATACAATAGTATAGATGACGGCAATACGATATCCCTGACGTATTCACAATCCAATACCGTCAATAAGCTGGACAGCACGCAGTTTGCTGCTTTTGCCCCCGGCACACCGGGAAATGCTAATGTCTATACCTGGACAGGTAATGTGAGCCAGGATTATCAGGTAGCCAATAATTGGCAGCCTGCAAGAAATAATGTTTCCAATACGGATATTTTGCAATTTAACGCAGGAGGTGCTGTCAGTGTGACCAATGTACCCTCTGAGGTCGTCGCGCAGATCGCTTTTACCAATAACACCACTGTTACTTTTGCGCCTGCCTACCAGAATGTTTACTGGTATTTAGAGGCAGATAATGATACCAATACCTACGAAATGCTTATAGAAGCGGGTAGTGCCTGGATCCTGAACGGGGACTACTTTAGGGTAGGGTTCACCAATAACCATTCTAAAGCTAAAATAGAAGGATTACTGGAGCTAAGGCAACGCAGCTATATGGATTTTACAAGATCAGTCACTATTGTTAGTCCTTCGGGTATATTGTCAGCGGGCTCTGCACAAATACAAACATACGCTAACTTTAAAAGTTCCGATACCACGCTCATCATTTATGGTACCTATGAGCATAGGTATGCTACCCTGAAAGGAGAGATTCCGTTGGCTGCCTGGAAAGACGGTTCGAATGTGGTGATCAAAGGATATGCTAATCCGCAGTCGGGCGATATGTCTCCTGCTAATATTCAGCAGTCATTTTACAATTTTACATATGATTGCCAGGCCCAGACCGCTATCGTAAGATGGAACGGATTTTTGCCTGATTCGGTAAGGAATGTTTTCAGGGTATTAAGCACAGGCTCAGGTCAATGGCATTGGGCAGGGCAAAGTGTTGCCAGGAACTATATTGTCAATATTAATAAATATATACAAACAGGGGGTAATGTTAATTTAACAAGTAATGTCGGATCAAGCCAGTCTCCTGTAATCAACATTACCGACTCCTTTGCACACTTAGGAGGGACAGTTTCAGCTTCTTATGAAGCCACACTTGATTTTATAGGTACCAATGGCAGGCAGGATGTGATCTGTCATAATACTTCCCCGGGAGGAAGGGTCCTTTATAAAATATCCAACCCTGCCGGCATTAATCTTATAGGGTCAGGAAACCTATTGCCGAACTCAGACTTTACCATCAATAATTATGGAGGTATAATTATCACTCATACAGCAGTCCCCCCGATCAATACCAACCTGAAGATTGCTTATCTGGATAATGCCAGGCTGACCTATACGGGTAATGCAGCAGTGGCAGGCAATGTAGAATTCCCGGCCATTAGTGCTCCGCCTGTATTGGTGATAGACCTGGCACACCCGGACAGTGCCCTGCTTATGCCTTTTAATCGTACTGTCAGGACCGAAATAAGGTTGCAGAACGGCCATTTGGATATTGGCGCCTACGATCTGACCCTGGGCCAGGGGACCACATCAAATCTTTCGGGCAACCTGGTAAATACATCAGGTAATATATTGATGACTTCGGGCTCCTTCACCAGGTGGATACCCGTTAATACTGCTATTACAGGTATCAATAATTCAAGGGCAATATTCCCGGTCGCAGCAGGCAAAGATAAACGCTGGGTGTCTCTGTTTTTCAGCGCTTCTTCCAGTGTGCAGACCGGGGGAACCATTACGGTCAGGCATAATGCCCTTGCCAACCATACCGGGGGATTTAATATTAACGATGGCAGCTTCAACATCGGTAAACGCTCTAACTCCAGCTGGCTCTTTGAAGCCGGTAACGGACTGGTGGTTACGGGTACCGTTTCTGTTGCGCTCAAAGCTGAAAATATATTCCAGAACTATGTGCCGAACAGCCAGTTGAGGGTCATGTGGCCTAATACTATAATAGGAACGCACCTGGCTTCAGGTAATGCCAATTACGATATTGCCAGGGCAGGGATGCCCTTTTCCAACCTGGTAGACAGCGCTTTCTATATCGGCGCAAGTGATAATAATCTTCCCAATGACTTTATTTCCGTACAATCCGGTAGCTGGAATGATGCTGCTACCTGGAACCGGAATGCTATACCGGGTATTGGTGATAATGTGTATATAGACCCGTCCGATACTGTAGTTATCCAGGCTGCGCCTGCTTCGGCTAAATTCATCACGATCAACCCGGGAGGCGTGCTTTCGGTTAGCGGCAACAGCACTACGATAGATAGTAATGTAATCAACAATGGTGCCTTTTTAATGAGCGGAGGTACTTTTACGAATGGTCCTTTCGGGGGCGGAGGAAGAGATTTTTCAAATGGAGGCTTATTCAAAATAACCAATGGCACATTAAATGTAAACGGCAGCTTTGCTGCCAACGGTGCCGGGTTTATTCAGCATGGCGGAGAGATAATAGTAGATGGTAATTCGGGAACGGCTGCCACAAGTGTACCCCCGGCCAGATCAATAGCAGAAGTGCAGGCCACATTTGTAGATGCTGTTGCGGGAACCCTGACCATTGTCGATCCGCATCACAACAACAACCCCTCAGCTATCAGCTTCAGGGGCGGCGGGTTTGCTCCCGGGCATACCCTCGCACTGGGTAATAGTGTTTCCTCAGGCTCTACCGGTAATACCGATGGCTTTATTGTAAATACATCTGTTAATCAGCCGTTAGGTGATGTTGTTATCAATGGATCTGCTTCGGGAATTAACAGGCATGTCACATTCAACAGCGGCGCATTTATTTCCGGTAATTTATCCCTGTTGAATGAACGTGCGGAACTTAGAATGAGAAGTAGCCTGTCATTGTATCAAAGAGGAAATATTTATATAGATTCAGGAGCAACAATGGTCGCTAGCGGTAACCTGTACTTATCGGATGTAAGGAATTCGTTCCCTGCTCCAAATCCCAACGCGCAAATTATATCAGGAAAAGGGCAGATAAAAAACCTGGTTACTAATCCAACCGCTCATTTTAAAGATATCCTGATCAATAATACATCTGTGGGCGGGGTAACTTTTGATATCGGTGACTTCGCTTTTTCGGGAACATTGACTATTACAAACGGTGTTGTCCATACCAGTGGCAGGACGCTTACAGAAATATCCAATGCTTCATTCAGTCATACGCAATCTGCCGGGTGGGTAAATGGTATCTATAGAAAGCATATTCCCAATAGCACCAACATAATTATGCGTTATTTCCCTGTTGGCAACGCCACTCATCCGACCTGGGTTACTTTGCAGCCTTATAATACAGGCAGCGTGTTGACTCCGGGCTTCCTTACCATACAATCAGTGGACCTGGATCATCCCAATATCAATACCTCTCCTATTGAGGCCACGAAAAGCGTCAACAGGTATTTTGTGATTGATACCCTCGGTGGTAACGGGGTAGTCTTACGGGATAATGCATACGCACTTACAATGAACTGGAATACAGGCGACCTGGATATGAACACAAGCCCCTTGCTTTTCAATGTTGCAAAGTATAATGGCGCTACCTGGGATTACTATCCCCGTTACAGTACTGCTGTTACTTCGATTACTATAAATGTACCGGGAAATGATATCTATGGTGCCTATCAATCCGGGGAGATAGGGGGAGCGCCTTCTATCCTTCTCCAGCCGCAATCCGTACAGGTATGTGAAAATAACAGCACGGCGTTTGAGCTTAATGCCTCCGGCTATACCGCCTTCAGGTGGGAAAAGAAAGAAGGGAATATATTTATTCCCGTATCTAATAATGCTACGTATGCTGGTGCTGCTTCCGACAGGTTACGGATAAGCCGGCCCTCATTTGCTATGGATAACCAGCAATATCGTTGTATCGTGTTTAACCTTTCAGACAGTGTTATCTCTGATACGGTCACACTCCATGTGATGACTAATCTGCCGCTTTCGGTTACCCTGTCGTCCAATAAAGGAAACCAGGTGTGTGCCGGTGAAACGGTGGTCTTTACCGCACAGGTTACGAACGGGGGGAATAACCCGGTATTTCAGTGGAAACGGAATGGTAGTGCTGTAGGTAATAATGCTGCTCAATATACTGCCAGCCAGTTAAGCAATAATGACGAGATCTCCTGCGTGGTTACGGGCAGCTTGTCCTGCGCTGATCCTTTAATGGCCGTGAGTGATACCATTACTATGAATGTAAGCAGCGTTAACCTGGTCGCTTCCATTACCGCATCTGCTAATGCTGTATGTGCCGGCGATATCATTACTTTTGAAGCCAATGTAACAAATGGCGGACCACAGCCATCTTTCCAATGGAAGGTAAATGGAAATAATGTGGGCAATAACAGCAATATTTACAGCGCTAACAACCTGAACAATGACGATAAGGTGTATTGTATAGTTTCCGGCAGCGGTTGCACGCAATCTTCCAGTAAGCATACGGATACCATATCCGTAGCGGTACATCCGAACCTTACGCCTCTTATCAGCATTACGGCCAGCAACAGCACCATATGCAGCGGGGAGACGGTTGTATTTAATGCCAATGCCACGCACCCGGGCAGTGCTCCGCTATATATCTGGAAACGCAATGGAAGCATAGTAGGCAGCAACAGCGCAAGCTATGCTACCGGCACGGTAGACAGCGGCGATATTATTACCTGTGAATTAGTGAGCAGCATTCCCTGTCCTTTGGTGGATACCGCGGTTTCCAACAGCATTACGATGCATGTGAACGCACTCTTGACACCCCTGGTGGCTATTACAGCGAGTGATACCGATATTTGCAGCGGCAGCGCTGTTACCTTTACAGCCACCATTGAAAACGGGGGGACTAACCCGGTGTATCAGTGGCGTGTGAATGGCTTGCTGGTAGGTACCAATGCCGCTTCCTTTACATCTTCGGCGCTCAATGATAATGATACCGTTCGATGCACGCTCATTAGTAATGCCGGTTGCCTGGCAGTAGATACTGTAAATAGCGTGGGCATCATCATGAATGTGAATCCTAACCTGGTTCCGGCTATAGTGATAGTACCCTCTAACGATACGATTTGCGATGGTGACAATGTTACCTTTACGGCTACCGTAACAAACGGGGGGACGTCGCCTGTGTACCAGTGGAAACTGAACGGGCAAAATGCCGGGGGCAATGCCAGTACATACACCGTTGCCCTTGACAGCGCTGACAGGGTTAGCTGTGAATTATATAGCAGTGAGACCTGTATTACCGCAACTATGGTTTCGAGTGATACCCTTGAGGTGCTGGTCCTGCCTGTAGTGACACCGGCAGTTACAGTCACCTCTTCTCATGGAAACGTGTTCTGTGAAGGCTCCAATGTTACATTCACGGCTGCCGTTACTCATGGCGGGACTGTTCCTTCATTCCGGTGGAAAAAGAATAATGTGAATGTAGGCGCCAATAGCGATACCTATACGGATAATGCGCTTGCTGATGGAGATACGATAGTCTGTGAAATTACCAGTAACGAGAAATGTATTACAGCTACCACGGTAGTAAGTGATGAGCTCATCGTCAGGACAACTCCTATGGCTACTCCTGCTGTTACCATATCGGCCAATCCCGGTGTCAGGATTACAGAAGGAACGCAGGTGCAATTTACCGCTACAGGTGTTCATGGAGGGCCGGCCCCTGTGTACGGGTGGTTTAAAAATAACCAGAGCGTAGGCACTAATGCAGCACAATACTCAACAAACGATTTAAAGGATGGTGATGTGATATATGTAGTAATGAACAGTAATGCGGAATGTGTTACCAGTGCTGCTGCTGAAAGTAATAAGCTGATCATCGAAATTGTCCCATTCAGCACAGGAGATGTGAGCGGCAACGCATTGGATAACCTGAAATTCTATCCTAACCCTTCACAAGATTTTGTGATCATTGAAGGGGAGGTGGCGCCCGGCAGTCAGAATGAGGTTGAAATTTCTGTACTCACTATGTCTTCGCAGATCGTCAAAAAAGAAACTTTACACGTTAATAATAGCAGGCTCGAATACACATTATTATTCCCCGGTGATCTTCCGAACGGTACCTATATCGTTGTCGTAAGGCAGGGCAAAAATATCATTCAGAGGAAAGTCACATTGATGAGATAAGAAGCGGTATATAGTAAGATAAGGCACCTGGCTTGAATTCTAAAGCCAGGTGCTTTTTTATTTGTAACCCTTCCCTGGATTAAGGCCATTTAAATGGAATAAAGGTTACATCCAAATAGCCGAGTATAAAATAATGCTCAATATTTATATAATTATTTATACTGACTATCTATATATAAGTAACAAAGCCATCATTGGCAGGTTTAGGATGCTACTAAGCCGTATAAGAGATGCCTCACCTCTGTCCGGAATGCCCACATATGATACAGTACATTTCTTCACCAACAACCCTATAAGGCTTTATCAGGTGGTTCCACTCCTAAGTGTAATGGATTGTTAGGGAGATGGCGCTAAAGCATCCTATGTGGAAATAAATAAATGCAAATTGAGAAGAATAACTAAAGATACTTATAATTTTGTTAAATTATTGATTTTTAATTAATTATAAATTAATTAAATTACCGGTTTCGGTTACATTTCTGATTGGTCTGATTAAGGAATTAACAATTCTATACGATTTTATTTTGTTTCTTAAAAAACTGTTATAATTTCGCCGCGATGTATCGCCCAAAATACATAACCCTATTAACCATAACCGCAAAGCTATTTTTTTTCATAAAGTCAGGTTATTGCCAGGAAAAATCGTTTACCGTTTTCCTGGATCCTCCGCTATTCCGTCAGCAGAAGCTTTTCCAGCAGGTCAACCTGGCCTATGGCGGTGGCGATACTTTAGCGGCTGTTATGCAAATGACGCTGACCGACGGCCGGAACACTCTTTATACCCATACCTATACGGAACGTATCAGCAGCAGCAGGACATCCTATGCGCTGGAATGGAAACCCAGCGGTTTCCGGGGAACGGGCTTGTTCGACCTTTATAAGACCCACGGCTTTTTACCTTACGCCGATGCTTTACGATATGAGCTTACGATTGCTACCGGTGCGGATACCTTCCGGTACGCGCAAGGGGCGGAAGCATCACGTATCATTCCGTCCGATCACCCGCTGATAACGGGATTCCTCTCTTATTTCGACCGGAAGATGGCCCGACGTGTACGGCCCTCCTACGGGCGGCTGGTAAGGGGCTATTTTGAAAGTGAGGGTTTTACCGTTACCGTGCGTTATATGGATGGTGAACGCTACCTGGATATCTACCATTTGTCAGCCTTTATCGGAAGCTATAAACATAATACCAGATCCAAAACCTCTTCTCAGAGAACCTATGATATTTTACCCGGGCATATGACCTTTGATGTCCTTTCGCACCAGGATGTATTGAAAAAGGACCGTTCCGACCGGGCTGTAAGCGGTACGCTGTACAACCGCAGCCAGGTTGCCACCGGGAGAGAGGCACACGCTTCCGTGGACAACAATTACACGGAGCTTGGCGGCAGCATACAGGTGCCGGTGCTGGGCCTCCCTTTTACCGTTAACGGTATGTACACCACGCAGGACAGGCACCGTAACTTTAAATCCAGCTATATCAATGTCAGCTTTGACAGGAGCGGGCTGCTGGCGCAGCTGGAAGAGCAGCAGGCCATCTATTCGGACAATGCGGACAAAGTAAAGAACGCGGGTGCCTTTGCGGGCAGCCGGGTGCAGGATCAGCTCCAGGCTGCTGCCGGCGCCAGAGACCGCATCCTGGGTGAGATCCGTAACGAGCTTTCGATACTTATATCCCGAATGGCCGACAGCGCGACCGCCCGCAGCGGCGTGGCCGGCACCTCCTATGGGCAATATGCGGGTATGTATAAAGACCCGTCAACCATCCGGCCGGAACAGCTGGACTGTACAGGCTGCGATACGGTAACCCTTAGAAGGCTGGAAAAAATAGGCCGCCTCGCCCGGCAGCTGGAAACATATAATACCGCCTATGAGGCCGTTAAAACCAAATATGCCGCGCTGCAGGACAAGCAGCTGGCCGACAGCCTGCAGATCGACAACTTTACGCAACGTTATTATAATAAGGAGCAGCCTGTAAAAGAGCAGTTGCCTGCTCTGGCCTCCCGGCTGCCCAATGGCCGCCTGAAACAATGGGCTACCCGGCTCACCAACTTTGATGCGGGTATGCTCTCCGGCTATCATTCCGATTATACGCTGGCAGGCCAGATGACCAAAGGGCTGGACGCGGGGTATGACTTTAAGCTTTTCAAGGCCGGCACGAACCTGGGCTATACCGACTACCTGTCCCCGGACGGCAGCGTTTTGCGCTATAAAACAGGCCTGGGCAAGCTGGTCTTTAACCCCGCTGACAACCAGGATATCCAGGTATCCTACTTTGCCTATGCGCCGCTCCAGAAGCAACAGGATATTCCGGGGTATGGCGGTATTAAGGGAAGCTACGGCGGCCTGCTGGATGCTGCGCATAACCGGACGGATATTTTCTCTGCGCTTTATGCAGCCGAATGGGACCGGCTGACCCTGAAGCTGGACTACAGCCATTCCAGAACCGCCAACGAAGCGATCAACTTCCGCAACCTGGATAACAGCGCCTTCAATGTGCAGGCCGGGCTGCGCTATATCCCGGACAATGACCTGCTGCTGGCGTATGAGCATATGGGCAGGGCATTTGAGAACCGGGTATTGCCTTTCCTGTTCTCCGGCACGCAAAAAATAAAACTTCAGAACACCGGTACCTATTTCCAGAATAAGATCCGGGTACGCCTGGAATACCAGCTGCTGCTGCAGAGCAGCACCTATTACAGCGGGCGTAACCGTAAGCTGGGCGCGGAGATACAGACCCGCTTCAAACAATTGCCTAACCTGACGGTGGCCTATAAGCCTTTTACGACTTTCCGCACGCTGACGGACACCTTCCAGGTGCAGCAGCGGCCTATGATGGGCGATGTATTCATCGTAAAGGCGAATTACATACTGAAGACCGGATCCGGGGGGATGTACACCTTTAATACTTTTTACAACTATAACCGCAGCCAGGTCGATACGTCCCGCTACAGCAGCTCGAATATACAATTGATGGCGGCCTATGTCCGGAAGGGATGGACGGCCAATGCTACGGCGGGTTATGTGGGCAGCGGCGGGGATGTCCGGGAAAGTATGTCCGGCACCGACCAGGCCCTGCTGTTCAATAATACATTCGAGACCCTGCAGCTGAGCGGGCAGGTACATCCTGCCGTAACGGCGGGAGGTGGGCTGGAGCTGGCGCATGCCGGTCCGGTCATCGTAAGGTCAGGCGTGAACCTCCAGGCGACACTGGCGCCGAAACGCTGGCCAGTGCAGCTAAGCGGTATGGTGCGCTGGATGCGCTACAACAAAGCGCTGACGACGGGAAATCCCGATATAGCAGCCTTTAACCTGGGCATTTATTATACATTTTCAAACAAAAAGCGACAGCAATAATGGTAAGATCATTATACTTCCTTGTATTATTTTTCTGCTGCGTCCGCGGCTACGGTTCCGGCCTGACACTCTCCCTCGGCGCGCTGACGGGAACGGACCTCAATATCCGCAATATGATGTCCTATGACGTCATTTCCAACTATCCGGGCGACAAGACGGTAAGGGTGCAGGGCAAGCTGCAATTCCGCAATACGCGGCATTCGGTGTCCTATACGGCAGAGATCGTGCTGCGTCCCGGTGTGAACCATATGGCAGGGCGCAATATCCGCCTGCAATACTCCTCGCCGGACCTGCAGCGCCTGCTGGAAAGCGGGATGATGCCTGCAGGGGCTTATGAATACTGTGTAACCCTTTCCGAACAGCAGCGTTCGCAGGAAGGCAACGGGCAGCAGGAAACACAGGACTGTGTCTTCGGCAACAATGACGAGCTGTTTATCATTGAGCTGGACTACCCGGAAGACGGGGCGAAAATAAAGGAATTTACGCCGCAGCTGGTCTGGCTGGTGAACAGCCCGCTGGCGGGACAGCTGCAATACCGTGTAAAAGTAGCGGAACAGCAGCCGAAGCAAAGCAAAATATCGGCTATCCAGCGCAACAACTTTGTGCTGGACTATAAATACCATACCGCCAACGCGCTGAGCTATCCCGTTACCGGCCGTCCCTTACGCGCGGGACAGCCCTATGTATGGACGGTAGATGCCTACTATAACAATATACTGGTGGGCACCGCCGCACCCTGGACCTTCACCATTGTTACGGACAGCGTGGAAAAGGTCATTCCTTTCTCCCGGTCGTACTATGACTTTGCGGGCAGCCGCCAGGCGGTGGAGCTGCAGGTAAGCGATACGGTCAAGCTGAAATACAACCATACCGGTGGCGCGGCCAAAATAGCCTATACAGTAGTGCTGCAGGACAAGGGTGAGGAAAAGGACGTGTATAATAGCGAAACGGAACTGGTCACCGGCTGGAATTATAAAGACCTGGTGCTGCAGCGGGGTAAGCTGAAGTATAACAAGCCGTACCTGCTTCGCTTCAGCATAGATGGCAAAAGCTATAAGATACCTTTCAGATATTACAATATAAACAAATTATGAGCATAAACAGCAACCTCTGGCTGGGCCTCGTCCTGGCTGCCGTCATAGGCTATCTCGCCTGGGAACGGTTGGCGGATCGCAGGGTCGTATTTGTGGACACCATCTCCCTGGTGGAATCCTACCAGATGAAAAAAGAGCTTTCGGCCAGCCTGGAAAGGGACTTCCAGGTAAAGAAAGGGGTATTCGACAGTCTTAAAACCTATTTTGTGCTGGACACTACCAATGCGGCTGTCAGGCGGCAGCTCTTTGACCTGGAGCAGCAACTGGCACAGCTACAGGAAGACTACCAGGGTATCAGCACCACGGTCTGGAACCGTATCAACCCCTTGCTGGCCGAATTCGGGAAAGAAAAAGGCTATGACATCATCGTGGGCGCTAATGGTATGGGCACCGTACTGTATGGCAAGCCCGCCATTGACATTACGCAGGAAGTACTGGACTATATCAATAAAGAATATGAAGCGAAATAAGCACCTGCTCCTTTACGCCTTGCTATTCCTCTTGACGGGAGGACTGGCATCCTGCGGTAAAGGCAACAACGGAGACACGCCTTACACACAGGCAAAGGAAATAGATGGTATCCGTTACGAAATATCCGTGATGCCGCTGGATGCCTACAAACGGCAGCGGGATCCTAATTGGAAAGGAGGAAGCGACACCAAAGACTACCTGTACGTGAAGCTGCGGCTGCAGCACAGCGCGGGCGGTACCGACCTGATAAAATGGGGCTGCGCGGACCAGGAATGCTATAACGACCGACTGGCTTTCTTCAATGGCAGCATCCGGGAGCATATCTACCTGACGGACGCGGGCGGCGGCCTGCGTGTGGCGCCTGCGGAGAGCGCCTATGAGAACGGTTACGGGATCAGTCCGCAGGTGGACGTGGTGCTGATCTTTAAGGCCCCCGGCGAAGCATCGGAAGGGCTGCGTCTGGTATTCGAAGATAAAATATACACTCAGCAAATCATAAAATTCAGCTTAAACCAATCGTAGTATGAAACCGATGTTGACAATAAAACAATACTATGTGAAACCCGTAGCCCGTATCCTGTTCGTGATCATGTGGCTGGAGCTGCTGGCTCCGGTGCAGCAGGCTATGGCCCTGACCTCCGGGCCTACCACGCCCGAAATGGGCGGCTTTGAGCCGGTAGGCACCACGGATATGGTGAACACCTTTTCGGGCGACTTCGTTTACAACCTTCCTTTATTCGACCTGGAGGGTTATCCCGTTAACCTGGCCTATCACAGCGGCAGCGGTATGGAAGATGAAGCTTCGTGGGTAGGTCTGGGCTGGAGTCTCAACCCCGGGCAGATCAACAGGGGGGTCCGCGGGATACCCGATGACTATGACGGGGAGCAGATCATCAAGCGCCTGCACGTAGAACCGGAGCGGGAATATGTGTTCAATGCCGGTATTAACGTAGGTTTTGAGCTGGCCGGTGCTGTCAGGGTCGGTTTTGGAATAGACGCGGACGTTACTTTTAATAATTACCGGGGTTGCGGTCTCGGGTTTAATGCTACCACTAATATTAAGATACCTTTGGCAGGAGATCTGGGTAACCAACTGGGCGTAGGTATGAATATGGGGGTTAATTCCTTATCCGGTGCGGATATAGGTACCAGCGTATCCCTTTACCTGGAGTCCCAGAGTGCGGCGCCGGAGAGTATGGGTGGCAGCATCAGCGCGGGTACGGGATTCAATTCCAGGTATGGTCTGAAAGATCCGAACTTCGGACTCAGCGTTTATAAAAGAACCACCCAGGAGGTGACCCAGAAAAACGCGAAGCTGGCAGACGGCAGCCGTGGTGACAAGGTACATAAGGTACGGCGGTATTCAGGTTTTTCCACGGGGGGCACTATTCCCATCGGCCTGCAGAATTTCACTCCTTCCATCAGTAATCCCATGAAGCAGGTGGGCTTTGGCTTCCGGTTGCAGGTAGGATCTGAGGTGCTCTATGGGTATCCGCACCTGAATGTGGGGATGACGTACAGCATTTCGCAGTTTGAGCGGGATGGCACGCGGAACGCTTTCGGTTACCTGAACCTTCAAAATGCCCGTTATGATGATATACTTGATTTTACCAGGGATAAGGATGGCAGCTATAACAAAACACATAAGTCACTGCCTACCAGTGCCCTGTCTTATGACGTATATAGCGTGAACGGCCAGGGGACCGGTGGGATGTTCCGGCCTTTCCGCAATGACATGGGAACGATTTATGATCCGAAGCTGTACACGTTATCCGGTAATGATAATAAGTCTTTGGAAGTAGGCGGCCCTATAGGTTTGAGCGGGGGGCTGCTGGAAGTGGGTGTAAACAATGCGACCATGGCGGTACTTAACAAATCCGGAGTGGGCAGCAAGGGTAACCTGAAAGAGCATGTATTCAGGTTCCGTTCCGGTGAGGTCAATAGAGTATATGAAAACGTGTATTTTAAAAATGCCGGTGAATATACCTATAATTATCTCCAGGATGAAGCGGCTATCAGTTCCAAATCACCGGTGCTGTTTAACCTGCAGCAGGTAAGTACTGATAACGGTAAGAGTTACCAGAGCGCTTCCGGTATCCTCCAGCCACGGGAGCAACGTTCGGCAAGAGCAACGCACTATAGCTATCTCACCAATTTTGATGCCGGCTCCGTACTGGTGGGTGCTATGCCGGAGCTGCTCAGTTACCCTGTCAATACCGGTAGGGCACTGATCAACCGCAGGCCGGAACGCATCAAACGGAATATTTTTAATACTTATGATGAGATCAAAAGGGCGCATATAGGGGAATTCAGGCAGACACTTCCCGACGGCCGAAGATATATTTATGCCATTCCAGCGAAGAACTCCATACAGCGGGAAGCCACCTTCAGTGTGAACCCTGCCAATGCGGATGTGAGCCGTGGTGTGGTCACTTTCAATGCGCAGGAGGACTCGGAGAATAACCCGCACCCGAATGAGAAATATTTCCAGTCTACCATCATGCCTGCGCATGCATATGCTTACCTGCTTACCGCTTCATTATCGGCGGATTATGTAGATGTAACGGGTGACGGACCAACGGAAGATGACCTGGGCACTTATACCAAATTCAATTACAGCCGCGCTGTTAAGGATTACCGCTGGATCGCGCCTTATTCCGCCAACGCTACCGTGGCCAGCTACCACCCGGGCAACTGGACGGATAAGAAAGACGATAAAGGGAGCTATATCATCGGGGCCAAGGATGTATGGTATATCAACTCCATTGAAAGCAAGAACCAGATAGCTGAATTTTATATCAGTGAAAGAAAGGACGGGCTGGGGACTATGGCGCCGGTGATCAAACCCGGTGAACTGCAGGGTACGGGTAATGTGCTGCTCAACAATACGCTGACCAGTCCGCTGACCACCCGGCAGAAGAGTTACCAACTGGATTCCATCGTTATTTATAATAAAAGTACCAGGTTTGATCTTACGAGGGGACCCGTACCACTGAAGACCATTATTTTCCAGTACAGTAATGAGCTGTGCCCGGGCCTGCCTAACAGTGAAGGCGGCGTTGGCAAGCTGACCCTTAAAAAAGTGTACACCCGGAACGGCACTTCGGGCATCAGCCTGCTGAATCCTTATGAATTCCAGTATGCGCAGAATGCTGATTACGACCTCGCGGCCAAAGACCGGTGGGGCACTTATAAGCCTGCGGCGTCCAATGGGGGCGGGCTGACGAATTATGAATTTCCCTACAGCCCGCAGCAAAAGTCGCAGGCGGACGACTATGCCGCTAAATGGCAGTTGTCCCGCGTTATAATGCCTTCGGGGGCAGTGCTGGACATAGCGTATGAAAGTAATGATTACAGCTATGTGCAGGACAAGCGTGCCATGGAGATGATGCGGATAGCAGGGTTAGGTAATTCGCCTAATTTTTATCCTGTCGATATGTTATATAATGACCCGGTGCAGACCAACGATTACGTATATCTGAAGCGTGATAAGACCAGGGAGGCTGCAGGGCTCAGTATCAGGGACAATTACCTGGATGGGCAGGATATGCTGTATTTTAATTTTAAAATAGACATCGGTAACCGGGGAGCCTATGAACCGGTCAGGGGATATGCGAAAGTGGAAGCGGTAGCTGTCTGTCCCGATAATGACGATTATTTTTATATTAAGCTTCGTAAGGAAAAAGCCGGGGAAACCAATAATAATATGATCAGCGCCATCGCGCTGGCCGGGCTGAACTTTGCGAAAGTCAGTGCGCCTTACCTCATCTACCCGGGCCTGGACCCTGATTCTGACCGGCAGATAGCAGAAGGGCTCGCGGCTGCTTTCGACGAATTCGGTAATATGGGCAAGAACGTGAATATGTACCTGCTGGGGCGGCATCTCAGCAAGCTGGTAAATACGAAGCAGTCATGGGTGCGGGTGCAGGCGCCCGGTTTTACCAAGTACGGCGGTGGCGTTCGTGTCAGGAGCATCACCTTGTCGGATGAGTGGGACCAGATGACGGGCAGCTTTAAAAGCACTTATGGCAAGCAATATGAATATACGATCACTTCAGACCGTACGGGTGGTAAGATCAGCAGCGGCGTAGCGGTTAATGAGCCGTCCATCGGCGCTGATGAAAGCCCGCTCCGGCAGCCGGAGCCTTATACGGCGCAGTCCGGCAGGCTGCTGCCCCCGGTGAAGCTTTTCAAGGAAACTCCTCATGCGGAAAGCTTTCTTCCTACGGCTACGGTAGGCTACAGCAGGGTAGTGGTGCACAGCCTGCATGTGAATGATGCCAAATCTTCCAAGTATGAGAACGTCTATGAATACTATACTGCCAGGGATTTCCCTGTAAGGATAGAGCAGACGCCCGTGGCTACCTATAAGGAGCGTAAAAGGGCTAATTTCTTCCTGAGTGAAGTAGAAGCTTCGGTAGGACAGGGATATGCCGTGATACTGAACGATATGCACGGTAAGCCCAAATTTACCGCGGACTATGTGCTGAAGACCACCGGCAATAATGCCGCGCTCGCAGAACGGGAAGAAATATCATCGACACGCTATGTTTACCAGACGGATGCCAATGGCAACCTGGATAATAACGTAAGGGCGCTGATGCCGCCGTCACCTTCCTCTTCCGGGTACAGCATCGCCGATGTTACGCTGGGTGAGGATGTGGATATCAATCATGATGTGCGCTACAATTACTCGTTCACTACATCCCATAATATCAGCTTTAACCTGAATACGGTGAACTTCGGCTGGTTTGTGTTCCCGCTGCCCACGATGTTCAGCCCTAACCAGTCGAAGGAGAATGAATTCACGTCGCAGGTGACCACTAAATTCGTGCAGCAATATGGTATCCTGAAGGAGGTGATTACGCAGAGCCATGGCGCTAAAGTAGTACAGGAGAACCTGTTGTATGACGCACAGTCTGGCAATCCTATCCATTCCGTAGTGAACAACCAGTATAATGACAGGATCAATACACTGTCCATACCGGCTTACCTGGCCTATAATTATATGCAGCCTTCCTACCTGAACGAGGGATTGCGTTTTGAGGCCGAGTCGCTGGTGTTTAAAGGAGATCTTATTTATTTTATTCCTAAATGTGATGAAAAACTGATCCGGGTGGGGGACCAGGTACTGGTGAAAATAGCACTGGATAACTATAATTTTGTTATGAAGCATTTCTGGGTAGTAGGTAAGGAGTTTGTCAATGTGGATAAGACCGATGATCCCGGCGTGCTGACCAGCTATACGCCCGGCGTAGGGGGATCTGTGCCTAACCCCGGTGACCAGATCTGTGTATTCCGGGTGCAGCCGCGGGTACTGTATGGGGAAAGCGCCACACTGCCCAATACCAATAAAAACCCGGATCTGCAGCAGGATATCACCTACGAGGACGTGCCGATGACCATTGTGGTATCGGGCAACAGGAATATGCTGAATGCCAACGTGCAGGAGCTGTCCTTTATGGGCGACAGGAAATTCGTGTCTTTGAGCGACATGCTGAATGTAGGGGTGACAGACAAAATACTGAATACTACTGCGAGCCTGTTTGACAATATGGCGAATGTGTCCCTGCATGGTTCGCGCGAAGGTTCTCCGCCTGTTTACAATGATTTCGTTTCCGGCAGGAAGGGCAATATATACCAGCAGGCCAGCTATGTATACAATACTGAGCGTATGTACAATGATCACAGCAGGAATGACGGGTATTACAAGGATTATTACCCGTTCTGGAAAACGCATTCCGGCAGTGTAGGCGCCTGTGCAGAGCCGGCACCGGCTTTGGACCGCCATCACGTGTCCACCTACAAATGGATGGTGACCAGCCAGTTGATGCGGGTGAGCTACGGCAATATACCGCTGGAAACCTGGGACGCTTCCGGTATCATCTCCAGTGCCCGTTACGGGTTCAACCAGACCCTTCCGATGGTGATGGCCAACAACGCGGGTTATAGCGAGGTGCGCTATTACAGCTTTGAAGATGAGCGACTGGTACGTAACAGGAATATGCACTTGCAGGGATGGCCGACCACTTCACTGCTGGGCATACTGGATCCGCAGCAGACAGGCAGGAACAGGAATGTCGCATTTACCAATATTATTTATAATAATGAATATTTCAAATATGACAACCAGCATTATTATACCGGGTTCAATTTTGTTACGGAAAACGCGCATACGGGCCTGCATGCGCTGATCGCTACCCAGAATGCGCAGGACTTCCATATCATACCGGTCAGTGACCTGAACAATAAGCGCTATAAGATCTCTTACTGGCTGAAGAATCTGGACGGCAGCAAACCGGTTGTCGGACCGGTGGTGATCAAGAGTTACCAGGGCAGCAGCCTGATGAGCACCCTGCACCCCGTACTGAGCATTGTATCCGGTCCTATAGACGGCTGGTATAAGGTGGAGGGAACGATAGATTATCCTTTCCCGGCAGGCAGCGGTATTCCTTCGGGCTATATACCGCATGGCATTTACCTGAGGGTGGCGCAGGTGAACCAGCTGGTGGACGATATACGGTTTGCACCCGTGAACGCGGCCGTGGTGTCTTATGCTTATAACAACCTGACATACAGGTTGATGGCCCAGTTGGACAATAATAATTTCGCGACGTTCTATGAATATGACGCGGAAGGCAATATGGTGAGAACGAAGAAAGAGACGGACCGGGGTATTATGACCATTAACGAGGGCAGAAAATCTTATAAGAAATGAGGAAGCGACTAACCTTTTTGCTGTTAGCGGCGGTATATGCCGGCACCAGTAGCCTTATATGGGCGCAGGGCGATGCCGCAGCCAAACAGCAATATATAGCAATCATCAAAAAGCATTTTGAAGCACCTCACCTGCAATACCGTTACCGGGTGCAGGTGGCGGCTACCGCTCATAAACAAAGCCTGTATGACATTTCCGGCAATATATGCCTGAGCGGACAGCAGTATTATGACAGTTCGGGCACCTATATACAACTGCGAAACAAGGATCACTTCCTGAGCCTTAACCACGAGAATAAGACGGCCAGCCTTGTAAGTGCTCAAAGGTACCGGAGCGTGTTCGGCGCAGCTTCCCTTGATCGTTCTAATGTGATCTACGATCTGCCTTCGGCAGTGCTGGACAGTATGACTACCTACGAGATCAGCACCGAAGGCAGCAATAAGGTGCTTTCATTCCGCTTCCGGCAGCCGGTACAGGGTTTCCAAAGCGCGCGGTTTGTTTTTACCGGCCAGTCACTTTCCGAAGTAATGGTAGTAATGCTGCAGACCGACCGCTGGGGCGACCAGACCGGGCAGCTTTACACTGTCAGGATGCACCATTTCAGTCATTCAGTTCCGCAGTCCCTTTTCAGTATACAGCGTTTCTGCACTGTCAGCGGACAGACTGTCAGGTGGCAGTCCAGGTACACCAAATACCAGGCGTATACCTTATTGTAACTATATTTTATTATTAAGGAGATTATTATATATGATAAAGCAATTCCCGCTCTTCCGATTACTGTTTGCAGCCGTGCTGCTGTTGTCCGGTATCCGCGTGTCCGGCCAGTCCTTTAAATTTGAGACGGAGAAGTATGTGCAGGACCTTTCCAACTGGACCGCTGTCCCGCTGGGCAGTGTACAGCATGACTATTATTCCCTGCTCCCGGGTTTTTATACCTATGGTAAATTCAAGTCCGTGGACGATTACCTGGTACTGGGCATTAATCACCAGAGCCTGAAACAGGTGGCTGATTTTGACCTTACTTTCACGTTCCAGGTGAAAGGGTATAAGAGTGCCGGCAGCACGTCCACCTTCCCGGTCGCCATGCGGCTGCAGTACAGGCATGATTCGCTGGAAGCCTACGAGGACAGGGTAGTATACCGTATACATGATACTTTCCACAAGCTGGAAATACTATCCATGCAGGTGGTGATCAATGACGGCAGCAATACCATATTGCCCAACAGCCAGGTGCCGGAAAACGTCTTCCTGGAAGGAGGCATTTACCTGCAGCGGTACGACTACAGCAGGCTCACGGCTTCGGTGCGTCCCTATGTGACCAGCGTGGCGGCCAATGATAAACTGAAAGTGATCTGGGATATGAACCCGTCCGCTTCTTACTCCTGCGGCAGCATACCTCCCGTATCGTCTTTCAGTCCTGTGCTGTACGAGCTGGAGTGGCTGTATGTGGATAATTACAGTATAGATAATTATGTCTCGGGTAACGCGGTGCAGATCTTCAACGCTTCTTCCTACAGCTTTAATTATAATTTTAACAACAATGCCACGAGGGTACAGACCTCCAATAACTATTACGAGATACCGCTGGTTTACGGCAGGGGCGCCCTGGTATACCGTGTCAGGACAATACGACCTAACGCCACTAATTATACCGAGCTGGAATATGGTCCATGGACCATCGACCCCAGGGGCGGCATTTCGCCTTCGCGCTTCAATCCTTCCAATACCAACGGGTTCAGGTGCGTGTCCAACTGTGTGTATTTTATACAGACCGCTTACGAGACCGACCGGATCAACTGGATGCACAACCTGAGCTTTGCCGAAGATGGCAAGCAAAAGAGTGTAGTAAGCTATTTTGACGGTACAGGCAAAAGCCGCCAGGTACAGACCCGTATCTCTTCCGACCCGGATTATGTGGTGGCTGTTGACCAGGTCTATGATAAGGAAGGACGTCCTTCTATTTCTACACTGCCTGTTCCGGTATTGTCGCAGAACATGCGGTTCAAGGATGATGTTGCGCTGAATGACGAGACCGGCCTGCCTTACAGGGCGGAAGATTTTGACAAGGGATGCCTGAAAGACCCCATCTCACCGCTGAGCCCTTCCAGCAAAGCGGCCACTTACTATTCCTCCGCTAATCCTGACCAGTCGGGTATGCAGCAGTATGTCCCTGACGCCGGCGGCTACCCGTTCATAGAAACTATTTATTCGCCGGATGCCACTAATAAAGTATTGTGGCAGGGTGGCGCCGGTGAGCATTTCCAGCGTACGGGCAGGGGAACCTCCTATGCCTATGTGACGGCCAACCAGAAGGAGCTGAACCGTTATTTCGGGAATGAGGCCGGATATTTCCAGTTTTACCCCAAACAGTATGTTACAGACCCGAACGGCCAGAGCAGCGTGAGCATACTGGATCCATCGGGCAAGACCGTACTGAGCGGGCTGACCGGTCACAAGCCGGACGCCTCGCACCCGATAAGCGACCTGGATAACCAGCCGGCAGCCACCGCAGTAACGTTTGATGTGCTGCAGGGCGCGCTCCAGGACCTGGGTCTGAGCTACCGAAATTTCAGCTATGCTTTTATGCCGGAAGGCAGCGGAGCGCACAGCTACAGTTACAGCGGTACGGTGCATCCTTATGATCCCGGCTGCGGTACCGCGGTAAACAGGTATATACAGGTGCCGGGCTTTTATAAGATACAGGTTACGGACGAATGTGGTAATATGGTAACGGAAAGCCTGGATGACGAAAGTAAGACCATCGCGTTCGTGAACAGCGCAGCACCCTATGCCATAGCATCGGCGCCGGTGACACAGTCCTTTACCCTGCCTTCGGACCGACACGTGATCCGCAAGGAGCTGGTATTCCCGGATACGATGCTGTATCGTGCCGCCCGGGAATTTACGCTTGATAATATGGGATATGAACAGTGTTACCTGGATTCCAACCATTTTATCCGGGAAGAGATAGAAAAGCAGCCCTTTCCCTGTGATTCGAGCTCGTTAAAGAATGATTGTCATGTGCTGCGCCAGAAACTGAAAGACGAATTGTACCCTGGCGCCAAATACGGCAAGTATACCGCCAGCCCGCGCTATAATATCTTCCTCAATGGCCATGCGAATTCTATTTTTACCGACTTTTTCGTGGATTCGACCAAGGTGGATTCCGTGCTGCTGTGCACCGATACGCTCTTCCGTATACGCCGCCTGTATGATTGTGACAACCGGTTCAGGCTGGAGGTGGACGAAACCGAGATGTTCCCCGAGATACAGGAACAATGGGAGCTGAATACCATCAGGCATTTCGCCCGTGAGTACTATATATATGAAAGGAGCTGTGATGGCGTATATTTTGCCAATAACCAGCCGAAATCTGTAACCTGCTATCCCACATTATCCTTTAACGAGAGCAACTGTGAGCAAGAAGAGATCGTGGAGATGTACCGGTACGAGATGATACCCGAATGCCGTTACGGGCTGGACGAGTATTATGATTTTAATAACCCGGTAAGCTATGTAACGCAACCGCGCTACAGCTATATTTACCGTTATAATTACCAGTATCGCTACCAGGTGGAATGCCTGGGATTGAAAAACATTCCAGTAGGTCATCTCTGGCCGGGCATGTACCCCAACGATGAGCTGGCGGTGGCCGATATGACGCCGGACCAGCTGATCGCCGTGTTCAACGACGCGATAGCGGAGCACCTGCTGCCGCTGCACCCGGAATATTGCAAGCTGCTGGCCTGTGATTCGAGCAATTACATAGGTACGCTTTCCAGGATCAGGGGTTACAATGATGCCCGTTTCCTGAATGTGGAGACCCTGAACAAAATGGCCGCCGCCGACCCGATGAATATGGTGAATGACCCGTTGCGCCCGCTGACCACCGCGCAGCTTAAAGTGATGCGCGTGAGCCCCACTACTGCCTGGGGCATTGATACGTTCAGCCTGCGCCAGACCTACGGCGCCAACGGCTTTTCAGTAGCAGGCGACTCTATGTACCATGGGGAGATCAGCACGCTGGTATTGCTGAATACGTTACCTGATTACGTTTACTATCGTGATTTGTACACCCGCAACCTGGTGAACAATTACATAGGCAACAGGACGCTGCTCCTGCAGAAGGTGACCGATGGGTCCGGCGGGTGCGCGCCATGTGCCGCGGATTTCCGGATGATCCTGGAGCCGCCGCCTGCCATACCGGAGTTTTACAACAGCCTGGGTGAAGTGGTGGATAATAATGTACCGCAATGGATGCGTGATGTGATCAATGACCCGCTCAATACTACTTATAATAATGCCGCACTGGCAGAGATCAACAGCCAGGTGGCGGCCAATAACGCCTACCTCTGCGACCGCCAGGTAGAGGAAGTGATCAGCAGCCTGTCCGGTTGCGGTACGCTTACCACGGCCAACCTGAATGATATCCGCGCCATCTTGCGGAACGGTAGCGTTTGCAATAACACGCAAGGCCGGAATATTACACCCGAGCTGGTCAAAACGGCCATTACCACCGTGCTGGGACCGGGAGCGCTGAACAGCCTCTGCAACCCCTATATGGTGACCTATAACAAGTACAACCAGGCGGCCTCAGGTGCCCGGCTGTCCGAATACCTGCCTTACGAGGACGATTATTACGACCAGGGCAGGGCTTTCCTGAATCGGCTGCTGGGTCGTGTGCAGGCTGCCGCCACCACCATTGACCTGGACCCGGTGGGCAGCATATATGAAAAGGCCCTGTGCGTTACGCTGGGACTGAACCTGACCACTACGCATACAGTGGGTTTCACCTATAGCGAGTATACCGCTTCCAACCTGCCCAACCAGGTCATGGGCCTGGCACGGCTCATTAACGGTACGGTATCAGAGGATATCTACCTGGCGCCCCATAACCCCACTAATCCTGATTTCGGGTGCGGCTACAACGCGACCCAGCGATTTGACGCCCATACCATCCGCTTTGAGACGGGCCGCAGCGTGCTGTCACATCCCTATGGTGAGCTGATGGCCAGCGTTATGATGCAGAATGCCTTTTTACTGCAGGGCAGCGCTTCCGGCTCTTCCTCCTGTAACAATTACCTGGCCTGGCACAAGCGTACGCCTATGCAGTGGCTGAACCCCCGCAAGGAGCTGGGCGAGGTGCTGGTCTGTACGGATATTGATGCGGCTATGACCCGGTTTATGGCTGACCAGCCGGTGTATGGCTATAATAACGGGATGAATACTGCTGAGGGCCAGCGGGCTGCGAGGAATTACCTGAACTATACTTTCAATAAAGCCTATAGCTTTGCGGATTACCAGGAGCTGATGCAGGGCTGTAAAGTACCTTACCGTACTGCGCTGGAAATGGAAAAAGCGGCTTACGAGCTGACGTTTACCGGCACCGTCCAGTACCAGCAGTTTGTCAATAATTTCAAGAATTATTTTGATGATACGGTAGCGTTTTCGGCCTTTACCTATTTCAACGGCGGCCACCTGGTAGCGGATGTCAGCCATCACCAGTTCCCGCCGCATATCTGGGGCCTGGTACAGTCCTATATCGGCAGCTATGCCCCACTGGTGAGCCGCCAGGCGCATACCCGGCTGTCAGGCGCTACGCTGGCGGAGCTGTGGCTGCCGGCGGCTGACGCGTGCAACGCTGCACTGGCAGGCATGGGCTATACGACCTATACCACTTACCAGGTACCGCTGGTGAATAATACGCAGGCCGCTGTACGGAAATATACCATACCGGAAGTGAGCGGCGGCACGCTGGCCGACCAGATGGACCGCCTGCGGGCGCTCCGTGATATGCTGGAGGATAACGGCTGCGGTGTAGCCCGCTGGGATACCCGTCACCCGCTGTGGTTTGCCCGAACAGACGATCCCGATGGTCATGACGCTTACCTGGACTATATTTACGCGCTGGCCGGCAGCGGCAGTGTCACTGTACGCAACCAGGCGGACGCGGGTATCCTGCCTTCGCAACTGGCCTTTGCCAATGCCGTGAGCCATGCACAACTGGAGCCGGTGACCTATATTGATATCTTCCGCGAGCAGCGTCTTACCGACCTGGCCTACCCGCTGACACGCAACAGTGAGAATATTACTTTCCTGGAGGATATCGTGAGCCGTGTAACGGCAGCGAACGGCAATAAGCTGTTCCCGGCTGCCCGGACAACACCGGTGACTGGCCTGTCCGGGTTTCAATATGACAATACCGATATCGACCGGCTGACGGTGTACCGCACGGCCGACGGCGGCGCATGGTACACGCTTTTTGACGCGCGCAACAGGCGGTATAACGTGTATATCAAATCGAATGAGCAATTCCTGGTGAAGCCGGAGAACTATACCTATGTGCCCGGCTCCCTGAAGATCAAGCCTGCCGGCGGCAGCATGCAGACCTTTACGGTCAAGCTGCAGGCTATCAGGATCAGCCCGCTGACCGTGCATGAGGTGGTGTGCTACGGCTTTACAGATTTTGAGCTGGGCACCGGTGCGGGCCTTCCCAACGTGGTGCTGGGCACGCCGCAGCAGCCAGTGGGTACGGTGGACCGTTATAACTGTGAGTACGGCATTTACGAGTTCGCAGCTGAACAAGGCCGCCTGGAGCACCGCCGTTATACCGACCGCATCATCCGGGAGCATTTTACCGCGATGCAGCGGCATTTCCCGGCTAAAACTACCGATACGCTGGACCTGACCACTATAGAAAAGCAATATCATTTTACCGCTTATTATTATGACCTGGCGGGCAACCTGACCCGTACGGCGCCGCCGGAGGGTATACGGCCGCTGGCATCCGGTATGTTTGCCGCTGTCAACAGCGACAGGGATAACGGTACGATGAATCCCGCCTACCGTGCAGCCCATGAGAAAACATCGCGCTACCGCTATAATACGCTGAACCAGCTGGTATGGCAGGAAACGCCGGACGGCGGGGTCACTACTTTCCATTATGATGCCGTAGGACGGATGGTGTTTTCACAGAACGCCCGACAGGCCGATGCCGGGGTATACGCCTATACCCTGTACGACGACCTTAACCGGATCACGGAATCGGGCCAGGTGGCCATACCGCCTGCCGACCTGTGGTATGTGACGGAGTCACAGCAGCACAGCGCTTCCGGTAATATAAAGACCTATGTACGCAGCCAGAGCCGCAAGTATGTGACCTCCACGGTGTACGATCAGCCGCTGCTGAACCTGGGCGCGGAGCCGGGCATAGACGGGCAGGATAACCTGCAGAACCGTGTAGCGTCCGTGCTGTACACGCCTGTGCTCAGCAACAGCCAGAACCCGTACTCCTATTTTACGCATGCTTCGCACTTCAGCTATGACGCCGCAGGCAATGTGAAGACCCTGGTGCAGGACCAGCCGCATATGCATTATATGGGACAGCGCTTCAAGCGCATAGATTATGATTATGACTACCTGAGCGGTAAGGTGAATATGCTGAGCTACAACCGCGGCGGCGCCGACCAGTATTACCAGAAATATGATTATGACGCGGACAACCGCATTACCTCGGTACTGACCAGCAATGACGGCGTACAGTGGGACCGGGACGCTGCCTATACTTACTATAAGCACGGACCGCTGGCCACGATGCAGCTGGGCGATATGCAGGTGCAGGGTATCCAGTATGCCTACAGCATACAGGGGTGGCTGAAGGCCATCAATGCCGATGTGCTGCACCCGGACGCGGATATGGGCCATGACGGTCAGACCAGCCCGCTGATGCCTAAGGATGTGTTCGCGCATGCCCTGGATTACCACCAGGACGATTACCGGGCTATCAGTACGGCCGGCTTTATGAAAGGTACGGCTGCCAACCCGCTGAGCCAGTCGCTGTACAACGGCAACATCGCCCGGCAGACCACGGCCATCCACGGCCTGACGAATATGCAGCGCACGTACCAGTACGACCAGCTGAACCGGCTGTTGTCGGCGGGCTATACGGAGCTGGACAATAACGCGCCTTACGAGGCCACTGCAGTGCCGAATGACGGGTATGCGAACAGCTACAGCTATGACGCTGACGGGAATATTATCTCGCTGCTCCGTAAAGACGGCGCGGGAACTACCTTTGACCAGCTGCAGTACCACTACCAGGCTACAACGAACAACAAGCTGGACTACGTGGACGACCAGGTACCTGCCCGGATAGGCGGTGACCTGGACCTGGGGCCGGGGCAATCCTCGGGCAACTATGTGTATGACGCGTCCGGCAACCTTGTGAAAGACGTGCAGGGCGGCCTGGAGGAGATCAGCTGGAACGCGATGGGCAAAGTGGATGTGATCCGCAACCCGGACGCGGGACAATACATTTCTTTCTACTATGACGGTATGGGACAGCGGGTGCGCAAGGACGTGCTGACGGAAGATGATAACGGCGACGGCGACCTGCTCTCTGACCTGTACACGCGTGACGCTCAGGGTAATATCCTGGCGGTGTACAAGCGTAAAGCGAAGGTGAACAATAATAACTTTATCGACTGGCTGAACCAGAGCATCATCGACCAGCACCCGGCCTGGACTCCCGGCTCCGGCACGGGGCTGCCTGCGGTGGTGGCTGAGATAGCGGGTCCCGCTTCCGAGTTCCGGGAGCACCTGCTGAACCATAATACCGTGCGTACTGCCTGGGGTCCGGGCTATATTGCCTCGGCCTATACGCCCGCGCAATACGCGCAGCACTCCCCGCTGATCTATAATGAGGTGACGAACGGGCTGGGCTTCGGGAATTTTTATCCCGCTATGCGGGCCTATAACGGCGGCACGGCGCTGAAAACGGAAGCGCAGCACAATACCGCTTTCGCGAAGCGGCTGCTGCTGCCTTTATTTACGGTGGGTGAGGCCGCGGCATCGGGCAGCGGTACGGACACCTCCCTGGCGGTGTTGCTGATGACGATGAAGGAATCGGCGCCTGACATGCTGGACTACCTGGCGTTCCAGCGGGGTGTGACCACGGATGTTACCAGCGGTATTGACGTGGCCACGGGGATGTACGACTACTTGTCTAACAACCCGTGGAGCGCTTACGAGATCGTAGATAAGGAGCTGGGGGGGTACTACGGCTCTGATGATATGACGGCGTTCATCAGCGCTGTTGTGGACCAGGACAGCATCTATACCGTATCTTTTTATGAAGATCCGCTGAAAGCCGGTTTCCGTGAGGAGCTGTATGTAACGATCCTGTCGAATGACAGCCTGAAAGGCGCTGCGCTGGACGTGTGCGTGCAATTGAAAGACGTGAAGGAGCCGGGCTGGTTTGATGATGTGAGCGAAGATGAGAAGCTGTCTGCCGCTTATGAGCTGCACACGGAGAACTTTATCGGCGACCTGGTGAGCTCCGGCTACCTGTCTGCGGTGAATGACGCGCTGAGCGCCTATTATACGGTATATACGCCAGACGGCAGCGCTCGTGTGCAGTGGGTGACGTATATGCAGGAGCTGACGTTGCTGCAGCAGGTGACAAGTGGTCCGCTGAGCAGCAGCTATACGTTCCCTACGGTGACGCTGACAACGCCTGACTACCTGAAGATCGACTCGGTACGGCTGGCGGAGCATCACCTGTACGGCAGCAGCAGGTTGGGGATCAAAAGCTATCCTGAGGGTTATTTAGTGAATGTGTTTAACGTGGAGGTCCCTGCACAGAACGTATCTTACCTGAGCGCGCGTGCACCGTGGTACCATTTGGGCCAGGACAACCTGGTACAGGCATCCGCCAAGCTGCCTTATTCGGGTACCACTTCTAATATGTACACACGTACGGCTTATTTGGTAAACCGTTACCTGGGACTGAAGCATTATGAGCTGACCGACCATTTAGGTAATGTGAATGTAAGCATCCTGGATAAAAAGACGGGGACCGGTGACGGAAACCCGGGAGAATATGCGTATCTTAGTGCTAACCTAAGCTCTTTTACAGATTATTATCCTTTTGGTATGCCGATGCCGGAGCGGAACGGAAGTTCTACGCATTATAGAATGGGCTTTAACGGGATGGAAAAGGATGATGAGGTCAAAGGGAAGGGCAACAGCCTGGATTTTGGGGCGAGGATGTATGATAGCAGGTTAGGTAGATTTTTGAGCTTGGATCCGCTGGCAAATCAATTTGCTATGTACAGTCCATATCTTTTTGCAGGAAATAAGCCGATATCTTGTATTGATGCAAATGGAGAAAGAGAAGTTTATTATGTAATACTTCAAGTGAAGCAAGATGAAGGGAAAACTGTTAATATTCCTATGGTTCATAGTGTAAAGAAGGAATTTACAGACTATCTTGGATTGGATTTGACAACGCACCATATAATTGTCAATGGAAAGGTAGTAAATGGATTACAATGGGCATCCTATAAACAGATGGTTGAGGATGTAATGTTTGCGAATGCTGAGGATATAGAGAATTTAGCATCATTAAGTAGAATTAAAGGAGCACAATATCAAATGATTGGTATGCAACACTCATTGGATATGACTATGGCGGCGGCACATGATCCAGATGTTTCAGGAAATAGTGATTTTGGCAATACCAGAGGGATAGAAAATACGAAAACTGTTTCAGATAATAGAAAATCAGGTTCAACTTGGAAAGGTGCTGTAAATTATAGCAAACTTCCAGAGCCAAAAAATGTGGGAGCTGGTAAAAAGTTTACCCCTACGCAACTGAAAGCAGCAAAAGAGTTAAATATGAAAGAAAATGGAGGTGTTTTAAGAAGCGATATTGACGGTAGTCCAATGAATCCGTCTAAACAATCAAAAAAAGGAGTACCCGCTGATATGAAGCAAGTTGAAGGCGACCACATAATGCCTAAAAGCAATGGGGGAACGAACAGCAATAGTAATCTACAACTTATCAACAAACGACAAAATCTACAAAAAAGTAATAAATAATTAAATGGATAAAAACACGTCAGTCTTTACAACAAAAAAAATAGTAGTAGCATTAGAGCCAATAACCACAGTTATACATGATTATGAAGGAGAATGGCAGTTTTTAGGAAATAGTGATGTTACTATGGAAGATTTGCTAATGGTTTCAATAAAACAAATATTGGAAATAGATGACACTATTGAAAAAGTGTTAGATATGAAACAAGGTCAAGAAGCTTATAGATTACCGAATGGAGAATGGAGTTTTTCAAAACTTGAGTATTAACTATCTTTTGGTAATGTACTCGGTAGTGTTGGTAATGTATCAAAGGAGTTGGTCTTACAAAATTATTTATTCAAGTTATTGATTATTAATTGTTATGTAATGTTCATTCCGGGTAATGGCAGATAAATTGAGGTAAAGATTGGATCATCTTTCTTTATTTTGTCGTTAAAACACCCCTTCTAATGCAACCAGCTGTAGTTAAGTGTATCAAAGGAGTTGGTCATCATATTTGTTGTCCTTATTGTACTGGCTATGGTATCAAAGGTAATGTACTCAAATTGTTGTTTTTCATAAAAGTGCCGGTACTATCCTTTAAAATCAATACTTTTAACATTACAATGTATGAAATTCGGGTGGTCTATGGGTCGCCCGAAGCTGTTTTAGGTCCTCAAACCGGTCTTAAATTCAGTTGTTGATGACCTTGTGTTCTCAAATTGTTGTTTTATAAAAATAGGTTATGTGTCCTTATTGTGCTGCCGACTGTATTCGATATGGCAAAAGCAATACCGGAACTTCACGATTCCGTTGTAAATCGTGCAAAAGAACGCACGTTTCGCATTATGTTTACCGTGCCTGCCACCCTTCTATTCCGGAGAACGTGTCAGGTTATCTTAAAGAGGGTTGTGGCATACGAGGTATATCACGGCTGCTGAGCATATCAGCCTCAACAGTGCTCCGCATAATTTTACGTATAGCTAATAGGATTAGAAAACCTTTGGTCCCAATTGGTAAGGAATATGAGCTGGACGAACTAAGAACTTACATAAAAACGAGGCGGCAACCCTTTTGGGTGGCTTATGCCATACGAAAGGATACGGGGGCAGTGGTTGATTTTACTGTCGGGAAGCGGAACCTTAATAGCCTGAAAAGCGTTGTCGGAACGCTGCTTCTATCTTCAGCTACTAAAGTTTATACTGATAAGCTGCCGCATTACAGATCATTAATTCCAAAGAGCATTCATAAAGTCACTCCTTATGGCACCAACCATATCGAACGGAGGAACCTGACATTGCGTACGCACCTGAAACGGTTATCCAGGCGAACGATCTGCTTTAGTAAAAGTGCGGTGATGCTGACAGCCTGCCTAAAGATTTATTTCTGGGGCTGATAGATTCAAAAACACCCAAAAAACATATATCTTAGTGCTAACCTAAGCTCTTTTACAGATTATTATCCATTCGGGATGCCAATGCCGGAAAGGAATGTAAGTGTTACGAATTATAGAATGGGTTTTAATGGGCAGGAAAAGATCAATGAAATATCTGGAAAAGGTAACCATATAGATTTCAAGTTCCGAGGTTATGACCCGAGGTTAGGGCGTTTTTGGGCTGTTGACCCCATCGCAGGTTCTTATCCGTGGAACAGTACTTATGCTTTTGCGGAAAATAGGGTTATAGATGGTGTGGATTTGGAAGGTAAAGAATGGGATTGGGCTATAGATAATCAAGGTAATACAATAATATCTGTAAATGTTAGCTTTGAGATAGATGAGAATGTTAATTTATCTAGTGCTCAAGTTATGAAATATCAAGCAGCTATAAGTAATCAGCTTAATAGCACATTAAAAAAGTCTTTTGGTGATAAATATTCTGGATATGTAACATTTAATGGAGGTTCGTCAGATAAACAAGTTATTCCGTCTTTTTCAATTTCTGCAACTGAAACTCTTCCCGGCGCACCATACACAATTGTAGGACAAACAATGTTTTCTAATGCAAATGTGAATATTTTAAAGAGAGATGGTACTTATAGAACACCTGATGAATTAGCTTACGATGCAGTCCACGAACTTTTGCATACTTTGAATATGTTACACCCTTTTGAGACCACACAAACAAAAGATGTAGAATTAATAAAAAGCGATAATAATAATAATTTTCTTTTAACTCCTAACACCAACCCAAATATTAAGTACAATATAATGAATTATCAAATGCTGTTTTTTGATGGACAACCAGTTGACAAACATCAAGATATGTTGACCCCAGGGCAACTGGAATTTATGAAAAATCAAATTAATTTACAAAAAGAGGGAAAAGGCTCCTCTTCGGATTTGAGTGATTATTGGTATGAATACGAAGGTACTCCCGTTAATAAAAAATAATAACTATGATTAATGTATTTTTTGTATGCCTAAGTCTCTTAGGAGAAGGCGATACTTTAAAAAGCCAGTGCAAATATTACTATGATAGTTTAGTAAATATGAATGTATATACCCACGTAGATACAAAGCCAATCTATTCAGGAAAAGAATCAGATATAAATTCTGTTTTTCTAAAAAATATTATTCTTAAAAAACCGGAAAGTTTTTCTTATGTAATTTATTTAGACTTTATAATAGACACTTGTGGAAATATAATTTCCCCTAGAATACACGGTAAGTCTGAATCAGAATATAATAAAATAGAAAAAGATGTAATTGATATCACTCAATATTTGAAATGTTGGCTCCCTGCCCGCTGTGGAAATAAAAAAGTTCCTTATTTAAAAAGGCTGAGAATTATTTCATAGGGGTGATAGGGCAATGTGAAGGTAGTGCTACAGAAGTGTTGATAATTTCTGAAAAACTTATCCGTATTGAATTACAGGAGTAACCTATCCTGTATTTCTAAAATTAAGTAAGGTAACCTCCGGGTTGCCTTACTTACTTTTACGGCTTAAAAACAGGCTGTAATTACACGATCTGTACCCAGGTGTTTCAAAATTGTTGATTTAAAAATAAATTGCATTTATTGTGATCCCGTCGAACGATCTGCTTTAGTAAAAGTGCGGTGATGCTAATGGCTTGCCTGAAGATCTATTTCTGGGAATAATAATGTTTTCATGGGCTGCGTGAGCGATAGTAGCGGTTACACCGCTGACGGTATTGTGCGTGTGCTTTGCGGCGGTGTAAAAGCGGATAGCGCGGCCCTTCGGGACACGCCCGATAACAGTAAATAATTATGAATTACATCCATCAAGGATTTAAGCGTACCTACCAGTATGACCAGCTGAACCGCTTGTTGTCGGCCACCTATACGGAGGTGGATAACAACGCGCCTTATGAGGCCAGTGCGGTAGCGAACGACGGGTATGCGAACAGCTACAGCTATGACGGGGACGGGAATATTATCTCGCTGCTTCGTAAAGACGGGTCGGGAACTACCTTTGACCAGCTGCAATACCACTACCAGAATACGACGAACAACAAGCTGGACTACGTGGACGACCAGGTACCGGCGCGCATTACCGGTGACCTGGACCTGGGGCCGGGGCAGGTTGCGGGCAACTATGTGTATGACGCGTCCGGCAACCTGGTAAAAGATGTGCAGGGGGGTCTGGAAGAGATCACCTGGAACGCGATGGGCAAGGTGGACGTTATCCGCAATCCCGATGCGGGTCAGTACATCTCTTTCTACTATGACGGTATGGGTCAGCGGGTGCGCAAGGACGTTCTGACGGAGGACGGGAACGGCGACGGCGACCTGCTGTCAGACCTGTACACGCGTGACGCGCAGGGTAATATCCTGGCGGTGTACAAGCGTAAGGCTAAAGTGAACAATAACAACTTTATCGGCTGGCTGAACCAGTCTATCATCGACCAGCATCCTTTATGGACGCCCGGCTCCGGCACGGGGCTGCCCGCGGTGGTGGCTACTATAGCAGGCCCGGCGTCAGTCTTCCGGGAGCACCTGCTGAACCACAATACGGTTCGTACAGCCTGGGCGCCGGGCTATATATCCTCTGCGTATACACCCTCGCAATACGCTCAACACTCCCCGCTGATCTACAATGAAGTGACGAACGGGCTGAGCTTCGGGGATTTTTATCCCGTTATGCGTTCGTACAACGGTGGCGCGGCGCTGAAAACGGAGGCCCAGCAGAATACGACGTTCGCTAAGCGGCTGCTGCTGCCTTTATTTACGGTGGGTGAAGCGGCAGTATCGGGCAGCGGTACGGATACCTCCCTGGCGGTGGTGCTGATGACTATGAAGGAATCGGCTCCTGACATGCTGGACTACCTTGCTTTCCAGCGTGGGGTGACGAGTGATGTGACGAGCGGCATCGATGTGGCCACGGGTATGTACGACTACCTGTCCAACAATCCCTGGAGCGCTTACGAGATAGTTGATAAGGACCTGGGTGGTTACTACGGCTCAGCCGATATGACGTCTTTTATCAGTGCAGTAGTAGACCAGGACAGCATCTATACTGTTTCTTTCTATGAGGACGCTATGAAATCCGGTTACCGTGAGGAGCTTTACACTACGATCCTGTCAAATGACAGCCTGAAGTCTCCTGCCCTGGATGTATGCGTGCAGCTGAAGGACGCTAAGGAACCTGGGTGGTTTGATGATGTTAGCGAGGATGAGAAGGTATCTGCCGCTTATGATCTTCACACAGAGAACTTTATCGGCGACCTGGTAAGCTCGGGCTACCTGTCCGCGCTGAATGAGGCGTTGAGCGCTTACTATACGGTATATACTCCTGACGGCAGCGCTCGTGTTCAGTGGGTGACGTATATGCAGGAGCTGACGTTGCTGCAGCAGGTGACGAGCGGTCCTCTGAGCAGCACGTACACTTTCCCTACGGTTACGCTGACGACACCAGACTACCTGAAGATCGACTCTGTACAGCTGGCGGAGCATCACCTGTACGGGAGCATCAGGCTGGGGATCAAAAGCTATCCTGACGGTTATTTAGTGAATGTATTTAACGTGGAAGTGCCTGCTCAGAACGTATCTTACCTGAGCGCGCGTGCTCCGTGGTACCATTTGGGCCACGACAACCTGGTACAGGCATCAGCCAAGCTGCCATATGTGGGTGCTACCTCTAATATGTACACCCGTACGGCCTACTTAGTGAACCGTTACTTAGGGCTGAAGCATTATGAGCTGACAGACCATTTAGGTAATGTGAACGTCACTATCCTGGATAAAAAGACGGGCACCGGCGATGGCAATCCGGGCGAATACGCGTACCTTAGTGCTAACCTAAGCTCTTTTACAGATTATTATCCTTTTGGTATGCCTATACCGGAACGGAATGGCAGTGTTTCACAATATAGAATGGGCTTTCAAGGACAAGAAAAAGATAATGAAATCGCTGGCAAAGGCAATCACTATGAATACAAATACAGACGATACGACGCTCGTTTAGGTCGCTTCTTTTCTCAGGACCCTCTATATAAAGAATACCCTTGGAATAGTACGTATGCATTTGCAGAAAATAGGGTTATTGATGGAATAGATTTGGAGGGGAAAGAATTTTATTCAATTCATATTAAAGAACATTTTGATGGTACTCGTTCATTAATTAGAGTGATAAATTATACAAATGTTCAACAAGAAGTCGTAGAAAATATTAAAGTGGAAAATATTTCTACAGAAAAAGGTTACGGTCCAAAAGGTGATGTAGGTATAACTTATGTCATTCATTATGACCAACCTATTTATAAACAAAAATACGGAGGGGGGATTGCTGGCTATAAGTCTGCAAAATATGAGTTTAACAGGAAAAATATGTACGGAATATATAATGGACCAAATAACCCTAAGAAATATTGGGAGCCTATAGGACCTAATGGAGAACGCCCTGATGATTATAGTTTATCACCTATTGATGAAACTGACTTAAGTGGTAAAATTCATGATCAAGATTATGATGATTTACGTTTAACAGGTTTGTCTGGAGTGATGGATAGCAAGAGTACACCTGCGAACGAAGCGTATAGAAAAAGGTCTGCTGAAATCGGCAGAAAATACAAGAATAGTGAAAATGATATTATTACAGGAAAACCGGTTACCAAGGAAGCTGCAGATGCTGCACATAAATACGCAGAAAAAGGAGTTAAGAGTTTTAAGTTTGCCGAACGAGTGAAAAATCCTCCTGCTCCAGCTCCTAGTGCTGGCACAGCTCCCTTAAGACCATAATATTTAAAACTATGAAAAAAGTTAAAGTAATTTTATTTGTGATTGTACTTGTGTGTTTGAATGCTTGTATTGGGGGAGGTACACATGGTTATATAAAACGTTATCGATACAACACTTCAAAATCCATATTGGAAAAGACGGTTCATCAAGTGCTTTTAAATAATAGTATTGTTATTCAGGACAGTGTTAAGGGTTATTATAATGACGATACGAATTATGTAAGCATAAAGATTAATGAAAAAGGGTTACAATTCGCTTATACTTTTCATTTTTATGGAGGTAAGGAGTATTGGGATACTTCTCATACTTCTGCTATTTCCATATCTTATGCTTATGATGACAAAAGAAATGGAGGAAGTGCCGGTAATGGAGGAGTAAAACGAGGAAATAATAAGTTAAGAAAAAGACTATTAGAACCATTTGAACGAGAGTTTATTAGTAAGATAGATAGTATGTTAGGAATGCAGCATACAGAGGAATAGGTATTGGTAATGGGTAGTGCTACAGAAGTGTTGATAATTTCTGAAATGCTTATCCGTATTGAGTTACAGGAGTAACCTATCCTGTATTTTAAAAGTAAGTAAGGTAACCTCCGGGTTGCCTTACTTACTTTTACGGCTTAAAAACAGGCTGTAATTACACGAGCTGTACCCAGGTGTTTCAAAATTGTTGATTTAAAAATAAATTGCATTTATTGTGATCCCGTCGAACGATCTGCTTTGGTAAAAGTGCGGTGATGCTAATGGCTTGCCTGAAGATCTATTTCTTGGGATAATAATGTTTTTATGGGCTGCGTGAGCGATAGTAGCGGTTACCCCGCTGACGGTATTGTGAGTGTGCTTTGCGGCGGTGTAAAAGCGGATAGCGCGGCCCTTCGGGATACGCCCGATAACAGTAAATAATTATGAATTACATCCATCAAGGATTTAAGCGCACCTACCAGTATGACCAGCTGCAATACCACTACCAGAATACGACGAACAACAAGCTGGACTACGTGGACGACCAGGTACCGGCGCGCATTACCGGTGACCTGGACCTGGGGCCGGGGCAGGTTGCGGGCAACTATGTGTATGACGCGTCCGGCAACCTGGTAAAAGATGTGCAGGGGGGTCTGGAAGAGATCACCTGGAACGCGATGGGCAAGGTGGACGTTATCCGCAATCCCGATGCGGGTCAGTACATCTCTTTCTACTATGACGGTATGGGTCAGCGGGTGCGCAAGGACGTTCTGACGGAGGACGGGAACGGCGACGGCGACCTGCTGTCAGACCTGTACACGCGTGACGCGCAGGGTAATATCCTGGCGGTGTACAAGCGTAAGGCTAAAGTGAACAATAACAACTTTATCGGCTGGCTGAACCAGTCTATCATCGACCAGCATCCTTTATGGACGCCCGGCTCCGGCACGGGGCTGCCCGCGGTGGTGGCTACTATAGCAGGCCCGGCGTCAGTCTTCCGGGAGCACCTGCTGAACCACAATACGGTTCGTACAGCCTGGGCGCCGGGCTATATATCCTCTGCGTATACACCCTCGCAATACGCTCAACACTCCCCGCTGATCTACAATGAAGTGACGAACGGGCTGAGCTTCGGGGATTTTTATCCCGTTATGCGTTCGTACAACGGTGGCGCGGCGCTGAAAACGGAGGCCCAGCAGAATACGACGTTCGCTAAGCGGCTGCTGCTGCCTTTATTTACGGTGGGTGAAGCGGCAGTATCGGGCAGCGGTACGGATACCTCCCTGGCGGTGGTGCTGATGACTATGAAGGAATCGGCTCCTGACATGCTGGACTACCTTGCTTTCCAGCGTGGGGTGACGAGTGATGTGACGAGCGGCATCGATGTGGCCACGGGTATGTACGACTACCTGTCCAACAATCCCTGGAGCGCTTACGAGATAGTTGATAAGGACCTGGGTGGTTACTACGGCTCAGCCGATATGACGTCTTTTATCAGTGCAGTAGTAGACCAGGACAGCATCTATACTGTTTCTTTCTATGAGGACGCTATGAAATCCGGTTACCGTGAGGAGCTTTACACTACGATCCTGTCAAATGACAGCCTGAAGTCTCCTGCCCTGGATGTATGCGTGCAGCTGAAGGACGCTAAGGAACCTGGGTGGTTTGATGATGTTAGCGAGGATGAGAAGGTATCTGCCGCTTATGATCTTCACACAGAGAACTTTATCGGCGACCTGGTAAGCTCGGGCTACCTGTCCGCGCTGAATGAGGCGTTGAGCGCTTACTATACGGTATATACTCCTGACGGCAGCGCTCGTGTTCAGTGGGTGACGTATATGCAGGAGCTGACGTTGCTGCAGCAGGTGACGAGCGGTCCTCTGAGCAGCACGTACACTTTCCCTACGGTTACGCTGACGACACCAGACTACCTGAAGATCGATTCAGTACAGCTGGCGGAGCATCACCTGTACGGGAGCAGCCGGCTGGGGATCAAAAGCTATCCTGACGGTTATTTAGTGAATGTTTTTAACGTGGAAGTGCCTGCACAGAATGTATCTTATTTAAGCGCGCGTTCCCCGTGGTACCACCTGGGCCAAGACAACCTGGTACAGGCATCAGCCAAGCTGCCATATGTGGGTGCTACCTCAAATATGTACACGCGTACGGCCTACTTAGTGAAACGTTACCTGGGTTTGAAGCATTATGAGCTGACAGACCATTTAGGTAATGTGAACGTCACTATCCTGGATAAAAAGACGGGTACGGGTGACGGAAATCCGGGAGAGTATGCGTATCTTAGTGCTAACCTAAGCTCTTTTACAGATTATTATCCGTTTGGTATGCCGATGCCGGAAAGGAATGGCAGTGTTTCACATTATAGAATGGGCTTTAATGGACAAGAAAAAGATGATGAGATCAGGGGTAAAGGTAATAGTCTTGAATATAAATATCGTGGGTTTGATACAAGGATAGCCCGCTTTTTTGCAGTAGATCCGTTAGCTCAATCTTATCCGTACTTTACTCCATATCAGTTTGCAGGTAATTCTCCTATTCATTTTATTGATCTGGAGGGATTAGAACCTGGAGAGCCTGGATATAGAGCTTTTATGGGAGGTTTAAGTATAAGCAATCCTACGGCAGCTAAATTGGAGACAAAAATTGTAAATTCTCCGGAATATTATAAGGGTATGGCTTATGGTATGGCTGCTGGAACAGTCTTTACATTAGATGTTTTTGCATTTAAGGGTAAAGCATCACAGTTGTTTTTTGTGTATACACCTATGGCTGCTCTTTTCGAGCATAATAGAGCCACTACTCCGGAAGGACAAGCAGCACAAGATAAAAGGTTTAGAGATGGTGTAGCTGATTTAGCTATTGGTTATGGAATGTCAAGAACTATTAGTGCGGTAGCTCAGACTGCAGCTCAAACCTCGCGCGTTATTGCAAAGAGTATATCTGTAAAGATTAGAACTCCACAAATAGGAGAAGGTTTCGTTTCTTACGGAGCTAATATTTCTAATGGAAAGGTGAATATTTCTTCAAGAGCAGTTACGAGTGGTACATTTGATTTTGTCGTTACTAATGAAGGAAAACTTATGATTGGGACAGGACACTACCATTTATCAAAAGGTGCTGAATCCGTTCAAGCAGCAGGGCAATTAAGTATTTATAAAGGAAAAGTTACAAATATTAATAATAGTTCGGGGCATTATCAACCATCCGTAGATGAAGCAAAACAATTTGGCAATATTTTAAAAGAGACAGGGGTTGATGTATCTGGCTCATCATTAAATATTTATAATCCATCTGGAGTTAAAGTTGAAAAAATAAAATTATAATTATGGAAAATGAAATAGAAGAGTTATACAATAATATAACAAAGAAGTCGTTAATTGAATCTGATTTTTTTCCAATAGATAGATTTTTTCTTGAAAGAAATGGATTAATTGAGAAAATTTTAAAAGTGGATAAAAAAGAATTTGCTCTCTATAGTTTTGAACAAATCAATCCTAATTATTCGTTTCATTTAATGTTGTGTTTACCTGATTTGTGGAAATATATCAGCGTAGATGATATATGCGAAATGTTAGGTAAATTCACAAATTTGTTTTCATTCCTGTCATTTATTGAGTTTACTTATAAAATAGTTGAAGTTAATATGCTTAGTATAATATTTGGTTCGCAGAATGTGAAAGAGGATATGAAATATGAAATTCAAAAAGTGCTATTGGATAATTTTTATCCGAATTTGTTAAAGAATGATTCAGAGCGATTTTTTTTTGAAAATAATGTTTACGGAGTAAGTTTAAATCAATGGGTTAGTATTAAAAAAAAATATTTATGTGATAGTAGGGTTTCTGAAATACTAACATCGTTAAGTCTATTACAGAAATATATTCGAGAAATATGGGGTTAGGGTGGGGGGTAATGTACTCAAATTGTTGTTTTTCATAAAATTGGGTAGTGCTATAGAAGTGTTGATAATTTCTGAAATGCTTATCCGTATTGAGTTACAGGAGTAATCTATCCTGTATTTTAAAAGTAAGTAAGGTAACCTCCGGGGTAGTGCTATAGAAGTGTTGATAATTTCTGAAATGCTTATCCGTATTGAGTTACAGGAGTAACCTATCCTGTATTTTAAAAGTAAGTAAGGTAACCTTCGGGTTGCCTTACTTACTTTTACGGCTTAAAAACAGGCTGTAATGACACGAGCTGTACCCAGGTGTTTCAAAATTGTTGATTTAAAAATAAATTGCATTTATTGTGATCCCGTCGAACGATCTGCTTTAGTAAAAGTTCGGTGATGCTAATGGCTTGCCTGAAGATCTATTTCTGAGGATAATAATGTTTTCATGGGCTGCGTGAGCGATAGTAGCGGTTACTTTCTATGAAGACGCTATGAAATCCGGGTACCGTGAGGAGCTTTACATTACGATCCTGTCAAATGACAGCCTGAAGTCTCCTGCCCTGGATGTGTGCGTTCAGCTGAAGGACGCTAAGGAGCCGGGGCGGTTTGATGATGTTAGCGAGGATGAGAAGGTATCTGCCGCTTATGATCTTCACCCTGAGAACTTTATCGGCGACCTGGTGAGTGCTGGCTACCTGCAGGAGCTGACGTTGCTGCAGCAGGTGACGAGCGGTCCTCTGAGCAGCACGTACACTTTCCCTACGGTTACGCTGACGACGCCAGACTACCTGAAGATCGATTCGGTACAGCTGGCGGAGCATCACCTGTACGGGAGCAGCCGGCTGGGGATCAAAAGCTATCCTGACGGTTATTTAGTGAATGTATTTAACGTGGAAGTGCCTGCGCAGAACGTGTCTTACCTGAGCGCTCGTGCTCCGTGGTACCACCTGGGTCACGACAACCTGGTACAGGTATCAGCCAAGCTGCCATATGTGGGTGCTACCTCAAATATATACACGCGTACGGCTTACTTAGTGAACCGTTACCTTGGTTTAAAGCATTATGAGCTGACAGACCATTTAGGTAATGTGAACGTCACTATCCTGGATAAAAAGACGGGTACGGGTGACGGTAATCCGGGTGAGTATGCGTATCTTAGTACCAACCTAAGCTCTTTTACCGATTATTATCCTTTTGGTATGCCGATACCTGGAAGAAGTGGAAGTATCGAAAAATATCGGTTCGGATTCAATGGTCAGGAACAGGATAATGAAGTGTATGGTAAAGGCAATTTGAATTCGGCTGAGTTTTGGATGTACGATATAAGACTTGCAAGAAGATGGAATCTGGATCCTGTTGATCAGATAAGTATTAGTAATTATGTAGTACTTGGTAATAGCCCATTATGGCTAAGTGATCCTAATGGTGATGTGGCTGGTGATTATTATACAAAAGAAGGCAAATATTTAGGTAAAGATGAACGTAGTGATGATAAAGTTTATATAACTACAGAAGGGAATTATACTTATATGACAGGTAAAGCTGATAATTCTTCTCCTTATTACAATGGTTTAAGAAAGTATTCTAATATGTTAGATATAGGCCATAATGAATTTCGCCAACAAGCAGCAACTGTTTACGGTGAAAGTACTGCATACAAAACTAAAGGAGCTACTGAGGATCTAAAAAAAGAGATGGGTCCATTGCTTATGTGCATCAGAATAATAAGTTGGCTTTCGCTGGAAAAGACGGTAATGAGCAGGTAGCATTGTTTAAAAATACTGATTTATATAGACAAACTGCTAAAATGAAATTAGCTAATTGGGCGATAATAAATGCTAGAACTGGTGGGTAGATTATAGTAATGGAGCTGATATGTGGGATGGAAAGGAACAAGCTATTTTCCCTGCAAGTAATAATGAAAGAAGTGTAAAGTATGGAAATAGAAGTTTTGAATTACAAATGAATACAATGGGATGGGATATTAAAGATGAGCATTACCAAACTTGGAAAAGAAATATTGGTTCTGGATTTAGTGCTCCTCAAAGAAAAGCTGCTCCAGATAATTTCGGTAATTATAAGAATAAAGGTAAAATGAAACTTAAATCAACTGCAGTATATGGTGAAACAATATTTTGGAAGTCTAAATAATATACATGTGCGCATGTATATTATTTTGTTTTTTTTAGTAAGCGCATGTTCATTAACACATAGTAATGATGTAATGATTGTAAAGAGGAGTAGTTATTCAGGTACTTTATCATTTCCAAGTTATGATTTGACTATACAAAAATTATATTATCATAATAATAAACATATTGCTAGTGTTAATTATGCTTTAAATGGGTGGCAAATAATAGACTCTTCAATTTTTAATTATAAAGATAGGGGAGTTTATAGAGTAGAATTTACCCCACAGTATAATGATTTAAGTAAGAATATTGAACGGTATGTGTATTCAGATAGTTCGTATAGTTCTAATATAGATAGTTTTGGGTTGTTTGATAAACTTAATGATAAGTATAAGTTATCTAAAGACTACATTGAGGATTTATTAGAATTGTTGAATATGCAACCTAAAGCGTATACCAAGGGGTATTTATTTGAAGATGGTGTTCTTCCATTGCTATTTCTTCAATATGGTATTCCGAAAGATGAATTATTAACTTCATTCAGTTTTGAAATTGCTAATAATTTGATTCAAAATGATTGCTTTGAATATGATAATTATTTGCTATGTAGGACATATGATTATGATGAAAATGTCATGTTGAGGTCTGTAACTATAAAGGTTTTAGCAAAAAAAAATGATTCTGAATTAGAATTTAAAGAATATTTTTTTCCCTTGAGTGATAGTATTAGGTAATGTGGTAGGGTAATGGGTAGTGTGGTAATGTACTCAAATTGTTGTTTTTCATAAAAGTTACGGTGCTATCCTTTAAAATCAATACTTTTAACATTACGATGTATGAAATTCGGGTGGTCTATGGGTCGCCCGAAGCTGTTTTAGGTCCTCAAACCGGTCTTAAATGCAGTTGTTGATGACCTTGTGTTCTCAAATTGTTGTTTTATAAAAATAGGTTATGTGTCCTTATTGTGCTGCCGACTGTATTCGATATGGCAAAAGCAATACCGGAACTTCACGATTCCGTTGTAAATCGTGCAAAAGAACGCACGTTTTGCATTATGTTTACCGTGCCTGCCATCCTTCTATTCCGGAGAACGTGTCAGGTTATCTTAAAGAGGGTTGTGGCATACGAGGTATATCACGGCTGCTGAGCATATCAGTCTCCACAGTGCTCCGCATAATTTTACGTATAGCTAATAGGATTAGAAAACCTTTGGTTCCAATTGGTAAGGAATATGAGCAGGACGAACTAAAGAACTTACATAAAAACGATGCGCCAACCCTTTTGGGTGGCTTATGCCATACGAAAGGATACCGGGACTTACATTGTCTTACTTATTGGTTCGAAACAATAAGGCAGTATAATGGATGTTCCAAACAATTCCAGCCTTTAACAACAGTGAACGCAGTGACATATAAAGATTTAAACAAAAAAATGATAAATGAAAGTAAATATCCTAATTCTTCTGATTATTAAAATATTTTTAGCGTTCAATTATAGTTGTGCTAGGAATGATATTAATATTAAAAAAGTATATGTAAATAGCAAATTGTGCCAAGAAGATAAAAATATTATTGACGGAGATACTTTTTCTATATTAGAAATAGTCGGTGGTTTTGAAGCTTCACAGGTAGATATTGATCGTGCTGTTTTATCAGCTGGCTACTATAACAATGAAAACATCAATTTTATTCTAAATAATTTTTCAAAAATTGATTCTCTCAGATTTAGTTATGATAGTATCAATTTTAATGGATATACTTATAGAGATTCTGTTGCTGAGAGTCAAGTTGGATATAATATAAACGTGTTAATTCTTTATAATAGTGTTAATAATTATATTAGTGTTTTAAACTATGATAGTCTTGATATTTCTAGTGGTAAGATAGTTGCATTTGTTTCATTCAGAGATAAAACCTGGAAAGAAGATTATATTTATTGTAGTTCTATTAAACAATTTGTTCACTAGGTGACAGGATTGGTAGCCGTAATCAAATGTAATGTAAATGGTAATCCAATTAATTAAATTGTCAACAGGAAACTAACTTCACTAGAACTTCCGGAGGACATACCTCAATGCATAAATTTAAGCATCAAGAATAATAAATTAAAGCCACTGTAATATGATTTTATCAGAAGGGCAAAAAAATTGCCTATTAAATATTTTAAAATGTTTTAGCCCATATAAGTAATGAGAAATATATAATAAAATGTTGGAATAGTGATACAATAAACCTTTTATCTGCTGGGAAATTATCTGCTGTTGATGTATGTAATACTATTGTATTCAATTGCAGAGAAGCTCTAAATATTTTATGATTTAGTAGATACAGATTTTGGATATTGGCAAGAGTTTGTAGAGGTGCTAAATGAAAAAACATTTAGTAGTCTTATTGCTGTTTGTGAGCAAATATTATTTTTTATTGACAATAACAATATTGATTTGAATGGAATCGAATTAATGAAAAGCCATCATTGGATTAATGTTCTAAAACTGTCTAAAATAGCTTTTGAAAATTTAAGAGAAGATTTGAACGAAAGTGAAAGAGGATATCTATTCTGAAATTTGAAAATTATTCAAACTGGGTAGTGTTACCAGTTGATAATTACGTTTCTATTGCACATATTATTGATATTCAGTTGGCTTTGATTTTTATTGTTTTCAGGTTGGGGTAATAGTATGACAATACACAACTTTTTTTACCTTTAAATAAATATTGGAGCCAGGACAATATATCCTCGTGTTACACCTGTGTTGGTTCTCTTTTATGCAAACACCGTCATATACAGCTTTAGCCAATCATGCCGGCAGCGTTATCAATGGAGCGGAGTAACTTGAAAGGTTGAAAAAGCCCTTAAAAATGTGAGTTAATTATCTAAAAACAAGTATTATGTTTCTGATAAATAGACTTTTAAAGGAAGTTATATTATTGTTTTTTCTGAGTCTAAGTGTTACACTACAAGCTAATGATGGAAGCATAAAACTACATATAAATTGTAGTGACAAACATTCAAAAGAAACCAATAGAAATTTAGGAAGAGTGGAAAAATTCTTTTTGATTATAGAACAGGAAGAAATTGAATTTTTTTTTGATAAAAAAGACACGTGTTTCTTATTTGGAAATTTTACCGGGTCTCAGGTAAAATATTTAGAGAAAGTACATCTCGTGCCAATGAAATTGATATTAAACAGTAAATGCTATATGACAAACTTTCCCGCATTTGAGTTATATTTCAATGCAAACAGAAAAGAATATGAAGATTATATCAATATACCGGATTCATTAAGTTTTTGCTTTTTAAATAATACTCCACAATTTAATTTTATTCAAAAACAAACATATTTAGTTTCATTTCCTGTTTATGAAAAGAAACAATTAGATGTCAGGGAATATTATTCTAATGGCAAAAGGAATTTTATTGAAAGAGAATATATCTTTTTGCAGGAAGTAAATAAATGTCGGTAGACCACTAATCTTACCTGAAAAATAAAATTATGAAAACTATTTATTTTGTTGCATTAGTTGCTAATACAATGTTTTTACTGTCATTTGAACTGCCTTCTTTTAATTCAATAAAGAACGATCAAAAATTTTGTGATGTATTAAATATTATTGCTAATGATAGTGAGCTCTTTGTTACAAATTCATCTGACGGCTTCAGATTAGAAGATTCATTGGGGAATATTACAGAAGTATTAACCACAGTAAGGTCTACCCAAATTCAGAACATTATTATTTATGATACTTTTAATTTCTTTTTATGCCGGCAAAGCATAAATTCTAAATCCAAAATCTCTATAGTTAGCCAGCTTCCGGATGGATTAAGGTTTGATTCTCGAAGTCAGACAAGAGGAGTTTATTTTCTGGCTGCAATAAGACAGGAGGGTGATGTATTAGGCGTTTCTTTGAAAGATTTAAGTAATTTAACGTACATTATCTACTCTTTTAAGATTGAAAAATCAGGTTTAAAGCTGGTTGATAAGACATTAGCTGTTTTTTAAAAGGGATGTCCTAAAGGGTAATGTTCCAGGGTTGTACAGACGGCGCGAAAATAACCGCCAATAATGAGATGTACAATGCTCTTAAAAAAGCAGTGGGGCTGAAATTTTCAAAAATTATTCTCAAAAAAATGAAACAAAAGAAGATAAGTAAGTATTTGTTTGTTATATATGTGTGTTGCTGCTTATTGCCATTTGATAGCTATTCTCAAGTGACACTAGATTTTAATAATATAAAAATAATGAAATGGTCAAGTGTTAGGCGAGAAAAAAAGGAAGATATAAGGTATAGGAGAATGACCAAGACTATTAAATATATATTCATAAACACATCCGACTATTCTGATTCTTTTAAATTCTTTATCGGGGGAAAATGATGACTGACTTGAAAGAAATAAAAGGTAATTATAGCGATTTTGAGTATTTAGCGAAAACTCAACAAACGCCTTTGGTGAATTATACATTGGATGTTAATTATAACGATGTCAGGAATAAATATATTTATATTTATAATGAATTTAAAATTTTGAAATTTAGGGTCTATGAGAATTTTCATTTTATATATATTTATGAAGATGATGGAAAATGGGAGTTAACTTATTCTAATAATAATCATTTTTATTAGAGTGGTTATAATCAGGGCAAACAACCTTTACTTCCGGATATCAATATAATGCCTGCCAAATGCTTATTAACAGTGTAAGTACCCCATAATTCAGACAGCTATTACTTGAGCCTTTTTCTTTTGACCAGCCAATATTTTGTACTCAACAGGAGTAAGATTACCGAGTGATTCATGCGGCCTCTTGTGATTATACTCTTCCA
>Ga0209958_1000213_pt1 | contig 166197 bp, 150 predicted proteins | sample ThiBio_inoc_plan_FD_183942 | JGI IMG/M metagenome (GOLD analysis project Ga0209958, IMG submission 183942) | Wastewater bioreactor microbial communities from Cape Town, South Africa - Thiocy_inoc_plan (SPAdes) | ecosystem: Engineered > Bioremediation > Thiocyanate > Unclassified | place: South... | reverse complement strand
ACGATCTTGTTGGTGGCTATTGGTCTGGTGTTCACCTCTTCCCATCCCGAACAGAGAAGTTAAGCCCGGATCCGCCGATGATACTTGGTTCAAACCTGGTAAAGTAGGTAGCCGCCACAATTATTAAAGCAACAAAGCCTCGCAGAGATGCGAGGCTTTGTTTGTGTTTACGGTGAATTTTACTGGGTCGCGGTAGACTTTCTCTCTTCGCAGTCTAGCCGTAACAATTTATAATACACAAAGCCCGCCCAGAATGGATGGGCTTTGTGCGTTTAAGAGAAATTTGGGATCAGTCCGAAAAGTTGGGGGGCGTTGGAAAAAGTAGTTGTTTTGCAATGAATCAATATTGAACGCATTGCAAGAGTCCTATTTAGCCCTGGTCCGCTTCCTGTTACCCGACGGTATCCTCGGCTGGGCGCCCCCGATTACTTCGAACTTTTTGAAACCGTTGAAGGCCTTACTGATCTGCACATCTATCTGGAAGAAAAGAATCTCCATCCGAATACAAAGATCAAAAGTTAGAGTCCAAAGGCTTTCTGCCTGAGATATACATTCAGGACTTCCCTATTCGCAATCAGAAGGTTACGCTCTGCATCAAGCGCCGCAGGTGGGAAGTCAAAGACACTGGCGAGATCATTAGCAGGGACTGGAATCTAGTGCGACAGGGGACTCGGATGACCAAAGAGTTCGCTGACTTTTTAAAAACAATGTATTGATAATAACCCTGTTAGTTGTTCCCAGTTAGGCAAATACTTCCAACTTGACGGCAAGCAACTTCAACAGCAGTATAAAGAGCATATAAGCGACTACAAAGATTGGGATCAACGAGAGCACGCTGCTGAGTGGCTGTTGTATCCCGAAAACTCCGGTCCATGTTTAAGCATTGATGAAACTTCACTATCTAATGGCGAGCTCTATACAATTGTGACCAACAAAGCAGCCAAGGGTCGTAAAGGCTCACTGATAACAATGGTGAAAGGCACACAAACCAGCTCGGTCATTGAGGTTTTAAAAAAGATTCCCAAGCGTATTCGCGGTAAGGTTCGAGAAGTTACGCTGGATATGGCCGCTAGCATGGGACTTATCGTAAGCCGGTGTTTTCCAAAGGCATCGAAGGTTATCGACCGCTTCTACGTCCAAAAACTGGCTTTTGATGCCGTCCAAGAAATCAGGATTCAACATCGTTGGCGAGCTTTGGATCAAGAAAATGAGACTATTGAAATTGCCAGACGATCCAGTTCAGTTTACCAACCTGAGATTCTTGCTATTGGTGATACGCTTAAACAACTGCTGGTCAGAAGCAGGTACTTGCTCTTCAAGCATCATGATAAATGGACTACTTCTCAAATTCATCGTTCCAGGCTGCTTTTCGAGCGATACCCGCTTATCGAGCAGGTTTACAAGCTTGCGACAGGGTTAGGGACCGTTTTTCGGGTTTGTAAATCAAAAGAACAGGCGTTTAAAAGGCTTGCGCTGTGGTACAACGCAGTGGAAGATTGCGGCCTGGATTCCTTCAAAACAGTCGCCAGGTCTATTCAAACGCATTATCTGGACATCCTCAACTTCTTCAATAATAGAAGCACCAATGCTTCGGCTGAGTCATTCAATGCAAAAATAAAGGCTTTTAGGTCGTCATCCAGAGGTGTGAGGGATATTCCGTTCTTACTATTCAGGCTCTCTAAACTTTATGCTTAACTTCCCCCCCTAAGAATTCTGCTTGATCCGAAATTTGGTGTTACCGCAGATTGTAAGACATTCGCGGTCTTTGGCAACGTAACCTTACATACTTTCGCTCAGCGTAAGTCCCACAATTTGGCTTATTCGAATCTTCCCTTCTGAACGATTTTTTATCCCTGCCGACCTTGGACCTATTTCGATCGGGAAAATGGCCCACAAGTGGAAAAATGATCGCCTAGCACCGATGTCAACAAAAAAGCCGATCTATTGATCGGCTCGGGAAAATAGAAGTTGAGATCTTAATGAGCTACGGAGAAAGTTTTGAATTGACGCGTCAAGAATTCGATAGATGCTGAAACGATACCGGCTGTATCAATGCCACATTCCTTGTAAAGTTCAGACGGCTCGCCGTGCTCAATAATTGAATCCGGTATTCCGAGGCGTTTTACCTGACTGCTGTAACCGTTGTCGATCATGAATTCCAGCACCGCGCTGCCAAATCCGCCCTGTAAGCAGCCATCTTCCAATGTGATGACTCTATCATAAGACGAGAAGATTTCGTGCAACAGAGCCTCATCTAATGGCTTGGCAAAGCGCATATCGAAAAGGCCGGCATGAATACCGCTATTTTCCAGCTGGTCGCAAGCTTGCAGTGCAAAATTACCCAGCGGACCAAAAGAAAGAATGGCCAGGTCTGACCCGCCTCTTACTTTTCTTCCTTTACCAATGGTTATTTCTTCAAACGGCGTTTTCCAGTCTGGCATCACACCATTGCCCCGCGGGTAGCGGATCGTAAATGCATTCTTACCCGATTGGAAGGATCCCAGCTGGGCTGTATACATCATATTCCGGAGTTCCTGCTCGTTCATTGGTGAAGCAACCACCATGTTTGGAATACAACGCATAAAAGCAATGTCGTAAACACCATGGTGTGTAGGGCCATCCGCTCCTACCAGCCCTGCTCTGTCAAGGCAGAAAATAACCGGCAGCTCTTGGATGCAGACATCATGCACCACCTGATCGTAGGCGCGTTGCATGAACGTGGAGTAGATATTGCAATAAACAACATCACCACGCGTCGCCATACCCGCCGAGAAAGTGACGGCGTGTTGCTCGGCAATGCCGACATCGAACGCTCTCTCCGGAATCGCTTCCATCATGATGTTCAAAGATGATCCGGAAGGCATTGCCGGCGTAATACCGACAATCTTGGGATTTTGCTTAGCGAGTTCCACAATGGTATGGCCGAATACATCCTGGTATTTGGGTGCCTGAGGCGTATTGTAGACTTTCTTTTGGATCTCCCCGGTAATCTTGTCGAACACGCCGGGAGCGTGCCATTTAGTCTGGTCTTTTTCCGCCGGGCCATAACCTTTACCCTTTACAGTAAGGCAATGCAGGAGTTTCGGACCAGGAATATTTTTGAGGTCTTTCAGCACTTCGGTAAGGTGGCTGATATCGTTGCCATCAATCGGACCGAAGTAGCGTAGCCCAAGTGATTCGAACAGGTTACTCTGCCGCAAGATGGCCGTTTTCATGGCCGTCTCGACTTTCGAGACAATTTCCTGTGCACTTTTACCGAAGTTGCTCATCTTACCGAGCAGATTCCAGACCTCGTCCTTGAACTTGTTGTAGGTCTGGGAAGTGGTAATGTCCGTCAGGTATTCTTTCAGCGCACCGACATTCGGATCGATGGCCATGCAGTTATCATTGAGGATGATCAGCAGGTTGGAGTCCGTAGCGCCGGCGTGGTTCATGCCTTCGAAGGCAAGACCGGCAGTCATGGCACCGTCACCAATAATGGCGATGTGCTGCCGCTCAAAGTTCTTTTCCAATGCGGATGCCACCGCCATGCCCAGCGCAGAAGAAATGGATGTAGACGAATGTCCTACCCCAAATGCATCATAAATGCTTTCCTTTCTTTTCGGGAAACCGGAGAGGCCGCCATAAACGCGATTGGAATGGAAATTATCGCGGCGACCTGTGAGAATCTTATGCCCGTACGCCTGGTGACCCACATCCCAAACGAGCTGATCGTCGGGTGTATTGAACACATAATGCAATGCGACGCTCAGCTCGACCACACCAAGGCTTGCGCCGAAGTGTCCGCCATAGACCGACACATTGTCTATAATAAATTGCCTTAACTCGTTGCAAACCTGCGGAAGCTGAGAACTGTCCAGTTTTCGGAGATCTTCGGGAGAATTAATTGTTGCTAATAATTTTCCTGGCGTTATAAGCATACCGTAGGGCTATTGAATCAAATTTACTGGCTGTGCGCTTTATTAAATAGTCACAAAATTAAGCAAATACGCATAAAGTCTGCCTATTATTTTTGCTGGCTCGCCTTGAACAACTTTTGCTTCTCTTCACGTGTAAGGCTTTCATAGCCCGATTTGGAGATCTTGTCCAGGATCGTATCTATTTCCATCTGATCGGGCATCTCGATGGTGCCTGACGATGAAGACGAGTACACACTGGTACTACGGTACACCTGCCGTTCGCGGTAGGTCACTTGCATAGAGGGACGTTTCCGGAAAATGCGCGACCAAACCGACAGCAACCCGTAGATCGGCTTACCCAAATCTGTCCCGTTTTGCAGCAGTTTGATGAATATATAACCCGTCAATGCACCGCCCAAATGCGCCAGGTTACCGCCTGCATTGGGGCCCACTGTCTGCGCAAGTGACAGAATGATGTAAAACAACGCAATGAACTTAATGCGAACAGGACCTAAAAAGATCAGGTTAAACGTATAGTTGGGCAGCAATGTAGATGCTCCTACCGCGACCGAAAACGCTGCTGCCGAAGCACCCAGCATTCGGGATCCTTCGATATGTGCCTGAAAATAAGGCAGCAAATTATACAGAACAATATAGATCAGCCCGCCTGCGACCCCGCCCAGCATGTACAGCGCCACAACCCTTTTGGCGCCGAGATACTCATCCACCAGCTTTCCAAACCAGTATAGAAAGAGCATATTGAAGAGAATGTGAAAGATATCGTCGTGGGTGAAGAAGTACGTGATGAGCGTCCAGGGCTTGTATATGAATTCGTCCGTCGCTGCCGGAAGCTGCAACATATTAATAACCAATGCATATACGTTCGAAGACTGGGATAGGGTAAGTACAATCTTCATAAGCAGCAGGATCAGAAAAACTGCCGTGTTTATCAATATAATCTTTACCAGCGCATTCTCGGATTTCGCGAATTCCCGTTTAACGTCGTCAACAATATTGCTCATCTTCTCCTCTTAATAGAAATTTGATTTCTGCGTACCCCAGTAACGCAACAATATATATGCAAATAGCATTCCTCCAATATGCGCGAAGTGGGCAACATTATCAGATTGAGCATTTTGTATTCCTGAATACAACTCAAAAAGCCCGTAAAAAGCAACGAAATATTTTGCCTTTATAGGGAACGGTACAAACAGGAGGAAAAGCTCCGTGTTTGGAAATAACAAACCAAACGCCATCAGGATGCCGAAAATTGCCCCCGAAGCGCCGACCATCGGTATGCTGAGAGACCAGGCATAATAACCTTGTACCAGCTTTATACTCTGTTGAATATACACGGAATTGGTTGGATTTCCTTCGAAAGAATTCAAAAAATCGAGGTTCGGTTCGTAAAGGGGTTCGGCGTGCTTGCTCAGGAAGTCGGCCAGTCCGTCGGGTGTAGGATTCTGGGTAAATAACTCAACAGCATTTGCGACCTGCCAATTCTCATAAAAGCCTATCCCCGAGAATAAAAGCCCTGCGCCGATCCCTGTTACGAAATAGAAAATCAGGAAACGTTTCGGGCCCCAAATCCTTTCCAGCAGCGGACCGAACATGATCAAACCAAACATATTGCTGAACAAGTGGCCGATGCCGCCGTGCAGGAACATGTAGGAGACAAATTGGAAAATATGGAAATCCGGCGACATCACCGGCATGAGCGCAAACTCACTTTTAAGGCTAACAAAAGAAGAATCTATAAAATAGAATAGAACATTCAGTATTAATAAATTCCTTACCGTGGGGGTTATGGATAACATATTTGATTCAAATTCAAAGATTTACCTTCATTAACTTTACAAATCCGGTTTTTGTTTCTCAACCCCGGAATATGTTGGCCAGCTTGTCCATCGTCAGCAAAACGATGATCGGCTCACCGCCCGGCGTCCGGTTGGGGTCGGAAGATGAGAATAGCTGGTTGAGCAATGTGTGTATTTCAACGTACGAAAGCTTGACCGCGTACCGCACTGAAAAACGCTTTGCGAGTGATCTTGACAAACTTTCAGGCTTGTTCAGTTTAAGGTCGGAATAACTCTGTTTAAGTTGCTCGATCAGCTCCTCGAACAGATCCTGTTCACTTTCCTCCGGCAAATCGGCCGGGATGCCGCGTATGATCAGTTCGTTAGCACCAAATTCGTCAAACTCGAACCCGAGGCTTCGGATCTCTTTTTTCGTCTCGTGCACAAGCTGCATGTCCGAATGCGTAAGCCGTATGGTTTTGGGAAAAAGCAACTGCTGGCACGCTCCGTTCCTGTTAATGAGCATTTTGCGGTACCGCTCGTAAAGAATGCGCTCGTAGGCCGCTTTCTGGTCGATGAGCATAATGCCGTCCTTTACCTGAGACAAAATGTACCGGTTATGGAGCTGGAAAAGCAGTGCATCGGCTTCGGGTGCCGCAATAACCTCCGAAGCCATCCGGTTCACCTTGCTGGCTATCGTTTTGGCCTGCTCCTGATAAACCGGTCGCGATGCAGTTGTAGCACCCATTTCAAATGCTGCCAGTTCGCGGTGCCGGTCTTCGGTATTCTGCAATCCTTCGAACAGCTTGCTCCAATTCGTCAGATTCGATTTGGATGCACCGGCTTCGCTTTTGCGCGGCTGGGCGGCCCAATCGGGCATTACTGTGCGCGGGATCAGGTTGTTGTTGGGTTCGGTGGATGTGGGATTGAGGAAATTGATATTTTCTTCAAAATCGATAGATTGCGACAGGTTATATACGCCGACAGCCTTCTTCACCGCCGCCATAATGATCGCATATACCGAGCGCTCGTCATCGAATTTGATCTCTGTTTTAGTGGGATGGATATTGATATCGATGTGCGACGGGTCAATGTCAATAAACAAAACATAGAACGGATGACTGCCCTCGGGAATGGTACCGTCGAAAGCGCTGATCACCGCATGGTGCATGTAATTATGCTTGATGAAGCGGTCGTTGACGAAGAAGAACTGCTCTCCGCGTGTCTTGCGTGCAAATTCGGGCTTGCCGATGTAGCCGCGGACGTTAATGTACGAAGTATCTTCCTGGCAATAAGCCAGCTGCTCGCGGTAGCTTTTACCGTAAATATCGATAATCCTCCGCACCAGCTTCACAGGTTGCAGGTTAAAGACCTCCGTATCATTATGATGCAGGGTGAAGCCAACTTCGGGATGCGCCAATGCCACACGCTGAAATTCGTCGAGCACATGACGCATTTCCACGGAATTGGATTTAAGGAAGTTCCGGCGGGCCGGTACATTGAAAAACAGGTTCCGGATTGAAAAATTGGTGCCTTTCGGGCAAGCCACCGACTCCTGCGTTTTGATTTCAGAGCCGTCGATGCGGATCAGCGTGCCCAGTTCATCCGACTCCTGGCGCGTCCGCATTTCCACTTGCGCCACCGCTGCTATCGACGCCAGCGCCTCGCCCCGGAAGCCCATCGTCCTGATCCTGAACAAATCTTCCGACTGCCGGATCTTGGAAGTAGCATGCCTTTCGAAGCTCATTCGGGCATCGGTTTCCGACATTCCGGTGCCATTATCGATCACCTGGATCAACGTCCGGCCGGCCTCGCGAAGGATGACCTGCACCTGCGTAGCCTTGGCATCGATCGCATTTTCCATGAGCTCCTTTACCACCGAAGCGGGGCGCTGAACGACCTCTCCCGCGGCGATTTGGTTGGCTATGGAATCGGGTAATAGTTGGATGATGTCGGATGAAGGCATGTCGGAAGTGGCAGTTAACTTTACTATAACAAATAAACAAAAATTTTTTTTACTGCCCGGCGAATATCGGTGGGTAACAAATCCGGCGAATCTGCTTTTCCAGGAATCTCAATTGAAATAATTACATTAATAATTCAAATTTTACAGAAACGAGGAACGTTTGTTACGTAAAAAGTTGTTGACTATTAATTAATTGTATAACTTGGGATACAAACCCATGTTATTTAGCACCTGATCCTGTTATGAAAACGCCCGTCACTAAGAGATTTAACTTTACTATGGCATTGCAATGGCTGATCTTTTTACCGGTCATTCTGCCTCTTTGTATCATTTTCGGCGCCTTACAAGGCGTGATGAACATGGTTGAAAAAATGGCGCACAGGATGTGGGTTGACATGGAATTGTAACACCAGCACCGACGCATTTATTGAGCGTATCAGGTAGATATAAAATGAAAAGAGCCCGGAATTTTCCGGGCTCTTTTCATTTACGGTTATTACTTAGAACTTCCAGCGTACGAATGCCTCCATTGCCTGGTATTCGGCCAGGCCAAGGGAATCGTAGAGCTGTGCTGTTCCGCTGTTCCGCTCTTCGGCACGTTGCCAGAACTCACGGGAATCGTCGCCCTGGAATACCACACCATCTTTTTGAGACTGGTGTTTGAAGATACCCTGGCGTTTTTTCAATACCTGGTCAGGGCTCATCGGAACGGCCATTTCGATTTCATAAATATCCCACTCGGCCCATGCACCGCGGTACAACCATACCCAGCAGTCTTTCATGAAATTCTTATGCTTCGAGCGCTGCAATGCGGCTTCGATCGCATCCCAGCACACTTTGTGCGTTCCGTGGGGATCGGCGAAGTCGCCGGCAGCGTAGATTTGGTGCGGTTTGATCTCTTCGATCAGGTTCTCGATGATCTTGATATCTTCCTCGCCGATCGGCTTTTTCTGAACAGTACCTGTTTCGTAGAAAGGCATGTCAAGGAAATGCGCCTGGCTGGTAGGAATACCCACGAAGCGGCAGGTAGCTTTCGCCTCGCCGCGGCGGATGAGGCCTTTCACCTTGCGGACCTCGGGGCTGTCTATTTCGCTGTTTTTGGTATGTCTCAAAAATTCCTTTGCATCCAGGAACAGTTTGCTCGCATTCGGGCTGTCGATATCGAAACCTTTGTTGAAGTCGACTACAAAATCGATGAAACGCAATGCTTCGTCGTCGGCTACGGCGATGTTACCGGAAGTCTGGTAAGCAACGTGCACTTCATGGCCCTGGTCTACGAGGCGCTGGAAAGTACCACCCATCGAGATAATGTCGTCATCAGGGTGCGGGCTGAAAATCAGCACGCGTTTTTTCGCAGGCTGAGCGCGTTCCGGGCGGTGCGTATCATCCGCATTCGGCTTACCGCCCGGCCAGCCGGTAATGGTATGCTGCAATTGGTTGAAGACACTGATATTGATCTCGTAGCAAGCACCATATTGCGCCAGCAAGTCGCTCATACCGTTGTCGTTGTAATCCTTATCAGTCAGTTTCAGGATGGGTTTTTTCAAGCTTTGCGATAAATGGGTTACCGCTTTCTTGATCATTTTATTATCCCAAACCACTGAATCCACCGCCCAGGGAGTCTTGATGCGGGTCAGCTCGGAAGCCGCGCTTTCATCCACGACGAATGATACGTCGGCGTGTGCCTGCAGGTAAGAAGCCGGGTTCAATTCCGTTACCGGACCTTCCACAGCACCTTTAATAACCTGCGCTTTTCTTTCACCCCATGCCAGCAATACCACGCGGCGTGCATTCAGAATGGGCGCAACACCCAGTGTGATGGCTTTGCGCGGCACATTGTGCAGCCCGCCGAATTCCATGCTCGCAGCGGCGCGGGTAGAGTGGTCGAGCGTGATGAGGCGTGTATGCGAGTTGATGAGCGAGCCCGGTTCGTTAAAACCGATGTGGCCGTTACCACCAATCCCGAGCAGCTGGAAATCCAGCCCGCCTACTGCATTGATTTTATTTTCGTAAGACGTGCAGTAGTCGCGGAGCATCGCTGGCGGTACCGTGCCGTCGGGGAGGAAATAGTTTTCTTTCGGAATGTCGACATGATCGAACAGCTGCTCTTTCATGAACCGGTGGTAGCTGTAAATGGAATCAGGCTCCATTTGGTAGTACTCATCCAGGTTGAATGAAATCACATTCTTGAAGCTCAAACCTTCTTCACGGTGCATACGCACAAGGATCGCGTAAACGGTCTTGGGCGAAGAACCGGTTGCAAGTCCTAAAACACAAGGCTTACCTTCCTTTTGTTTCTGACGGATCAGGTCCGAGATCTCTTTTGCAACTGCATAGGACGCTTCTTTGGAATCGGCAAAAATCTGCGTCGGGATTTTTTCATAGGTAATGGGTTGACCTATGGTGCCGGTAGTGCCTTTTCCATTGCTGGAAGCTTGCATCAGGATTGTTTGTGGACTTACCGTTTGTTGGCTCATAACTAAATGTTGAATATGTAAGAGTTTCGTGAATAGAATTAAACCGCAAGTTACTCATGTGTTCGATCACGCACGAACGATTTAACCACAAAAGTACAACGGAAAACAAATATTCTTAAAATAATTTAAGAAATAACTTACAGTTAAAATTACGCCTGCCGCATCGCTATGGGCTATCTGGCTGCATTGGGCCAACCTGCCGGTTCGCACTTTAAATATAAAGTAAGTGTTAATATTTTATTCCAAAATAATTGCTTGTATTTTTGCGGCTTATTCCAAGAGTATCACACCATTTTTTCTGACAAATCCCATGTCTACACTCACCAGCGTTGAACGCGACACCGCCATTTTTGATCTGATCAACAGAGAAAAACATCGCCAGGAGTCTGGTATCGAACTGATCGCATCTGAAAACTTTACGTCACGCCAGGTGATGGAGGCGTCAGGCAGTGTGTTGACCAATAAATATGCGGAAGGCCTTCCTGGCAAGCGTTACTATGGCGGTTGCGAGGTTGTTGACGAAATCGAGCAGATCGCGATCGACCGTTTGAAAGAACTTTTCGGTGCTACGTGGGCCAACGTACAGCCACATTCGGGAGCACAAGCCAATACGGCCGTTTTTCTTGCTTGTTTGAACCCCGGCGACAAGATCATGGGTTTCAACCTCGCGCACGGCGGTCACCTTACGCATGGTTCTCCTGTTAACATTTCAGGTAAATATTTTCAGCCTGTATTCTATGGCGTAGAAGCAGAAACTGGTCTGATCGACTGGGATAAAGTGGAGGAAACTGCATTGAAAGAGCGTCCGAAACTATTGATCTGCGGCGCGTCTGCGTATAGCCGTGACTGGGACTACGAGCGTCTACGTGCCGTGGCCGACAAAATCGGTGCATTGCTGATGGCAGATATTTCCCACCCTGCCGGCTTGATCGCCAAAGGCCTTTTGAAAGATCCGTTCGATCACTGCCACATTGTTACTACTACTACGCACAAGACCCTTCGCGGACCACGCGGCGGTGTGATCATGATGCGCAACGACTTCGAAAACCCGTTCGGTATCAAAACTCCGAAAGGCCAGCTGCGTACCATGTCGTCATTGTTGGATTCGGGCGTTTTCCCGGGTACACAAGGCGGGCCTTTGGAGCACATTATAGCTGCCAAAGCCGTTGCATTCGGTGAAGCATTGAGCGAAGGATATTATAACTACGCTACCCAGGTTGCCAAAAATGCACAAGCCATGGCCAAGGCATTCGTTGACAAAGGTTACCGCATTATCTCAGGCGGTACCGACAACCACCTGATGCTGATCGACCTGCGTACGAAGAATGGTGTAGAATCAGGTTTGACTGGTAAACTCGCTGAAAATACATTGATCAAAGCGGACATTACCATTAATAAGAACATGGTGCCTTTCGACGACAAATCGCCGATGGTAACGTCAGGGATGCGTGTAGGCACAGCCGCAATGACAACCCGTGGTTTGGTTGAGGCGGATATGGAGCGCATCGTTGACCTGGTAGATACCGTTTTGGTCAACAACGACAACGATGCGAAAATCGCTGCGGTGAAAACAGAGGTGAACGAATGGATGAAACAATATCCATTGTACTAATATATAAGCGTAATAATAGCATGCTGCGCGGTGACTTCGGTTGCCGCGCAGTTTTTGTTTTTCGGGGGAAAGCGTTAATGTATTGACTGACAAATCAAACGGCTCGAAACGTATTTGTCACCATAAGCCATTCGTTAACTAATGGTTGGCGGGAAATATATAACTTAAAGAATTGTCTCCTAACTTGTTTTGACTTAATCAATTTTTCATAACTTTGCACTCCAAAATCGAATTAATTGATATGAGCAAGAAAAATCCGGGCGAACCCGGGATTGAAATCATCGAATCTCCGGAGGCATTAGCGGGTCAGATCAATAAAGCTGAGGTTTTTTTCTTAAAGAACCGCAAGGTTGTTTTGGGTATCGGAGGAGCTATTGTAGTCGCTATCGCAGCATTCGCTGGTTACCGCGCTTACATTAGCACGCAGGAAGGAACAGCGCAGAATGCTCTTGCAAGTGTCGTTTACGATTTTGAAGCAGATTCATTGCAGAAGGCGTTAAATGGAGCGGGAGGTAACGAAGGGCTTATTTCAATCGCTGATAATTACAAAGGAACCGATGCAAGCAACCTCGCGAGCTTCTATGCTGGTGTGGCTTTGCTGAAACAAGGCAAATACGATGACGCTATCAGCCGTTTGCAATCATTCAGCTCTTCCGATCTGCTGATCCACGCTCGTGCGCAATCACTCATCGGTGACGCTTACCTCGAAAAAAATCAGCCTGCTGACGCGATTTCTTACTATCAGAAAGCTGCTGATTATGAGAAGAATGAATATTTTACACCGGTTTATCTGATGAAATTGGCGCTCGCTCAGGAGAAGGCTAACCAGCCTGCTGATGCAATTGCTACCTATAAACGTGTTGTGGATGAGTTCCCGCTTTCATCGGAAGTGGTGAACGCCAAGAAATATATGGGATTATTAGAGGGACAGGTCGGCAAATAATGGTTAACCATTCTGTTTCTGAAAAAGGATAAAGCCGACCTCGGTTTTATCCTTTTTTTATTCATTGAATCCCAAAAATTGAATCATACCTGTTTTTCATAAACCCCTTGAAAATCAATGTCCAGTGCCGATAAAAATCTGAGCGTATTCACCACGGAAGGACTTCCGGATATCAGCAACAAAAAATTCGCGATCGTTGTAGCCGAATGGAACAGCGAAGTAACCGGGAAACTTTTCGAAGGAGCCTATCAAACCCTCATTACCTACGGGGCGGACCCGGCGAATATCGTCAGAGGTAATGTTCCGGGAAGTTTCGAGCTTACGATGGCCTCGCAATGGTTTGCCCAACGCGCCGACATCGATGCGGTAATCGCATTGGGCGTGGTAATACAGGGCGAAACCAAGCACAACGATTACATTAATCACGCAGTAGCACAAGGCATTACCAACGTGAGCCTGAAATTCGACAAGCCGGTGATTTTCGGTGTATTGACTCCTAATAATATGGAACAAGCACTGGATCGTGCGGGCGGCGTACATGGTAACAAAGGCGATGAGGCAGCGATCACGGCAGTTAAGATGATCGGGCTTAAAAATCTAATTTTGAATGACTGAATGATTGAATGATTGAGTGGGGCGTGTCACTGTTCAGCGACAGAATTCATGACTTAATTTATTGCTGAAATATTTAGTCATTCAATCATTCAATCATTCGGTCATTCGGTCATTACCCATTCAATCATTCAATCATTCATAATTAACTATGCAAGTCTGGAAATTTGGCGGCACTTCGGTAGGGAAGCCTGAGCGTATGCACTCAATCCGCGAACTCCTCAACAATGATCCTAATCGTAAAATTGTGGTATTGTCGGCTTTGTCGGGCTCTACCAACGCGCTGATCGCTATCGGAGAAGCAGCCAAGTCGTACGACGATGCCAAGGCTACGGCTTTGATTGAAGAATTGAAAAATCACTACGACTTGTTTATCAAGGAATTATATGCTACTTCCGAGGGTTTGGCGGCAGGTCAGCAGATTGTGGATTCGGAATTCGGATTCATTAAATCAGTGGTAAGCGTAAAGCCTTTTACCATCAAGCAGGAGAAAGAACTCGTTGCGGAAGGTGAGATATTGAGTACCAAAATGTTCCAGGCTTACCTGGAAGAAAAAGGCGAAAGCTCGGTATTGCTGCCTGCACTGGATTTTATGCGCATTGACGCCGACGGAGAGCCTGAACTGGCGACGATCGAGGAGAAACTGGTGACGATTTTGAACCAATATACCGACAAGCAGACCATCGTTACCCAGGGCTTCATTTGCCGCAACCCACGCGAGGAAGTCGATAACCTGAAAAGAGGTGGTTCCGATTATACGGCCTCATTGATCGGCGGCGCCATTCGTGCCGACGAAATCCAGATCTGGACCGACATCGATGGTATGCACAACAATGACCCGCGCATTGTGAAACGCACCTTCCCGATCCGCGAGCTGACGTTCGAAGAGGCGGCCGAGCTGGCTTATTTCGGTGCGAAAATTTTGCATCCGAGCACCATTACCCCAGCCAAATTGCGCGGTGTACCGGTTCGTTTGAAAAACACCATGCAGCCGGAAGCTCCGGGAACCCTTATCGCGACCCAGACTTCGGACCGGGATATCAAAGCTATTGCCGCTAAGGACAATATCACGGCGATCTACATTCACTCGACCCGTATGCTGAATGCATATGGCTTCCTGCGCAGGGTGTTTGAGATCTTCGAAAAATATAAAACACCAGTGGATATGATCACGACCTCCGAAGTGTCGGTGTCGGTAACGATCGATAACTCCGAAAACCTGGAACAGATCAGTGCCGAATTGCGTGAATTTGCTGATTTGGAAGAGCATGACCGCGACCAGAACATCATTTGTATCGTGGGTAATTTCAGCGCCGACAAGGAAGGTATCGCCCTGAAAGTGCTGGATGCAATGAAAAACATCCCTATACGAATGATTTCGTACGGTGCGTCGGAGCATAACCTCTCACTGCTGATCCATTCAAAATACAAAGCGGAAGCATTGAATGTCCTGAACGAGCGCCTGTTCTTTTACGAGGACGCGATGAAGGACATTTTCACGGCTCCCTGATCAAAACTTATTAAACATAAAAGCTGATCGCCGAGGGCCGACAGCCGACAGCCCATGTTACAAACCAATTTTATCCGTGAAAACCGCGAACTAACCATCGCGGGATTAACTAAAAAGCATTTCAAAGACGCCGAGCAGGCGGTAGACCGCATTATAGAGCTCGATGGAAAGCGCCGGCAGATCCAACAGGACCTGGATGATGTGCTGGCAGCTTCCAACAATAAGGCGAAGGAAATCGGTGCCTTGATGAAGGCCGGGCAGAAGGCCGAGGCAGAAGCTGCCAAAGCCGACACGGCCGCATTGAAGGAGCGCTCCAAGGCATTGGAAGAGGAGCACAAGGCGTTTGAAGACACGCTGCTGCAAGAGCTCGTGAAGCTGCCGAACCTCCCGCACGAAAGTGTTCCCGAAGGCCGGACAGCCGAAGACAATGTGACCGTCCTGGAAGCCGGTGTCAAACCGGAATTGCATGAAGGCGCATTGCCTCACTGGGATTTGATCAGGAAGCTGGGCGGCAGCCAGGCCCCGATCATCGATTTTGAATTGGGTAACAAGATTACCGGCGCAGGTTTTCCTGTCTACAAAGGCAAGGCCGCAAGATTGCAACGGGCTATGATCGCGTTCTTCCTCAGCGAGGCGGGCAATGCAGGTTATACCGAAATACAACCGCCGATTGTCGTGAATGCAGATTCAGGTTTTGCCACAGGGCAGTTGCCGGATAAGGAAGGCCAGATGTACCACGCCACTGTGGATGATCTGTACCTGATCCCCACTGCCGAAGTGCCGGTTACCAACCTGTATCGCGATGTAATCGTGCAGGAAAGCGAATTACCGGTTAAAAATGCCGCATTCACGCCGTGTTTCCGCAGGGAGGCGGGTAGCTGGGGCGCGCACGTACGCGGACTGAACCGTTTGCACCAGTTCGACAAAGTTGAAATCGTGCAGATCAACAAGCCGGAAGAATCGTACAAAGCGCTCGACGAGATGGTGGAGCACGTAAAAAGCCTGCTTGAAAAGCTGGAATTGCCTTACCGCATTCTGCGCTTGTGTGGCGGTGACATGGGATTCACGTCAGCATTGACCTACGATTTCGAAGTATGGTCGGCCGGTCAGCAGCGCTGGCTGGAATGCAGTTCAGTTTCAAATTTTGAAACCTACCAGGCCAACCGCCTGAAACTTCGTTACAAGAACGCCGACAAGAAAACACAGTTGCTCCATACATTGAACGGCTCCGCGTTAGCATTGCCGCGCATCCTGGCCGCATTGCTGGAAAACAACCAGCAGCCGGATGGAACCGTGAAGATACCGGCCGTTCTGGTGCCTTTCTGCGGCTTTGATGTAATCGAATAATGTATTTGAAATACTAATTAGCGAAGGGCTCTCATTCCGATGGGGGCCTTTTTGCATTTTGGAGCAATTCGGTCACGCCTGTTTGGTCCATAATAAGCCTGCCTACCTTCTCGAACGCGGCCCCTGGTTCAATTTTGAATGTATTGTGAAATTGATTTTCGATGATATGGGTTCGGAAACACCGGAAGCTGATCCTGGAATGTCCCGCGTAATGGGTGATGAGCTCGTGAATGTGCGTGGATACAAGAAAGAACGAACCATCGAAGTTCGAAAAGCCATCGAGTACCGTTTTGGAACAATGCAGCGCATCTTCCTGATTGGTACCGCGGAACAACTCGTCCACGACCACAAGGCACTTTTCGCCTCTGCTCAATGCCTCTGAAATCTGTTTGATACGCATCATTTCATTATAAAAATGGCTGAAACCATGGTCGAGATCATCAGAAAGATGGATGGAAGTAAAGAGCCGGTCGATAAACGGTAGTTGCAGCGATTTCGCGGGCACAGGCCAGCCCAGATGTGCGAGGTAGACCATAATGCCGCAGGTTTTCAGAAATGTCGTCTTACCGCTCGTATTGGCGCCCGTGAGGATACATACCGGGTTGTCGAGTTCTAAATCATTGGCAACCGCATTGGTGATCAGCGGATGCCAGGCTGCCTCGGCGTGGAAGTTGTGTGAATCGAATACCGGAAATGCGAGCTGGTGATGATGGGCGGCTTTGACGATCGCGAGGCAGGCATCGAGCTTGTACAGCGTATCCAACGTGTGCCGGAATGCTTCTTTGTGGCTGACCCGTAAATGGTAGTCGAGATAGAATATGGAGGCATTGGACAGTTGGTCGTCCTTTTTCTTTAAAAATATCGATAACAGAGGGGAGGAGATGAATTTGCGGATCCTGGTGAGGTCTTCTTCTATTTCGGCGGGTATAGCTGTTTCCGACAGGTTGTTCAGAGTTTTTTGTATGGCCCTTACCAGTCGTAATGTGGCCAGCACACCGCTTTGCACACGGTAATATTCTGCTTTGTTACGAACCGAATACCACCACGTATCGAGCCAATGGATGACCACATCCTGCGACATCGAGTGTGCCACACTCAATGCATAATATGTTTCCGCTGCCAGCGCGTACGCCCTGGCGATGTCGACCTGCCAGGCTGCCGGCTCGACTGCCATCGCTTGGAGTAATGTCTGAAAACGCAGGACCTCGTCGAGCGTCGTTTTCGGTTTTGTAATAATGCCTTTGAGGTAATCGGCACCGCCCAAAGTTTGGGTACGGTCGTAGAATGCGAGGATACTGGCAGCGCGGTTGTTTTCGGGCAGGAGTTGGAGTTCGTGCAGGGTATGCCGGTCTACGGGTTGCATTCGGGCTGTTTTGTTGTTCCCAAATGTAAAATCCGCTATGGAATGTGCGCCGTTAAAGAAAGTTAAACTTCGCGCTTTTTGGGAAATGCAAGCCAGATAAAATAGCCGGTAAGCACTACGATGGCCGTCTGCATGGCGTAGTCGATCAACAGTTCGGAAGATGCAGCCGTATCCGAAGGCGTCATATAGCAGGGCATCCCGAGCCGCCACCAGTAAGACGGATGTACCACACAAAGCAGATTGAATACGAAAAGGATCGTAACCTGTGTTCTGCTCTTCCAGTCAATCACATAGAATACCAGCGGGAGCAGGAAAAGGAAGATGTAGTTGCTGTAAGCGCTCTGCTGTACGATCATCATCGTAGCATACAGAACGACCCAAACTTTTGAAAGCATTACCCGGAAATCGGCATTCCGCAGGCGCCACGCTGAAATGCACGCCAATCCTACCGATGCCACCAGGCCGATCCAGTTCCAGAACTTCTCTCCGACGCCAATGGAATTGTAGAACCAGGGATTAAGTATGGAAGGAATGTTGGGTGCGCGCAGGGTTTGGGCTTCGTCCAGCGGCTGCATGAATTCCAGTCCGACGAGCGGGTAAAGAATGGCAAGGGATATGATGCCGATGACGGCAATGGGAATGACGAAGCGTACTTTTTGTTTTTCCAATAAAAACAGCGGCACCAGGATCAGCACGAAAATAGCTTTGGTCATCAACAGGCCAATCGCCAGAATGATCGCGTACCATTCCACGCGCAAGGTGCGCTCGCGTACGAGGTAAGCAAGGATAACGAAAAGCCACATCCAGACGTCTTCCTGCGCGCCGATCACGCACAGTACGAGTGAGCCGGGCAAGAGCAGGTAAATGAGCGCACGGAACAGAAAGGTACCGCGTGATTGGAATGGCCTGAAAAAGTGATAGGAAACAAGCAATGCAACGCCGTCCATTGCCGCCATGGTGAGTACGATCATTTTCGGGCTGTACCACAGTTTGAGCCAGATGCCGAGGAAATAGGCGTAAAGCGGCGAGTAGGGCGACCAGAAGTCGCGGTACACCACCTGGCCCATCGAAGCCTTGCTTCCTTCATCCCAGAAGCCATTCACATCCGAAGTGGGTTCCATATTGGCGACCAGGTACACGGCGACAAACGGAAGCAACCGCAGCAATACCCAGGCCACTGACAGCACTGCATTAGCGGATTTCTTTTCAAGCCAGGCGGTTAATGCTTCCCTTTTGAATAGCAATGCTGCGGTAACCAACAATGCGGCAATGCTGATGGCGGTTTTGGCAAGTACTATACTCATGCCATTGCCGGGGTTTGGGAGTAGACGACCTTACGATAGGTTTCGCGCAAAATCCAAAGGAAGCACAGCACATTCAGGATTTGGAGCACGTATTCAAAGAGGTAGGACGCATTGGCAAACATGCTCAGCGAGGTGTACGCAGGTTGTTTGATATACACCCAAACAAACGGCTGCACCACCGTGAGCCAGTTCAATGCGAGCAGCACCGCTACATGAGCAGTTTTGCGGATATCGATGATTTCAAACAAAACGGCCATCAGGTAGGCGATCACATATGCGCCCATCGCGCTGGCCTGGAAGAGCATCATACACACGAAGCAAGCAATGAAAATGCCCGGTAACACTTCGCTGATGTGCCGGTGCCGTGCTTTGACTGCCATATAGACCGGAATGAACACCGTAAACAACAGCCCGAACCAGTTGACCAACGTCGATTTCTTCGCATCTACATGAAAAACTATTTCCACAAATGGCCGGAGAACCGAGAAGAGATTGGGCGTCATCAGCTGCTCGGTATGCCGGATGGGCATCAGGAATAGGTCACCGATTTGCCAGTACAGAAAACCCACGGCCGGTAAGCCGATCGCCGCCATGACCAGCAGCATTTTGACCGGTTTTTTGACCATCACGAGCAATGCAGGAAGCAGGAATATGAATGTAACCTTGATCGTGAGCAACGTCATCGCATACAAAAGTCCGATGCCGACCTCGTAGTTGCTCCTGTTTTTAATGGTGTAACGCCAGATGAGCAGCGCTGCGCCCCAGAACCAGACTTCTTCCTGGCCATCCACCAGAATGTACATAAATGCCGCCGGAAGCATATAATAAATAGTAGCCAGCTGCAATGCCTTCGGGCTTTTACTTTTATAAGTATCGTAAGTCAGCCAGAGAATGGCGGTTTCCATCAGCACCATGAAGAGCACGATCGCCCGGGCATTGTGCCAGACCCACACGGGAATGCTGATAATGTAAGCATACAGCGGGGCGTGGTACGACCAGAAATCACGGTAAACGAAGCCGCCGGCCTTAGCGCCCTCGGCTTTATAGAAAAAGAAAGGGATATCGCCCCGCGGCTCCTCGTTGATGATGAGGAAAATGCCGATCCAGGGAATGAGCCGGAACAGCACAAAACCCAAAGTGAAAATCAGTTTATCGTTTTCCTGCTGCCATTTTGAAAAAAGATCCGAACGGCTGATGGTCCAGATAATTCCGATTGTCAATGCAAGGTTGATGAGCAGCTTAATGTAAAAAACGGTAAGAACGGGCATGTGTAGTCTGTCGTGATCAGGGCGCAAACTTAAGACAACTTTTGTTGAAAACGGCCTTCAAAACCCAAAGTTTTAATCGGTTAGATAAATGTATGCTTGCATACCTTTTTGGTAAATCCTATTTTTGAAAATCTTCATCTTCAAAAATCAACGTCTTCTATGTCAGCTTCCCAACCACTAACCGGAATGGATTTCAACCTCAGTGAGGAGCACCTCGCAGTGCGGGCCGCTGCCCGGGATTTTGCACAAACAGAGTTGCTGCCCGGTGTGATCGACAGAGACAATGCCCAGCATTTTGACCCGGTGTTATTGCGCAAAATGGCAGAAATGGGGTTTCTAGGCATGATGGTGGCGCCTGAATACGGCGGCGGAGGCATGGATACCCTCGCCTATGTGCTCGCGATGGAGGAGATTTCGAAGGTAGATGCCTCGGCGGGGGTGATCATGTCGGTGAATAATTCACTGGTGTGCTGGGGGCTGGAAAAATATGGTACGGAAGCGCAGAAACACCAGTACCTGACCCCGCTGGCTTCCGGCGAGATCATTGGTGCATTCTGCCTGTCGGAGCCCGAAGCCGGCTCGGATGCTACCTCGCAGCATACCACTGCCAGGCTTACCGGTGACCACTATTTATTGAACGGCACAAAAAACTGGATCACAAATGGCAACACTTCATCGGTGTGTGTGGTAATGGCACAGACTGATGTAGAGCTGAAACACAAGGGGATTAATGCGTTCATCGTCGAAAAAGGCTGGGAAGGGTTTTTGGTGGGAAAAAAGGAAGATAAGATGGGTATAAGGGCCTCTGATACACATACTTTGATGTTTTCGGATGTGAAGGTACCGGCGGAAAACAGGATCGGGGAAGACGGCTTTGGTTTTAAGTTTGCGATGAGCGTGCTCAATGGCGGCCGCATCGGCATTGCAGCGCAGGCGTTGGGAATAGCTGCCGGCGCATTTGAACTTTCCTTGAAATATTCCAAGGAACGAAAGACGTTCGGGAAACCGATTGCGGATCACCAGGCGATCCAGTTCAAATTGTCGGAAATGGCGATGAAAATTGAGGCCGCGCGGTTACTTGTTTACAAGGCAGCCCGGTTGAAAGATGAAGGCAAGGATTACATTCAGGCTGCGGCCATGGCAAAATTGTATGCGTCCGAGGTGGCCATGTGGGTGACAACGGAAGCCGTCCAGGTGCACGGGGGCTATGGTTATGTAAAAGAATACCATGTAGAGCGCTTCATGCGCGATGCAAAAATCACACAGATTTATGAAGGTACCTCCGAAATCCAAAAACTCGTTATCGCCCGGGAACTCCTGAAATAATCAGCGAATGCCCTAAAAGTCGATTTTATTCTGAATCTTGGATTTAAATAATATTAAAATATCACTTTTTTTCAAATTTTTGTGAAACTATACTTGTATTAGTTTTGTACAATTTATTAGATTTGTACAAAATTTGAAAAATCGGTCAAAACGGCCCTTAAATATATCAAGTATGGAAGACTATAATAAGATTATTGAGTCGTTGGGAGTGAAGTTTGTGAAGGCGCGCCATATCCGGATTTTGCAGCCCATCACAATCAAGAATTTCTATGACGTACAGAACTCCCTGACCATTCTGTACGACGGCGAAGTTTCTTTCGGAGCCGATGAACCTCAGCGCGTTGAAGAAGGGGACATGCTGTTCATTCCCGGGGGGAAACACGCCACGGTGACATACGGAAACGGCGCATCAGCCAAAACCGTATCGAACGAGGAATTCATGACCAACCGCGACAACTATATCGAAGCAGGCCACGATCCGGCGTTGATCGGCAAACTGCCCAACTCTTTCGGTTTGATCTCCTTCGAAGCGAAAGTTTTTGATACCGTTAACTTCTTCACTTCGCTGGATGTACCTCCGTTCCTGATCAAACGCGACGACCAGATCGCTGCGACGATCAACCAGATCCTGACGGAAGATATGCTAGATACACCCGGAAAAGGCCGTATCATCAAGATCAAAACCGAAGAGGTGGTGATCGAGATCATCCGCTACATCCTGAAAAACAAACTGTTCGTTGAGCAGCTCGTTACCAACAGTACATATTTCAAAGACCCTCGTCTGATCGACATTTTCGCTTACATCAAGGACAACCTCGGCGGCGACCTGTCGAACAAAGTGCTTGCGAACGTGGCGAACGTTTCGGAGGATTATGTAGGTCAATATTTCAAAATGCTGACCGGCATCAACCCGCAGGATTATATCGAGTACCAGCGCATGGAAAAGGCTGTGGATCTGCTTCGTACCTCGAAGAAAAGCATCCGCGCGATCGGTTCCGACGTGGGTTACAAAGACACCGCTTATTTCTGCCGCCGCTTCAAGATGATGTTCGGTATTCCGGCCGGAAAAATGCGTCGTCGCGAATCGCTGATGAATGTTTAGAATGTAATGTTAGACTATAATTGAAAAAGAGAATTGGTTCCGGTTCTCTTTTTTTATGTCTATATCCAAGTTTTCTGACCTTTATGCGCCCAAATGTTACTGTGCCGGCGTTAGCTGCACGGTTGTAACCTTCCATCTTCCGCCTGAGCGAACGCATACGCTCGTGTAGGCAACGTCTCCATTGAAGCCGTTATTCTGGATTCTTGCGCTTACATTCCACAGCCCTTGCACCACCGCCACATCTCCGTATGTGCGCGTGCGCGTGCCGGTGAGCATGCCCGAATCGACGATAATGTAGTTTTGACCGATCGCCTGCTGCAATGCGCGCCCGTCTATTGTCCTGCCGTTGAAGCTGGTCACGGTAAAATCACTTGAAACAAGGCCGCCGACCGCATTGGCATCTTCATCGAGCAATGCTTTGAAAAACAGGTTGGAGCAGTCGGTACCTTCTACGGGCTCGGGCGAGCTGGTTTGTGCGGATGCCGTCAGCGCGGCGAGGCCCAGGAAGAAAATGGTCAGTAGTTGTTTCATGTGGTCGGATAGATTACAAAATTCTCGCATTGTATGGCTAGATTCGCCTCAGTTTTGAATGAACGAATCATGACAATGAAATTATCTATAAAAATCCTTCTTACCACGCTGATAGGCTTTGTGGCCGGCTGTTCAAGCGCGCCCGATCAATTAGGCAATCTGGACCTCAAAAAATGGCGTGGCGACCGAGGCGGCTGCAACGATGTCCGTAAAAGCCTGGAAGGCGATTTCAGGAGCGTCGAAAAGGAGTTGAAGGGTAAGTTTGCGGATACGATCGGAGAACTTCTAGGCAGACCCGACATTCACCAGCTGGGCGAGCGAAATACCAAATTTTACGTCTATTTTCTCGAAAAAGGTCCGCAATGTGAAAATATGCAGGCCAAATCGGAGGCGCGGAAAGTTCTGCTGAAATTCAATGCGGTGGGTTTGCTGTCGGAGATCACCTACCAGGACAGGCCGCTTTAATTACTGGTAAAACTTCTTGATCTTAATCAGTTGTTCCACCGGCTCGGGCACCATGTAGCGGATTGATTGGCCTTTTTTAATGCATGCACGGAGGAAGGTGGCAGAAATATCCAGCAACGGCGCTTCCACGAATTTCACATCGGGATGGTTACCGAATGCGTGCGGCTTCGAATTGGGCCTGGGATAAACGTACAGGCCGGTGTATTCGAGTATCTTCTCGTAATTCTTCCAGTTCGGGAACTGCGCCAGGTTGTCTTCACCCATAATCAGTTTGAACTGATGCTGCGGGAATTTCTCCTGCAAGCGCACGAGCGTATCGATCGTGTAGCTTGGCTTGGGCATGTGGAATTCGATGTCGTTGGCCCGAAGCAGCGTATTGTCGGAAATAGCACGCTGCACGAGGTCGAAACGATCGAATTCGTGCAGGAGGCTGCTATTTTTTTTGAAGGGATTCTGCGGGCTCACGATAAACCAGACCTGTTCAAGGTCGGTTGTGGTGGCCATGGTGTTGGCAATGATCAAGTGACCGACATGAATGGGATTGAACGATCCGAAAAACAGGCCGATCTTCATTGCAACAATTCCATTGCGGATAGTAAATTTTAAGATTGAATGAAAGCCTGAACGAGGTCTTCCGCTTTGGTAAGCGTCTCATCCAGTTCATCATTGACCAGTACCACGTCGAATTCGTGCTCGAAACTCTGCTCGTAACGTACTTTTGCCAGGCGGGTGGCCAGTGTTTCGGGCGTTTCGGTACCGCGGCCCGACAGGCGGCGTTTGATTTCTTCGTCGGAGGTGACCTTCACGAAAACGGCGAGTGCTGCGTCGCCATATGCTTCTTTCAGCTTCAATCCTCCTTTCACATCCACATCAAAGAGGACATGCTTGCCTTCATCCCAAAGGCGCTGTATTTCTGATTTGAGCGTGCCGTAGTAATTGCCGGCGTAAACTTCCTCCCATTCCGCAAACTGCTGATCCGCTATTTTCAGGCGAAAGTCCTGTAAGGTCAGGAAGTAGTAATCTTTGCCATCTATCTCGTGGTCGCGGCGCGGGCGCGTACATGCAGAGACAGAAAATGCCAGTTGCTGTGTGTATTTATTTAAAAGATGCCTTACAATGGTGGTCTTTCCGGATCCGGAAGGGGCAGAAAATATGATAAGCTTACCTTTCACTCGAACAGATTAACTGTTAATTTTTGAAATAATCGTATTGAGAATGCTCTCCGGGCAAGGCTTCTTGACAATTTTGTTATTGAGGGAATCCTTGATGCACTTTTCGAGTCGGTATGATTCGATACAAGGGATGCATTTATCCATGTTTTCGCGGAAGTGGTCCTTCTCTGCTTCGCTCGCCTCGTCATCCAGAATGGCCTGAATGATTTTCATACACTCAGCATGGTGCTCGCAGGTATGCTTCATTTGTTTTTGCGCAACTTCTGTTACAGAAGGCGTCGTGGAAGATGCATTCATTAGTTAAAATGAAAAAAGAATAATGGAATATTGTACAGTTGTACCCTATAACCGAAGAGGTTGCAAAAAAAGTTTCACAACCTATGAATCATATCCCATTGAGCTCGCGTAGCTTCTGAGTTTTTCTTTCAGGAGGTTGCGTGCGCGGTGCAATCTGGACCTTACCGTTCCGATGGGGATGTCCAGGATTTTGGCCATCTCTTCGTAGGTGAAACCCTCGATGTCGCAGAGAATAATGACCGTTCTGAAGTCGACAGGCAGGGCGTTGAGTGCGTTCGCAACTTCATCGCCGATCAGTTCCTGTACAGCATCGGCACGGAGGTCTACGGTATAAGTGGTATCAGATGCTTCCTCGGAATTATAGGTCGTTTCAACTTCCTGATAATCAACCTTGGAAGGTTCTTTACTTTTTTTACGGTAGTCGTTGATGAAGCTGTTTTTGAGGATCCTGAAAAGCCACGCTTTCGCATTGGTACCCTGCTCAAAAGAAGATATAAAACGGAACGCTTTCAGATAGGTGTCTTGAACCAGGTCGTTAGCATCGTCTTCGTCCATGGTGAGGCGGAAGGCGAAGTTGTACATGGAGTCAATGTGTGGCATGAACTCGCGGTTAAATACTTCATAACGAAGATCATCCGTGTATTCATTAGTCGTGAGCGTTTCTGACATGGCAACTAACATAGGAATGCTGAATTTACAAAGATTAATAACAGCTCCAATTCGTACAAATTAAAATTTGATAAACGGGTGTATGGAGCGTCTTAACTGCCCTTATTTCACGATAAAATTAAAAAGAGCCGGGATGGAAAACCTGCCTCCCAAACGGTGTCGCCTCCTATCGTTAATTTAATGTCAATACATCAAATTCCGAGCCAAAAAGGCGTCTCCGCCAAAATGTCATGCTAGCGTTTGGAAAAGAGTTCCAGCAGTATAATGAGGATAGTCGTGAAGAGTGTGCTGGCACCGATGCGGATCAGCGTGTAAAGGATCATTCCAAAGTTGTTCATCTCCATCAGGAACAACATGGAATGGTGTATCAGGATCAGCGGGAAAATGTACGAAACAAAAGCCCCGAGCCCCTGGGCACGTATGCCTACCTCCGCACGCTCGGCCCCCCGCGACTTCATCTGGTAGTGGATCAGGAATGGCCTGAGGTAAGCGATCAGCACGGTGGCGGAAGCGTGCATCCCGAATGTGTTCGAAAAAACATCCACTAGAAAGCCCACCGCGAAGGCTATCAGCAACGTGTACATCCGGTCCATGTCTGCGGGCAGCAGCAGGATGGGCGCAATGTAAATGAAGCAGAAAGCGTAGTTGAACAGCACGATATTCCGCATGAAGAAAATCTGCAAAAACAAGTAAAGCAGGATCATCAGGGAATATTGTATTGCCTCGCGTAAGCTCATTTTTTGAGTTCTATGGTTCTTGCTTTAAGGTTTTCCTGTTCTACAAGTTGGTGATTTTGTACCACATACACGTATGACAGGTTCCGGAAGTCGGTCGCCAGTTTCAGCACGATGTTGTAAAACGTCTGGTTGGGATTCACGGCTACGCTTTCCACTTTTCCGACCATGATGTTCGGGGGGAAAACCGAGTTCTGGTCGGAGGTTACGGCCGAGTCTCCCTTGTAGACTTTGGTATATTTCGAAACATCGATCATGTCGATGAGATTGGGGTCTTTTCCATCCCATTTGGCATAACCGATTTCTTTACTCCGCACGAGCTTGGACGAAACCATGAAGTTCGAATGCAGGATCGAGGTGATTACCGAATAATGTTCGGAGCAGAATCTCACCTTACCGACTACGCCCGTCGCGGAAATCACCCCCATACCGGGTTTGATACCATGTGCGGTTCCCTTATCGATGGTGATCACATTGTTTGCCTTGTTGGTTTCATTGTCTACCACTTTGGCCACCGTGTAGCTGAATCGCGCCGCAAATGCGGAATCCGGCACGTAACCCGCCGGCAACTGGCTCGGGTTGGTCTGGCTCAGCTTCGCTACGAGCGCGTGCAGGTGCGCATTCTCGCTCGCGAGGTCGGCATTGATCTCGTTGAGCTTGGTGTAATCACGCACCGAATTGGAAAATGCGAGCGTTTTGGCAACGTAATAATTGGAAGTATTGAAATAGGTAGCCCCCCAGTAGGTGTTGTTGCGCACGATCATCCAGACACTGAGCACTTCCAGCAACACAAAAACCAAAAAGAAACGATTCCGGACTACGAAATCAACGAGTTGGAGCATGGGGTTTAATGTTCACGCGCAGTTCATGAGCCGGTGCACGGTACAGGATGCGCAAAAATAGAAAATTTTCACGCTCCGTCGCACGGGTTGACGAACTGCACGCTCCGATCCTACGAAATCAGTACGGGCTTGTATAGTTCGAGGTTTTTGAGGACTTCCCCGGTACCTTTTACAACCGCCTTCAACGGATCGTCGGCGATGTGGACCGGCAGCTTGGTTTTCTGAGCGATACGTCTGTCGAGGCCGTGGATCAATGCGCCGCCGCCTGTCAGGTAAATACCGTTCTTGAAAATATCCGCAGAAAGCTCTGGTGGAGAAATTTCGAGTGCTTTCATCACACCCTCTTCGATCTTGGAAATCGATTTGTCGAGTGAATAGGCGATTTCGCTGTAAGTAACGCGGATTTCCTTAGGAATACCTGTCATCAAATCGCGGCCGCGGATCTGGTAATCATCGAGCGGTACTTCGAGCTCCGGAGATGCCGAGCCGATCGCCATTTTGATCAGCTCCGCGGAACGCTCACCGATGAGCAGGTTGTGTTCGCGGCGCATGTAGTCAACGATATCCCGTGTGAAAACGTCGCCCGCGATGCGTACCGACTGTTCGCAGACGATACCGGACAATGCGATAACCGCGATTTCCGTAGTACCGCCGCCGATATCGACGATCATGACCCCGTTGGGCTGCGTAATATCGATCCCGATCCCGATGGCGGCTGCGATTGGCTCATGTACCATGTACACTTCCTTTGCGCCTGCATGCTCGCAGGAATCCTTCACCGCACGCTTTTCAACTTCGGTAATTCCCGAAGGAATACAAACCACCATGCGATGCGACGGCGTGAAGAAACGGCTGCCGGTGTCGATCATTTTGATCATCCCGCGGATCATCATTTCGGCCGCCGTAAAGTCTGCAATCACCCCGTCTTTCAGCGGACGGATCGTTTTTATATTCTCATTCGTCTTCTCGTGCATTTGCATTGCCGTGTGGCCGATCGCCAGCACTTTGCCGGTGGTTTTATCCATGGCAATGATCGACGGCTCATCAACAACAACTGTATCTTTATGGATGATCAAAGTATTTGCAGTACCCAAATCGATCGCTATATCGCTCGTCAAAAAATCAAACAATCCCATATATAATGTTAAATACTTTTAGCCCACTTTGATTTCAGGATGGCAAAATTACAGATTATTAACCACAAACAAAGGCATTTAAAAAATTTCGGTACAGGCTATCCTGAGGGTGTAAAACTAGTTACAAACGGCCTTTCAAGCGGCCCTAATCGAGCGTTCCTGTGGTCATTACAAGGCCGTTGAAATCATGGAATTTATAATTCCTGTGTACATTTGTTTTCACTATGGGAATCAGATCAATTTTGAGCAGGCCACTGGCCCGCTACATTGTCAAACAGCAGCAGGAATGGATCGCAAGAAGTGTGGAGGTCCAGGAAAAGTGGAGGTCGGAGCTCGTCAGAAAGGCAGCCGGCACGCAGTTTGGAAAGGACCATTTCTTCAAAGACATTCATAGCTATTCCGATTTCCGGGAAGCCGTTCCGGTGAACGATTATGAAGACCTCAAACCTTACGTAGAGAGAATAAAATCCGGCGAAAGTGATATTTTGTGGCCCGGTAAACCGCTGTATTTTGCCAAGACTTCGGGAACCACATCCGGAACCAAATACATCCCTATTTCGGGCGATTCCATCTCCAACCATATCGATTCTGCCCGCAATGCCATTTTGACGTATATTGAAGAGACGCAGAAGTCTGACTTTCTGGACAATAAGCTGATTTTCCTGTCCGGGAGCCCGATACTGACAGACACCGGCGGGGTACTGACAGGCCGCCTGTCAGGCATTTCCAATCATCACGTGCCGGGCTATCTCCGCTCGAACCAGCTGCCGAGTTACGAGACAAACTGCATTGAGGATTGGGAAACCAAGCTCGACAAGATCATTGACGAGACGCTCGATCAGCGGATGTCGCTCATTTCCGGCATTCCGCCCTGGGTTCAAATGTACTTCGACCGCATTACCGAACGGACCGGCAAGAAAATCAAAGACGTGTTCCCTGATTTCTCGCTGTTCATTTATGGCGGGGTGAATTTTGAGCCCTACCGCGCCAAATTGTTCGAATCCATCGGCAAGCGCATCGATTCCATTGAATTGTACCCTGCTTCGGAGGGTTTCCTGGCTTATCAGGACAAGCAAAATGACGAGGGCCTGCTGCTTTTGCTGGACACCGGAATTTTCTTTGAATTTATTCCCGTTGACAACTACTTCGACGAGAACCCGGGGCGATTATCCATTGGTGAGGTGGAGGTGGGCAAAAATTATGCGGTGATTGTCAATAACAATGCGGGATTGTGGGGTTATTCGCTGGGTGATACCGTTAAATTTGTCTCGACGGATCCCTATAAAGTACTTGTAACAGGGCGCATCAAGCACTTCATTTCCGCATTTGGGGAGCATGTGATCGGCGAGGAGATTGAAAAGGCATTGAAATATGCATTGGAAAGGCATCCGGAAACGGAAGTGGTTGAACTGACTGTGGCACCGATGGTAAATTCGACGGATGGCGGACTTCCCTATCATGAATGGCTGGTTGAATTCGCTACGCGGCCGAATGACATGGAGCAATTTGCCAACGACCTCGACCGTCGCCTGACAGAATTGAATATCTATTACAAAGACCTGATCACCGGGAGTATCCTGCGCCGCCTGGAACTGGTACCGCTGCGCAAGAATTCCTTCATCGATTATATGCGCGCCAACGGAAAGCTCGGCGGCCAGAACAAGGTGCCGCGCCTGTCCAACGACCGCAAGATAGCTGATGAGCTGACACGCCTGAACCAAAATTGACCGAACCTAACAGTGAGAATGCAATGAAAAAAAGAGTAGCTATTTTAGGTTCGACCGGTTCCATCGGTACCCAGGCCCTCGAAGTGATCGCGGCACATCCTGATATTTTTTCCGTTTCAGTACTTACTGCCGGCGGCAATGCGGATTTGCTCATCGAACAAGCGGTGAAATTCAAGCCGGAAGAAGTAGTGATTTGCAATGAAGCCCATTACGAAAGGGTAAGAGCGGCACTTTTTCCGTTCAATATCAAAGTTTACAGCAGCGCATCCGCATTGGTGTCGGTTGTGGAATCGGACCACGTGGATGTGGTACTGACAGCCATGGTGGGCTATGCGGGGCTTCTGCCGACGATCCATGCTATTAAGGCCGGAAAAGACATTGCATTAGCCAACAAAGAGACACTTGTGGTGGCTGGTGGGCTCATTACCACCCTCGCGAAACAGCATCATGTCAGCATTTATCCCGTTGACTCCGAGCATTCGGCCATTTTCCAATGCCTCGCCGGAGAGCAGGGTAATGCCATCGAGAAGATTATCTTAACCGCGTCAGGTGGCCCATTCCGGGGCAAGGATCGTGAATTTCTCGCACATGTTACCAAAGCGCAGGCGCTCAAACACCCGAACTGGAGCATGGGCGCGAAGATCACGATCGATTCCGCCACGCTGATGAACAAGGGCCTGGAAGTGATTGAAGCTAAATGGCTTTTTGATCTGAATGCCTCGCAAATAGACGTGATCGTTCATCCGCAAAGCATTGTTCATTCACTGGTACAGTTCGAGGATGGGAGTATTAAAGCGCAGATGGGCCTCCCCGATATGAAATTGCCCATTCAATACGCATTGTATTATCCTCAGCGACTGAAATCCGACTTTCCGCGGTTTAACTTCATGGATTATCCGTCGCTCACTTTCGAGCAGCCCGATCTGGAAACTTTCCGTAACCTGGCCATTGCTTACGAGGCGTTGGAAAAGGGCGGAAATGCAGCTTGTATCGTGAATGCGGCCAACGAAATCGCCGTTGACGCATTCCTGCACGATAAGATTGGTTTTCTGGATATTTCGGACGTTATTGTCGAGAGCCTTGCCAAAATCGCATTCATAGGGAATCCTTCCATAGAGGATTACGTTCAGACGAACGAGGCGACAAGGCGTTTTGCTTCTGAAATGATACAGGTAAAAGTGTAAATGAAAACCACCTTCTTGAAATACTTGTCCGTTGCGCTTGCCAGTACATTGAAATTCTTCGGAGGGCCGATTGCCGGGGTGGTGCTTAAACTGACCTGGATTGAAACTGCGCTTTGCTCGGCTGTGGGCATGATGTTCTCCGTTTTCGTGCTTACATACGTCGGGGGAGCCATCCGAAACCTCATTCAGAAACACCGCAAATCGCCGCCCAAAAAATTCACCAGGACCAACCGCATTGCCGTCAACATCTGGCGCAAATTTGGCATTGTAGGCATTGCATTCCTGACGCCGCCGTTATTCACACCGCTTTTCGGGCCTATTCTGGCCGTTGCGTTCCGTGTGCCGAAGGGTTCTATATTCCTGTGGATGTCCGCCAGCGCGCTTGTATGGGGCCTCGCGATTTCCTACATCGCCCACAAAATGACGTTTATCCAGGAATGGATTAAATAGAATGGCTGGTCCGGTGCCGCCGGCCAGGTGCGACCGGCCAGGTGCATTACCGGCTGACTTCCTTCTTGGGCGCTACCGTTTTCTTCATGAAGTCACCTTGCGAGAAGTATTTTTCGATGAGGCAGTACATCAATATGAAGAAGTACCTGCTACCCATTTCCTTGATTTTCAGCTTTGACTCACCATATTTCCGGTTGGTCCAGCTGTTGGGTACCACGGCGTAATTATACCCGCGCACCATCGCTTTTAGTGGAAGTTCGATCGTCAAATTGAAGTGAGGCGCCAGGAAGGGTTTAATACCCTCGATCGTTTCACGCTTGTAGAGCTTGAATGCGTTGGTAGTGTCATTGTATTTAATGCCCATTACAAAGCGCACAATGGCATTCGCCACGCGGTTGATCACCTTTTTCAATGCCGGGTAATCGATCACCTTGCCACCTTTTTCCCAGCGTGAGCCGAAAACGCAGTCGTAATCGCCTTCCAGCATTTTGTAGTAAAATTTCACGAGATCCTCGGGATCGTCGGACATATCGGCCATGAAAACGGCCACACAGTCGCCTTTAAAGCGTTCCAAACCATAACGTACCGCATAACCGAAGCCATTCGGGCCCGGATTGGTGTAATAAACCAGCGTAGGAATCTGAAGGGAAAGTTCGTCGAGCACGCGCAATGTCCCGTCCTTCGAATTGTCGTTGGTGACGCAGATTTCGTGGGGGATATTGTACTTATTTAATGTATTGTGTAAAGATACGAGCGTGTGGGTGATCGATTCTTCTTCGTTATATGCTGGTATTACGACGCTTAGCTTCATAAATGTGTTATGTGTTAAACAGTACAAATTAAAGATTATTAATTCGAACCGCCAATTTTTTCAAGGCTGACAAGGAGCTCGTCGTAGCGTTTGAGGGTCCTGGCGATGGTGGCATCATAGCGCCCGCCAAGCCATTTACCTACATTCTCGAACATCTCTTTTCTATTTTGTAAAAATTTCAAATTCGTGTGTGCGTGTACATTGCTCAGGCCCGCGCTATGCTTGCGGTATACGCCCATGACGTCGCTCAAATAGCCGATTTTGCCCTTCGCAGCCAGCTGGAACATGATCGCCCAATCGCCGGCTGCCGCTTTGGCATGCCATTCTGCAAAATCTTCGGTTAAAAATTGGTTCCGGTACACCCAGCTGGCAGTAGCCATAAACCATTTGTCTTCCAGCAAATCCTCGACCGTTGAAACCGCTTTCTGATCAGCTGCATTGAAATAATGCGATGGCGAGCCGTCTTCATAAATGACTTCCATATTGTGATGGCAAACGGCGAAATCGGGGTTCTGATCCAGAAAATCGACCTGCTTTTGCAATTTTAACGGGTCGGTCCAGTAATCGTCGCCTTCGCACATCGCTACATATTCACCCCGGCAGGCTTTCAGGAGTTGCAGTACATTATTTCTTCCGGCAAACTCGCGCGGCTCTTGCGGGCCCTGGTTTTCGGAATGCAGAAAGGCCCGGATCACACCAGGCCTTTTTGCATCATATTTACGGATAATGTCCGGCGTCGCGTCGGTCGAAGCATCATCCCCGATCACTATTTCAAAATCAAAGCTGGTCTGCTGCATCAGCGCGCCTTCCAGCATCTGACCTATGTATTGCGCGTGGTTGTACGTCGGTACGCAAACGGAAAGTTTCATTCGAATTTTAGCTAAAAACCTCTTTCAGCTGCTCTACCGTCGGGAAATTTGGCGTGACAAGCTCTGTTTCGGGTTTGTAAATGTAGGCCATAGGGTAGCCGCGCTCGATGAATGTCGGTTCGTCGAGGTTGTTGTATCGCAGCTGTACCGACCAGCGAATGTTGTTGGTAACGTTGTTACCCGACTGGTGAATCAGGAACGCAGAGAAAATGAGGATGTCGCCAACCTGGAATTCAGTCTGGATAAAATCTTCATCTTTCAATTCGACCGTGATGCCGCCCTGATAGCCGGATGTGGATGAGGCCTGCAAGCCGACCTTATGGCTGCCCGGGATCACCTGCAATGCGCCGATATCCGCGCCGGCATCCACCATCGGAAACCAGATCACCGCGCTGTCGAGCGATCCCTGGCCCGTGCGCCAGTCCTGGTGCGCGTCGAGTTTCCAGTGTTTGCTGCCGTCTTTGGATAAAAAGCGGCTGTTGAACTGCATTGCAGCACGTGCACCGATAATCGGAGCCGAAAGGCCTACGTCTTTCAACAAGTTTTCAATAACCGGGTCAACGCCCAGCCGGTGCAGCGAAAATGAATGCTGGACCGTCTTGCCCGTGCTTACAAATGCATCGAAATCCTTTTCAAAGAACTCGAACATCGCATTTTCGAAGGTGTCGCGGTCGTCGATGTCGACGGTTCTGCCGGTTACACGCTTGATCTGCGTCGCAAAAATCTGGCGGGCTTCGGTGTATATTTCATTAATGACGTCCTTGTCGAGGTAATTTCTCAAAAGGACAAAACCATCGCGGTTGAACTGCTCCTGAAGTGTACTCATTGTGCGATCACGTTTGTGACATTTAATGGTGATTTCTTCAAAAATATCTCGCCATTGTTACTGAGACCATGATGAGCCTCAGTTTGATTCAGAATATTAATCTTCCCAAACCGCGTAACCAAATCCCGCCGCACCGAAGCCATTACCATTATAAAGCAGGTAACGCTTGCCATTGTGCTGGTAGAAATTGGCATAATCGATCATTTCGTAGTCGAAATCGTCCGGATTGTCGGATTTCGCGATGCCTACCAAATGATCCTTACGCTCCCAGTTGGTCCCGTCGGCCGACTCAGCATAGCCTAGGCGGTAGCTCTGATTGCGGTCGGTGCGGTAATCGCGGGAGTGGCGGTAGGAGTAGTACATTTTGTAAATACCATCTTCCTTAAACACGCTCGGGCGGCCTACTGCGTGCAGGAAATCGTCGAAATCCAGGGTAGGAATGTCGCTGATCTCCCAGTGGATGCCGTCTTTCGAAGTTGCGGATTGTGCGCGGTAGTAAGGCTCGGGATAGTCGTGGATCATCTCGCATTTGTGGCCCGAAATGTACCACATGCGCCAGGTACCGTCGTCGTCGATCAGTACCGAAGGCTGCGCGGCCCAGAGCGGGTTCTGAATGCTGCGGTCCATAATGGGCCCGCGGAACATCTTTTTAAATGTGAGACCGCCGTCCTGGCTTACAGATAACCCCATTGACAAGCGGTAGGAGTTCCAGGTGCGGTTCCAGCCGGTGTAATAGAGCCAGATGTCGCCGTTCGGACGATCTACAAACCAAGCTGGCATAGCGCCGGTTTCGTCGTATTCGCCCGGGCCGCCGAGTTCGAGCACGGGCTTGTCGTGTATATAGAGGATCTTTTTGGGATCGTCGTAATCGACGTCGATGAACGTAGGGCGTGATTGCGTGCTGTTATCCCTTGTCGAGAAGTAAATCCTCAGAAAATCCTTGTGTTTATAGGCAAATGGCACCTGCGCATGGCTCTGACTGTGCGCCAGACTGCCGTCAGGTTTATAAATAACTCCTTTTTTAACCCACATCGGAACGTTGAATTTTGTTATTGAGTAATGGCGTAATGCTTAGTCGACCGCTTTTTCAGCACGAATGCGCCAGTTATCAACGAAATCTTTGCCCGGGATCGGCAGATCGATATCTACTTCCGGAGCTTTGGCGGTAACGCGGTATTCCATTACATAAAACGCATTGCCAAACACATAATGCAGCTTGAAGTTCTCGATATTGGCCGGAACATCTTCCAGTGGCACCTCGGCGCGGAACAGCGGGTTCGCTTTCAGCAAAGTAGCGTAAGTAGGGGTATTCCGAAGCCACGGGGCCACGCTTTCATCACCTACCACCACTTTTCCGCCGGGTTTCACCACGCGGGTCAGCTCGTCGAATGCGCGCTTGCGCTCCGAGAAGGTGTTAATGCCGCCGAAATGGAACACGGCGTCGAAAGTATCATCCGGGAAAGGCAGGTAAGAGCCGTTGCCGAGGAAATAATGCACATTCAAATCGTCGGTAACGAGTTTTTCCTGCGCCAGTTTCAGCATATTGGGCGAAAGGTCCGACAGCACGGCAGTTCCGCCCGGTCTTACTTTGTCGAGAATCAATGCAGAATCCTTACCGGTTCCGGCGCCTACTTCGAGCGCTTTCATACCGGGTTTCAGCTCCATCAGATCGATGAAAAAGCGGCGGGTAGCAGCTTCGTCGGAATGGTTCAGGGTTTCGAAAACCCAGGAAACGCCTTTGTCGTAGCGGAGGAATGCCTGGTCGTACAGATATTGTTCGCGCGCATCTTCGGGAAGCAATTCTTTGGGATACAGCATGTTGACAATGCCTGTGTCACCAACTTCATAGACAGTGCCGTCTTCGCTTTTGAGTGACTTGCCGTCTTCGGCTATGGTTAAAGGGGTTCCTGTGCGTGGGCAAACCAATGATTCTAAAAACTCCTGTTGATTCATTTTTGCGTGTCTGATTGATTCATATCTGGTCAAAATTACCCTTTTTCTTCGGAACACCAGCCAATGCGCGGCGGCTTCTTAGCAAATGGGCCACGTGTTTTTCTGTCGCATGGTAACGATACCACGCCATTTTTTTATTATTACCTTTGAATGTTTTGTAAAGACAACCCGTAGTACTTCAATATCATGTCCCAGCTTCAGGAAAAAATCAAAGCACTTGCCAAGGATCAGTCGGAAGACATTGTTGCCCACCGCCATCATTTGCATAGTAACCCCGAGTTATCATTCGAAGAGTTCAAAACGGCGAAATACGTTGCATCGGAGCTCACGGCAATTGGCCTGCAACCCGAAGAGGGTGTTGCCGGAACCGGCGTGGTAGCGATTATCGAAGGGCGCAATCCAGGCAAGAGAATCGTAGGCCTGCGGGCCGATATGGACGCATTGCCGATCCTCGAAGCGAACGATGTTCCCTACAAATCAAAGGTCCCCGGTGTGATGCACGCATGCGGGCACGATGTGCACACATCGTCGCTCCTGGGTACGGCACGGATCCTGCACGCATTGCGCGAGGAGTTTGAAGGGACGGTAAAATTGGTATTTCAGCCTGCTGAGGAAAAAGCGCCGGGCGGTGCTTCGCTGATGATTAAGGAAGGTGTTTTGGAAAATCCACGTCCGGCGAGTATGGTAGGCCAGCACGTTGCACCGAATATTCCCGTAGGCAAAATCGGCTTTCGCGAGGGTATGTATATGGCCAGCACCGACGAGCTTTACCTGACTGTCAAAGGCAAAGGCGGCCACGCGGCAGCACCGCATCAGCTGGTAGACCCTGTGTTGATGGCTTCCCACATTATCGTGGCATTGCAGCAGATTATCAGCCGCAATCGCAATCCGGCGAACCCGTCGGTACTCTCATTCGGCCGGTTCATTGCCGATGGGGTTACCAATGTAATCCCCAATGAAGTGACCATTCAGGGAACATGGCGCTGTATGGACGAGGAATGGCGCGAGGACGGCCTGCGCCGCATGAAGAAAATGGCTGAAAGTATCGCGGAAGGAATGGGCGGAAGCTGTGAATTCGAGATCGTGAAAGGCTACCCTTTCCTGAAAAATCATCCGGAACTCACCAGAAGGGTAAGAACAGCCGCGGTAGGCTACATGGGCGCCGAGAATGTCATCGACCTCGACCTCTGGATGGCCGGCGAGGATTTCGCATTCTACTCACAGGTTGTCGATTCCTGCTTCTATCGCCTCGGAACGCGCAATGAGGCACGCGGCATTATCTCGGGCGTGCATACCCCTACATTCGATATCGACGAAAGCGCACTCGAAATTTCGACCGGCCTTATGAGTTGGCTGGCAATTTCTGAGCTGAATGCTTAGGGATATACCTTTTGAAATAACTGTTGATTTTCAATGTGATCACACCAAAGATGGCTTCCTTGAAAATGCCTTTCGACATTTTTGAGGCGCCTTTGGTGCGGTCGGTGAAGATGATGGGCACCTCGGTAATGCTGAAACCGTATTTCCAGGAATTGAACTTCATTTCGATCTGGAATGCATAGCCGATAAAACGGATATTATCGAGGTTGATCGTGTTCAGTACTTTGGCCGTGTAGCAAATAAAACCAGCCGTAGGGTCCATGATCGGCATTCCGGTGATCATCCGCACATAATAACCCGCGAAATAGGACATCAGTACGCGGTTAATCGGCCAATTCACCACATTTACCCCTGTAATATACCTTGAACCTACCGCTACATCGTGGCCTTCGTTGGCACATGCATTGTACAAGCGGACCAGGTCCTCGGGCGGATGCGAGAAGTCGGCATCCATTTCAAAAATGTAGTTGTATCCCCTTTCAAGCGCCCATTTGAAGCCGTGGATATAGGCCGTACCCAGGCCCAGTTTTCCTTTTCTTTCTACCAGGTGAAGGCCTGAAAACTCCTTCATTAACTCCTTCACAATCCCTGCGGTGCCATCCGGCGATCCGTCGTCAATGATCAACAGGTCAAACGGATGGTTCAGGCTAAAAACCTTCCGAATGATGGCTTCAACATTTTCAAGTTCGTTGTAGGTAGGGATCACTACAATGCAATCGTTCACAGAAATTGTTCAGTTTAGAAGTTAAATGCGTAGTATAGAGCGCAGTACGAAATTTTCAGAGCTTAATATTGTTCTTTTTCTCCCGATCCTCAATTTTCTTGTTCACTTTTTCGTAAATGGTCGTCATGCGTTCGGGATGGCTCATGTAGTAAGAATAGCTTTCGCGATATGCCGTCGTATCCACTTTGTGTTTTTTCCAGATATCACTTTTCAAACGGTTGAAAATCATGAGCGACGAATCGAGCGATTTCAGCTGCAGCCGGTTCACGCGGGACTCGGCCAGGTGGATGTCGGTCAGGATGGTAGCCATTTTTTCTTCGGACAATGTGCCTTTCGGCGGCTTTTCCTCCTCCGAACAGGCCGAAAACAGCAGCATGGAAAGTGCCAGAAGGCTTATACCGGTCGTGAATTTCATCGCAGGGCGTAGCTTACTATCAAAATACCTATCTTTGTTTTAGGTATACCAGACGACAAAGGTGGTAATTTTTTTGCAAAACTTATGTTTGAGCAGTTTCTGGGAAAGTTAAGGAAGTATGAAATCCGGATGCGGAAAGCGGTGACCAGCGAGCGTCACGGCAATTTTCATTCGGTCTTCAAAGGGTCCGGCCTGGAATTCGACGACCTGCGCTTGTACCAGTACGGAGACGATGTCCGGGCGATCGACTGGAACACTTCTGCAAAAGGTCACGGTACATTTGTCAAGATTTTCAAAGAGGACAAGGAGCAAACGGCCTTCTTCATGCTCGACGTGAGCGCGTCGCAACAGGTAGGGGAGATCAAGAAACTGAAAATCGATATTGCGAAGGAAATATGCGGGGTGCTTACGCTCTCGGCCATTCAGGAGGCCAGCCGGGTGGGGCTACTTTGCTTTTCGGACCGGAACGAAAGGTATATCCGCCCTTCCGACGGCATGAAACACGGTTATGGCCTCATTTCGGAACTTTACAAACTCGTTCCGGAGTCGACGAAGACGAATATTGCCGAGGCTATCCTGGTCGCGTTAAATGTGCTCCGTCGCCGCAGCTTTATATTCCTGATCTCCGATTTTATTGATAACAACTACCAGCACAACCTCAAAGCCCTGGCCCGCAAGCACGACCTGATCGTGATCCATCTGTACGATTCGCGCGAGGTGAACCTGCCCGGACTCGGCATTATCCCTCTTTACGACGCGGAGAAGAAGACTACCGTTTGGGTGAATACCTCTTCACGCCAGTACCGCGAGGAAATGGCCAGCCGGTTCGGTAAGCGCAGTGCCGAGCTGCAACGGCTATGCCATCAGAACCGCGCCGATTACATTTCCATCAACACCCAGGAAGATTATGTGCCGGCGCTGATCCATTTGTTTAAGGTGAGACGTTATACCAAAAGTACGGCACCATCCAATGGCTAGGGTTTTTCAGGTATTCTTTTCGGTGTTAATGGGCTTTTCGCTGTGTTTTTCGGGCATGGCGAGAGACGCACGCAAGCAGCGGATGAAACCGAAGGGCATTTTCCTGACCGACAGCATCGAGGTAGGCAAGCCGGTTTATTTCTCCCTGAGCGTAAGGCATAATCCGGAATCCGAGATTTTCTTTCCCGACAGTACATTCGATTTCTCACCCTTCGAACTGATAGGGCAGAGGACATTCGTGTCCAGTACCGATGCACGCGGGACGCTCGATAGCGCTGTTTACCACCTCGTTTCATTCGATGTTTCCAAGGTCCAGAAGCTCCGGCTGCCGGTTTTTGTATTTCAAAAAAAGGATTGTACGGCCGTCTATACCGCGCCCGACTCGGTTTTACTCATCAAAAGCAACAACATCGACCTACGCAAAAAACCGGCGTTGAAGGAAGAAACGCGCCTCGTCCCACTCAGCAGCGAATTCAATTTTTCCATGCTGATCGGCTCATTTGCGTTGATTATCGGGGTAGCGGGTAGCATTTACTGGGTTTTTGGCCGGGATATTTACAAGCAATGGCAGCTGCTCAAATTGCAGCGCCGCCACCTCGAGTACGTGCGCTCGTTCAATCGCCTGATGCGCAGCGCGCGGGAGAAGAGCAATATCAAGGATGCCGAAAAGGCCATCATCATTTGGAAAAACTACCTTGAAAGGTTGGAGAAAAAACCTTTCGCGACTTATACAACAAGAGAAATTATCGACAATATGCCCGACGACGAACTGGCCGATGCATTGAAGAACATGGACAGTATCGTATACGGCCAAAGCCGTTCGGGAAACATGGATCAATACCTGGAAGTGCTCAAAACCGGCGCCACACGTTTGTACAGGGCCAAAAGAAAGTTTGTACTGGACAGCCCCGTCGTTTAACCTGCTCATTGAATGGAAAACTGGTTTTCACTGGAATGGTTTGGGTATAACACGCTGCGGTCGTATGAATGGGTTTATCCTTATTTCCTTTACTTACTGCCGCTGGTGCCGTTTCTTTTCTGGCTTCGGAATGCATTGCACCGTAAGCACAAGCAGCGGCTGACCATCACCTACACTTCGGTAACCGGCTTCCGGAGCTGGCTTACATTGCTGCGGTTTGTGCAGCCGGTTTGCGTAGGCCTCGCCATTTGCCTAATCCTGGTTGCACTGGCACGTCCGCAGGTAGTTTCCGAGCGAAAAGACCAGTATTCGGAGGGGATCGACATTATGCTGCTGTTGGATATTTCCGATTCGATGATTGAAAAGGACCTTAGCCCCAACCGCCTGGAAGCCGCCAAGCGGATGGCGCGGCAATTTATCAAAGGCCGCTTGCAGGACCGCATCGGGCTGATCGTCTTTGCTGGTGAAGCGGTATCACTCTGCCCGCTCACGACGGATTACGAATTACTATACGGCTTTCTCGACGAAGTCAACCCAAGTCTCATTCCCACGCCCGGCACGGCGATCGGCAGTGCATTAGCTGTGGCTGTGAACCGGATGCGCGACACCGCGGGCGAGAGCAAAGTAGCAATCCTGATCAGCGATGGCGACAATACGTCTGGTAACCTGGGTCCTACCACTTCCGCGCAGCTGGCGAATGCATTTGGCGTGAAGGTTTACGCCATTTCGGTCGGAAGGCCCAAAAAGATGTCGAAAGCCGATACTACGGCCAGTACAGGTGCATTGATGGATGAAGGTGAGCTGCAAAATATTGCGGGAATCGGGAATGGAAAGTATTTTCGTGCTACCGATAACACGGCGCTGGAAACGGTTTTTAAACAAATCGACCAGCTCGAAAAAGTGAAATCCCGCGATGTGCTGTCGCGCGATGTGAAAGATTACTACCGCGTTTACCTCTTTTGGGCGGTTACGCTGCTGCTTGTGGCGATTGGGACGAAGAGTACATTTATGGCCAATATTCTGGAAGACTGATGCTGAAAGCTTATTACAATATCGATGCCGTTGAGGCAGGGCTGGACGAAGTAGGAAGGGGCTGCCTGGCCGGCCCGGTGGTTGCCGCGGCAGTGATCCTGCCGCGCGATTATAAGCATTCATTCCTCAATGATTCCAAACAGCTTACCAGGGCGCAGCGGCTACTGCTGGAAAAGGAAATTATCCGCGAATCTGTTTGCTGGGCGGTGGCAGAAGTCGATAACTATGAAATTGACCGCATTAATATCCTGAAAGCAAGTTTTCTGGCCATGCACAGGGCGGTAGACAAGCTGCGGATTCGTCCCGAGCATTTGCTCGTGGATGGGAACCGCTTCACGCCTTACCCGATGATCCCGCATACCTGCATTATCAAGGGTGATGCGCATTATCTTTCTATTGCGGCTGCGTCGGTTTTGGCAAAAAATTACCGGGATGAGCTCATGAGCAACCTGTCCCGGCAATTCCCGCATTATGGTTGGGAGCAAAATGTGGGTTATCCCACGATCCACCATCGCAAGGCGATCGTGCTGCACGGCCCGTGTTCCTATCACAGAATGTCGTTCAAACTGATTAAGGAAGACGGCGGTCAGACGGAAGTGGAGGAAACGGAAGATTTGGGCTTTTTATAAAGCGGTACAGTACTGCAAGGTTCGCCGAACATGAGGCTTTGTACAACAGGTTTCAGCAGTTTGCTAACCGCCACATAAGCTGATACAGGCACATTTACCTTGCTGCAACCCTTTACTACCACACGTTTTCCTGCAAATTCTTCCGCGTTCAATTTCGCAATGGCATCAGCGAAGAGTTTGTCTTCCAACGCATTCAGGTCCCCAAAAACAAATGCGTTCGCATACGGTTCGAGCTGCACGGCAAGAAGCATGTAGGCCCAGGTGGGCACAATGGCGTCTTCCGAACAGATGATCGCAACATTTTTATCCTGGTACTGCGCCCAGTCGTGGCTTTTGAGAAAGTCGCGAAAATCTTTTTCACGCAGGATCATTCCCTGCCAGAGATTGTCTTTGATATCGTAAACTATGCGTTCGCCGGGGTGGTAAAGCTCTTCCAGGTCCAGTGAAATGATGCCGCTGGTGGCTACCCGGTTTACTATTTCGTCAGTTTCCATGCTAAAAATCCTGTTACAAAAAGGCTAACAACAAAACTCCGGTGATTGTTTGGCGAAATGTCAAAATCCCCGTTTACTGCACGAGTGTGCTGGCCTTGCGGGGAGCCGGCGACATGAAGTCTTTCAGGTAATATGGCTCAAACGACGCCACGTCCTCAAACTGGCTGTTCCGGAATGCGATCGTACCCAGCTGGCCTACCGTTCTGGCCGATGGTTTAATATCCGTTTCAGGAAAAACTGCATTGGCATGCTGCCCGAACAACGGCTTGCATTTGGCGGCGCCGTCACCGAAGAATACCACCCTGTTGTTGGCCAACGGCGCTTCAAAAGAGTTTTCGGTCAAAATCACTGCCTGCGTTTCCTGTACAAATGCATTGCTGTCGTCCAAAACCGCTGCATAAACTTCCATGCGCCGCGCGTCGATCATGGGACAGAACAAATGTCCCGGAAAGAATGGCACGAGCTGCAAAGCCATCGCCTGTAAAGTATTGATGGCGATCAGCGGCTTGTCGAGCGCATAGCACAGTCCCTTGGCCGTGGATACGCCCACGCGCAGGCCTGTATACGAGCCTGGGCCTTTGGCGACTACGATCGCGTCGACGTCGGTCAGTTGAAACCCGGCGTGCGCCACGCTGTCGCGCATGAGCGTCGTCAGCATAGCGGATGACGATTTGTCGGTAAAAAGATCGTAGGCAGCCAGCAGTCCGGTGTCGTTATGCACGGCCACTGAGCATCCGCGGATCGAGGTGTCGATACTGAGTAAGAGCATATAAAAACAAAAAGCCCGCCGCGAGCGACGGGCCGGATGGTATTATTTCTTTTTCAAAAGCTGGCTGTAACGGGCCGGGTCTTTGAAGAGCGCCAGCGCCGCTTTAACTTCGGGGTCCTGGTTGAATGAGGCTTCCCGCATGCCTTTTTCCAAATAGTAATGTTTGATGATCTCCTCTTCAAGGATCTGCTTGATCTCCGGTTTGAAGATTTGCAGGTCGTTGTCCTTGCTGTGTGAAAGCTTGGATTTCAAAGCTTTCAATTGGTCTTCAATCACTTCCAGCGACTTCTCCTTTTTCGCCGAAGCTTCCAGGTCGTTCAGGTCGCGCTCCACCTGCGTGGTGTAGTCGTACTCTTTATCGCCCAGCCATTTGGTGAATGCCGCATAGTCGGCGTCGCTCAGGTGGAATTCTTTCGCAGGCTTGATCGTCGGATGTTCGAAATGGTATTTCACCGCATAGTCGAAGAACAGCCGGTTGCGGCCCAGGGAAACTGCCAGCGGCGAGAAGTTTTCCTTTTCGGTGATGATATCGGGCAGAATGCCGCCGCCGTCGAATACCACACGTCCGTTTTTGGTCTTGAATTCGGTCATGAGCGAATCGGGGATCTTGCCTACGCTGCCGTCGTCGTTGCGGTGGCTGTAATCGATCGCCTGGATACACCGGCCGCTGGGAATGTAATATTTGGCGGTGGTGATCTTCATTTTGGTATTGAATGAAAGGTCGCGCGTGGTTTGTACAAGCCCTTTTCCGTAAGTCCGCTGGCCTATCAGCACGCCGCGGTCATAGTCCTGGATCACACCCGAAACGATTTCCGCTGCCGAAGCACTGCGGTTATTGGTCAAAACTACTACCGGTATTTCGGTATCGAGAGCGGGGTTGTAGGCGGTGTACGTTTTGTTCCATTCACTCACTTTTCCTTTGGTCGAAACCACTTCTTCGCCTTTTGGAATGAATATGTTGGAGATCTCGATCGCCATATTCAGCAAACCGCCGGGATTATCGCGGAGGTCGAGCACCACGGATTTCATGCCTTTGCCTTTCAGCTCCTGGAATGCATTGCGCACCTCACGTGACGCGCTTGCCGTAAAGTCCTTCAAATCAATATAACCCACTTCCTCGTTGAGCATCCCATAGTAGGGCACATTGGTCACCTTCACGATGTCGCGGTTCAATGTGATTTCCAGGGGCTTGGTGTTGCCGTAGCGTTTCACGGTCAGTTTGACGGCTGTTTGGGTCTGGCCTTTGAGCAATTTCCCGGTATCGAAATCTTCGCGGGTCGAAAGGTCGATGTCGTTGATCTTGGTAATCTCGTCGCCGAGCTGCAATCCTGCCTTTTGCGCCGGGGTATCTTCGTAAACCATCATTACGGTATGCTTGCCATCGGCAGAATTGACCATCGCCCCGATGCCATTGTATTTGCCGGTGGTCATGGTCATGTAATCCTCGATGTCGTCCTCGGCATAGTACACCGTGTACGGATCAAGGGAGCGGAGCATGTTATCGATGCTGGTCTTGATCAGCTGGTTAGGATTGATCTCATCCACATAATAAGCATTCAATTCCTTGAAAAGCGTGGCATAGATGTCCAGATTCCGCGCGATTTCGAAAAGGCGGTCGTCCTGGCGGAACGAAACGAATGCGAGCCCGCCCACAACCGGAGCAGCCATCAAAATGGAACGAAGATACTTTTTCATCTATGTTCAGGAATTGGATTGTTCTTTGAGAAAGGCAGGCGGCAGTTTTTCAAGCTTTTTGAGCGACTGCTTCATGGCCGTTTCAATAACGTCGTATGAGGTTATTTCTTTTGCAAGATACAAAAAAGCAATGTAGGAAGGGCGCGTTTCGTCGTGTAATGCGGTGAGCGCGGATTTGTGCAGCCGGTAGGCTTCGCGGCAGCGGCGGCGGATCAGATTGCGGTCTACCGCTTTCTTGAAATGCCTTTTGGAAATGGAGAAGAGTACTTGCGGGAGGGCAGGAGGCGATTGCCGGTCGTAGATATACAGCAGCCTGAATGGATAAAGGTAGAACGTCTGAACCTCCGGGCTGCCTTTTTTGAAAAGCCTGCCAATGGTGCGGAGGTTACACAACCGCTCGTTCTTACCAAATGTTTGTTTCAAGTTCTTGTAGAAAAAAATGTCTGATAAGCTCGAATGTTTCAAACTTATCAGACTATGAAAAGACCAGGAGTCTCCGACTGTACGTCCTCGACCAGGCGTCCCCTACTCAAACCTTCAAGCGAAAATTATTGCTTGTGACGTTTTTCGTCAGAAACAGTTAATTTCCAACGGCCTTTTTTACGACGGCCAGCCACTACTTTGCGTCCGTTTGCCGTGGACATTCTCTCACGGAAACCGTGCTTGTTTCTCCTCTTACGATTCGATGGTTGAAAGGTACGTTTCATCTCAGTATCAAATTATTGCGATATAAATCTCTGTCTACCCGTAATTTTGGCTTGCAAAGGTAGACAAAAAAATTAACCAAGTCAAAATTTCTGGATTTTTTTCAGAAATAGTCCGTTGCCAGGCCTATTTGTAGAAAAACTTTTTCTTGAAATACCATTCCGCACAGCCATTATTGACCTCCACCGAAGCCCAGGCAGGGTCGGTTTCGTCGTTGACGATCAGGATGGTGTATGGTACATTTTTTAGTTTTGGGACATACACTTGCGGCTCTTTCGTATTCAGAACGAGGGCGGTACGCTCATGCATTTCCTTGTTGAAACGAGCGGCCCGTCCGGTAAGTAGGTCAGACCACGCTGAGCGGTAGTTGAAGTTTCCTGCATACAGGAAGAAGAAGTACAACCCGGCCACCCACGCAACGGCCTTTCCCTGTTCTACCGGCTGCATATATCCTTTTTTCAGCACCCAGAAAGTAAGTACAAACACATTGTACGTCCAGCCGATCAGTGTCCAGAATGTGATCACGCATTGCCCGCGCAGGTTAGGCGGCTCCGCAATGGACCAGTACGAAGGAAAATAGGTGATGAAAAGGCATCCCAAAAATATCGGAATCGACAGCCCGGGATGCACATTGAAAAACTTGAAATCCTCTTCGCCCTTGCTTTTGAAAAGCTGGCAGGCCATAGGAATGAGTACCAATGTGAGCACACACAATGCGGGAGCCATTTTCGAGAAATTATGAATGTCCCAGGCCAGGCTGTTTTTAATGGAAAACAGCAAATTGTATTTCAAAGGCGTCGGGTAAAGCCCCGATTCGGCGCGGGCCCCATTGCCGGGGGCTGTTACAGAAAGCACGCCGAAAACCAGCGCCACCACGCTCAGGATCATGTATTTAACCTGCAATTTGCGGGCGATCACGCTGCCGAAGAAGAACCATGCGCCCGATAGTATCACCAGCCACACGAGCGTGTACTCGTTCATACCCACGAGCAGGATGACGCCAAGTGCCAGAATGACCGTGTGCTGCATGGAAAGGCGCGCGTAGTTTCGGAACAGGTAAGCAAGCAGGTAGAGCGTCCCGATGTCCGCGATGGTGTAGTAGTAGCCGGTGTACCAGTAAAAATAGCCGGAAACGACAGGCAGCTCGGCGATCAGCACGAACACGAGCAGGAATGCAAGGAGTACTGTTTGCCATTTGGGCAATTTGCCGGCCGTAATGGCACCGGCGAATTTCAGGGATGCGTGTACATATAAGAGAATGAGCACAATCGGCGCCAGTTTGTAGCCGAGGTAGGAATTATAGGCAAGAGGCTGGGTGGCGGAAATGAGCGTGCCGATGTAGCGGCCCGACCATGTTTTCCAGTAATGCACCTGGTAACCCCAGTAACCCAGTTCTTTAACGGCCAACGTATGGCAGTAGTCGTCGGTGGTGGGGAATACGAAAAAGGAGACCGCTACAAATGGAAACAGGATGACAAAAAACGCCAGAATGAGCAGTTTTAACTTGTTGTCGGGATTTTTGAGCCAGGAGAAGTAATGTGTCATATGTTGTTACCCTTGTGAAAGAAGTATTCAAACATAAGACATTTATTTTAAACGGACGCGTAGAAATGCCCATCTGTGAGAATGCGGCCGGGCAAGTTGGCGGTAAGCCGAAGGCCTCGATGCCTAAGCGGACATCAGGTTATAAGCCGAGTAATTCTTGGTAAATGACTCGCGGACATCCTCGATCTGGTGTGTCAGAAGCCAGGTCCGGAAACGAACGGCATCGTCGGTCTCATGATGGACGATGGATCCTCCCGAAAGTAAAAGCGTGAATGTTTTATGCGTTTGCAGAAAGCGGCGGATTTGCGCAGCACTATGTTCGAAGCCGGAGAAATAAGGGTTTGTCATAAGCATATTTGCATGGCATCATGAGGAAATCAACGGCAAGATACAAAAGCGTAGGTTTAGTTGTACTAAATTGTAGAATAAATTTAATATCAGTTCTAAACTTTTTCAAATATGCGGCAAAGTCTGTAAAACAATATGTCACCGTTTCCGAATATAAATTTAGTATTCGTCCCGGTTGGAGGGGTGAACGTGCTGAGGATGATCAGGATAGGGGAGTTGGGGCGGAGGCGGCGAGTGTAAACTCGCCCGGGAATTGGGCCTTGTAGATGCAAAAAAGCCACCTTCTTTCGAAAGTGGCTTTGGCCTAGTAGCGGGAGCTGGACTCGAACCAGCGACCTTTGGGTTATGAGCCCAACGAGCTACCAACTGCTCCATCCCGCGGTGTTGTTGAATTGGAGTGCAAACATACAACTATTCTTTTACAGAAAACAACTATTTTTGTGAAAACTTTTAAAAAAAGTTTGCCTCTAACATTCTGACACCAATTTTATGAGTTCATATTCAGCTGCTTATGGTTTCGGGTGGCGCATTCATCAGGTACTGCTGATCAGGCTGCTCGGGATCATGCTCCTGTTTACAATCTGCCGCGTTCTCTTTTATTTGTTCAATCAATCGTTTTTTCCGGAGGTTACCTTCGCGTTGGCACCGCGTTTGTTGCTCGGAGGTCTGCGTTTTGATCTTGTGGCTGTCCTGTACACGAATATCCTGTACGTTTTCCTCATGCTCATCCCCGTCACATTCAAGTACCGGCCTGCTTTTCAGAAATTCCTGGACTACCTTTTTATCATCACCAACAGCATTGCCCTGCTGGCCAACTGCGCCGATTTCATTTATTACCGCTTCACGATCAAAAGAAGTACGTGGTCGGTATTGCAGGAGTTTTCGCATGAAAACAATATGCACAAGGTGTTTGGCGGTTTCCTGGTCAACTACTGGTATGTGGCGCTGGTATGGGTGCTGTTGGTGCTGCTGGTGGTGTATATCACGCGCCGCTGGAAAGTGGGTGCGAAGCCAGCGCGCCCGGCCTGGCAGGTATTCGTTATTCACAGTGTATTGATGACCGTTTCGGTTTTCCTCTTCATCGGAGGCGTCAAAGGCGGTTTCCGGCACAGCACGAGGCCGATCACGCTGAGTAATGCAGGTGAGTACGTCGACAAGCCGAAAGAAATGTTCATCGTCCTGAACACGCCATTCTGCATTTTCAAAACCCTGAAACGTTCCGACTATCAGCGGGCGCATTTCTTCCGATCGGAGCAGGAAATGAATGCGGTGTATTCGCCGATCCATTATCCCGATCCCAAGGCGCCGGCTTTCCGGCCGAAGAATGTGGTGATTTTGATTTGGGAAAGTTTTGGAAAGGAAATGGTGGGCACCTATAACAGGGACCTGGAAAATGGTACTTACAAAGGTTACACGCCATTCATCGATTCGCTGATGCCGCATAGCAAGGTATTCTGGTATTCATTTGCCAATGGGGCCAAATCGATAGAAGCCATTCCGTCGGTGCTGACGAGTATTCCGGGCATTATGGAGCCATTTATCCTGACACGCTATACCGATAACAAGCTGCCGAGCCTGCCTGAAATGCTGCAAGCGAAAGGGTATCATACCTCTTTTTTCCACGGAGCACCGAATGGCTCGATGGGTTTCAAGGCATTCACCAATCTGATCGGCATTAAAGATTACTACGGCAAGACCGAATACAACAACGATGCCGATTACGACGGTATCTGGGGCATTTGGGATGAAGAATTCCTGCAATTCTGGGGCAAGAAGCTGGATAGTTTTCAGCAGCCGTTCATGAGCACGCTGTTTACGGTTTCTTCGCATGACCCATACAAGGTGCCTGCCCGCTACCAGGGCAAATTCCCGAAAGGGCCGCTGCCGATTTACGAATGCATGGGGTATACCGACAATGCTTTGCGGAAATTCTTCGATTCCGTGAAGGACAAACCCTGGTTCAAGAATACATTGTTCGTGATCACAGCCGACCACTCAGCCACATTCGCCCATTATTCAAAGTATCAGACATCGGTCGGAAATTTCTCAATACCCATCCTGTTCTACGCTCCGGGCGACGCTTCGCCGGGCGACGCTTCGCCGGGCGACGCTTCGCCGGGCGACGCTTCGCCGGGCGACGCTTCGCCGGGCGAAGCTAATTTACAAACCGGTCTGGCGGGCAAATCCTATTCCTCCGAACCCGCAATGACCGGCACGGATAGCACCCGGCTTGTTCAGCAAATCGACATTATGCCTTCCATCCTGGGGTATCTGCATTACGACAAACCCTATTTTGGCTTTGGAAAAAACGTGTTCGGGAACCCTCCGGTCAACTTCGCTGTCAACTATGATGGCGTCTATCAATGGTTCAACGGGCCATACGTTTTGCAATTTGATGGCAGGAAAACCGTAGGTTTGTATAAATATCAGGAAGACAAGCTTTTGAAAAATAACCTTGCGGGCCGTATTCCGGATGTTCAAGGGCCTATGGAATTGCAGGTTAAGGCATTTATCCAGCAATATTCGAACCGGATGCTGGACGACCGGCTGACGGTAACACCCTAGGCAGCATGTTTTGGGAAGCTGAAAAAAAGTGAAGAAGTAATTTTTATGGAAGAAAAAGCCGAAAATAATCATACCGAGTTACGCAACCACAGGGCTGGTTTTGTGAGCATTATCGGAAAACCCAATGTCGGGAAATCAACCCTGATGAACGTGCTCGTAGGCGAGAGAATGTCGATCATCACCTCCAAAGCACAGACGACCCGTCACCGCATTATCGGGATCCTCAATGGAAAACACGAGGACGTCCCGTTTCAACTGGTGTATTCCGATACACCGGGGGTGATCAAGCCGTCGTATAAGCTCCACGATTCGATGATGACCTTCGTGAAAGGGTCGCTGGAAGATGCCGACGTGGTGCTTTTCGTGGTGGAAATAGGAGAGAAGGCATCGGAGCATGAAGTGTTGCCGCTGCTGAAACGGACAGAATCGCCCGTGGTGCTGGTACTGAATAAAATCGACCTCTCGAACGACGAGGAAGTAAAGCAGAAAATGGCTGAATGGGAAAATGAGATCCATCCGGCTGCCATTATACCGATTTCTGCATTGGAAAAAGCGAATATCGGCACGTTGTTCGACGCCGTGGTGACGCGCCTTCCATTCCACCCGCCTTATTTCGATGAGGATGAACTAACCGACAAGCCAGAGCGTTTCTTTGCTTCGGAAATTATCCGCGAAAAAATCTTCTTGAATTACCGCCAGGAAATTCCATACAGCTCCGAAGTAGTAATCACTGAATTTAAGGACAAGGACGACATCATTGTGATCCGTGCAGAAATTCTGGTTGAACGTAAAAGCCAGAAGGGGATCATTATTGGTGAAAAGGGAGAAATGTTGAAGAAAGTAGGTACGCAGGCCCGCCAGGACCTCGAAGATTTCTTTGGCAAAAAAATCTTCCTCGAACAGCACGTAAAAGTTGAACCCGATTGGAGAAGCAAGGAAAACAAGCTTCGCCAGCTGGGGTACCAGGAATAAATTTTAAATAAAACGAATGAAGAGCAGGCGCCAGACCGGCTCGGATCATATTAATAGTAAGAAAAATGGCAAATGTAATATCGATTGTTGGTCGTCCGAATGTGGGCAAATCCACTTTGTTCAACCGCCTTACCGAAAGCCGGAAGGCCATTATGGACAACCAGAGCGGCGTAACCCGTGACAGGCATTACGGCTACGGCGAATGGACCGACCAATATTTCACAGTAATCGACACGGGAGGCTATGTAGTAGGCTCCGAAGATATTTTTGAAGGCGCTATCCGCGACCAGGTCGAACTCGCCATCGAGGAATCGACTGTGGTATTGTTTATGGTCGATACGATGACCGGCCTTACCGACCTGGACAAAGACTTCGCCAATGTGCTCCGCCGCTTCAACAAGCCGGTATATCTGGTTGCGAACAAGGCCGAAACGACCGAACGTTACCAGTCCGCAGGTGAATTTTATGAATTGGGGCTGGGTGACGAAATTTTCGCGATTTCCGCTCAAACTGGCTTTGGTACCGGGGAATTGCTCGATAAGGTAGTGACGCATTTCGAAACCGCAGGCATCGAGAATCCGGAAGAAGGTATCCCGCGCATAGCGATCATGGGACGCCCGAATGTAGGTAAATCCTCATTCCTGAACGTCCTCACCGGCACCGACCGCAGCATCGTGACGGACATTGCAGGGACTACCCGCGACGCGATCCACACGCATTACAATGCGTTCGGGATGAATTTCATCCTCACCGACACCGCAGGTATCCGCCGCAAATCGCGTGTAAAGGAAGATATCGAGTTCTATTCGACGCTTCGTTCCGTGAAAGCCATGGAGGAGTCTGACGTTTGTATCGTTCTGCTCGATGCCACACTGGGCCTCGAAGGCCAGGATCTGAACATTATCGGACAGGCCGACAAGGCGAAGAAAGGCATTGTGATCATGGTCAACAAGTGGGATTTGGTTGAAAAGGATTCCAAAACGGCCGATCAGTACAAAAAAGCACTGCTGGAAAGATTGGCCCCGATGAACTACATGCCGATCATTTTCGCGTCGGTAGTTGAAAAACAGCGTATTCACCAGGTTATGGAGAAGGCGATGGAGGTTTATCAGAACAAGACCAAGAAAATTTCGACTTCCAAACTGAACGAGGTAATGCAGGCCGAAATCGAGAAATATCCGCCACCGGCGCACCGCGGGAAGTATATCAATATCAAATACATGATCCAGCTGCCGACGCCGTCACCGACATTCGTCTTTTTCAGCAGCCATCCGAAGCATGTTAAGGAGCCGTATTTGCGCTACCTCGAAAACCGCTTGCGTGAAAACTTCGACTTTTCGGGCGTACCGATCACCATATTCTTCCGCGAAAAGTAGGAAGGAGGATCAGCTCATGACGAAAGCGCCGGCAGGAATTTCCTGCCGGCGCTTTTCAATTTATCCGTAACCTGCTACTGTTCAGCTGGAAATTTCTACGTTTCGTCTTTTTTAGAATATCTTGAGCAACCTTTTATAGTACTTTTACATCTGTTATCCGGCCAGCCATTGTACTTTAAAGAAGTTCCGAAAAAAAATTCGAAAAAAATGTTAAAAACAAGGTACTATGTATTGCAAGATACCTAATGAAACATATATATTTGTAAGGTCAATTAGTTACACATAATTCCATACGATCCATCCGGGATTCTTAACGATTGAATACAAGCCATGAAAACACTCAGAATCGTCATATTGCTCACAATCATCAGTCTGCAAGCCAGCGCAACGGGCTATGTACACAACATGTTTGTTGCACACAGAAAATTGCAGTCCGGCAAGGAATGTGTAACCGAAAAGGCAGTGGTGAGAAAGGCCCGGCCCGTTTTGAAAGCGAAAGCGCCGGTGCAGGTGAAGCACGCAGGCCTTATCAAAAACGCAAGCGTAAATTCTCAGGTTATGACATTGAATGCCCGCATTCTGGAAGAAGGACCGGCCGCATTCTTTGAAACCGAGCCCGAAGAAAGCGAGGGTGAATCGATGGTGACCAAGTTGGTAAGTGCGGTGAGATGTGTAATCTTTACCTTTATTCCCAAACTGGGCCATTCATAAGAGATATTATCATTTGAAATCAAAAAGCTGCGGGAGTCGATCCCGCAGCTTTTTGATTTTTTAGCCTACTGTGTTGGTCAGCGTACCAATCGGCTCTATGGTAATGTGCACTATGTCCCCCGCTTGCAGGGTAAAATCGGACGATGGTACGATACCCGTGCCTGTCATGAGGTATGCGCCCTGCGGGAAATCCATTTCGCGGTAGAGGAAATGCAGCAGCTCCTCAGGCTTGCGCTTCATTTGCGACAATGCGACTTCTCCATTGAAAACCTCCTCGCCTCCTCGCACGATCGAAAGGTCGATCACGGTATCCGCGCCGAGTTGCTCTTTGAATACATAAAGGCAAGGTCCTAACGCAGCACTACCGGTGTAAGATTTGGCTTGCGGCAAATACAGCGGGTTTTCGCCTTCGATGCTTCTGGAACTCATATCGTTCCCGATCGTATAGCCTACCAATGCGCCTTCGGAAGTCGCAAAAAGCGTCAGTTCCGGCTCGGGAACATCCCAGGTTGAATCTTTGCGGATTCGCACTGTGCCGTGGTTGCCCACCACGCGCGAGGCGGTCGATTTAAAGAATAACTCGGGGCGTTCAGCTTCATATACGCGGTCGTAGAAACTGCCGCCGCCTGCTTTTTCGGACTCCTCCATCCGTGCGGTGCGGCTTTTGAAATAGGTCACACCCGAAGCCCATACTTCCTGGGTACCAATGGGCGCGAGCACTTCCGGCATGGGTATATCGTCGGTGAATGTCAGTGCAATAAGGCTTTTCGCCTGCGTTTCCAGCCATTCGTACAGGTTGTTCCTGTTCACGACAACGTCCCAGTCTGTTTCGTGGAGGCGATAGAAAACGTCCTCGTTTTCAAGGAGGATGCCATTTTCGGTCTTATATAACTTCATGAAATCCAAATTTTGGTTTAGCCTGAATAAGTCCCCTCTGGGGCGTCTTTACTGTTGAATACGGGCAGGAAAGTGTTTCAGGCCACTGAAATTTGCGAGAAAATGAAGCGCAGGAAGGGCTAGCTGCGCCACAAGCGCCGGTCAATTGGAATGGGCTCTTGAACCATCAGCTTGATATCCGAAAACAACGGGTGCTCCGGATGTAGGATAATATTGGAAGAAAAAGGTACAATCACCGACGGAATGCCGATTGCTAGTACGTCGGGTTTGATTAGCCAGTCTTTGAGCCAGAATTGCGTCCTGCCATAGGTCTTGTCCTGCCAAAAAGCGGGCAGATCTTCTCGTGCGTAATGCCTGATGTCGTCGGGCATTTTGATAGACGAAAGCCAGTATTCGGGGAGATCCTCGTAGCGTACGCCGGGTGCGTGTCCAAGGGTTTCTACCAACCCAAGCTCGGGAGTGGATGTCGTATAAAGTACGCCAACGCCTTTTGGGTTCCACCGCGCCCCGAATAACCTGGCCCCTTCGGTTGAAAGCGCCTCATTCCGGTACTTTTCACGTGTGATCCTGTATACCAATGGCATAGGCGAACGCGATCAGGCGGGTAAACCATAATCCAGGCGGCCCAGCACATTGTCGACCAGCCCAAAACCCGTAACGGTGTCCATCATTTGCAGGGGTGTCTGGTCGTTAAGCTCGGCTATCGGCGTCCGCAGCCAATGCCTTACCACATTTTCCTTACCCTCAAAAGTATCCAGCGCATGGATAAGTATATTCCTTAGTAACAAAAGCCGCTCGGAAGCATCGGTAGCAAGCCGCTTTTCGCCTTGAATGCGGTGGAGGTTACGGGGCGTCATGCCCAATATGTAAGCGATTTCATTGTCGGTCAGTCCTACGAGATCCGAAACATCATCGGCAACGGAGCGTAAAATGCCCTCGCGTGATGTCTTCACCACCGCGTATTCGGATGCAGGCTGCTTGCCGTAGGGAACAAATTCTTCCTCAAAAAGCCGGACGGGTGTGGACATAGTGTTTCGTGGTGAAGTATGTCACTAAGTTAAGTGACATACTTCGCAATTTCAAATTTTCTCCCTCAAAAATTCCGCCGTGTAATTCCCTTCGAGCTTAACCATTTCTTCTGGGGTGCCGGTGAAGGTGAGCTGGCCGCCGTTTTCGCCGCCTTCGGGGCCTAGGTCGATGATCCAGTCGGCACTTTTGATGACTTCCATATTGTGCTCGATGATGATCACACTATCGCCTTGCTCCACCAATGCATTAATGGCTTTAAGAAGCTTCTTGATGTCGTGGAAATGCAGACCGGTGGTTGGCTCGTCGAAAATGAAGAGCGTTTTGCCTTTGTTGGACGAACCTTTGCCGAGGAATGAGGCGAGCTTCACGCGCTGTGCTTCCCCGCCGGACAATGTGTTCGACGACTGTCCCAATCCCACGTAACCAAGTCCTACTTCCTGCAATGGCAGCAACTTATCGGCCAGCTTGGGTTCCGATTCCCTGAAGAAACCGATCGCCTCGTCTACGGTCATATCCAGGATTTCAGCCACGTCCTTGTCCTGATACTTAACTTCCTGTACTTCCTGCTTGAAACGCTTGCCATTACAGCCCTCGCAGGTGAGATAAATATCGGCCATAAACTGCATTTCGATCTTCACCTGGCCTTCGCCCTGGCAGATCTCGCAGCGTCCGCCGTCGACATTGAAGGAGAAATGCGAAGGCTTATAACCGCGCGCCTTCGAAAGCGGCTGTTCCGACATCATTTGCCGGATGTAATCGTAAGCTTTAATATAAGTGACCGGGTTCGAGCGCGACGATTTCCCGATGGGGTTCTGGTCGATCATTTCAACGGCCTCAATGCGGTCGATACTGCCGGTCAGTTCGTCGAACCGTCCCACATCTTCACTGAACTCGCCTTTGAGCCGCATCAATGCAGGATATAGAATTTTCCGGATCAGGGTGGATTTCCCTGAACCGCTGACGCCGGTGACGACTGTGAGGTTATTCAAAGGGATTTTAACATCCAGTTCTTTCAGGTTATTCTCCCGCGCCCCTTTGATTTCAAGGAAATGCAATGATTTTCTCCGAACGGCAGGCACCGGGATAGAATCGTGCCCAAGTAAAAAATCGAGGGTATGGGACTGAACCGCCCCCTCAACTTCCTGACCGTCTCCATCGGCTTTCAACGCCTCGATATCGCTTTGATTACCCTGAAAAACCACATGACCGCCGCCGGTTCCGGCTTCGGGGCCAATGTCGATGATCTGGTCTGCTGCGTGCATGACCTCTTCTTCGTGTTCTACCACAATGACGGTATTTCCCAGGTCGCGGAGCGATTCCAATACGCCTACGAGCCTTTGCGTGTCACGTGGATGGAGGCCAATGCTGGGTTCGTCGAGAATGTACATGGAGCCCACCAGGGCACTTCCCAGCGAGGTAGCGAGTTTAATGCGCTGAAATTCTCCCCCTGACAAAGTACTGGTCAGCCGGTTCAGCGTCAGGTAACCAAGTCCTACCCGGTTCATGTAGTCGAGTCGGGATTCAATTTCTGTCAGCACGCGGCGTGCAATCTGGCGGTCGTGGTCGCCCGTTTCAAGCTGTTTGAAAAACTCAGAAACATCCTGGATCGGCATGAGCACCAGATCGGTAATGGATTTGCCGCCTATTTTGACATAGGAAGCATCTTTCCGCAACCGTGAACCGCGGCAGTCGGGGCAGGTGGTGCGGCCGCGGAACCGCGAGAGCATAACGCGGTACTGGATCTTATGCGTTTGGGATTCGAGTTCCGCAATGAAATCGTTGATCCCGTCGAAATATTGGTTACCGGTCCAGAGCAGCTCCTTTTGGGCCGGAGTGAGGTCTTTGTAAGGTCTGTGGATAGGGAAATCGAATTTTACGCCGTTGCGCACGAGCGGGACAAGCCATTCGCCCATCTTCTCGGTACGCCAGGGTGCGATGGCACCGTCGTACACCGAGAGATTTTTATCGGGAATGACCAGATCAGGATCGATACCCAATATTTTGCCGAAACCCTCACACCTTTTACAGGCGCCGAAAGGGTTATTAAAGCTGAAAAGATTGACGGTCGGCTCTTCGAATGTGATGCCGTCGAGTTCGAACTTGTCCGAAAATACTCTCTTTTCACCCCCTACCACATGTACGGTACAGGTACCTTCCCCTTCGAAAAAGGCGGTTTGCACGGAATCGGAGAGGCGGTATTGCGTATCCTCGTCGTTGTGGCGTATCGCAGCACGGTCGATGAGGATAAACACCTGGTTCCCTGCCTGGGAGAAATGGTCAGGCTTTTCGAGAATATCCTCGATAGAAACGACTTCCTCGTTGAGTATAATGCGGTTATAACCTTTGGAAAGCAATATGGTGAGCTCCTCGATCTGCGAACGTCCGTCGCGGATGAGCAGGGGCGCGAGTATCATCACACGCGTACCCTCGTCGTGCGCGAGCATGTAGTTGACAACGTCGGTTACAGAATCTTTCCGCACGATTTCGCCAGAAACCGGCGAATAGGTATGCCCGATGCGTGCGAAAAGCAGTTTGAGATAATCGTAAATCTCGGTGGAAGTACCTACGGTCGACCGCGGATTGCGGGTATTTACTTTCTGCTCGATCGCAATCGCCGGTGAAATGCCTTTGATATACTCTACTTCCGGCTTCTCCATCCGGCCGAGGAACTGGCGTGCGTAGCTGCTAAGGCTCTCCACGTACATACGCTGACCCTCCGCGAACAAAGTATCGAAGGCCAGCGACGATTTTCCCGATCCCGAAAGGCCCGTAATGACGACCAGCTTGTTGCGGGGGATCGCCACATCTACGTTTTTCAGGTTGTTGACACGGGCACCTTTGATCAGAATGTATTGTCTCGGATCCAGTTCATCGAACTGATCGGCCTCGATCCGGGGCACAGCTAATTGCATCATAGCGGGGTTATTGGAGGAATTATGATATTAGTTTGAATGATGATGTGATACTATTGTAACCAAAAGCACCGGCATTTAGTTTTCTTTAAATACCTGGCCGGCTTTCAAAAACTTCATGCCGCTTTTTGCAGCCTCTTCGAATATCGGATCTGCAAAATGTCCGAAGTTGGGGACGTCGGACATACAGTCTGTCAATGCAATGGCCTTCGCGGCTAATGCCGGGGCATACTTCACGATTTGACGGATGCTGGTAGCCACGCAATGCGAGCGGGCTTCTCCGGCAATGAGTACCTGGTCGAAAGCGCTCAATTCTGCCAGAAAGCGTTCATCCAGCTCGGTTTCGGGGGCATCGGCCACTGGTACCTGTGCTTTGAACACCCCGAAATGCTCGGTAAGCGGATTAATTCCTTTGGAAACCGTTCTGTAATCGCGGCGTGTGCGGTGCGTCCACGCCAGCACTGCACGCATAAGGGTATCGTCAACCGAAGCGCCTTTGGAGCCGGCAAGACAGTGCTCCGGCCAAATAAAATGCTGGAATTCACCTTCCGCTTCCAGGGTTTGCAAGTATTTCAAAACATATTCTTTGTGGTACCGCGGTATCCATCTGCCTGCCTCTACCGACTTACTGGAAATGCGGGTAAATGGCGCCACCGTATTACCGTTCTGATCCTCCCAGAAGAGCGGGTGCGCGATATCGAGCACCTTGTGGGTGTCGAGCGTGAGAAATATCGTATCGATGCGATCCCCCTCCAATGCGATGAGATTGGCGATGCGCTCTACATCTTTTTCGGCGCCGGGCACATATAAAGTCCCGTCGGGATTACAGAAATCGTACTGCGCGTCGATGATCAGCAATGCGGTTTTTTTCATTGTGAATGGAGTGTTTAAAATTCGACTTCGTGCGGCAGTTCCATTTGCCGGGCGTACATTTTGGAACAGAGACTGAAAACAAGTTGCAGCATCCGGTTCGCGTCTTTGATATAATCGGTCCGGTAGTCCTCGTCGAGTTTGTTCAGCCCGTTGAGGATTACCTGTGCTTTTTTGGCAATGTACAATGCACAGGTATCGGCGCGGGAAGAATAGGTCCGCAGAATATCCGAGTAGCTTTCCAGAAAAGTATTGAGCAGGAAAAGATTGAGTTCGATACCGCCTGTCTTGTCTTTGGTAACCTTCACATGGTAAGCAATATCCGCGCTAAGGCTGCGCATGTCGACCAGCACCCAGCCGGGCGTGTTCTGGTTGAACCTGGATGTCCGCACGATCCGCCCCATCAGTTCCTCCCGCCGTTCGGGAATGGTAGAACTGTCCTCAATAAGCTCGAAATGGAGCCGGTCGCTCAGGGTTTTGTCTTTGGTGATCAGTCTCAGGAGCAGTTTATCCTTTTCTTTGGCAGGCATTTGGATAATCGCCTTTTTGAGCTGTTCTGGTAATGCCATTCGGGTGCTTTTAAATAACTTTTCGTTTAATTACCGGCACAACCACGTAACTTTGTGGCTCAAAATCGCACCGGGAAGCTTTTACAAAAATATAAAATACAGATACACATTATGATTTCAGTGGCTATGTGTACTTACAACGGGGCAAAGTATCTGCCCGAACAGTTGAAGAGCATTGCTGATCAGAGGGTTTCGGTGGACGAATTAGTTGTTTGCGACGATAGATCGAAGGACGACACTATTGAAATCATAAAATCTTTTGCTGCTACGAGCAAATTTCCCGTACGCATCCATGTGAATGAGGAGAACCTTGGCTCGACCAGAAATTTTGAAAAATGCCTTTCCCTGTGTGAGGGGGACATCATTTTCCTGTGCGACCAGGACGATCGCTGGCGGAATGACAAGGTTGATAAACAGCTGGCATACCTGGATGCACATCCCGAGCTGGACGCCGTTTTCAGCGACGCGGAGAAAATCGACGACTATTCGAAACCCACCGGAGGTACTATCTGGCAGGAAATAGAGTTTAACGAGGCGCGGCAGCAGCTGTGGAGAAGCGGCAGGTCGCATGAAATCCTGTTCAACGGGTTTGTAGTTACCGGCGCCACACTGGCCATTCGCAAATCATGCCTTAAACGGCTGATGCCTTTCCCCACCCATGTGCAGGATCTCATCCACGACGCCTGGATAGCTATGGTACTGAGCCTGGAAGCCAAGATCGATTTCATCCCCGACACGCTCATTTCCTATCGCATTCATTCCAGCCAGCAGGTTGGATTCGGTAATAAAGTTGAAAAAGTGCAGCTTTCCGACCGTTTCAAACGTGACCGGAAGCAGAAACTCATGCCTTTGGAGGAGAAGGCCGACAAGCTGCATGAGCTGTATCTGCTCCTTCGCGCACTTCCGTTTGTGCCGCGTGAGAAGCTGATCAAACTGTATCTTTCGCAAAAACATTTTTATACCCGCGCCGCCCTTCCCGAAAACCGGTGGAAAAGGTTTACCCCGGTGTTGAGCCAGCTGCTGCGCGGCTACTACCGGTTTAGCAGCAAAGACTGGTGGCTGCCGGCAATAGGGGATTTATTGGAATAAAGAACTGGATGATTATTGACAATGGCTGAAAAAAAGTCGCTGGTGGCGGTGGTAATACCGGTGTATCAGGAAAATCTCACGGATGCAGAGCGGATGTCGTTGCAGCAATGCATGAAGGTATTGGGCGATTATCCGGCCATCATTGTGAAACCGGCGGGCCTGGACCTTTCCGCATTCCAAAAGCAATATCCATCGCTTAAATTTCAGTCTTTCGACAACAGTTTTTTCACCGGAGTCGATGCCTATAACCGGCTCATGGTGTCTATCGATTTTTACAAAACTTTCACGGCCTACGAATACATGCTCATCTATCAGCTCGACGCATTCGTGTTCCGGGACGAGCTGAAAACCTGGTGTGCCAAAGGATATGATTACATCGGCGCGCCGTCGCTGCACCAGCCTCAATACGATACCATTCCTGCGGAGTCCGCCCAGGACTTTGCTACAGCGTTGTCGACACAGCGGGTCGTGCTGAATGGGGGCCTTTCTTTGCGGAGAATTTCCGCTTTTATACGCTACTTAAAGGTCTACAACCTCTTTTATCCTTCCTGGAAAGGCAATGAAGATATGTTGTTCTGCCAGGAGGCGACACGGCTAAAACCGATGAAGTTTCTCCTTCGTGTACCGCATTGGCGGGAAGCAATGCTTTTCTCGTTTGAAAAAAGTCCGGCAGCAAGCTATGAGCTCACTGCACACCGTTTGCCCTTCGCCTGCCACGCCTGGGAACGCTACGATCCGGCTTTCTGGGCGCCTTTTATCGCTGTAAAGGAGTGACTTTCCGGGTTTAACAATTTTTAACAAACTATCATCGGTTTTCGGGCGTTCTTGCTGATATTTAGTTAAAACGCTGTTATCGCTATGAATTTCAAATTGCTTTCGGCCAGTTTTGGAGCCATTTTATTATCTATCCATACCAGCTTCGGGCAAGTTACTGAAAACCCCAAAGTAGAAGAATCGTCGGTCCCTTATGTGAAAATCAAAAAGGTGGAACTGACAGACGCCCACACAGTTATTTATCTGCAATTCGTCGAGCCTAAGGCGCAGCAACGGCCGCAGTTCCGTTCGCAACCCCGGATGTCGCCCTTCCCCGACTCCCGCGTTCCGCAGTTTCCCCAGCAAGGCGCAAGCCAGAGCCAAATCTGGCTGGATCCGGAAACCCGGTTGTATAAGCCCGGCGAGATAGATAAGAAATTCAAATTTATCAAGGCACAAAACATCACTACCACCACCAAGACGAGCGTCGCAAATGGGGATACGGTCAACTTTGTAGCCTATTTTGAAAGACTGACGCCCGGAATCGAAGAGTTCGATTTTTATGAAGGACGTAGCTCCGGAGGTAACCAGTCGTGGAATTTTTATGGTATTCACATCCGGAATCCGTTGAAAAAGGATGCTGCGAAATCCACCAAACCGGTAGCGAAAGCGGCGGCACCGCCTGTTAAGAACCCAGCTGCGAAACCGGCGGCGAAAGCGCCGCAAACACCAGCTCCCGCGGCAAAGAAAGAGGCTGAAATGGCGGTTCTGAAAGGCACGATTTTCAATGCGAAAACCAAAGAGCCGATTGCGGCGCAAGTCTCGTATATCGAAAGCGGCGATACGCTGCAAATCCGCTCGTCGTCGGGAAAATACCGTGTGGGTGTGGATCCCGGCGAGAAATACAAGTTCCGGGTGACGGCCCGCGGGTATTACGGATCATCGTTCAGCCTCGCGCCGGGCGATTCATCGGACAAGTCGTTCGATCAGGACGTATATCTGACGCCGCTGATCGTGGGAGAGACGATTTTGCTTCCCAATATCTATTTTGAAACCTCCAAATACACCCTGCTGCCCGAGTCGTTCGAAGAGCTGAACCGGCTGGTCGACGTCATGCGCGACAGCCCGACTGTTAAGATCCGCGTGGAAGGCCACACCGATAATGTAGGGGATTTTGATAAAAACCTCGAACTCTCCCGCCAGCGCGCCGAGTCGGTCAAAAATTACCTCATGGAAAAAGGCATTGAAAGCAGCCGCATTGAAGCGAAAGGCTATGGCGGCACGCGGCCGATTACCAAAGGCAGTGAAGAAGAGCGGAAGAAAAACCGCAGGGTGGAGTTTGTGATTACAGAAATGTAAGCCCGACGTCACGCTGAGCGAAGTCGGTTTATTGTCACGCTGAGCGCATTCGGTTTATTGTCACAGTGAGCGCAGTCGGTTTATTGTCACACTGAGCGCAGTCGAAGTGCAAATGCGTCACGCATCCGTCCTTCGACTGCGCTCAGGATGACAGTACCGTTACCGCGCCTTGATAATATTCGTAAACTCACGTGATTTCAACGACGCACCACCTACCAGGCCGCCGTCGATATCCGGAGCAGCAAACAGTTCGGGTGCGCTCGCAGCCGTCACGCTTCCGCCGTACAGGATTGAAATTTCATCGGCTACTTCCGCACCATATTTGGATGCGAGGTGTGCGCGCAGCGCCGCGTGCATTTCCTGTGCCTGCTCAGCCGAAGCCGTAAGGCCCGTTCCGATAGCCCAGATCGGCTCGTATGCGATCACCACCGATTTCAATTGCTCTTCCGAAAGGTGGAAAAGGCTTTCGGTGATCTGGTTTTTCACAAAACCGATATAGTCTTCATTCTGGCGCTGTTCGAGCGACTCGCCGCAGCAGAAAATAGGGGAAACGCCGAAAGAAAGTGCCGTATTTACTTTTTCGGCAAGCAATGCGTTGGTTTCGTTGAAATACTGGCGGCGCTCGCTGTGGCCGATCAGCACATATTCCACACCGATCGATTGCAGCATCTGCGCCGAAATCTCACCGGTAAATGCACCCGAAACCTTATCGGAGCAGTTTTGAGCGGCCAATGCGAAGTTGGGCGCGTCCTCGGTATATTTTTGAATCGTAGTAAGATAAATCGCAGGAGGGCAAAGGATGATTTTCGCGTCATTCCGGACCTCATCTTTGGCCATGTTAACGAGCTCGGAAGTAAGCGCAACTGCTTCATCCAGAACCTTGTTCATCTTCCAGTTACCGGCAACAATTTTTTTTCGCATGAGAAAATTTTTATTATGGGAAAAAGTCATTTTACGCAACAAAAGTACCATATTTTCCTCATTTACGTGATTATATATATGTGATCAAAAAAATGTCGGAAAATTTGCACATACCGGGATTTTTTTGTGTTTTATTAATGCAAAATCAACTAATTTTACTTGAATTCACCGTTTGGGATGAATTTGACACTAACGTACACCGAAGAATATAAATAGGAGCACAAATCGTTTATAATCAACGTGTTTTTGTAATGTTAACAGCGGAATCAGAGACTTAGCCATTTAAAGAAAGGAGGCCACGATGAAAACGTCTAAGTGGTTCATAGCAGCGATCATACTTTTTACTCACACCCTGACATTCGGCCATTCCAGCGACGTACCCCCCGTATCAGAGGAGAAGTATGGTTACTTTTTAGATAAAAACCATAAAACAGCCCGTATCCCGTTCGAGCTGCATTCCAACCTCATATTGCTGTACGCGAAGATCAACGATAACGACTCGCTGCGTTTTATCCTCGACACGGGCGTCAGTTCGATCATCATCACAGATCCCGACATTCTTAAAGCCGACAAGCTGCGTATGACCCGTAAGGTGAACCTCACGGGCGCTGGCGAAGGCGCGTCCATTTCGGCGCACGTGGCGATCGACAACCGCTTTTCAATGGGGCGGCTCAGGGCCAACCACCAGAATATCGTTATCCTCGAACAGGACTTCCTGCGGTTGTCCGAGTACGTTGGTGTGCCAGTGCATGGCATTTTCGGCTACGAGATCTTCAACAATTTCGTGGTCACCATTGATTTCGCTAAAAAGGAAATCCTGCTCATGCGGCCCGACCGGTACAAATACAAAACCAGCAAGGGCGACAAACACCCGCTCATTATCGAGGATACCAAGCCATTTACCGACGCAGTGACACTTTTTGCCGACGGCCGCGAACATCCGATCCGCGTGCTGATCGATACGGGTGCCGGGCATGCATTGCTACTCAATAATACACCCAAGGAAACTTTCCGTTTGCCCGAAAAAGTGATCCGCGCACAGCTGGGCCGTGGTTTGAATGGTGTAATCAACGGGAACCTCGGTCGGGTAGATAAAATGCGACTGGGCCGTTTCGAGCTTAACAATGTAGTGGCCTCGTTTCCGGACAGCATTGCATTCGGGTCGAAAATACGGGCAGGGGCAGAGCGGCAAGGCAATATCGGCTGCGAATTGCTTCGCCGTTTCAAAGTGACATTCAACTACGGCGAGCGGTACATGGTACTCAAACCCATCAAAAGCCGCCTGCGCGAGAAATTCGAACATGACATGAGCGGGATGGAAATCCGCGCCGAGGGCCGGGACCTGCGCAGCTACATCGTCAACCACATTGTTACCGACTCCCCGGCGGCGCGCGCCGGACTCATGGAAGGCGACCAACTGCTGTTTATCGATGATCATTCCGCATCGGAGCTTAATGTAAGTGAAATCTACAAGCTGATGCAGCGCGGGGACGGCAAGAACATCGACCTGCTCGTGAAACGCAAGGGCGATATTTTCTTTACCCAGATCACACTGCGCAGAATGATTTAGTACTTTTGGCCAAACTAAAACCCGGCCATTTGGAACGCTTCATCATCACGGAAGACGGCTCGCATTCGTTATTCAGCGCGCAGTTCAAGCAGCAATATCATTCCCTGCAAGGTGCTTTGAATGAATCGGAGCACATCTATATCAACCTTGGTTTGAGGCCGGCCCTTGAAAACGGGCCGGTTTCTGTTTTTGAAATGGGCTTTGGAACCGGCCTGAATGCATTTCTCGCCTGGAAATTGGCCGATCAGTTTCAAAAACAGGTTGTCTACACTTCCGTCGAAGCATATCCCGTTTCATTGCTGGAAGCTTCGCACCTTAATTATGAAGAGGCGACGGGCGAAAAGGGCTTTATGCAGCTGCACAATGCGCCCTGGAGTAAAGAAGCAGCAATCTCTCCTTATTTTAACCTGCGAAAGGAAGTTACCACTTTGCAGGACTTCACGACGGACCGGTTTTTTGACGTGGTTTTCTATGATGCATTCGACCCGCAGGCTCAGCCCGAGCTCTGGACGGAAGAAATTTTTGCCAAAATAGCGGCCCAAACCCGGCCGGGAGGCGTATTAGTGACATATTCTTCGAAAGGCATCGTTAAAAGGGCATTAACCGCTGCCGGATTTGCAGTGGAGCGGCACAAAGGCCCCGGCCGCAAAGCACATGTGCTCAAAGCCATTAAACTATGACATTCATTAGCATTGATAAAAACATGAATTACCAAAGCATTATTAGCCAGGAACTGAAAGAAGCACAGGCCGTTCTGGACAGCTTCCTGAGCGACCCCATTCAAATAGAAAAGATTGAAAAGGCAGCCGGACTGATGGCCGAAGCGATTATTCACAACGGCAAAATCCTTTCCTGCGGCAATGGCGGCTCGCATTGCGACGCCATGCATTTCGCCGAAGAACTTACCGGCCGCTACCGCGACAACCGCCGCGCATTGCCCGCCATCGCGATCTCCGACGTAAGCCATTTGAGCTGCGTAAGTAACGATTTCGGGTATGAATATGTGTTTTCAAGATACATCGAGGCGTTGGGCCAGCCTGGCGACGTGCTGCTTGGCCTCAGCACGAGCGGAAATTCGGCCAACATCATCCGCGCCTCCGAAGCTGCGAAGGCAAAAGGGATGAAGATCATTATCCTGTCGGGCAAGGACGGCGGCAAGCTTGCGGGTGTTGCCGACGTGGAGATTCGCGTGCCGCATTTCGGTTATGCCGACCGTATTCAGGAAATCCACATCAAAGTCATCCACATTTTCATGCTGCTGATCGAAAAAATGGTGCTGCGGGACTAAGAGTTATGGACGGAAGTTTGTTTATTGGGAAATAGTATAACCACTATTTAAGCACACATATGAACGTCCGTCCATCCGCTATCATTCTCGACAACGATAAGATCCTTACGCTCCGCTACCAATATGGCGAAAGGGAAGTATTTGCATTACCCGGAGGCAACCCCGATGCGGGCGAGTCGCTTACCGACGCGCTGGCGCGGGAGCTGATGGAAGAACTGGGCGTGGAAGTCGAAATAGGGAAAATGGTTTCCTGCGGCGAGGTGATCTGGCAGGAGGTGCAGAAAGAAACGCTGCACATGGTATTTAATGCAAAAATAACAAAAGGAAGCCCTGCACTCGACCCGGCCCATACTACGGCACTGGATATCGTTTGGCTGCCGGTTGCATCGCTTGCTTCCAGGCATTTATATCCTAATGTGGGGGCGCAAATCACGGCATTCTGCGATGAAGCGCTGCATTCCGGGCATATCGGGGTGATCGATCAGCCCTATGTCCGCTCATAAACCGGTTAGTTGCGCCCAATACTTCTCCGTTCGTTTCTATAAGACAGAAACATACCGTACTTTTGCGTTTTTAATAGGCAGCAGGGTAAATGGAAAACGAAAAGAAGGAGAAACTATCCAACTTCTTACTAAGACGGGCGGAGCGGGATGTATTATCAAGAGGGCGTTCCATTTATAGCAGTGGCGGCTTAAAAGTTTCCAAACTAGATTATAATGGCCCCGGTAATGCTGAGTTCAAGGTCAAAAGCGACTATTCGATCCAGTACTACCAGATTTTCATCCGCGATTTCCTCACACCGCAGATCACAACCGAATGTTCCTGTCCGGACAAAGCCGGACTGTGCAAACACCGCGTAGCTAGTATTTTGTACATTCTCGACAAAATGCCGACGATCAAGCAGGTGATGCATGAAATGGCCAATACGACCATTGAACTTCAGGAAATCCGCGAGATGCAGTTGCGTGGCATGGTACTCGATGAAACCTGGCAAAACCGCGAAAATGTAGGGCCGGTGGAGATCGTATCGGCCAAGGAAGGCGAAGCCGAATGCCAGGTGACGGACAAAGGCCAGGAATACCTGACTACTTTCCGGCGTGTCAAAGGCACCCGACAGGTCCAGACATCCTGCACTTGCAACCAGAAACTGTGGGTGCCGCTTTGCGAGCACAAGCTCGCCGCATTGCTAAAACTCCGCGAGGAGCTGGGTGAAAAAGCATTTGAGGTAATGCGCGATCTGACGGTCGAAAAGAGCAACTTGTTGGCCGAATACGGTTATTCCCTTGAAGATCAATACAAAGACAAATTCGAATTCCGGCTGGATGAGGACGGCGGGCTGCATTTGATCAAGCTCGATCCGGCGATCCAGAAAGTAGGCGCTTACCAGGATTGGCAGTCGCTGCGCGAGCGCATACTGCCTGTGCAGGAATCGTCATTTGCCGTGACCCTCACGGACAATGGGCAGGACGACGAGGACCGCGTTTCCATTTTTGTGTTTTGGCCAAAAGGGAAAAATCACCTTCTGGATATCGGTTTTGGTGTTTTCTCGGTCAAATTCAGTTCCAAATCCGAGAAAGTTACCAACATCCGGAACATCGCCGGCGGTTCGAGCCACTATTATAATGCCGATGAAATACCGGTACTCACCGAATCCGATGCGCGGCTCGTGCGTATGGCTAAGCATTGGGAGGAAGGTTTGCAGAAGTTCATCCGCAAGCAAGGCTGGGCCTATAATGCTTACCTGCATTTCGACGACGTGGAAGCCGACCAGCGTTATGAGGCGCGAAACTACGTGGGCAAGCAGCTTACCCGCGTTTTTAACGACCTCGACGGCGACCGTCTGTTCCTTGCCGACGGCGATTACGTGACGAGCAACCACCAGCTCACGCAATTGGAACTGCACCGCGAACCGGTGAAACTGTTCTTCGTTTTGACAGAGGACAAGGAGTTCATTACACTCAATCCTTATGTTGAAATCAAGCCTGGCACGCCGGTGGAATTACAGAAAGTGGTCTCGCTTGACAGTTTTTGGCTGGGCCTGTATAATGAAAAGACATTATTCCGATGGGCGGGTATCAGTGAGGCCGAGATGGTCGCTTACCTGGGCCAGAACGGATTTAAAATAAGGGTTAAGAAAGATTTTGGCGACGATTTTCTCAAAAACTGGATCATTCCGGTTTCGGAGAAATTCGATGTGATTTTCCAGACGCGTCACAACATTCAGACTTCCCCGCTGGCTTTCCAGAAACCGAAGTTCTACCTGAAAGAAGACGAGGCAAACCTCCTTATCGTACCGTCCTACGTGTACCTGGGAGAAAACGGGGAAGAGCCCGGGGAGGAATTGGAAGTGCTACACGACCAGCGCCGCACACGGACCAGTTTCGATAACAACCAGATTACGATGCTGGAACGGGATGTTCAGGCTGAAAATGCGGTTTGGGATTGGGCTAAGGCGTTGCACCCCGGCTTCGAGCATCAAACAGGCCAGCCGTTTTTCTTCGTGCCTTTCGACCAGGTTATGAAGGATGGCTGGCTGTTCAGTTTCGTGGATGCGGCAAAGAAAAAGCATTATGAGATATTCGGGTTTAAAGACCTGAAAAAAATGAAGTTCAACCCCAACCGGGGTACGGTGAAAGTGCATACGTCGTCGGGTATCGACTGGTTCGATATGAAGATCGAGATAAGCTTCGGGGACCAGACGGTGTCGCTCGCCGACGCGAAAAAGGCATTGCTCAAAAAGCAGAACTACATTCAGTTGCAGGACGGCTCGCTGGGCGTGTTGCCCGACGAGTGGATCGCGAAGCTGGAACCGCTGATGCAGTTCGGCCGAGTGCACGACGACCAGATCCATTTGTCCAAGATCCATTTCTCGCTGATCGACGAGCTCGTTTCCGAGATCGATAATGAGGACGTATTCCGCGAGCTTTGGGAGAAAAAGCAGAAGTTGCTCAATTTCAAGCAGATCCCTTCCGTACCGCTTCCGCAGAATATCGAGGCCACTTTGCGCCAGTACCAGGAGGAAGGCTATAAATGGCTCCATTTTCTGGATGAATTCCAATGGGGCGGCTGTCTGGCCGATGATATGGGGTTGGGTAAAACGCTGCAGATGCTCACCTTCCTGCAAAACCAGAAGAACCTTAACCCGGAACATACGAATCTTGTCGTAGTTCCTACCACCCTGATTTTCAACTGGCAGGCAGAGGCGGCGAAATTCACCCCTGAACTGAAATTGTACGTACACAGAGGCATGGCGCGGAGGAAAGACATCGAGTTTTTCCGGGAATATGACATTATCCTCACCACGTACGGCACTATGCGCAGCGATGTGGAGCTGCTCCGCCAGTTCGATTTCAATTACATTATCCTCGACGAAGCCCAGGCCATTAAAAACCCGGATTCGCTCACGTCCAAGGCCTCGCGCCTGCTGCGCGCAAAGAACCGTCTGACGATGACTGGTACGCCTGTGGAGAATAACACTTTCGACTTATACTCGCAATTCGAATTTCTGAACCCTGGAATGCTTGGCCACGCCGACTTCTTCCGGACAGAATATGCGACTCCGATCGATAAATACCAGGATAAGGAAAAAGCCGCCGAGCTGCGTAAGCTGGTTTATCCATTCATGCTGAAACGCACGAAAGAGGAAGTCGCGACCGATTTACCGGACAAAACCGAGACGATCCTGTTCTGCGAAATGGGCAACAAGCAGCGGAAGGTCTATGATACATTCCGCGAACGCTACCGGCAGGAAATTGCGGAAAAGCTGGCGACGGAAGGCTTGAACAAAAGCAGTTTCCTCATTTTGGAAGCGCTGTTGAAGCTTCGCCAGATCTGCGACTCGCCGTCCATTCTGTCGGGCGATGAAGATTTTGGAAATGAATCGGCGAAGCTGGAAGAAATCACCCGCGAGATCGAGGAAAATGCTTCCAATCACAAAATATTGATATTCAGCCAATTCCTGGGCATGCTGGACCTGATCCGTAAGCATTTGGAAAAAATGAATATCCCTTACGAGTACCTTGATGGCCAGACTGTGGATCGTGCAGGGCGTGTAAACCGTTTCCAGAACGACTCTACTTGCCGCGTGTTTCTCATGAGCCTCAAAGCGGGGGGAGTAGGGCTTAACCTTACCGAAGCGGATTACGTTTACCTCGTTGACCCATGGTGGAACCCTGCCGTAGAACGTCAGGCGATCGACCGTACACACCGCATCGGGCAGACGCGCAAGGTATTTGCCTATAAAATGATTTGTAAGGATACGATTGAAGAGAAAATTCTGCTTTTGCAGCAGCGTAAGCAGGATCTGGCGGAAGATCTGGTAGGAGGGGAGTCTGGCTTTATCAAGAAACTGAGCCAGGAAGATATTATGGGGCTTTTCAGCTGATTTACGGTAAAAACTAAATTACTGAATCGGAACGTCGGTTCAGTAATTTAGCAGTTTGTTGCTTGCCGAAATATGCAGCAGTCTCTGATTAGCCATTCGCGCGGTAGCATTGGTTTTGAGTGAATCCGCAGAAGCGAATTCAAATGTTTGCGAGTCGGTCAACCGTTGGTCGGCGTACCGCAATGCTGAAATGCCACCGTCTTTTGTAGCGACTGGTTCAGATTTGTACAATTTTTCTGCATTGTCGTGCTTTGCCATTCCATATCTCGCTTCTTTCTGAGCAATGCACAACACAAGTAAAACAGAGGCGATTAAAAGTGTAGTTCTATTTTTCATGTCAAGAGATGCCTATTGTTTAGGGTTCTAAATCAGACAACACTTGGACAAAGAGCAAATTTCGCGCCAGAAGGTTGGAATCACAGTTGCAAATGGTGACAAAAAAAGCCTGTTTCTGACGAGAAACAGGCTTTTTTAAATATTTCAGTACTTTATTGTACAATTGCGGTGAATTCAATCTCCACGAGGTAGTCGGCCGATACCAGTTTACTGATCTCATAAATGCCTGTGGTGGGCTTAATCTCCCCAAAATATGCGCCGTGGGCACGGGCGATGTCCTCAAAGAGCGTAATGTCGGTCGTGAATATCCTTGTGCGTACCACATCGCTGAGGCTTGCGCCGGCATCCTGCAACACTTTCTCGATGCGCTCGATGATGTTATTCGTTTGCGCGTAGGCGTCATCCGCCTTCACTTTTTCGCCGTCCACAATGGCAACCGTCCCGGCCACCTCCACGATATTTCCGATCCGAACCGCCCGGCAATATCCCATCTTGTCTTCCCAAGGGGAACCTGAGAGTATATTTTGTCTTGACATATTATTGGTTAAGTATTTGAAAACGTAAATATAAGCAGGTAGGGCTAGTTTTGCCGTTCCTCTTCCCAAATCGCCAGGGCAAGCCGTATTTGGCCGTAGTCGAATCGCTCGTTCAGCAGCTCGAAGAGGGGCTTTAACGGGTCGTTTTTTCCGACGCGGATTTCCTGGGCGGCGTCGATGATGGTTTTATATGCCGCTGATTCGATGAGTGATTTCAGGTCCACCGGGTGGCCGTCTTCTTTTAGTTTCACCAAATGCGAAATGATAGTTACAGGGTTTAGATTCCGCTTTTCGGCAATGACTTTGACCGAATAACCTTCCTTGTACAGGTCGAAGGTTTCTACGAATGTCATTCCTTTCACGATACGCGTGCCCGGCGCGTTGTTTTCGCGTGCAAAATCGAGGATTTCGTTAATGAATGCTTCTCCGTAGCGGCGGAATTTTTCGGCCCCGACACCCGACACGGCCTTCATTTGTGCCTCGGAAATCGGCTTTTTCTGGGCCATTTCAGAAAGGCTGGCGTCGCTGAAAACCACGTACGGCGGTACACCCAGGGTGTCGGCCAGTTGTTTCCGCAGCTGACGGAGGCGCTCGAACAGGGCATCGCGGATGATTTCCTGTTTGGGCTTTTCTTTGGGTGCCAGCTCTTCCTCTTTCGCTTTGCGTTCGCTGAGCGGGATGAATTTGACCAGCTCAATTTGCCGTTCCCCTTTCAAAACCTGCCAGCTTACCGGGTTCAGCTTGAACGAATGGGCCTCATCGTAAGCAATATCCATGACCCCGGAATTCAGCATCTGGCTCAGGTATTCCGACCATTCGTCACCCCTCAGCTCATGCCCGACGCCAAAAGTAGGAAGCCTTTCGTAGCCGTGTTGCAGGATATTACGGTTACGACTGCCGCGGAGAATGTCGATCAGCATACCCATAGCCACCTTTTGCTCGGTACGCGCAATGCCGGAGAGTGCTTTTTGAGCGATGATGGTAGCATCGAAGCGGGTGCGCGGATTGCGGCATACATCGCAGTTGCCGCAATCGTGGTCGACAGGCTCGTTGAAATAGCTCAGCAGAATTCGCCTCCGGCAAATGTCGGCCTCGGCATATTGCTTCATCCGGTTCAGTTTGGCATGCAGCAACTCTTTCTGCTCGGCCGACTGGTCGGAGTTGTTGATCATATCCTGCCGGGTGATAATGTCGAGGTAGCTGTAAAAAAGCACGGTATCCGCACTGGCGCCATCGCGACCGGCCCGCCCGATTTCCTGGTAGAAACTCTCCACATTCGAGGGGAGATTATAATGGATCACCCATCGGACGTTCGATTTGTCGATCCCCATACCGAATGCGATCGTAGCGACGATGATTTGAATGTCGTCCCTCAAAAAATTCTCCTGCGCCTGCGAGCGCTTGTCGCCCGTCATGCCCGCGTGGTAGTATGCGACGCGGAACCCGGCTTTTTGCAGGCTGGCTGCTACGGTTTCGGTGCCTTTCCGGCTGAGGCAGTAGATAATGCCCGGCTGGCCTTCGTGGCGATGGATGAAACGCTGGATTTGCTCGATGCGCTTCCGCCCGGGAAGGACATTGAGGCTCAGATTTGGCCTGTCGAAGCTGGAAATGAATGTTTCAGCATGTTCGATATTGAGCTGCTTCAAAATATCACGGCGCGTCACGCGATCGGCGGTAGCGGTGAGCGCTACGATTGGCACATCTGGGAAGCGGAGTTTCAGCAGGTTCAGCTGGCGGTATTCCGGCCGGAAATCGTGGCCCCAGGATGAAATACAGTGTGATTCGTCGATGGCGAACAGGCTAACATTCCATTCACGCAGTAAATCGAACGTGTTTCCGGCAAACAGTCGCTCAGGCGCTATATATAGCAACTTCAACTCGCCCAGCTTGATTTGCCACATAATCTGATCCTGCTCTGCGCCGGAAATGGTGGAGTTGAGGAAGGCTGCCGTAATGCCGTTGCCTCGCAACGCTTCCACCTGGTCTTTCATGAGGGCGATCAGCGGGGAGATCACGACGGTGAGTCCATCGCGCAGCACGGCCGGGATCTGGAAACATACTGATTTACCGCCGCCGGTGGGCATAAGCACCATGCAATCGCGGTTGGCCATGACGGTGTCTATGATTTCGGATTGCTGCGGGCGAAAGGAATCGTACCCGAAATATTTCTTTAATGCTTCAAGCTTGTTAATGGGCATGGTTTACTGATTAATGTGCAAAAATAGGCTTTCAAAACTGATACATCACCTGGAACTTTGCCTCGCTCCTCTTGTTTCCATTGATTTCGTTGAGTCCCGAGCTGATCTTTTCCAAATCGGAATACCGCGTTTGCGACCATCGCAGCCATATTTTAAGCTGTTTGGTAATGGCATAGCGCAGCATCAGATAATGTCTGGTGCCGGTGTTATAATAGGCCGGGATCGAGAATGCATACAGCATATCCTTCTCGTAGACGTATTGCCGGCTGTCGTAGTCATCCGTTTTAAAAAAAGCCATACGCCCGCTGATTTCCAGTCTGGATAAATGGCAGGTCACGTCCTGCACGACTGTGAAGCCATTCGAACCTTTGGAATGCGCGTTTTTCAATCCGCCATATTGAAGCCGCGTTCGGAATGCGCATTTGAGCGGGATCTCCAAGTCGATGTTGAGCATGGTGGTACGCTTAACGGATCGGATCAACGCAGGATCGCCGTTCTCAGCCGATGGGTCATTGGCCTGCTTATGCTTTTCGTGGTATAGGAGATAGGCATTCAGCCGCCTCGAAGGTTTCCAGAGCAAATGCAGGAAATAGTCGAAGCCACTGGATGGCTTATTTACCTGATATTTCAGCCACGGGAATCGGAAATAGTCGAAATAGGCGCTGCATTGCCATTTGCGTGCGGGCGACCAGCGAATGCCGGCATATGCACCGCGTTCATTGATTGGCCGCGTGGCTTCGCTGATGGAATTGCCATAGAATGTGTGAAAGTGGCGGGCATAATGCCGGACCATGAGCGAAACGTCAAGGTTCTTGCCGATGCCGGCGATCAGGCCGCCGATGGCACCGGTCCCACCGCTTTTGGATATGGCGGTTTCTGCAAAAAAATGCGTGTTTTGCCAATGGTAGTCGCCGTGCAGGCCTGCTACCAGGTTTTGTTTACCTGAAAATTCATACCGGTTGTAAGGCAGATCGCGCTTACGGATAAATGACCCATATCCTGTGTACAGCGCCGTCAGCCCGATCTGGCCCTTTTGCGAAGGTAATCGGTGTATGAAATGCAGGCCCGCATTCTCCTCGCGAAGTATATGATGTTTTTCTATTTCCGAAGGCGTACGGTGGTAGCCGATAATGGGAAGGGAGGTGGTAACCGTCGAATGAAGGCTGTCCGGCTCCTGCGTGGCATCGCGTCTCGTTTTGGATATGAAAAGGGTCAGGTCGGTGCTGCTACTAACGCCCCACGTAGCAGCAATGCCACGGAAAAAGTTAGCTTCCGTGGCGGATGTGTAGGGTTTCAGGCCGGTCGTGCTTCGGTAAACGGTTCGAATCACTTCGGAGCCTTTGCCCAGCGAAAATCCTGCGCCGGTGACCATCCCTTGTCCGGCCTGCATTTGAAAATCGCCCAGGATTAGGTTTTTAAGCCTGCCCCGGTGCAGGATCTGCGCATGAAAGGAGGAGTAGTCAATGCCGAAAATCTGCCTGCGTGCATTCCATTGCCAAATTGCTTCGCCTGCGTCTTTTTCCAATGTAATGCCAAAACTATATGCACCGCTCCGGGCATTGCGGTAACGGAGGTAGGCGTTGAGCGGCGCTCCCTGGTAACGGGTAGTGGAAGAAGAATTCGAATCCGGCGCTGCAAAACCTTTTTGCCGTTCCAGCAGTTTTCCCGAGCGCACCATCAGGAAATGCTGTCCGGGGTTTTTCAATGCATCCCGGATGGAAGCTATTTGAGTGCCGACGGTTACAAAAGGCAGCAGCCTCCTGATGGTGTAAATATCCAGCTCCGGAATAGCCTGCAATTCATAAAGGGAAAGCAATGCACCCGCCTTCGCGCGGTATTCAAAGAATGCGCGAAGTTGCTGCCCGCTTAAAATGAAGGTAGCGGCAAGGTCGTCAGGGGTGGCGGTATTGAGGTCCAGCGGACTGGCGTAGAGCTGCAAAAGTGTCTCGTAGAGTTCTTCGGAATCGTCGGGCGGGATAGGGAAAAGCGCCGCAATGTATTGGCTGATGTCGATTTCCGGTCGGGGAGGTTCTATCCCGGAGAGTACCTGGGCGGAAGTGAGCGGAGCTGTGCCTATGCAGAGTAACAGGGTTACCCGCAGGATATATCCGACAGGAAATCCTTGAAGATCAAAAGCGTATGTGGTTTCCATCGATCTCAGCATACGCTTTTGATATGAATGAAAAGGTTAGAAGGCTTTCAGACTTAAATCCAGACTTCGCGCCTGGTGCGTGAGTGCACCGCTGGATATCCCATCCACTCCGGTCTCCGCTACTGCGCGTAATGTTTTTTCAGTAATATTCCCCGAAGCTTCGGTCTCGTACCGCCCGCCGATCCGCTTCACCGCCTCGCGAAGGTCATCCAGCGGGAAGTTATCCAGCATGATGATATCCACGTTGCCGACGCGCAGCACTTCGTCCACCTCGGCCAGGTTCCGCGTTTCGATCTCGATTTTCAGCTTGCGGCCGGTCTCTTTTAAATATTTGTTAGCCCCGGTAATAGCCGCTTCAATGCCCCCGGCGTAGTCCACATGGTTGTCTTTCAACATGATCATGTCGTAAAGGCCCATCCGGTGGTTTACCGCACCGCCGATTTTCACCGCCATTTTCTCAAACAGCCTGAAATTCGGTGTCGTTTTGCGGGTATCGAGCAGTTTTACGGGCAAATCCTTGATCAGGTCCGACATTTGCCGTGCGTAGGTGGCAATGCCGCTCATCCGCTGCATCGTATTCAGCACCAGCCGCTCGGCTTTCAGGATCAGACGTGCGTTTCCTTCTACCGTAAAAACAATGTCTCCTGTTGATACGACGGAACCGTCAAAAAGTAACACATCAATTTTCGGAAGGGGGTAACCGTAATATTTTGCGGTTTCATCGAAGATAATCTGCGCCACTTCCACCCCCGCAAGCACGCCATTTTGCTTCACCAGCAACTTCGCGCGCTTCGTGGCGTGCTCGGGAACACTGGACAGGGATGAATGGTCTCCGTCACCAATATCTTCCAGCAAAGCAAGCCTGAGAAGATTCCGGAGTTCGTGGGGGTCAGTTTCCATTTGGATTGAAATTAAAATCAGTAGGTTTGCTGCCGGTACGCCATATTGTAGCGGATGGCAATCGAAAAAATGTTGGAGTTGGTGGCTACTTTCGCGTCCTGTGAAGTCACCTTCCGCATCAGGTAGCGGCCGTCGAGGAACAAATTGTGTGCCAGCGAGTAAGACAAGCGCAAATCCGTAAATAAGGTCGTCGCTTTAATGCCCTGACCGATTTTTTGGTTCAGGTTACCCTCGTCCCCGGGGCGCCGCGTTTCGTAGCTCTTCGAAATATCACCTCCATAGTTAATATAAGGGCCGGTGCTGGGATCTTTACCCTGCATGGCCGACATTACGGTGCCGTAAATGGAGAGCCGCGAGCTAGCCTTGTAGCGTACAATGCCTAGGTACTCGCGGAAGTTTGCGCCCAACGGGTGTGCGAGCGCCTGCCCGTAATGCATATAGTTTCGCCCTCCATCCTTGTGCGAGTAGGTGTAGGGGCGCACGAGGTTGTATTCCGCCTGCAGATCCAGGTTTGGTATGCCAAATGCATCCACATATTTCGCGCCGAGCTGGAAGCTGTATTTGTTGGTCCAGGAACCGCTGCCGTTGAACAGGTATCTGGTCAGAAACTCGTCGAGCACAAACTGGCTGTAAATGGAGGCCGTTTTACCTACCAGCCAGCGAAAATCGAAGCCGAGCAATGCATTGTCCTGGCTGCCGATGTAGGATTCTACGTAACGGTAGAAGATAATGGGGTTCAAATAGTTGAGATCGTAACCACCGCCGAGGGAATCGCGGTTGAAGATTTCCGCCTCAAATACCCCGAAATTGATTTTGTCCGTCAGGTTTACACTCAAATGGTGGATAGCGGCAAATTTCTTTTTTCTCAGCAACTCCGAAAACGCGTCTTCACCGCTCTCGATCATGCTCGTCCAAAGGTTAGTATAATGGAACCGTCCGAGCTGGGTGTCGAGCCGCAAAAAGAGATACGGGCTGCTGTTGTCCGAGAGGATCAGCGACCGGTACCCGCTGCCGAATGTATTATAGTCGTGGCCGAATTTGACATTGATGGCTTTCAGCGGCCGGAATGTGATATATCCGCGGGCCGAAAGGAAATCGGTACCATGGTTACGCGTCACTTTCGCCAGGCCCTCGCCCGGGAAGCTGTATTTGGGGGCAAATTCATTCACATAGCGCGGAAAACGGCCCTGGTTGTCGGAGACGAATGTATAAAAACCCAGTTTCTCGTTGATCATCCCCCTGATCTCCACGCCACGACCGGTAAACCAGAGCGTCTGGTGCGACGTGGTGTCGTAGCTGTTGTCTTTTCCGAGGAAGTTGGTGGTAGTAAAATTGAAATGCAGGTCGAAATCCTTGTTGTGAATGCTGTACAAATCGGGGGCGTGGTGGAAAAACTTGCGTTTCTGCCCCGGTGACGGTGATTTGAACCATCCGAGCCGTGCCAGCTTATTGTATTTGGCAGAATCCGTCGAGACCATGCCTTTCGTCCATTCCCAGCTGTCTTCCCGCAGGTAATCGATCGTTTCCCAGTCGCGTTCGGTGAGGTCTACGGTCCCTTCTTTTAATATCGAGTCGGTCAGTGCAACCACCGCTTTGCGTTCAAAGGGCTTGGCATTGTAGTGAAAACCTTCCGAAAATTTGCCTCTTTTGATTTCCAGACGATCAATGAGATGATAGTAGTCGTCGTTAAGCGGAATGAATGAACTTTGCGCGTGTACGTAAGCCGAGGATACCAGTGTTAGAAACAGTAATTTAAAATGCCGGATAATTCCCTGATACATAGGCAACAAAAATCTTCTGACACGGCAAGGTGAGCTTTTGCACGTAATTTTTAGAAATGGTGTTCCAAATTACGTCAATGAATTTGTATTATCTTGCATGGAGTAGTCTAAAAAACTGTCGCTCCTATGTTTTTACTGTCCCAGAAACCTTCCATTGCAGATCATTACCTCGCCGAATTGCGTGATGTAAATTGTCAGAAAGACCGGATGCGGTTTCGAAGGAACATGGAGCGGGTAGGTGAGTTGCTGGCCTATGAAATGTCCAAGACGCTCACCTTCAAAACAGAAAAAGTAGAAACACCGCTTGGTACCGCACCGTGCCGGTCGATGCTGCAGCCGGTGGTACTGGCCACCATTCTCCGCGCAGGGCTGCCATTCCACCAGGGCTTCCTGAATATTTTCGACAAAGCCGATAATGCATTCATCGGGGCCTATCGCGGGCATCACATCAATACCGAGGAAGAGTTTACGGTTGAAATGGATTACATTACCAGCCCCGACCTGACGGGCAAAATCCTGGTTATGATCGACCCGATGTTAGCCACCGGGAGGTCCATGGAGAAGGTTTACCATGCATTGCTCCGCTTCGGCATTCCTTCCCAAACACACATCGCGTCGGTGATCGCCAGTCCCGAGGGAGTTCAGTATCTGCAAAGCCGGATCCCCCAATGCCGCCTCTGGCTGGGTGCGGTAGATCAGAAGCTGAATGAGCAATATTATATAGTACCAGGCCTCGGCGATGCCGGAGACCTGGCTTTTGGCGAGAAATAGCGCATGCTTCCCGGGCTTCAGTTCAGCAATTGATCGAACATAATCGATACGTAGTAGGTGCTGCCCACGTTCGGGCTGGCGTAGGACTGGAAATATGATTTCCCGAACAGGTTCGTGCCGCCGAGTTTGATAATCGATTTAATGGCCGATACTTTCCAGCTCACCTGTGCATCTATATTATTGATGGCCGGAACGCGGGTATTCGAGAATACCGGAACATCCGTGGTAGTCGGCACCACAAAGCTCGATTCCCACAGAAATGCCTGCTGGTAGCGGTATATCACATTGAATCCCCACGTATTCGAGCTGGTAATGCGCCGGCCGAGACTCACATTGTACCGGTATTTAGGCGTATTGAATTGCGAGTACTGCACTTCCGGCGATGGCGTAAAATCCTTCAACTCATTGTTCGCCACATTACCTCCTATATTAAATCCTTTCGGCAATGCGTAATTCAAGCCAATTGCGAAACCCCGCGTGGTGATGGTTTCCGTCGTATTCACGGTCCGGGCGAATCCCTGGTAGCTTCCCACGCCGATACCCGATTCAATGGGCAGGCCCGGCGCAGCCGCAGCGGTCGGAACCACGATCACCGTTCCGCCTATGAGGTTTTTGTATTTGCTGATATAATAGTACGCGTCGATGAACAGCCGCTTTGCAATAATACCCTTATAACCGATTTCATAGGAAGCAATGCGCTCGGGTTTCAGCTTGACCGGCTGGTATTTCGGCAGTTTTCCCAATGCATAAGCCTTTGCCAGGTCGGGAACCAAAGCCGGCACCTGGGCCGCGAGAATGCCGGGAAGCTGTGCGGCCAGTACGCCGGGCAGCGTCTGGTTCACACCAGCGGTGATGGCCGCCTGAATGGCTGCCGGGTCATTCGGGACGGTTCCGGCCGCTACGCCCTGGTTTACCTGTGCGGTCACGGCGGTGGTAACCTGCTGTGTAATGGCAGTTGTAGCTTGTTGCGTCACCACCACCGTGGCATACTGCTGGGCGCTTTGAACAATAGATGGATCGCTTTGAACAACGGCCATCACTGCTGCCTCAGACAAGTTTTGCCGCAGAATCCCGCTGGAAAGGTTGTAGCGTGAATCGAATTCAGGCAAGCCTCCTACGAGCGTTCCGGATGGCGTCCGGAGGTCGATATACTGGTTTTGGGTTGTCGGGATACGAAAACCCGTTTGGTAGGAGAGGCGGATATTGTGTTCCCCGAAAGTAGTGACGGCCGAAACCCGGGGGGTGAATTGTCCGTCGAAGTTCTCATTTTTATCGTACCGGAGTGAGCCGGTCAGCTTCAAATGGTCGGATAAAAGCGTTTTACCGGCCTGCACAAATGCGCCCCATTCATTGATGGGGATCGTTCCGTTGCGGCCTTCCTTGGTATCGGCAAACAACGTTCCGGCGGAACGAAGTGAATACTGCCGGTAGTTAGCTCCGGCAATCAGTTCCAGGAAGCGAACCTGGTTTTTGAAATTATAGAAACCTTCGGCATGGTACATATTGGTTTTATCGGCAAAACCGCCGCCGCCGTCCACAATGGGCATATTCCGGTATTTATCCAGCAGCTGATTGAATGCGGCGCTGCCCGGCTGCGGCATACCCTGGTCCGCAAACTGCCTTGCGAGCACGTGCGCATCCGCTTCCGCAGCGCCTGCGCCGCGCGCCTGCACAAATGCACCCACATACTGCCCGAACCAGGCATTATTAGGTTTGATTTCACCGAGCATGGACACCGCAGCCAGGCCGGAAAGGTACGACTTGCCCGAGCGCTCCTGTGTCGTGTACGCCCTGATGGTAAAATTGTCGCCCCGCAATTCAAGCTTGGCCTGGGTAAGGTTGAAATCACGCAGCGAGTAGCGGCCGGTGCCGGTGTAAACCGTGGTACCATAGCCATAGTTGATCTGGGCAATGGCTTCCACCCGTTCATTTAAGCGGTAATGCAATGCCGCATTGGCCTTGAAACTTTTGCTGTCGTAATCCACCAGGTCTTTTTCACGGAAGCCCGTGCGGCTCACAAAAGTATTGGGGACCAGACCTATCTTATCCTGCGGAATCTGGCCCGCGGCGGCGAGTGCCTTTGCTACCGCATTGATATTCGTCTGAATTTCATCGCCGTATACATTCGTTCCGTCGTAATCGAGGTCGGTGCCTTTGCCGCGACTGGGATCCGCGTTGCCGCCCACATTGAGGTTGGTATAATTGGTAGCTTCCCAGTCCTTCGCCTGGATGTAGGAAAGGTTGACTTTGAAAGCGAATTTATTGTTGAATGCTTTGGCATAACGGATCGTCGCGTCGGCGAATGGCGTGGTAGCTTTCGAGCGGTTCTTTTCGTGCATTACGCCGCCTTTAAGGTTTGCACTCAGTCCCTGGTAAAGGAAAGGGCTCTTGCTGTTCATCAAAATCAGCCCGTTTACGGCATTGGGGCCGTATAATGCCGATGCCGCTCCGGGCAACACTTCCACACTCTCGACGTCGAGCTCCGACATACCGATAATGTTATCGAGGGGAAAATTGAGGCCTGGGGCCTGATTGTCCATGCCGTCGATCATTTGTACGGTACGCGGGTTCCCGGTCGCACCGAAGCCACGCATATTCACCGATTTGAACAACACGCCCTGCGTGGTCATGTCGATACCCTTCAAATTCGCCAGGGCATCATAGAAGTTGGTGGAAGGCGTGTCGCGTATGCCCCGTATGTCGAGCTTCTCCACCGCTACCGGGGATTTCATAACGCTCTCCTCCACACGCGAAGCCGAAACCACAATCTCTTTTCCCAGCACCGGCTGTTCCACCATTTGAATGTCGAGGTTCGACATGCTCTCGGTCACGGCGATTTCCTGGGTTTGGAAACCTACCGAGCTGACGATAATGGAAAACGGCGGAGTAGAAGTGGTGGTGAGGGAGAATGCTCCCTTTGTATCGGATATGGTGCCGGCGACTTTGCCTTGTATGCGGATACTTACGCCTGCGAGGGGCTCCTTTGTGACTGATTCGGTCACCTTGCCCGTTAAACTAATCTGTGCGAAAGAATGTTGGCACAACAACAATGCAAGGAGTAAAAGTAGCAAATTTCCCGGGGGTGCAGAAGTTCGGTTCATAGTTGTTAATGGGTTGATGACTATAACAAGTTACTAAGAATTCAATTTTGTTAACATAATATCCTATTTTTTCTTCGAGTATTTATAAAAATAAAACGGCGGCCTGAAAAATAACTACTTCTACGGCCAGACTTGAATTTAATGTATCGGACAGGGATTGCTGTAAATGTCCTGAACTAATTTTTCGGGACTTTTAACGCGCCCGGGTTAAGTATACTGAATCTTTAATCGTTAGTTTTGAGAGCTTTTATTTTGACGTTGTAATAAACTTACCTTACACAACACAGATGCAGGACACTTATGTGATAATCATGGCAGGAGGCGTAGGTACCCGTTTCTGGCCGTTTAGCCGGACGGATTTTCCGAAGCAATTCCATGATGTGCTTGGCACCGGCAGGACGCTGTTGCAGCAAACTGTCGACAGGTTTGACGGCGTTTGCCCGATCGAGAACATTTATATAGTGACCAGCCAGGAATACAAGGAGCTGGTCAGCGAGCAGATTCCTCAACTGACGGACGATCAGATTCTCCTGGAACCGCACCGGCGGAACACGGCGCCCTGTATCGCTTATGCGTGCTACAAAATTGCCGCCCGCAACCCGAATGCAAACGTGGTGGTGGCGCCTGCCGACCATATTATCCTGAAGGAAGAGGTTTTCAGGGATACCATTAAGGTGGCGCTTGGTGCTACCCGCAACGAGGACATTCTGATTACCCTCGGCATCCAGCCCACCCGGCCGGATACCGGCTACGGTTACATTCAGTACATCCCCGACAAACTGACGGTCAAAAAGGTAAAGTCGTTCACCGAAAAACCGCATCTGGAACTGGCATTACAGTTCCTCGACAGCGGTGATTTCGTGTGGAATGCGGGTATTTTCGTTTGGAATATCAATGCATTCAAAAAAGCTCTGATCCGTTTCCAGCCCGATATAGCTGAAATTTTCCAGGGAGGCAACGACCATTATTACCTGGAAACCGAGGGTACGTTTGTGCAGCGTGCCTACCAGCATTGCGGCAGTATTTCCATCGACAACGGTATTATGGAAAAGGCGGAGAACGTCCATGTGGTACTAGCCAGCTTCGGCTGGTCGGACTTGGGAACGTGGAAGTCGATGTACGAGGTATCCGAAAAAGACGCCAACCTGAACGTAACGGATGGCAACCTGATCCTGCACAATACGACTAACTCGATCATCAAAACACCGAAGGACAAGCTGGTTGTGATCAATGGCCTCGACGGCTACATCGTCGCCGAATTCGACGGGGTATTGTTAATCTGCAAAAAAGACGACGAACAAAAGGTGAAGGAATTTGTGGCACAAGCCAAAGAACTGGATCCAAAATATGTTTGATGCGGTTGATGGTTTACCACTGCCGCTTGAAAATCCAGGCCATTTTGGCCTGGATTTTTTGTTTTGAAATTTGTATATTCACAGAAAGGTTACATGTCAATCGAACAGCTCATGTCTAGTCGTCGAGAAATCAAAACGGAATTAATGCAGCTTGTGAACGAGGTCAGTGACGATCGCTTGCATGACTTGCTGCTTACTATCCGTGCATTTGCCGAGCAGGAAGCATATGCAGGGGTCGACACCCACTCTCCTGAATTTTTAGAAAAACTCAACGAATCTCTACGCTCAGCCGAAACAGGTCCTCTTTACTCGAATGAAGAGGTGTTTAACGAAATCAGGCGTGGTATACGAGATAAAATGGAGTCCGCTCGCAAAGAAAGACTACACTGATATTATAAGTTATCTTTATGACGTCGGCGGTGATCAGAGTGCCGAAAAGTTTACAGACAATCTTCAAGCCAGTTTGCAAAGGTTGGAGCATTACCCCTACATTGGCACGGCAGACGAAATCATCCCTTCGATGAGGAAACTGCTACTTACCAAGCAGTACCGTTTGGCTTACACGGTGTTTGAAAATATCGTGCTGATTATGAATATCACGCATTCATCGAAGCGTCGCTAGCAGCTACTCCTTCAACACCTTTTCAATCTCAAAAAACCGTACATCCGCTTTCACATGCTCCAAAATCCTTTGCGAGCGTTCCGGTCTTGCATCGGTGATGAAAACCTGCGCTAAAAAGCCCGTATCGATCAGTTCGATCAGCTTGTGAATGCGGCGGTCGTCGAGTTTGTCAAAAATGTCGTCCAGCAGCAGAATAGGTGTTTTGCCTTTTTCTTCTTTTAGCAGCTCGAACTGCGCGAGTTTAAGGGCAATCAGGAAAGACTTTTGCTGGCCTTGCGAGCCGAACTTTTTCAGCGTAACGCCATCTATTTCGAACACATATTCATCCTTGTGCACGCCCTTGCCCGTGCGTTGGGCGTGCAGGTCGCGGCTGCGGTTACGGCGGAACTCGTTGGGGAAGTCCGGGCTGGCGACTTCGCTTTCGTAGACCACATCCACTTTTTCGTGCCCGCTGCTGAGGAATTCGTAGTATTTGGAGAACAGCGGGATGAATTTCTGCATGAATGTGGCCCGGCGTTCATGGATGCGTTGGGAAAGGACGATCAGCGGTTCGTTGTAGGTTTCGAGCAAGTCTTCATCGAGGTAGTTGCGCTCGGCGAACAGCTTCAACAGGCCGTTTCGCTGGTTGAGTATCTTGTTGTATTGCAGGAAATCGCCGAGGTAGCCCGGCACGGCCTGGCCGAGGACGCCATCGAAAAAGCGGCGGCGCTCTTCGCTGCCGTCGCGGATAAGGTCGGTGTCGTCCGGGGCGATAAGCACTACCGGAAACAGGCCGATATGGTCGCTCAGGCGCTCGTAATGCTTCTTATCGGCCATGAATACCTTCCGCTGGCCGCGTTGCAGGCTGCAAGTGATCTGGATATGCTTGTCGTTTTCGTTGAACACCCCGTCGATGAGGAAGAAGTCGGCGGTATGGCGTATGCCTAGGGCGTCCTGGTTATGAAATGCGCTCTTGGTAAGGGTCAGAAAATAGATCGCATCGAGCAGGTTGGTTTTACCGCTGCCATTCTCGCCCACAATACAGTTCACATGTTTTCCAAAAGTGAAGGCCTTCTCCTCATAGCTTTTAAAGTAGGTAAGACGGAGCTTTTCTAGCCACATGAACTTCTTTGTTATTTAGTTTATGCTTATTTTCGCACATCATTGCGTGAGTACGGCAAAACAGACTCTGTTCATACCATAACTATAAGACAAAGTTCTGTCTTTATAAACGAGAACCAAATACATGGCCACCGTTACTGAGAAAAAGAAAGCATCATCCCCCAAAAAGTTACAGCATCCGAAGGAGCAATACATGTTCTGGTTCGAGAATATGCTTTTACAACGCCGTTTTGAAGAAAAATCGGGCCAGTTGTACGGTCAGCAGAAGATTCGTGGTTTTTGTCACCTCTACATCGGCCAGGAAGCCTGTTCTTCCGGTGCGGTGAGTGCCCTTAAAAAAGGCGACAAGTACATTACCGCGTACCGCGACCACGGTATTCCCCTCGCATTGGGCACCAGCCCGAACGCGATCATGGCAGAGCTTTTCGGTAAAAAGACCGGTACTACCAAAGGAAAGGGTGGTTCCATGCACATTTTTGATAAAGAAGTAGGCTTCATCGGAGGTCATGGTATCGTAGGCGGGCAGATCCCCCTTGGCGCCGGTATTGCATTCGCTGAGAAATACAACAAAACCGATAACCTGTGTATCTGCTACTTCGGTGACGGCGCGATCCGCCAGGGATCTTTCCACGAAACGCTGAACATGGCGATGAGCTGGAAACTGCCTGTGATTTTCGTCGTGGAAAACAATGGTTACGCAATGGGTACTTCCGTGGCGCGTACTTCCAATGTTACCGAACTTTACACTTTGGGCGAGGCTTACGACATTCCTTCCGAGCCGGTCGACGGTATGAGCGTGGAGGCGATCCACGAAGCTGTTTCCCGCGCTGCCGAGCGTGCCCGCAAAGGCGAAGGACCTACTTTCCTGGAATTCCGTACCTACCGCTACCGCGGACACTCTATGTCCGATCCTCAGAAATACCGTTCGAAGGAGGAGGTAGAAGAATACAAACACCGCGACCCGATCGAGCAGATCCGGGCGGTGATTCTTGAAAACAAGATTGCTACCGAGGAAGACCTCGAAAACATCGATAAAAAAGTAAAAGAAATCGTCGCCGCATCTGTGCAATTCGCCGAAGAATCGGAGTGGCCGGATCCGAAGGAAGCTTACACGGACGTGTACGTTGAGAGCGACTATCCTTTTGTAATGGATTAATTTGATCCAGAACGCATGAATATAAAACCCGTCGGATCACTTCGACGGGTTTTTTAAGTAATTTCAGCTTTTAGTGAACAGGTAGTGATCCTGTTTTTCAGTTTCCACGTAGATTGAGTTCTAGTAATAATTTAAAATATGTCCCTGGATCAGGATTTTGACAGAGAGCAGGATGATGAAGACGGCGATGGCAAGGAGATGTCGTTCCTTTCGCATCTCGAAGAACTAAGATGGCATGTTATCCGCGCCGGTGCTTCGATTCTCGTATTTGCGATTCTTGCCTTCATTTATATTCAAGAAATATACCATTATGTGATCATCGCGCCGTCACAGCCTGATTTCTGGACTTACCGGATGCTTTGCAAGCTGTCGGAAGTTACCGGTTACGAGGATTTGTGCGTGAAGAGCCTGAACTTCAAATTGCAGGTGATCGGAATGGGCGATGCCTTTACGATGAGTATGACGTCGTCGGTCATCGCCGGTCTGGTGTTTGCATTTCCTTATGCATTCTGGGAAATCTGGCGGTTTATCGAGCCGGGCCTGAAACCGTCTGAAAAGCGGTCGGCGCGGGGTGCTGTGTTTTATGTGACATTCCTGTTCTTTTCCGGCGTGCTGTTCGGTTATTACGTAGTATCGCCGCTGGCTATCAACTTTCTGGCGAATTATACGCTCGATCCGACGATTATCAACGAATTCAGCCTGGCGTCCTATATTTCACTCGTGTCTACGCTCACACTGGCCTGCGGTGTGGCATTCCAGCTACCCATCGTGGTATACGTTTTATCTCGAATTGGCGTATTGACGCCTGCATTCATGCGAGAATACCGGAAGCATTCAATGATCGTGATCCTGATCGTGGCGGCGGTGATTACGCCTTCGCCGGATATTTACAGCCAGGTACTGGTTGCGATCCCGCTCTTCTTGCTGTATGAATTGAGTATCATGGTTTCCGCGAAAGTGGAACGCGAGAAGCTGGCTGAGGAACAACGTCTCGCTAAGCTGGGCGGAACGACAACCGAAGACTGATTTCAATAGATATTTTAAGCATTAAACTGCTTACAGACCTCGGCCAACCGGTCGAGGTCTTCTTTTTGGTGTAAACTGCTGATCGCAATGCGCGTGACCGGCGCATCTGCGGGCGACGGATACGGGAAGCAGGACGCCATAATGCCGTTTTGAAGCAAATGGTCGAACAATGCGGGGTTGGAAGAACAGAACACCGGGTAGTCTTTTATGCATTCAAATAGCGCGGTACCGTTCATTTTTGCATTGAACCACGCAATGTTATCGAGCAGCGAAGCGCGCGCTACGGCATATTCGTTTTGTTTCAAAAGCATTTTAAGGGCGTAGGCATAGGCCGGCGCAGGCGGTGACGCGCCCGCGAACCAGGGCGATTTTCGCACCGTTTCAACCACACTTTTGGGACCCCAGATTGCACCTGCCGGAATACCCGGTGATTTGTTAAGGGACGAAACAAATATGGTTTGCTTCAAAAGCGTCGACCCTATTTGTTCCGTCACACCATTTCCGCTGGTTCCCATTACACCCAGCGAATGCGACTCATCGATAATCAGCCATGCATTCGCGGGATTTTGAATAGCATGAAAAAGCGTGAAATCAAATGCTTTCACCATGGGCGAACCGACGGCATCCGTGCATACAATGTGCGCGACGTCCGGTTCTGTCGCATTGATTTTCCGGACTGTTTGTAATGCCCATTTGTTCCATTCACCCTCGTTTCGCTGGAATGCCTGGCCCCACAAGGCGGGGTGCACGCCGGGCGCGTAGTGGTAGGCGATTTTGCGGATAGCGGGGGCTTGTACCGCTAAATTTTCAACCTCCTTCATCACCAGCTGACCTGCCCACATACCCGAAGAAACGATCAGCGAAGATTCATTTTTCAGAAAAAGAGCGAGTTGTGATTCGGCTTCATCATAAATGTCGAGCCGCAAACTATTATTTCTTGAACTGCCGTAGTGATTTCCGAAAGTTTCCGTAGCAAAATGCACATATCTACGAAGGGCTTCGTTGTGGCCCATTCCGAGGTAGTCGGTGCCGCTAAACCACAGAAATGTGCGTCCGTCGGTAGTTTCTACGGTGCGGCCGGGAAGCTTGGAAGTATGGAAGATGTTCACGGCGGAACTTATAGGAATTCGGGTTTCAATGCAGCGCCTGTTCCGTTTCCTCCGGCGTAAATCACCCTCCCGAAATCGAAAGTAACGCCCGTGGCGGGATCGTTGCGGATGAGCAGCGAGCCGTCCATATCGACATAATCCAGCAGCGGAAGCAAATGCGCGATCGCGGATATGCCTACACTCGTTTCGGTCATGCAGCCGACCATCGTTTTCATACCCAGCGACCGGGCCTGTGCGATCATCCGCAACGCAGCCGTAGGTCCGCCGCATTTAGTCAGTTTTACATTTATACCATGAAAAAGGCCATGACATTGCTCGACATCGTCTTCCACAATGCAACTTTCATCGGCGATCACCGGTAATGCACTCGCAGCAAATACCCGCTTCATTCCCTCGATATCGTCCGCAGGCAGCGGCTGTTCTATGAATTCTACGCCTAATGCAGCCAGTTGAGGGGCTATTTCAATCGTTTTTTCCGCCGTCCAGCCGCAATTGGCATCTACGCGGAACAATGCATCGGTGTTTTTTCTCAGTTCCTGCACAATGCGGAGATCTTCGCTGGTACCCAGTTTGATCTTGTAAATAGGCCACGGCAGTTCCCTCATTTTCTCAACCATCTTTTCTACCGTATCGATACCGATCGTGAAATTGGTCATCGGAATAGGATCCGGTGATAACCCCCAGCTTTCGTACAGTTTTTGGCCCTTCTTTTTGGCAAAATAGTCTTGTGCCGCCTCGTCCAGCGCGCATTGTGCAAACGAGTTGTCTCTTAGCAGCGGGTGTACCATCGTCCACAGCTCTTCCGCAGAGCTATATTTGCCCTTTTCTACGATGTCTTTGACCATATCCAGCGTCCCGATCATATTTCGCAGCGTAATGCCGTAGTAGGGATTGGAGGTAGCCTCTCCGAAACCGGAATACACACCATCGTTCAGTTGGACGATCAGCGTTTGCTGCACATCGCGTGAGTCGTGGGCAATGGTGAAGGTATGTTTGAGTTGAAGGTCGAAAGTGTGGTAAGTAAGGCGCATGGTGTCAGAAGTGAGATTGGGAGGAGCTAGTTTCGCATGTCGAGTCCCCATGAGAGTTTGCTTCTCAATGTATTCAAAAAGCTGTCGTCTTTCATTTTGATGAGTCGGGCCACAAAGCCAGCCTTGCGCACGAGCAACTGCGTGTTCTCGTCCACGATACGCGAGCGCGCGTCGAGCGAGACGAGGAAGTTGCTGCTGCGGCTTTTTACTTCGAGGCGGATCACGGCTGTATCTTCCACCACCAGCGGGCGGACGTTGAGGTTATGCGGGCTGATGGGCGTGACGATAAAGTTCTGCGAATGCGGCACGAGTACCGGCCCGCCGCAGCTTAACGAATAGCCGGTGGAGCCGGTGGGTGTGGAAACGATGAGGCCGTCGGCCCAATAGGAGTTCAGGAACTCGTCGTTCAGGTAGGTATGCACGGTGATCATCGACGAGGTATCGGTTTTAGTGATTGTGAAATCGTTCAAACCGAAGTTCAGGCCGTCGAACAGGTCGATATTCGATTCAACCTCCACGAGTGTGCGCTCGTCGATGCGGAACTGGCTGCTTTCGAGGGCGGCGATCATGTCGGTTATGCGCTCGGGCGACACCGTGGCCAGGAAGCCAAGGCGGCCGACATTGATACCGATCGCCGGGGTTTGCCGTTTCCCGACGTGCGAAATCGTTTCAAGCAATGTGCCGTCGCCACCCATGCTCACAATCAGGCGCGCGTCGAAAAGCTCTTCCGGCTTCTCATACACCAGTTCGGAATAGTGGGAAATGCCGGCCTGGTCCAGAAATGTCCTGAAAGATTTCGAAAGCTGGACTTCAACTTCTCTGCGCGCCAGTTCATCGAACATATTTTCAATGAACGGCCTTGCGGACTCATTAAAGTTGCGTCCGTGAATGGCGATTTTCATGAAGGAAAAATAAAACGTGTGGTTTCAGCCGAAAGATACACGACAAATGGGGCGATTCAAAAGCCAGAAGCACATTTGAAGCTGCCGATTTGCCTGCGGGGAGCTGCTAGGTAGCCAGGTAGCGCAAAAGCATATCGAGGCGTTCCTGGTCGAGGCTTTCGATGGGGTCGTTGGCGTGCGCCTCCTCGATTTCGTAGCCAAAGCGTTCGAGTGTGGCGATGATGGGGGTAATGTGGGTCCGGTTCAGTTTCAGGGTAAGCCGGGCTTCGTTGGTGGGGTTGTATACTTCCCCGGAAGAGTAGTAGCTGCTCAGGATCTTGACGCCGTTCGACTCTATCAACCGGCTTATTTCTGAAAGCGAATAGCTCCTCTCGGCAACTTTCAGGACAATCACCGCGCCTTTTTCCTGTACGCCGAGCTCGTTGACAAAATGCTCGACGAGGTCGTTCACCAGGATGCTTCCCGCAAAGGTACGGTCGTCGTGGAGAACGGGGATGATCAGCAGTCCGAACTGGTTCACCAGGCGCAGCAGCTCATATGTATGCTGGTCTTCCGTTGCGAAAATGTCCTTGTGCTGGATGATCACCTTCGAAAGGTGCTCGGAAATGTCGGTGATGTCGAAGAGAATGTCTTCCGAAACAATGCCCTGGTAAACGCCGGAGTCGGCGATGACCAGCTGCTTCACCCCGAACTCGTCCATCCAGTCCAATGCTGTACCCACCGAATCATTCGGTTTCAATACAGGGATCATTGGATTTATCAGCGTGGCGGCGAGCATGGGTCAGAACGTCATTTTTCGAAGCTATAAAAAAAACTGTATATAGATCAACTATCGTAACAAAAGAAATTTTTACAGAATTCCCGGGTTTTACGCCATCGGTACCGACACGTCTTTTTCCAGGAAGCTTTCCAGGATCACATTGAACTCGTGCGGATGCTCCATCATCGGTGCATGGCAGCACTTGTCGATAAAATACAATTCCGAATTGGCAATCAAGCGGTTGAACTCATAACCTACGTGCGGCGGGGTAATGGTATCATTTAGGCCCCAGACCAGCAGGGTCGGAACGGTAATCTGGTTCAAATCCTTGGCAAGATTATGCCGCTGGGCCGATTTTGCAATGCCTACAATGCTCATGCATTTCGGAATGCTCGACGTAGTTTCAAAAACTTCATCCACCAGATCCTTGGTAGCCACTTCCGGATCGTAGAAGGTATAGGCTACCCGCTCCTTAATATAGTCATAACTTCCACGTTTCGGGAATGAACCGCCCATCGAGTTCTCGAACAGGCCGGAGCTGCCTGTAAGTACAAGCCGCTGCACATTCTCCTGGTTTTTCAGCGTGTAAAGCAAGCCGATATGGCCACCCAGTGAATTACCGATCGCCGTAACATTGGTAAGGTTTTTAAACGAAACAAAGTCTTCCAAAAAGGTAAGCAATGCTTCCAGACCAGCTTCACGCGGGGGAAGCGAATAGATGGGAAGCAATGGAATAATAACCCGGTACCGGTTTGAAAAATGGTCGATAATACCATCCCAGTTACTCAATGCACCGAAAAGGCCATGCAAAAGCAGTAATGTTTCGCCCTTTCCCTCGTCGATAAACTGAAACCTGCCTTCTGCATGTACTGTATATTTCATTCTTTTGTGGATTTAAGACGATTTATAACTTATCAAAGAAACTAGTGCATGATTAGGATACTCTACAAAACTAGCTAATTTTTTGATTGTTCAATGGGACAAAGTAACAAACGCGTTTCGAATTTCTTGTAAATATTATATTAATATTAAAAGAATTAGTCGAATAACACAGAATGGTGCAATTCTGTTCGCTCCGCATCGGAGGTTTCCCGTGCGCGCTGCGCAGGTAAATTTTGTCAAAGTATGTCTTAACCCATTGTTTGCCGGGCATTAGCCACAACGGAGGGTTCTGTGTGGCCGTGCGGTTAAACAGTGTAACCGAAATTTAGGTAGAAAATATATTTAATAGGAATTAGAAAAAAATTAAATGATAAAAATATCCAGCCTCCTGGCCGCTGCCGGCCTTATTTCCCTATTGGCGATGCCGCTTCTGGCACAGACCGAAATGGCACTTTATCCGGACCGTATACCAAATGCGGTCGAAGCCGAGGATCAGGAAACCGGTGAAAAAGGTTATGTGAAAAACGTGTCTAAACCGACATTGACGGTATTCCTTCCTGCACCAGGAACAGAAAACGGTGCCGCCGTGATCGTGTGTCCGGGTGGAGGATATGGCGGGCTGGTCATCGACCGCGAAGGTTATCGTGTGGCGAAAGAGCTTAACAAGGCCGGGATTGCCGCATTTGTGCTGAAATACCGGTTGCCAAGCGACCGCATTATGAAGGACAAGGCGGTCGGCCCGTTACAGGACGCTCAGCAGGCCATTAAAACCGTCCGCGAGAAAGCCAAGGAGTGGAAGATCGATCCCGCAAAAATCGGCATTATGGGCTTTTCTGCCGGCGGGCACCTCGCTTCGACGGCCGGTACGCATTACGATAGCACGTTTATTGATAATCCCCGTAAAACGAGTCTGCGCCCCGATTTCATGGTGCTGGTCTATCCTGTCATCAGTTTTGAGGGCAAAATAGGGCATAAGGGTTCCTCCGCTAACCTGCTGGGTGCTTCGCCCTCGCCGCAGCGGATAAACTATTTCTCTAATGATTTACAGGTAACCGCGTCCACGCCGCCCGCATACCTCACGCACGCGGGCGACGATACAGTGGTGCCGGTTTCCAACAGCATTCGTTTCTACGAGGCATTGAATGCAAAAGGCGTCGCCGCCGATATGCATATTTATTCGCAAGGTCAGCATGGCTACCCGAAAACGCCTTCTTTCGACGAGTGGTTTGGCAGGTGCCTGCATTGGATGCGTACGATCGGCATCTTGCCGGCTAATTGATTACGTATCCGTGCGAAATTCAACGGGCTGCCAATGCTCGCGCCGCATGTGTGCCTGATCGAGCTTCTCGTAAGGTGAATGGGCGCTGTGGTATTCCGGGATTGCCATTTTTAGTACGGAGACCATTTGCTCAGCGCTGCCGGAATCGAGCGCCTTTTGCAATGCCGACATTCCATAGCGCATGCATGAATCTGCATGGCTCGGAAAGCGGACTTTTCTTAACTGGCCGAACGCGGCTGGCGTGGCCTCTCCATTGATTTCTTCCGTCAGTTTTTCACCTGGCCGCAGTCCGGTGAAGCGAACCTGAATATCCTTTCCTGGCTCGAATCCCGCAAGCCGGATCATTTTCCGCGCAATGTCGGCGATCCGTACCGGTTCGCCCATATCCACCGACCATATTTCGGCGCCACCGCTGCCAGCAGCCGCTTGTAGTACCAGCTGGCATGCTTCGGTCACTGTCATCAGGTAACGTTCTGCAAGCGGATGCGTCACTGTCAACGGCCCTCCTTCGCGGATTTGCTCGGCGAAGCGGATCAGGAACGAGCCATTGGAACCAAGCACGTTTCCGAATCGTGTGATAATGAATTGCGTCTTCCCTGGATATTCATGGCTCAGGTATTGAAGGTAAAGCTCGGCGAAGCGTTTGGTTGCGCCCATCACGCTGGCGGGGCGGACGGCCTTGTCGGTGGAGATGTAAATGAACTTGCTCACGCGGTAGGAAACGGCCAGGTCGGCCAGGATTTCGGTGCCCAGGATGTTGGTTTTGATTGCCTCGTAGGGATGCAGCTCCATGAAGGGTACATGCTTGTAGGCCGCGGCGTGGAAAACAATGTGAATGCGGGTCTGCGAAAACAGTCGCGCCATCCTCAGTGCGTCGGTAATGCTCGCGACCTGGCTGCAAATGTCGGTTAGGGGAAATTGCTCTCTGAGCCGGTGGTCGAGCTCGAACAATGCAGTTTCTGCCTGGTCGACCAATATCACCTTTGCGGGAGCGTAGGCGCATACATGCGCGGCGAGGCCGGTCCCAATGGTGCCAGCTGCACCGGTGATCAGAATATGGCGGTCGCGGATTTCCTCTGCGGCGTTTTGGAGGTCGAGGACGACGGGCGCACGGCCTAGCAGGTCTTCCGGCTTGAATGGGCAATGCGGAAATGTGTGTAGTGATGTTTGCATCCGGATATCATTTTGGAGTAACAGATATCCTTGATACGGGTGTTTGGAAGATTGGTAACAAAAAAATAGCCGTACGTCGTACAGCTATTTTCGAAAGGTATTATTTACAAAATTTTCAGATCAATTTCTCGAAAATACCAGGTGCTAGCCCGAACAGGATCGTGAGGAAGGTAGCCAGTACCAGGATAATCTGGTAAAACGGCGCTACGCGAATCCTGACCATATCTCCTTCTTTGAAATAAGAGGAAATGATCACCCGGAAGTAGTAGTAAATACCCACGGTCGACATCAGAACGGCGATCACGGTGATCCAGATAATACCGCGCTCCGCGGCACTAGTAAAGATGAAGAATTTACCCCAGAACCCGGCTGTAAGCGGAATACCAGCCAGAGAAAGCATAGATACCGCCAGAACGAATGCCAGTAACGGATTCTGTTTCGCGAGGCCATTGAATGCCTCATAGCGCTCGTTGGGCTGTCCTTCGATCGTTTTCTCCTTCGAAACGAGCATCAGTACACCAAATGCGGCGATGGTCGATAAAGAGTAAGCAAGCGAGTAAAAGATAATGGCGTTTTGAGTCGGTTTGCTCAGGGCTGTCAGTGCGATCAGCAGGTAACCTGCATGAGAGATACCCGAGTAAGCAAGCATCCTTTTAAAGCTGTTCTGGCTGGTAGCACCGATGTTGCCCACGAGGAGCGTCAGCACCGCAATGACTGCGATCACGATCCACCAGAAGTTGTAGATAGCGAATGTGTGGTTCAACAAACGGAAAAGTGCCGCAAACCCGGCCGTTTTCACGATCGTCGACATGAAAGTCGTGAAAATGGTCGGTGCGCCTTCGTACACATCCGGCGTCCAGAAATGGAAAGGTGCAGCCGATACTTTGAAAAGCATACCGATCAGCAGCAACAGCAGACCAGCATAGAAAATGTAGGATTGTGACGCCGCATTCATGTTGGATGCGAAGCCCTGGATAGCGACCAGCTTGAACGAGCCGGTTGCGCCGTAAAGCAATGTCATCCCGAAAAGCATGAAGCCCGTTGCGAAGGCGCCCATCAGGAAGTATTTCAATGCAGCTTCGTTCGAGCGCAGGTTACGCTTGTTGCTGCCCGTGAGCACGTACATGGCCACGGAAAGGATTTCGACGCCGATGAAGAGCATGATCAGGTGATCGAAACCGATCATCATAATGGCGCCTACCAGCGAGAAAAGCATCAGTCCGTAATATTCAGCCGGCTCGGAATCCGCATTATCCTGGAAACCGCCCGAGATCGCCGCGATCATGAACGCCGAAATCAGCACGATCCCGTTGAATGCGAGCGTGAGGTTATCGACGCGGAGCATGTCGTAGAAGTACAGGAACGGCCCTTTACCCCATTCGATGAAGTTGCTTCCCAGCGCCAGGGCGAGGAAAAGCAGGGTAGATGGCAGGAGGATGTTCTTGGATTTCGAAAAGCCCAGAAAAAGCGTTAACACTCCAAAAACCGACAACAATACAATGGGATACATATACTTAACTTAGTTATTGACCAGTTGCAACAGTTGGTTTACAGCGGGCTCTGTTATTTTCAGGAATGTGCTTGGGTAAATACCGATCCAGAATACCATTACCACAAGCGGCAGCAATACGGCACGCTCACTGGCAGTAAGGTCCTGGAAGCCTTCCACCCATTTGGATTTGGGTCCGAACATGGATTTCTGGAAAAGACGGAGCATATACACCGAACCGAGAATGATCGTCAGGCCGGCTACGGCGCCCAGCCAGCCTTTGTATTGGAATACACTCGACAGCAGCAGGAATTCACCCACAAAACCGTTGGTAAGCGGCAATGCAACACTACCAAGCAGCAATACCATGAAGTACACGCTCAAATGCGGCGTGCTTTGGGTAATACCGCCAAGCTGGTCGAGGTAGCGGGTCTTGGTCCTCGAATAAATAATATCGACAATGAAGAACAGCCCGATCACATTGATACCGTGGGCAAGCATCTGGATCAATGCACCCTGCAAGCCATTGAGCGACGACGAGAATACGCCGGCTGCCATTAGCCCTACGTGTGCGAATGACGAATACGCGATGAGCGTTTTCATATCGCTTTGCTGGATCGCGATGATGGAACCGTAAATGATACCGATGACCGACAGGATCATCGCCAGGAAGCCCCATTGCTCCATGCCGAGCGGTACAATCGGCAGCAGCAGGCGGATCAACCCATAAACCCCCATTTTCAGCATAATGCCGGATAACAGCATCGTAGCCGCGGTGGGCGATTCGGTGTAGGTATCAGGCTGCCAGGTATGGAATGGGAAAAGCGGCATTTTGATGGCAAATGCAATGAAGAACGCCCAGAACAGATAGCCTTGGGCAGCCGGGCTCAGTTGCAGTTGGTAGAAAGCGGCGATTTCGGAAGTATGCGTGCCCGGTGTCTGGTAATAGAGGTAAACCAGCGCCACGAACATGAATAAGCTACCGAAGATGGTATAAATGAAAAACTTGAATGTCACCTTAATGCGGTTCTCTCCGCCCCAGATTGCCGCCAGGAAATAAACGGGGATCAGCGCGGCTTCGAAGAACAGGTAGAACAGGAATGCGTCGGTAGCGGTAAAAACGCCGATCAGCGCCGCTTCCATGAACAGGATCAGCGAATAGAATGCCGCCGGATTTTTGTACTCGTTTTTAAATGCCGAGAGAATGATCAGCGGCGTCAGAAATGTGGTGAGCAATACCAGAAGCATGCTGATGCCATCGATACCCGCAGCGAACGAGATACCTCCCGACGCCAGCCAGGCGTATTTGAACCCGAACTGGGAACCAGCCGACGGATCGAATTGCAGCCAGGTGAAAATAGCGACGCCTAATCCGGCCAGACCGCCTACCAGCGCGAGCTGCTTCGCCATGCGTTCGCCGGCCAGGAGGGTAATGACGCCTGCCGCTATCGGTAATAGTATTAAAAGAAGAGTAAGCATATTTTCAAGTCGAATAATCGGATCAGAGTAACAGCTTCCAGAATAGTATGACCACAATGCCGATCACCATTGCGAAGACATATTCGCCGGTTGAACCGGTTTGTGTTTTTCTCAACAATCTGGCGCCCAGGCTCACCAGTTTGACAAATGCGTCGATGATCAGGTCGATAAAGATCTCACCGAAGCTGTACAGCACATTGGAAAGTGTCTTGATCGGTTTTACAAATACCGCATCGTACAGCTCGTCGACATAGTACTTATTGTAAATCGCCCGCTGCAAGCCCGATTTTTCTTCCGAATCCGGAGCAGGCACCGCGCCTTTCTGCACATACATTACATAGGCGGCGATGGCGGAGATCAATGCTGCTGCTACCGAAACGGCCATCAGCATGTACTCTTCCGAATGCGACAGGGAAGTGTGCTCGAATGCGGCAGGGTTAGCGGTTTTAGCCAGGTCATACAATGGGCTCATGAACTGCGCCAGCTGGTGCGACCCGTGCAATGCTTCGGGAACGCCGATAAAACCACCCACGGCCGAAAGAATGGCGAGGATGATCAGTGGTACGGTCATGGAAGCCGGTGATTCATGCAGATGGTGCTCCTGCTCATGCGTACCGCGGAAGGTCCCGAAGAATGTCAGGAACAGCAGTCGGAACATGTAGAAGGATGTCATGACCGAACCCAATACACCGATTACCCACAATGCTTTATTGTGTTCAAAAACGTGTGCAAGAATTTCGTCCTTGGAGAAGAAACCTGCAAATGGCGGGATACCTGAAATCGCGATCGTGGCGATCAGGAACGTCAGGAAGGTAACAGGTAATTTTTTTCTCAAACCACCCATCGAGCGGATGTCCTGCTCGTCGGACATGGCGTGGATCACGCTACCGGCACCGAGGAAGAGCAATGCCTTGAAGAATGCGTGGGTAATGACGTGGAACATCGACGCCGAATAGGCCATCGCGCCCAGGCCCATGAACATATAGCCGAGCTGACTCACGGTAGAGTAAGCGAGTACTTTCTTGATATCGTTTTGCAAAAGGCCGATCGACGCGGCAAACAATGCGGTAGCACCACCGATGATCCCCACGATTTCGAGCGTGGAAGGGGCAAGCGAGTAGAGTACGTTGGAACGGATGACCATATAAATGCCCGCGGTAACCATTGTAGCGGCGTGAATGAGTGCGGATACCGGGGTAGGGCCTGCCATTGCGTCGGGGAGCCAGGTATATAACGGAATCTGTGCCGATTTACCCATTGCTCCCACAAAAAGGAACAAGGTAATGGTAATGATCACCGGATCACCGACCTGGAAGCCTTGCGCCGCTTTGGCAAACACTTCCGAATATTCTACCGATCCGAATGTGGCGATGATCGTGAAGATACCCAGCAGGAAGCCGAGGTCACCCACACGGTTCATAATGAATGCCTTGCGGGCCGCATTGTTGTAGTTGGTATTCTTGTTCCAGAATCCGATGAGCAGGTAAGAGCAAAGTCCAACACCCTCCCAGCCGATGAACATAATCACGTAGTTCGAGCCGAGCACCAGCAGGAGCATGAAAAATAAAAACAGATTCAGGTAAGCGAAGAATTTACCGAAACCCGAATCGTAGTGCATGTAGCCGATCGAATAAATGTGGATCAGTGAACCTACGCCGGTGATGATCATCAGCATGAGCAGCGACAACTGGTCGATCTGGAACGAGAACGGGATGTTGAGATCGCCTACGGTGATCCAGTCGAAAAGCGGGACGATGAAAGGCTGGCTGCCGGATGCTACAAACGCATTGAAGGTCATCACCGACAATACAAAACTGGCAACGACCGCCAGCGTACCGATAATGCCGACTGCGCCTTTGGGAATATTGGGAAACCCTATTCCGTTGATCAGGAAGCCGACGAGCGGCAGCAGCGGAATCAGGATGAGTAATGATGCAGACATGTCTATTTTTTAATCTTTAATCTCTTGATTGTGTACCGGTTACGCGCGGATGCTTACCATTTCAGCTTGTTCAGGAACCCGATGTCCGTATTTCTGGTGTTGCGGTAAATCATTACGATAATGGCCAGGCCCACGGCTACTTCGGCGGCGGCTACGGCCATGATGAAGAACACGAAAACCTGGGCCGAAGGATCGGACCGGTAGGAAGAGAATGCAATCAGCAGCAGGTTAGCGGCATTCAGCATTAACTCGATTGACATAAAAATAATGATCGCGTTCCTGCGTGTAAGCACGCCGATGATGCCGATCGCAAATAGCAGGGTAGCGAGGATTAGATAGCTTTGAAGGGGGATATGCTGAATAACCGCTGGTATGTTGACCTCTGGCATAGTAGGGTTTGGGATCATAGCAGGTTTACCTAATGGGATATCCGGTTAAAATAGTCAAAAATAGATTTCAGGCAAAAATAGACATAATTACTACTTACTCAAACCTGAGGTAAGATTATGTCAACGTTGGGTTAATCCCCTCAATTTAATCTCTGTCAATTTGCGTTTGGTGTCAAGCGGGAACTCGCCTTTCATCATCCAGTCGAAAAACGACGGTTCGTTTTTCAATATATCGGCGACGCGTTTGCCGTTGTGCTTTCCGAAGTTGAAAACCTCTTCACCCTTGTCGTTGAAAACCATCCGGCCGGCAAAATCTACGATTCTCGACGCGGTGAGTTCATGGAGTGCGGCCACGTCATTTTGGATGGGCGTGGTTTCCTTGCCATGCGAATCTACCACGGTAACTCCCTGATAGCGTTCGATTTGTCCTTGCAGTACTTCGAATGTAGCGATGGTATCGGCCTCGGCGCTGTGTGCGTTGTCGAGGGTTTTGCCGCAGTAGAACTTGTAGGCAGCGCCCAGATTGCGGGGCTCCATCATGTGATAGATGCGCTGTACATCCACCATGCGTCGGTTTTTAACATCAAAATCCACACCTACGCGCAGAAATTCCTCCACGAGCATCGGAATATCGAAACGGTTGCTGTTGAAGCCTGCCAGATCACAGCCTTCCAGAAATGAGGCGAGGTTTTTGGCAACGCTTTTAAATGTGGGGGCATCCTTTACATCCTCGTCGTAAATGCCGTGTATGAGGCTGCTTTCCAGCGGGATAGGCATTTCGGGATTAATACGGCGGGTACGTATTTCGGTTTCGCCATTCACCAATGCTTTTACAACGGAAATCTCTACAATGCGGTCACGGACAATATTTACACCTGTTGTCTCAAGATCAAAAAAAGCAAGGGGCTTTTTGAGATGGAGGGTATGCATGGGTTACTGGGATTGATTTGGCACCGCGAAGTTAAGGTGAACCGCTTGACGGCACAAGGAATGGGCTTGTTTATAAAGATTATAAAAAAGGTCATTGGTGGTCAGGTGTTGTCATTTGTAGTCAGGGATGGTCATGAGAGGAGAAAGTTTCCTTCACCACCTCTGACCATTTCTGACTACCCTTGACCACATCTGGCGTCAATCAATCCAGTCATACGACTTGGTAACTGCCTTCTTCCAGCCTTTATAGTACGTATTCCGCTTTTCCTCATCCATATTGGGGTTCCAGGAGTGGGCGATCGCCCAGTTCTTTTTCAGGTCTTCGGTGCTTTTCCAGTACCCTACAGCCAGTCCCGCGGCATACGCAGCGCCCAATGCGGTCGTTTCGGCGACGGCCGGAGATACAACCTGCGTGTCCAGGATATCGGATTGGAATTGCATGAGCAGCTGGTTGTGTACCATGCCGCCATCCACCCGCAAGCTGGCGAGTTCTATGCCGGAATCCTGCTCCATTGCTTTCACCACATCCACCGTCTGATAAGCAGTTGCTTCCAGCACGGCGCGGGCGATGTGGCCTTTGTTCACGTAACGCGTGAGGCCAGCGATCACGCCGCGCGCGTCGTTGCGCCAGTAAGGTGCGTACAAGCCCGAGAATGCAGGTACGAAATACGCCCCGCCATTGTCTTCGACCGTTGCAGCCAACGGCTCGATGTCGCTGCTGTGCTGGATCAGGCCTAGGTTGTCGCGGAGCCATTGTACGAGGGCACCGGTTACGGCTACACTTCCTTCCAATGCATACTGCACCGGCTGGTCGCCGAACTTGTAAGAAATCGTGGTAAGCAGTCCGTTTTCAGAGGTTTTCAGCTCGGTGCCGGTGTTCATGACGAGGAAGCAGCCGGTTCCATAGGTGTTTTTGGCCATACCGGGCTCGAAACAGGTTTGTCCTACCAATGCCGCGTGCTGGTCGCCCAGATCGCCCGCTACGGGCACACCCGGGAGTACTTCGTGTGTGGCATAACCATATATTTCGCTGCTGCTTTTGATGGCTGGCAGCATTACTTCCGGGATGTTGTAGGCTTCCAGCATGGATTTATCCCACTGTAAGGTACGCAGGTTCATCAGCTGGGTCCGGCTCGCATTAGTCACGTCGGTCACATGGATGCCGCCTTGTGTACCGCCGGTGAGGTGCCAGATCAGGAAAGTGTCCATATTTCCGAAAATCGCCTCGCCTTTTTCTGCGTCTTGCCGGATGCCTTCCACATTTTCCAGCAGCCATTTCAGTTTCAAGCCGCTGAAATAGGTCGAAACGGGCAGACCGGTGATGTCGCGGAACTGATTTAGCCCGCCTTCTTTTTCGTATTTGGTGACGAGGTCGGTGGTGCGGGTATCTTGCCAGACCAACGCATTGTAATAGGGCTTGCCGGTACGCTTGTTCCAGACGACAGTCGTTTCGCGCTGGTTGGTAATGCCTACGGCCGCGATGTCCGAAGCGTGTGCCGACACGTGAATGCGTGCCAATGCGATCACTTCCAGGGTATTTTTCCAGATTTCGGTGGGGTTATGCTCTACCCATCCCGGACGCGGGTAAATCTGTTCGTGTTCTTTTTGTCCTACCGAAACGATATTTCCCTGTTGGTTGAAAAGTATGCAGCGTGTGCTGGTGGTACCCTGGTCAATGGCGGCAATGTATTTGGACATAATGGTATTATGATTGATTTTATTTGTAGTAAAGCAAGTAAATAGGGAAAATTAACCGATCAGGACAAATACGCAGGCAATTTTATTGAGCGGGGCATGGTAAAACCGTCCGGCGGCGTTGGCTGTATTATATTGCGGCCTAATCGGGTTATAGCACATCCTCCATGAAAAACAGCAAGATCAGAACCGGGATATTGGCATTGATTGTCTTCGTGCTCCTGGTCTTTGTGGTGGACCTTGCCTTCCCATTTCGTCCGGAAATCCGGTATGCGACCCAAATTACCGATCAGAAAGGCCGCGTGATCCATGCATTTTTGAGTAGAGAGGATAAATGGCGGCTCTATTCGAATGTGAACGAAATCACGCCGCTGCTTCGGAAGACGCTCATTTACAAGGAAGACCAATATTTTTACTATCACCCCGGTGTGAACCCGTTTGCCGTGGTGCGGGCGGCTGTGAAGAACGTGTTTTCGGGAAGAAGGACTTCCGGTGCGTCGACGATCACCATGCAGGTTGTGCGGCTGATCGAGCCGCGTCCGCGGACTTATTGGAATAAGGCAGTGGAAATGTGGCATGCTTTTCAACTGGAACTGCATTATTCCAAAGAAGAAATCCTTCAACTATATGTAAACCTGGTTCCGTATGGAGGCAATATAGAAGGCATCAAAGCCGCATCATTGCTCTATTTCGGCAAAGCGCCCCAACTTTTAAGCCTTGCCGAAATCACCGCATTGACCATTGTGCCTAATCGCCCCTCGGGCCTGCGGCCGGGTACGCGCAACGACGCATTGCGCGAGGCCAGGAATAGCTGGTTGAAACGGTTTCAGGACGATGGTTTATTTGAAAAAACGGTGATCCTGGATGCTTTGAACGAGCCTCTTACTATCCGCCGCCTGCAAATGCCGCGCCTGGCTCCCCACCTTTCGATCCGTTTGAAACAGCAATACCCCGACGAGCCGGTGATCCGCACAAACCTGAATTTGCAGGCACAAAGCCAGATCGAGGAACAGGTGCGCAACTACATCAACCGGCGGCAGCTGATGAATATCCATAATGCGGCCGTGCTGGTGGTGAATAACGAGACGATGGAAGTGGAGGCCTATATTGGCTCTGCCGATTTCAATAACCCATTCGATGGCGGACAAGTGGACGGGGTCCGTGCCGTGCGTTCACCGGGAAGTACTTTGAAGCCATTATTGTATGCCACGGCATTCGATGCGGGCATTATCACACCGAAATCGGTTTTAAACGACGTTCCGGGGAATTTCAGCGGGTATGAACCTGAAAACTTCGATAAGCATTTCAATGGCGCGGTCACCACCGAGTTTGCATTGGCCAACTCGCTGAATATCCCGGCGGTGAAGGTTTTAAAAGACATTGGCACACCCGCATTGATTACCAAATTGCGGAAAGCGGGGTTCAAGACCGTTGATAAGCAGGCCAAAGACCTCGGGCTTTCCATGATATTGGGCGGCTGCGGTGTGACGCTGGAAGAAATGACGAGGCTTTTTGCCGCTTTTGCCAATGAAGGAAAACTGCGTAACCTGCGGCTGAGCAGCGGGGATGTTTTCGACAAAAAAGGGACTCCCATCTTGTCGGAAGAAGCAACATTTCTCACTACCGGCATTCTCACGCAAATCACCCGCCCGGATTTGCCTACGAATTTTGACAATACCTATCATTTGCCGCGCATTGCCTGGAAAACGGGCACCTCTTATGGAAAGCGGGACGCGTGGAGCATTGGGTACAACCGGCGGTACACGGTAGGCGTGTGGGTGGGTAACTTTTCGGGGGAGGGGGTAGCGGAGCTCAGCGGCGCCAATACGGCCACGCCGCTGCTGTTTTCAATTTTCAATGCGCTGGACTATAATTCACCGAAAGGCTGGTATAAATCGCCCGCCAATGTCTCGCTCCGCAATGTGTGCCCCGTGAGCGGCGATATTCCTTCCGAGTTTTGCGATCACCAGGTACCGGATCAATATATCGTTGGTGTTTCCGCTTATCGCAAATGCCAGCATATGCGCTGGGTGTTTACCGACGCCGCAGGGAAAATGTCGTATTGCACCTATTGCCTTCCTGAAAAGGGATTTGAGAAAAAAGCATATCCCAATCTTGCGCCGGAACTGATTGCGTTTTATGAATTGCAAAAATTGCCTTACCAAAAAATCCCTCCGCATAATCCGCTTTGCGAACGGGTATTTCACGAAGGTGCACCGCTGATCGTAAGCCCTAATGATGGCAGCGAGTATTACATCCGCAAGGACGAACCGCAGCAAATCCAGCTGGCTTGTCAGGCAGCGAATGATGTGGAGGAAGTTTACTGGTATGTCAATGATAAGTTATACCAAAAATCGCCGCCGCAGGAGAGCATTTTCCTAAGCCCGCCACTCGGGCGCGTGAAAGTGTCCTGCAGCGACGATAAGGGGCGTAATGTCGATATCTGGATTGTCGTAAAACGGATGTGAAGCTGGCGAGTGTAGTCAGGTTTAGTAAGGTTTGTCAGGCTTTCTTCTTTGATCAACAATTCTTGGCTATACCTGGCCAAACCTGACCATACTTGACAGTTTTACAGCGGCTGATCCTGCGCTTCCTGGTATAGCACCTGCACGAGCGTCTGTCCGACCGCTTTAAGCGTTTTCGGATCGATGTTTTCCATCGTGTCGTGCGCCGTGTGCCATTGGTCGAAGAAGGTCTTGCTCAGGTTGTTCGGCCGGGTATGGATAATGTCGATCATCGGAATGCGGGCAACCTTGTTCACTGGAACGTGGTCGTCGACAATGGCTGAGCCGGCTTCATCGATGAAATAGTTGCTATACCCCAGGCGGCTGGCGGTAACCCAAACCTGCCGCACGGTATCGTTTGCCAACTGCATGGAGTGGCCTTCTTTAAAGAATGTCGCGTTTTTCGCGCCCACCATATCCAGCAACACGCCGAAGTAAGCCGTGTAATTCGGATTATGCTTGTTGGTAGCCCAGTGCTGCGAGCCGAGACAGAAACCGCCGTATTCCATTCCCGTATCTTCCGAACCGGACGAACCCCAGTCCTCCGCATCGAAAAAGATAACGTCGACGCCGATATCCGGTTTGGCGGCTTCTTTGGAAAGCACACGGGCAATTTCGAGCAATACACCCACGCCGCTCGCGCCATCGTTGGCTGCGAGCACCGGTTTGTCTTTGATTAGCGAATCCTGGTCCGAAAACGGCCGGGAATCCCAATGCGAAGCCAGCAGGATCCGTTTGCTTGCCTGGGGATTGAAGCTTCCGATAATATTCCGCGCATTCAGCTTCTTGCCGTCGTAGGTGGTGGCAATGAAAGGCTGCTCTACTACCTGCCAGCCGTATTTTTTCAAAGTAGCCACCAGGTAATCCCCGCAGGCCTTATGCTGTGCGGTATTCGGCACGCGCGGGCCGAAATCGACCTGCTTTTGTACGAAATGCAAAGCGCTGTCGGCGTTGAAATCCGCACTTTTTACGAGCGCGGCAGGCGCTTGTTCAGCGGTTTGCTCGGAACTGGTTTTTTCGCCGCCGCAGCTGAACAGGCCGGCTACTGCGAATATGAAAATGGATAACCGTTTCAAATAGAATTTTTTAGAAGTCAATGACATGTTTTGCGCTTATTCTTCGTAGGCCCAGTCGATGCGCGTCTTGGTATCGCGGATTACCAGGCCCTGATTTTTGAAATAAGAACGGATTTCGTCCACTTTTTCGTAGTTCTGCGAGAGCTTAAATTCCCGGTATAGTTTCAGCATGCCGTCGAGGATGGCATGGCCTTCCGCAAGCTCTTCTTTCAAGCCCAGCACATCTTCAAAGAATATGACAAATTGTTCTTTCAGGGAAGTAAACACCGCTTCACCCAACGCCGCGGACTTCAATTGCCCCATATTCAGCATATTGATGTATTTCAGCATGTTGAAAAGGTTGGCGAATGCTACGGCCGTGTTCAGATCGTCGTTCATCGCATGGTAGAAGCCTTCGATCGATTTTTCGATATCGGCCTTCTTTGTTTCGTCTGCATTCACGTCGTCCTCGTGGGTATATGTGAGCAGTTTAGCAATGCGGAGGCCGTTTGCGAGCTTTTTGTAGCCTTTTTGGGCGGCTTTCAATGCGTCGTTCGAAAAATCGAGGGTGCTGCGGTACTGGCTTTGCAGCATGAAAAACCGCACGGTCATCGGGCTGTAAGCCTGGTCGAGCAGTTCGTGATTACCCGAAAACAGTTCGGAAGGCAGGAACGAGTTACCCAGCGACTTCGACATTTTCTGGCCATTGACGGTCAGCATATTGGTATGCATCCAGTAGCGGACGGGTTCTTCGTCCGTCAGTGATTTCCCCTGCGCGATTTCACATTCATGGTGGGGAAATTTCAAGTCCATTCCGCCGCCGTGAATATCGAATTGCTTGCCTAAATATTTGGCACTCATGCAGGTACATTCCAAATGCCATCCCGGGAAGCCTTTGCCCCACGGCGATTCCCACTGCATGATGTGCTCGGGATTAGCCTTTTTCCATAATGCAAAATCAAGCGGGTTGCGTTTTTCTGCCTGTCCGTCGAGGTCGCGGGTTTCGTTCAGCAAATCCTCGATAATGCGGCCTGACAGCTTGCCGTATTCATTGCCGCCTGCCTGATACTTATTGATATCAAAGTAAACCGAACCATTGGATTCGTACGCTACACCTTTGTCGATCAGCGTCTGTACGGCTTCGATCTGCTCGATCAAATGGCCGGTAGCGGTAGGCTCGATACTGGGGGAAAGCAGGTTGAAAATGGCAGTAACTTCATGAAAATCATTGGTATACCGCTGTACGATCTCCATCGGTTCCAGCTTTTGCAGCTTTGCCATTTTTCCGATCTTGTCCTCCCCTGCATCGCCGTCGCCTACCAGGTGGCCTACGTCGGTGATGTTACGAACGTAACGGACTTTGTAGCCGATGTGCGTCAGGTATCGGAACAGGATATCGAAAGAAAGGAATGTACGGATGTTGCCTAAATGCACATTGTTATAGACCGTCGGCCCGCACACATACATGCCGACATAGGGAGGGGCAATAGGAACGAAAACATCCTTTTTACGGGTAAGCGTATTGAATATTTTAAGTGGCTGGAAAGTTTGTGCGGTCATTTATATGTTGTACTTTCTTGATTACTTATTTTTCTTGTCAAGCCGGGTTTCTACCCAGTCGATGATTTTTTCTGCTTTTTTCAGGCCTACCGAGGCAGTTTCGGAGCTTTTGATACCTTGGTATCCCATGTGAATGTGGAGGATTTCATAAGCTTCGTTAAAATTAGAAAGAAGAGATTTGTCGATCCGGCTTAATGCGTGTTGATACCATTCGACGCTTTTGGGCGTCTTTTTACTTTTTTCTCCTAAGAACTCATTCAGCGCCAACAACACACCTGTATATGCTGCGTGACCTGCGATTTTGACATACTTTCTGTCCTGATAAAGTCCGTCCTGCTTTCTGGCATTGTTGCTGAGAAAATCCTTTGCATTGTCAATGTGGCGTCTTGCTTCTGAGATTGCTTCCATAATAGTATGTGATTTAACTGATAGAGAAATTTACCTCAGACAAAAATAGCAAATAACCCAACATTGATTTGTAGGTATAGCTGAGAATGAGCGGGCGGGAGAATGCTATTCGGTCGTTTTGTTTATCTTCGCAGCGTTTTTGCATTTAAAATCCAGTTTGAAACTAACTTAAAATCAACACAGTAATCACTTATGAGTTTACTTACCGTAGGATCTGTTGCATTCGATGCGCTCGAAACCCCGTTTGGAAAAACAGACAAAATTATCGGTGGTGCAGCCACTTACATCACACTAGCCGCTTCCTATTTCACGAAGCAAAATAATCTCGTTGCGGTTGTCGGCGGAGATTTTCCCCAGCAAATGATCGGCCTGCTTGAAGAACACGGCGTGGATACCAAAGGTTTGGAGATCGTGCAGGATGGCAAGACATTCTTCTGGTCGGGTAAGTACCATGAGGATATGAACACCCGTGACACGCTGATCACGGAGCTGAACGTGATGGAGCATTTCGATCCCATTATTCCGGATTCCTACCAGGGAACAGAATTCCTGATGCTCGGTAACACGGTTCCTGCAACCCAGAAACTGGTGATCGAGCGCTTGTCGAAACGCCCGAAGTTGATCATGCTCGATACCATGAACCTGTGGATGAATATCGCTTTGGATGACCTTAAAGCGGTTTTGAAACTGGTTGACCTCCTGACGATCAATGATGAAGAGGCGCGCCAGCTTTCCGGCGAATATTCTTTGCGTAAAGCTGCCAAGAAAATCATGGCGATGGGCCCCAAAACGCTGATCATCAAGAAAGGCGAGCACGGCGCATTGTTGTTCCAGGAAGACCGCATTTTCTTCGCGCCTGCTTTGCCTTTGGAAGAAGTATTTGACCCAACCGGCGCGGGCGACTCATTCGCCGGTGGTTTTATCGGCTACCTGGCTTCTACCAACGACATTTCCTTCGAAAACATGAAACGCGCGATCATTTACGGATCTGCAATGGCCTCTTTCTGTGTGGAAAAATTCGGTACCGAGCGCCTGGTGAACCTTTCGAAAGAAGAAATCAATGCCCGCGTTCAAGAATTTGTGAAACTGGCGAGCTTCGAAATACAATAAATTTTTAATGTTTGTATTAAATGAGTCTATGAGCGGAAATGCGTTTCTACTTGTAGACTCATTTTTTTGCAGGCCTGCTAGCCTGTTTGATTGAAAAAACGGTAACCCCGCTGATAACCTGAAATTCAAGATGAAATTGTTTGTTCAAAAAATTTCTGCGCTTGTTGCGTGTGCATCATTCGCATTACCCGCATTGGCGCAACATTCGGCACACCCGGCACTGCCGCATTCCAAACACAAAACGGTTGTGATCGCGCACAGGGGTAACCACGTGAGTGCGCCCGAAAATACGCTCGCATCCACCCGCGAAGCCATTAGTTGCGGTGCCGACTATGTGGAAGTGGATTTAAGGACAACCAAAGACGGACATCTCGTGGCCCTGCATGACGCCAAAGTCGACCGCACAACCAATGGTATGGGCAAAATAACAGACATGACCTGGCCGGAAGTAGAAGAATTGCAGGTTTTCAACCGCAACAAAAAGACCCACCGCATTCCTGAATTCAAGGAAATACTGGCTCTTTGCAAAGGTAAGATTAACATTTATCTGGATTTCAAAGAAGCGGATGTGGCCGAGACCTGGAAGCAGATCAAAGCCGCCGGCATGGAGCACCAGATCGTGGTGTATTTAAATAGGGAAGAGCAATATAGCCAATGGAAACAGGTAGCGCCGGAAATGCCGCTCATGACCAGCCTGCCCGACGAAATTACCAATAAAGAGCAGCTGGCGGCATTCCTCCATCAAATGCACATCCAAGTTGTGGATAATGTTGCTAACCCTGAACTCTTGAAAGCCGCGAAAGAGCACGGCATTTCAGTCTGGCTGGATGTTCAGAGCCCTACCGAAGGCCCGGCCTCGTGGAATGAGGCATTGCATAAGGGCGTTCAGGGTTTGCAAACGGACAAGCCGGCGGAAATGGTGTCATACATAGTGAAAAGCGCTCAATAGTATTATAGCAAGCCCGTTATGCGATGACCAGGTCATTATCAGATCGAATGAATAGTTTGAAACACCGGGCAATCGGCATCATGCGCGCCGGGCAAGTACCCCGTACTCATCAAAAATTCATTCACAATCTCCCCGCCGGTAAACTTAAATGTCTTCTTAAAAAGCTTGATCCATTGTTCTTTGGTCAGCGGGTGATGCGCGTCGATCCAGCCTTTGAATGAACCATATTCCTGTTTCAATTCGAGGATTTTCTGCGCGTTGACGATCGCCGCATTCACTTTCAATCGGTTCCGCACAATGCCCGGGTCCGCCAGCAGCCGTTCCCGGTCGGCCTCGTCATAGGCAGCTACTTTTTGGATGGAAAAGTTATCATAAGCGGCCCGAAAGCTGTCCTGCTTGCGGAGCATAAGCGTCCAGCTGAGGCCGGCCTGATTAATTTCCAGCAAAAGTCGCCCGAAAAGCTCGTCGTCATCCTCGATCGGGAAGCCGTACTGATGGTCATGGTAATGCTTGTGGAGCAGGTAATCGGCCTGCTCCGAGGGATTGTTGTTGACGTAAGTGCAATATGACATCGCGTTGGGTGTAGAAACTTTGTCCTTTAATAATGCTTATTTTAAAATACCGATCTGAACTTCGGTAATGTTGCGCTCGGGATTCTCAAAATCCATGTTCAGATAAATTTCCCGGTTTTGGCCTGTCATAACCAGTTTTCTGGACATGATTTCACCGAACAGGGAACCGTAGGTATTCACCAGCCCGTCCCAATTTCCGTAAAGATCTTCGCTTATGCATTCAAATGCTTCCAGCTGTTTCAGTCGGTACCGCGAATCGGTTGCGTGCGCAGGCGGCGTAACGGGCAATGCAATGGTCAATGTAAAAACGGTATCGGGCTGGCCATCGGCTCCCTGGTAAACCCAGTAAACAGGACCGGTGATTTCCAGGTCGTTGTGAACCGCATCCTGATACAGGTTCCGGGCCTCCACACGGACATACTGAAAAATTTCCTTAAAAGAAGTCTGGGTTTCGAAGCAAAGAACGTGAATGGGCTGAATGGTTTTCGTTTGCATGGCTAACAGATGTTTATGCAAAAGACAACCGTGCAAGTGACAGCCCTATGTCAGCAGCATTTATTTTTTTTCAGCATGGCGTCGTGCCTTCATTCTCCGGACCTGCTGCTGCATCCACGGATAGCTGATGTACATTACTTTCGTCGCGCCTATGCCTATCCCCGCACCCATGAGCACGTCCGCAAGCCAGTGGTGGTTGCCCAGCACCCGCATGGTGCCCACCGCCGTAGCCGCCCCGTAGCCGCCTATACTATATAATATGCTCCGCTGTCCGTATTCTTCATGCAGGAGCGTGGCATTGGCAAATGCGGTGGTGGTGTGGCCCGACGGAAAAGAATGATAATCCTCGCCGTTCGGTCGCGGGTAGCGCACAATGCGTTTCAAACTTTGCGTAACGCCTTGCGCAATGATATTGGAGAGCAAAGCAAGGATCACCTGGTCGCCTAGCTTATGTTTTCCTTTCACGCCCGCCGACGCAAGTCCCAGGCTTACGACGCCTGGCGCATAGGGCAGGTACTCGTCCCATTTTGTGTTGTAATTGGGATAACCCGAAACCACACGCTCCTGCAGATGCCGGCTGATTTTACCCTGCACAATCAGGCCGGCAAGACCAAGCGTAACGGGCGGAATGACGTCGCCCGCAGTGACTTTCCAGATTTTGGTAGAATCTTCCTGCGCAAATGCGGCTTGCGGAAGAATTTGAATCAAAAGAAAAAGGCATATCAGATATGCCTTCATAGTTTTTGGAATCATAAAATAGCTTCTCTCACGCGTACGAGTCTTTCCAGTAGCCCTTCCAGCTGATCGAGCGGGAGCATATTGGCGCCGTCGGATTTGGCTTCGGAGGGGTTGAAATGGGTTTCGATGAAAAGACCGTCGGCCCCCACCGCAATGGCGGCTTTGGCGATCGTTTCGATCAGTTTCGGTTTGCCTCCCGTAACGCCGGAGCTCTGGTTGGGCTGCTGCAATGAATGCGTGCAGTCCATGACGACGGGCACACCGAATGCGGCCATTTCGGGCAGGTTACGATAATCTACCACGAGGTCGCCGTAGCCGAAGCTATTGCCGCGGTCGGTGAGGATCACCTGTGCGTCGGGATTCACTTCATTGATTTTCTCGGCGGCAAACTTCATGGAGGCGCCGGAAAGGAACTGACCTTTTTTCACATTCACGGCTTTGCCCGTGCGCGCTGCGGCCGCGAGGAGCTCGGTTTGGCGGCAGAGGAATGCCGGGATTTGCAACACATCCACATACTCGGCGGCGAATGCGGCCTCGTGGGATTCGTGGATGTCGGTTACAGTAGGAATGCCGAATGTCTGACTTACTTCCTGCAAGATTTTCAGCGCTTTTTCATCGCCAATCCCCGTAAAAGAATCGATTTTGGTGCGGTTGGCCTTGCGGTAGGAGCCTTTGAATATATATGGAATGCGGAGGCGATCGGTAACGGTTACAATATGTTCAGCGATTCGGAGGGCCATGTCCCGTCCCTCGATGGCACAGGGCCCGGCCATCAGGAAAAAGGAGGTCGAATCGGTGTTTTTCAGCTTCGGTATCGAGATCATACTGGTGTTGGTATAGGTATTGATAAATGTTTCGCGAATGTACGGCTATCCGCAATGTTCTCTTTGCAGTTAACCGATTTGTTGGAACAGAACCCCTATAATCGGCTGATTTCCTGCTTTTTTTTATTTTAAACAAGGATCGAGCAATAAAACGTCCAGTTTAAAAAATTTTTGAAAAAGTGAACTGAAATATCTTTCTTTGTGGCGATTTTAACCAAAAAGTGATTATAAAATGTCAGCAATTGCAGAAAGAGTTAAGCAAATTATCGTCGAAAAACTCGGCGTAGAAGAGTCGGAGGTTACACCGGAAGCAAACTTCCAGAACGACTTGGGAGCGGACTCTCTAGACACCGTTGAGTTGATTATGGAATTCGAAAAAGAATTCAATCTTTCTATCCCTGACGATCAGGCAGAGAACATCGGTACAGTTGGTCAGGCTGTTGCATATCTGGAAGAAAACGTGAAGTAATCTCGGTTTTTGCCAGTACAATCTTCTATTCTGTCCCAATTTTATGAGTTTTAAGCGAGTTGTAATTACAGGAATGGGCGCTTTGACGCCCGTTGGCAATGATGTTCCTACCTTTTGGTCAAATCTGGTTGCAGGCGTAAGCGGTGCAGCCCCCATCACGCGGTTCGATGCTGAAAAGTTTCGTACCCGTTTTGCGTGTGAGGTAAAAGGCCTGGACGTTACCAATTACATCCCCCGGCAAGAAGCCCGTAAAATGGACCCCTTTACACAATACGCCGTCATCGCGGCTGATGAAGCGATGAAGGACGCCGGCTTTGACGCAGATACGCTTGATCTCGACAAAGCCGGTGTAATTTGGGGCTCCGGTATCGGTGGCCTCAAAACTTTCGAGGAAGAAGTGATGAACTATTCCGAGAACGGCAGAACCCCCCGCTTCAATCCTTTCTTTATCCCGAAAATGATCGTCGACAGCGCTTCGGGCGTACTGTCGATCCGGTATGGTTTCCGGGGACCCAATTTCATCACGGTGTCAGCTTGTGCTTCGGCAACCAACGCATTGATCGACGCATTCAACTATATCAAACTCGGTTTGATGAATGTGTGTATCTCCGGCGGTTCGGAAGCGGCAGTTACAATTGCCGGTGTGGGCGGTTTCAATGCATTAAAGGCATTGTCCGAAAGAAATGATTCGCCTGAAACTGCTTCGCGCCCTTATGATAAGGACCGTGACGGTTTTGTGCTTGGAGAAGGTGGAGCGGCGATTATTTTGGAAGAACTCGAACATGCGAAAGCACGCGGGGCCAAAATTTACGCCGAAATGATCGGTGCCGGTATGTCATCCGACGCCTATCACATCACTGCTCCGCACCCGGAAGGGCTCGGCGCTTACATTGTAATGAAAAATGCGGTCGAAAATGCAGGTATCAAACCTGAGGAAATCGACTATATCAACACGCACGGTACATCTACCCCGATCGGTGATCCGCAGGAGATCAAAGCCATAGAAAAATTCTTCGGCGAGCATGCATATGATCTGAATATCAGCTCTACGAAATCGATGACAGGGCATTTATTGGGAGGAGCAGGAGCGATTGAAGCTGCCGCCTGTATCATGGCGATCAAAGACCAGGTCGTGCCGCCTACCATTAACCACTTTACCGACGATCCGGAAATCAATCCGCGGTTGAAACTCACATTCAACCAAGCTGAAAAACGTCGCGTAAATATCGCTTTGAGCAATACATTCGGTTTCGGTGGTCATAATGCGTCAGTCGTTTTCAAGAAATACGAAGACTGATTAATTTCTCTACCATTGGCAAAGCGAATTCTTATACCGATACTTTCCCTTTTCCGGACTGGAAGTGCCGAGGACAAAAAATTTAAGGAGTCGATTGCGCATGTTATAGGCGACAAGCCTTCCAATCTCGGCGTTTATCAGCTGGCTTTCCGGCATACCTCCGCCTCCCGCGAAACTGCTATCAAGGGTTTCAGGGAATCGAACGAGCGTTTGGAGTACCTGGGCGATGCCGTGCTGGGCATGGTGGTAGCAGAATTTCTTTTTACCAAATATCCCTACAAAGACGAAGGCTTCCTCACCGAAATCCGTTCCCGGATCGTGAACCGCGAGTCGCTGAACCAGATTTCTCGTAAGCTCGGCCTCGACCGGCTGATCGAGTATGACGGCAACCGCCGCGGTATGTCGCCCCGCTCATCCATGTATGGCGACGCGCTCGAAGCATTTGTAGGTGCCATTTACCTCGATAAGGGTTTCCGCTTCACACGGACCTTTATTATCAGCAAGCTGATTACGCATTACGATCTGGACAACATTATCCAGAACAATGTGAACTTCAAGAGCCTCATCATCGAATGGGCGCAGCGGGAGGGCAAGGAAATCCGTTTTGAAATACTCGAAGAGCGGGGTACCCGTCACCACCGCGAATTCATTTCCCAGATCCTCGTCAACGACGAACCTTTCGCAACAGGCAACGGCTTTACCAAAAAGAAGGCTGAGCAATCCGCATCGGAACAAGCCTGCGCGATCCTTGAATTGAAATAAACCGGCTTATTATCAAATGCTCGCTCATTGGATTTCCAATGGGCTACTGGCGTTTTTGTCATTTTACAAAAGAGAGTCAGCCATTTTGTCTGCTATCAAAAAGGGCTTTTTGCGGAATTCGGCCATTTTGTCGTGATTTTTTCACTTTTTCAAGCCCGGAACGGAAGTTGATGAATAGAGGGCATAACCCCAAGGTTGGAAGAAACTGAAAAACTAAAAACGTTAAATCTTTATAGCAATGAGCACATTAGTCAAACATTTCGCAGGTCCATCTTATTTGAACGGATTTTTTGGTAAGGATCTTTTTAACGAGTACAACACCCCTGCATTTGCGGGCACCGTACCAGCTGTGAACGTGGTTGAAAACGAAGAAGGCTTTCGCATCGAAGTAGCGGCCCCCGGCCTTCAGAAATCAGACTTCAAACTGAACCTCGAAAAAAATCAACTGACGATTTCAGCGGAGAAAGAGCAGAAGGAAGAGAATAAAACAGAGAAGTATACCAGGAAAGAATTCAAATACTCTTCTTTCCAGAGGACGTTCACTTTGCCTAACACCGTAGATGGCGACAGGATTGAAGCGAATTATGCCGACGGCATCCTGAGCATCGCATTGCCGAAACGCGAGGAAGCGAAAGAAAAACCAGCCCGCCTGATCGAGATTGCTTAATCGGCCGGACTCACATAATGGGCGTTATTCGAAAGGATAACGCCTTTTTTATGACAGCCGACGGATAATCCCCTGGCAGGATATTTTAGTAAATTCCCAAATGAAATATCTTTGTTAAAAGATGTTAAACGAATCTACGACGGGAATAATTTGTTGATCGATTTGCGTTATTTGTCCATAAAAATATAACCCCAACATATGTCTATGAAAACAAATTGGAAAGGTTTGGTGTTGGTTGGGTTGATTTCAAGTGCGTCAACCATAGCTGGCCTCAAACTACTTGGTCCTGATAGTGATAGAGATGTAATTTTTAAAGAAGCGGCCTCCGAGAATATTGCACGTTTTACATCGGCAGGGGCTCCCGCAGGCGCCCCCGGTGATTTCGTTTACGCGGCAGAGGCAACTACTCCGACCGTCGTGCACATTAAGTCGACCGTGACCCGTCAGGCCTATCGCGGGCAGCAGATCCCCGATATTTTCCGGGACTTCTTCGGCGATGATTTCGGAGGCAGTCAGCGCGGCCCGCAGCAATCGGAAGCCACCGGTTCGGGCGTAATCATTTCAAATGATGGATACATTGTTACCAACAACCACGTGGTGGAAGGTGCACAGGAGCTGGAAGTGACTTTGCATAACAAGAGCAAGTTCCGGGCGAAAGTGATCGGTACCGACCCTTCTACGGATATTGCGGTGATCAAGATTGAAGGTAAGGACCTGCCCGCGGTAACGCTGGGTAATTCCGACGCCGTGAAAGTAGGAGAGTGGGTAGTGGCCGTAGGTAACCCGTTCAACCTGGAATCTACCGTAACAGCGGGTATTGTAAGTGCGAAAGGACGCGGGCTGGGCATAATCGGCCAGTCACGCCGTAACCAGATGCAGCCAACCGCAGCGACAGCCGGTGATTCTCCATTGGAATCATTCATCCAGACGGACGCCGTGGTAAACCCAGGTAATAGCGGTGGTGCACTGGTGAACCTGAAAGGTGAGCTGATCGGTATTAACACCGCCATCGCCAGCCCGACGGGCAGCTTCGCGGGTTACGCATTTGCCGTACCTTCCAGCATCGTGAAAAAAGTATCGAGCGACCTGATCAAGTTCGGTAATGTACAGCGCGGTTACCTGGGTATTTCCCTGGATGACCTTGACAGCCGCAAGGCGGAAGAATATGGTGTGAAAGTGAGCGACGGTGTTTACGTACGTGACTTCACTGAAAACAGCGCCGCAAAAGCAGGTGGTGTGAACAAGGGCGACGTGATCGTGAAGGTAGACGGTATGAATATTCACTCTATTCCTGAACTGCAGCAATCAATCGGTCTGCACAAGCCTGGCGACAAAGTGAATGTGACCGTAAACCGCGATGGTAGAGAAAAGGACCTGAGCATTACATTGCGCAACCGCACAGGTGGTTCCGAAATTATCAAACGCGACGAGTCGGCTGCGGTAATGAGTTCTTTGGGTGCGCAGTTTGGTAACCTGAGCGATCAGGAAAAACAGAGACTGTCGCGCTACAAAATAGACGGCGGTGTGAAGGTCCTCTCTATCGACGGCGGCAAATTTGCCCGTTCGCAGGTGGAAGAAGGTTTCATCATTACCAAGGTGAATGGTAAGGCAGTTAAGACGGTGAAAGAGTTTGAAGCGGCAATCGCCGGCAAAGAGGAGTCGATGGTGCAGTTTGAAGGGCTTTACCCCGATGCGCCTTACGATGTGTACTCTTTCGGATTCAGATTGTAATAGTTGAAAGTATAAAAGAAAGGGCTGCGATGATCGTCATCGCAGCCCTTCTTGTTTTAAATGCTTCGTAATTAAAGCAGGAATTTCAATTTAATCACTTCTTTCTCTGTCAGGAAGCGCCATTTGCCTCGGGGCAGATCCTTCTTGTTCAAACCAGCGAAGACGGTGCGATCGAGTTTCTGAACTTCATAGCCCAAATGCTCGAACATCCTGCGAACAATGCGGTTGCGGCCGCTGTGGATTTCCAGGCCTACCACCTGCGCATCCGGCGTAACCAATCCTACCTCGTCCGGGCGAATAAAACCATCTTCCAACTCAACACCCGCTCGCAATTGCTCGAAATCCTCGGTTGCAATCGGTTTATCCAACTCAGCCTGGTAAATCTTCTTGATACCGCTCGATGGATGCGTTAGCTTTTCAGCCAGTTCACCATCGTTGGTCAGCAGCAGCAAACCGGTCGTATTACGGTCGAGGCGGCCTACGGGGTACACGCGCTCGGAGCAGGCGCCGGCGATGAGGTCGAGCACGGTCTTGCGCTCTTCGGGATCGTCGGTGGTGGTAATGTAATCCTTCGGCTTGTTGATCAGGATATACACCATCTTTTCCGGGTTCAATGCCTTCTTGCCGTATTTCACCACGTCGGTAGCGCGCACTTTGTAGCCCATTTCGGTGATGGTCTTGCCATTTACCGAAATCTGGCCGGAAGAAATCAGGTCGTCGGCCTCGCGGCGTGAGCAAATGCCCGCATTCGCGATGTAGCGGTTGAGACGGATCTCGTCCGTTTCTTCCTTATCCTTATGTCTTGCTGAGGGCTTTTTCTTGTGCTCGTAGCTGTCGAGATTATAGCGCGGTGCGGTTTCGTACCGTCCTACTCGTCTCTCCAACCCGCTGCGGTCCTGTTCTTGGTCGTCCTGGAACCGGGAACGGTAGGGTTTGTCCTCTCTATCGTCTTTTTTTTTAAAAGAGCCTTCGTTACGGTCGAATGAGCGCGCCGGCCTTTCGGATCTTGACTGACCTGAGCGTTCGCTACGTTCGCCACGCGGTTTAAAATCGCCATTGTCCCTGTCGGAACGCGGCTTGAATTCACGCTCACCGCCATTATTTCGGTCGGATCGTGGTTTGAACTCACGGTCACCACCATTGTCACGGTCGAATCTCGGTTTAAATTCTCGATCACCGCCATTATCGCGGTCGAATCGTGGTTTGAACTCGCGTTCGCCGCCGTTATCACGGTCGAATCTTGGCTTGGATTCACGATCGCCACCATTATCGCGGTCGAATCGTGGTTTGAATTCACGATCACCATTACCTCTTTCAGGACGTGATTTAAAATCGCGGGAATCGCGGTCCGGGCGCGGGCGGAACTCGCGCTCGTCGTTGTCGCGGTCAAAACGGGGCTTGAACTCGCGGTTACGGTCTCCGCTGCCGGATCCCGATCTTTCAGGACGGTCACCGAACGGCTTTCTGTCGCCGCCGCGCAGGTCGCCGCCGCGCAGGTCGCTTCCGCGCAGGTCGCTGCCGCGGTCGTTGGGACGGAAGTCTTTTTTACCAAAATCCTTTTTAAAACCGGCCGAGTCACCTTCGCGGCGGAAAGGGCGGTCACTACCAGCGCCGTATTTCTTGAAATCAGGCTTGTCAAAACGCGGCTTACCAAAGCCCGTCTTGTCAAATCCTCCACGATCCTCCCGTGGCTTCTCGTGATCGAAGCTTGGGCGTGATTTCTGGCCTTTGTTGTCGGCAGAACCGGAAAATTTCAGACTGGATTTTTTAATGCTGGGCTTGCTAAACCGGCTCTCTACCGCTGGTTTCGCACGTTTGAAGGATCCGCCTCCGCCCTGGGAGCCTTTGGGATTGTTTCTGTTTCTCATCAGGAATGCAGTATCACTACTGGATTTATTTCCTCTTACAAATTTACCTTGTAACCGATTAGTGCTTTAATTCGCACAAAATGGTTTGAATTGCCACTAAAACTGGTTAGCCAACGTATCTGATGGTCAGAGTACTAGTGTTATAAAAAATTAGCCTGCAAAGATACGTGATTTTTTTCGGGTAAAAATTTTTGGACGCGTTTATGTCAAAAATGATATGGAAACGTTTATAAGTACTATCGGGAAATGCTGCCGAAAGGGGCCATTTTTTACCTAACTAAACCTTCATTAACAAGTGAATTATGTCAGCTGAGGCGCAACCTTTGTGGAAACCGGGAAGGAGTCTGTTGGAGCAGTCCAATCTGAAAAAGTATATGGACTGGCTGTTTGTCAAGAAGGGCCTCTATTTCCGCTCCTACCATGATTTGTGGGAATGGTCGGTGACCGACCTGGAAGATTTCTGGGAAAGTCTCTGGAATTACTTCAATATCAAATCCCACGATCTATATCTCGAAGTGCTGCAAAGGCCATTGAGCGGATTCATCGGCACCCGCTGGTTTACCCGCTCCAAGTTGAACTACGCCGAGCACATTTTCAGAAATAAGACAAAAGAACGCCCGGCGATCATTTTCCAGTCCGAAAGATCGTACCTCGCGGAAATCTCGTGGGAAACGCTGGAAGCGCAGGTAGCAGCGGTTTCGACCTGGCTCAAACAGCGTGGGGTAAAACCCGGCGACCGTGTAGCAGCAGTACTGCCCAACATCCCCGAAGCCGTTGTGGCTTTTCTTGCGGCGAATGCCGTGGGCGCCGCATGGTCGTCCTGCTCCCCTGATTTTGGAAAACCTGCCATTACCGAGCGGTTCGCTCAAATCGGGCCGAAGGTGTTATTTACGGTCGATGGCTATATGTACAATGGTAAGACATATGATATTACATCGTTTGCCGGAGAACTTTCCGCTGCACTGCCGACTGTGGCCGATACGGTGCTGATCAACAATATATTTTCCGAAACCCGCCCCGACCGATTTACGGCCTGGGACGATATTCTGCATTTCGAGCATTTCGGGATCGATTTTGAACCGGTGCCATTTGATCATCCGATCTGGGTGCTCTATTCGTCGGGAACGACAGCCAGGCCGAAGGCGATCACCCACAGCGTGGGCGGCTGCCTCATCGAGCACATGAAGGCGCTGGCACTGCACCAGAATGTAAAACCGGGCGACCGCTACTTCTGGTACTCCACCACCGGCTGGATGATGTGGAATTATGCATTGGGCTCGCTGCTCTGCGGAGGCACGCTGGTGCTATACGACGGCGCCCCGGCATACCCGTCGTCGCAAACGCTCTGGACTTTGGCAGAGCGGGCCCGCATTACCCACTTCGGGAGCGGGGCGGCATTCTTTATAGCCTCCATGAAAAGCGGTGTCAGCATTACTTCCGAACGGCTGAATCATTTGGAAACGATCGGTTCTACGGGCTCGCCGTTGCCTCCGGAAGCATTTGAATGGATTTATAAGCACGTCAAGAAAGATGTGTGGCTAATCTCGCTGAGCGGGGGCACGGATGTGTGCAGCGCGTTCGTGGGCGGGTGTCCGCTGCTGCCCGTATACGCGGGCGAGATACAATGCCGGATGCTGGGCGCGAGGATCGAAGCATTCGATGAGAATGGTAGGCCGGTATTGAATGAATTGGGTGAAATGGTGATCACACAGCCCATGCCCTCGATGCCGATCTATTTCTGGGACGATGAGCACGACGAAAAGTATATTTCGAGCTATTTTGAAATGTATCCGCACGTATGGCGGCATGGCGACTGGATCAGGATCACGGAACGCAAATCGGTGGTGATCTACGGCCGCTCCGATGCTACCCTGAACCGGGGCGGCGTGCGCATTGGTACGGCGGAGATTTACAGGGCCGTTGAAAGCATTCCGGAAGTGAAGGACAGCCTGGCCGTTTATCTCGAAAAATCCAATGGCGAAGGGACTATTTCTTTGTTTGTCGTACTGGCTAAGGATAAGGAGCTTACCGACGATTTGAAAAAGCAGATCAAAGATACTTTGCGCACGCAATACAGCCCGCGCCATGTACCCGACACGATCGAGCAGGTGGGCGATATTCCGTACACCATCAACGGCAAGAAGATGGAAGCACCCATGAAGCGGATACTCATGGGGCAGGACCCGGCCAAGTGCATTAATATCGATACGATGCGCAATCCCGAATCGTTAAAGGCATTCATCTAGAAATACGGGCAGTTGGTCTGTTAACGGCCTGCATTCATTTGCATTAGGCAACCAAAATCGTTTAATTCACGTTGGGGAAAATAGCCTTTTCCTGCACGCATACTCCAAATTTTTAACGGTATGAACTCACATAGCCCCCAACCCCCTATCCAGAACTCGAAATCCGTAGTTCGTTTGCCTATTATCATCGCGATCACGTTGGCGGCGGGAGTGCTGCTGGGAAGTACGTTTTTCAGTGGCGGGAAGAAGCTGTCGGACGTGGCCAAGGGCTATGGCAAGTTCAGGGAAGTGCTTATGTTGGTGGAGAACAATTATGTGGATTCGGTGAATACCGACGAGCTGGTCGATTTCTCGATCTCCAAAATGCTTGAAAAACTCGACCCCCACACGGCATATTTCAATGCGGTGGAAGCCACTGCGGCACGGTCGCAGCTCGAATCCGGCTTTGACGGCATCGGTGTTGAATTCAATATTTATAATGACACGGTTTACGTGGTAACGCCATTGAGCGGCGGACCTTCGGAAGCGGCTGGCATCCAGAGCGGCGACCGCATCATTTCGGTGAACAAGGAAAATCTCTCGGGTCCTGGGGTGACTAATGCGCAGGTGTACAAAATGCTGCGCGGAAAACGCGGTACCAAAGTGGACCTGGCGATCGAGCGGGTGGGTTTGAAAGACAAAATGAATTTTGCCGTCGTCCGCGACCGCATTCCTACCTATTCGGTGGATGCGTCCTACATGGTGGATGGGGAGATTGGGTATATCAAAGTGAGCCGGTTCTCGGAAACCACTTTCGACGAGTTTAAATCCGCATTGAAAACTTTGAAGGCAGAGGGGTTGAAAAACCTTATCCTCGACCTGCGCGGGAACCCGGGCGGCTATATGGAGCGCGCTACGAGCATGGCCGATGAGTTTATAGCCGGAGATAAGTTACTGGTATACACCGAAGGTAAGGATAGCCGTTTCGATCGCAAGACGCGTTCGCATGTGGATGGCCTCTTTGAGCAGGGACCCTTGATCGTGCTGGTGGACGAAGGCAGTGCTTCGGCTTCCGAAATCCTCGCGGGTGCATTGCAGGACCACGACCGCGCATTGGTGGTCGGCAGAAGGTCTTATGGCAAAGGATTGGTGCAAATGCCGATCAAACTATCGGACGGCTCGGAACTACGCCTGACGATCTCACGGTACTACACGCCGAGCGGCCGCAGCATTCAGAAGCCTTACGAACTCGGCAAAGGCGAAGATTACAGCCAGGACCTTGCGCATCGCTACGAAAGCGGCGAACTTTTCAATGTCGATAGCATCAAGTTTGATAAAAGTAAAATATACAAAACCGACGGCGGGCGTGTGGTGTATGGCGGAGGCGGCATCACGCCGGACATTTTCGTTCCGAAAGACACCCTGATGAATAGCAGATACCTATTTGAGTTGTATTCCAAAAACATTATCCGTGAATATGCGCTGCGCTACGCGAATGAAAATCAAAAGAGGCTTGAAAAGCAGCCGTTCCGAGAATATCTGAAATCATTCCAGGTGTCCGACGCCATGCTGGCCGAACTGGTGAAAGACGCTTCCAAGGCGGGTATCAAACCTAACGAGAAGGAACTGAGCCTTTCCAAACCCCTCATTACCTCGCAGACGAAGGCGATCATCGGTCGCTATGTGTGGGGTAGGAAGCAGAAAAATGGCCTGAACAATGAGGTGTTCCAGGTTCTGAACCCTAGCGATAATGTTTATCAGCAGGCCGTGCAGCTTTTCACCCAGGCGGCGCAGCTGGAAAAAGGCGAGTTCAGCAGCATGAATATCCCGAAAAACAAAAAGTAAAATCTCACTCCACACCATTCACTCAATGTCCCGTATTGCATTTATTACCGGAGCTACATCCGGTATCGGTAAGGCCACGGCGGAAGCGTTCGCCAGCGTCGGAATAGACCTTATTTTGTGCGGCCGCCGCCAGGAGCGCCTCGACGAGGTTGCTGCAGAATTGGCCTCCCAAGTAAAAGTTACCACGCTCGTATTCGATGTCCGCGACAAAGGTGCTGTTTTCGCCGCGGTTGGTTCGCTGTCCGACGAGTGGAAAAACATTGATATTCTGGTCAATAATGCCGGCAACGCGCATGGCCTGGGCACGCTCGACGAGGGTGATACCGAAGACTGGGATGCGATGATCGATGGGAATGTGAAAGGGTTGCTGTACGTATCCAAAGCAATTATTCCTCTGCTTCTCGAACGCGGCAAAGGCCATATCGTCAACATCAGTTCCATTGCCGGCAAGCAGACTTATGCCAATGGCGCCGTTTACTGTGCTTCCAAAGCTGCGGTAGAGGTTATCAGCGAGGGAATGCGCCTCGAACTGACGCAGCACGGCATCAAAACAACGAATGTGGCCCCGGGTGCTGTGGAAACGGAATTCTCTCTCGTACGTTTTAAGGGCGACGAAAGTCGTGCAGAGAAGGTGTACCAGGGCTTCGACCCTTTGCAGGCCGGCGACATCGCCGATGCGATCCTGTATGCCGTCAATGCGCCCGACCGCGTTACGATTGCGGACATCACCATTCTGGCCGGAGCCCAGTCGGCCGCGACGGTTATTCATCGCAAATAGAATTTTATTTGGTTCCTGGCCATATTGCGGCGGGAAATCGATACCTTTGCCATTCTTTTTTAGGCCCTGACTTCTATAAAAAGGAAGTCAGGGGCACTTTTGAATGCTATGAAAAGTTTCGACCAGAATCCTTCCGCCGCGAATGCTGCTGCCGTGGACACGGTGGCCCCGGTTTCCGCCTCCCAGACCGTATTTCCCATCCTTCTGGCGCTGAGTTTTTCCCACTTGCTGAATGATACGATGCAGTCCCTCATCCCGTCGATCTATCCGATGGTGAAGGACTCGTTCCATCTCAGCTTTTCGCAGATCGGACTCATTACATTTACATTCCAGGTGAGTGCTTCGGTATTCCAGCCGCTTGTGGGTTCTTTTACCGACAAGAGGCCGCAGCCTTATGCATTGGCGGTTGGCATGTGTTTTACATTGCTGGGACTCATTTCACTTTCCATCGCAAACAGTTTTCATATCGTACTGCTTTCCGTCGGTCTGATCGGCATTGGTTCGGCGGTATTCCACCCCGAGGCTTCACGCGTGGCGCGCATGGCGTCCGGCGGCAAGCACGGAATGGCGCAATCGCTGTTCCAGGTTGGTGGCAACGCAGGCAGTTCGCTCGGGCCATTGCTGGCGGCATTGATATTGCTGCCTTACGGACGCTTTCAGGTGATATGGTTCTCGCTTGTAGCATTGCTGGCGATCATTATTCTTTCCTGGGTAGGAGGATGGTATAAACAAAGCCTGACGACGGTCGTTCCCAAAGTGGCCAGCGCGGTGAAGCAGGAAACATCTTTGCCAAAATCCAAAGTGGTGGTTTCGATTGGTATTCTGCTCCTGCTGATCTTCTCGAAGTACATTTACATGGCGAGCATTTCGAGCTATTTCACTTTTTACCTGATCGATAAATTCGGTGTTTCGATTCAAAGCTCGCAGATTTACCTGTTTGCATTCCTTTTTGCAGTAGCGGCGGGGACATTCATCGGCGGGCCGGTAGGCGACCGCATCGGGCGTAAATATGTGATCTGGATCTCGATCCTTGGTGCGGCTCCATTTGCATTGCTGTTGCCCTATGTGGATTTATTCTGGACAGGCGTATTGAGCTGCATTATCGGTTTGATTTTGTCTTCTGCATTCTCTGCAATCCTCGTCTACGCGCAGGAACTGATTCCCGGAAAAGTAGGAATGATCGCCGGCCTGTTCTTCGGTTTCGCATTCGGTATCGCAGGTATCGGCTCGGCCATTCTCGGAACGTTGGCAGATAAGACGAGCATCGAGTACGTCTTCTGGATCTGCTCGTTTTTACCGTTGATCGGATTGTTGACAGGTTTTCTTCCGAATTTGGAGAAGAAGCATTAAGTGTTAATCCTCAAAATCAACTGCGGATCAGGGCACAAATTCAAATAATAATCCTGATCCGCAGCATTGCATACACCTGGAAAATCTCCCTTATAACTTCCCATATCACGTATAACCTGGAAATGGAGATGTGGCGGCCAGTCGCCGTTTTCTGGGTAAGGGCCGATGGTGGCGAAAGTTTCGCCGGCTTTGATGGTTTCGCCTTCGTGCAAATCTTCGAGAGAACTTAACGATAAATGCCCGTACAGCGTGAAGAAAGTCATCCCGCTTATTTCGTGTGCAAGAATAATGGTCGGGCCGTAGTCTCCGTAATGGTCGTTGAATGCGAAACTATGCACGGTCGCTTCGAGCGGGGCGTAAAGCGGCGTTCCGGCCCCGGCCCAGATATCCACTCCCAAATGAATACTGCGCGGCTTTTCGGTATCGGCGGAAAAATGCTTCCGTTGCCTGTAAATAACCCTGTCCTCGCCATAGCCGCCAATTCCATTGAATGTATTCTCAGAAAGCAGTTCACCGAAAACGTACTCGGAAAAATGACGTGTTTCCCCCAGGTCCCGCGTCAGCAAATCGGTGTTGCCCGCTGAAAAGTCGAGCTTGCGGTAGGGTTTGCCATTCTGCACGATAGCATGGAATCCGGGATGGCGGCGGAGCAGTTCGGTGAGGTCCGACATTTTCCAAAAGGTTAAAAAGTAAATCAGGCAAGCCGTTTCCGACCTGCCTGATTCAATATACGTTATTTCGGATCAAGTGCCTGCTTGATCCTTTGCGACACGTCCTGCAAATGGTACTTCGTATTCTTGTCCGTGCTTTTTACCGCGGCAGCATTTACCGCTGTTTTCAGGCTTTCCAGATGCGCACGGGCAATTGACGGCAGATCGGTTTTTTCAAGCTCCACCGAGCGTGTCGAGAAGCCATAAGTAATGCCAACCGGGATAGACTGTACATTGGCGCGGCCGGGTTTCAACAGCGAAATCAGTTTTTCTGCATACACTTTTTGAAGATTCCGGCGGTACAGGTCAATCGACTTTCCGGTTTTGATTTCCGACCAGATTCCTGCTTCCAGATCGGTAAACAGATCGTCGAGCGTATAGTTTTTGGCTGAAATGCCGGTTTCCATCAGCCTCACTGCCCGGTCCCCGGCGAAAAGGGCCGTCAACGCATAATCCTGCAATGCCTTAACGGCCTCCATACCGGTTTCGGGCTTCACTTTGTTCAGGATATTCTGGTCCAAAAGCCAGATGGGTGTTTTGAAAAGCTGGGCATTCAGGAAATCGATAGCTTCCTTTTGGGTAGCCTTAGGAACCGTGGTGAAAGTCGGGCCTTCCATGTCGTAAGTAGTAGGCGTATCGTAAATACCACCCACGTTTTTAATGACGTGACCGAGATAGCGGCGGTATTGCGTGACCACATTACCATAAATTTCATCCAGCTCCTTGTAGCTTTCGCCGTCTTCCTTGCTCCATTCTATCAGGTTGGGAAGAATGCGTTTCAGGTTTTTAATACCATATTCCGAAGCTTTCATGGCATTGTCGCTCAAATCCTCGGTCTGGTAACGCGGGTCGTACGGGCTGATCTCCGTTCCGAAATGCAGGCGGTTGTCCTTGTAAGCCTCTTTGGTAAGGCTATTCAGCGCAAGCTTTTCGGCCTGGGCGTCCTGGGCGTCAGGGAGATAGCTGTAACCCCATTGAATAGCCCATTTATCGTAGTCGCCAATGCGCGGGAAAAGGTCGGTAATGCCGTCTTCGGGTTGCGCCACGTAGTTGAAACGCGCGTAATCCATAATAGACGAGGTATGTCCGTGTTCAGCAATCCAGGTTTTGTCGCGCAGCTTTTCAACCGGTGTGGCCGAGCTGGCGCCCATGTTGTGCCGCAAACCGAGCGTGTGGCCGATTTCGTGCGACGACACGAAACGAACCAGCTGGCCCATCAATTCATCATCAAACTTTTTGGTGCGTGCCTTCGGGTCCACGGCCGCCGCCTGGATAATGTACCAGTTGCGAAGCAGGCGCATTACGTTGTGGTACCAGCCGATGTGGCTTTCAAGGATCTCTCCGCTGCGCGGGTCGTGCACGTTAGGCCCGTAAGCATTCTGGATATCTGCCGCGAAATAACGGATCACCGAGTACCGAGCGTCTTCCAGGCTCATGGTGGTGTCGCCTTCCGGCCAGTACTCGCCGCGGATGGCGTTTTTCCAGCCGGCTTTTTCAAATGCCACCTGCCAGTCGTCTACGCCGGCTTTGAGGTATTTGCGCCATTTCTCCGGTGTTGCCGGGTCAATGTAGTAAACGATCGGCTTTTTGGGCTCGATCAGCTCGCCGTTTTTCTGCTTCTTCGCGTCCTCGGCATTCTTCGGTTCGAGGCGCCATCTTACGGCAAACACCTCTGTGTCGGAGCGCTGCGATTCTTCACCGAATGTGGCATATTGGTTAGCAAAATAACCTACCCGGCTGTCGAAAATCCGCTTTTTCATGGGCGATTTTGGAAGCAGGATCAGCGAAGAGTTCATTTCGAACGTTACGACGCCCGCGTCCAGACCGGACGGCAGGTACTGCCCTATCGAAGGCACCGGCGTCGGGGTCAGCATCTGGGGCGTCACATTGAATGTTTTGATCGTCCGGATTTCGGTATTGATCGGGTAAGTGCTGATTTTGGAGATAAATGACGCCTCTTTTTTGAATGTAGCAAGTTTCAGCAATTGCTTGCTTACCGAGCTCAGCGAAAACACCTGATTATCCGAGTTGAAGAACTCCGTAACGTCGATCACCGAAGTTTTCGCAGGCTCTTTTTTCACTGCTTTAATATCAAAAACGCCGATAATAGGGTCGGAATTAGAGTTTTTTACAGCCTGGAAAATCGGTTTGGTACTATCGGCGCTGGTCATTACCATCGTTACGGAGCGCAGCAGCAGGTTGTTGTCCATTCCCCTTTCCCAGCGGATCATCTGGCGGTTCACTTCCTCGCCCCCGAAAATTCCGCCGCCGGCTGCGGTTTTCGAATAGCGGGTTACCGCCATAATGTCCCGGTTCAGGAGGGAATCGGCGATTTCGAAATACCATTTATCATCCACCTTATGTACCGAAATCATACCTTTCTGGCTAATCGCATTGGTGCTGTCGATGAGGTCTTTGAATGCTTTCGGCCCTTTCTTTTTGTCGTCTTTCAGCTTGTCTTTCACTGCGGAAGCCACCGCGTCGACGGCCTTTTCAATCTTGACGTCTTCCTGTTTTTCTTTCTTTTTCTTTCGTTGCGCGTGCGCGTCGTGCATGTACACGAATGCCAGCGCCGCGAGGAGAAGGTAACGCATTAATCTCATAGAGTTGGTTTTTGGATAAAGTATAAAAGGTGTAAATAAATGAGAGGTTAGGGGGCTACCTGGACATTAGTTCGGCCAGGACGCCTTCTTTAAGGGCATATTTGGAAACCTGGATCTGCCGGATACCATGCGTTTTGAGTACATAGTCGATCAGGCAAACGGCCACCACGATCATATCCACACGCAGCTCGATCATGCCCGGAATGGCCATGCGTTCGTCGTGGTTGCCCGACAGGATTAGCGCATAGGCACGGTAAAATTCTTCCTGTGATATGTCAAAATCTGTTTGGGCTGCCGGTGGCCAGCTGCCGGTGCGGTGATGGAAGTCGATATCGACGAGTGTGTCGAACGTTCCCGAGGACCCTACCAGCTTTTCAGGTGCATATTGATGCACCGCATTGGCCAGCGGGATCAGGTTTTCGTCGAAATGATTGTAGAGGGCGCGGCGGTCGGCCTGTGAAAGCGGGTCGTTCCGCATGAATTTTTCCATCAGCCGTTGTCCGCCGATTTCGAAGCTTTGTTTCCAGTAAATCTGGGAGCGGTTGCCGATGATAAATTCCACGCTGCCGCCGCCGATGTCCATGATCAGCGAAGGGCCATCGCCAATATCGGCGCCGTGGCAGACGCCCTTGTAAATGTACTCCGCCTCCCGGTTACCGTCGATGACCGTGACTTCAATATTCGTTTTTTCAAAAATTTCGGAGCAGAAGGCGTGCCGGTTGTCGGCATTTCGCACTGCGCTGGTTCCGAATGCAAAGGTTTTTTCGGGCATTACTTCAAAAGCGTCGAGCTTTTCGCGGAAATAGGTGAGTACCGCCAGCGCGCGGTCCTGCGCTTCGGGCGTGATAATGCGTTTGTTGATACCACCCAGACCGATCCTGGCAGGCCTGCTTTCATGGAAAACAGTCTTGAAATGAGCGCCATTCGGCTCCGCGATCAGCAGGTGAAATGTGTTGGTGCCTAAATCAATTATTCCCAGTCTGGAACTCATATCGGGCTATTTAATCTGTTAATGACTAGTGTTTCAATGCAATGGACACAAAAATAAACGAATTTTAACGACTTATTTCTTGATTTTCTGTTGGATATAGTTTTTCTTTGCAGTCCGATTTCAGAAACCAATTCAAAGAACATTAGAAATTATAAGCATGCTTATTATTAACATTAAAGACAACGAATCGATTGATCGCGCTCTTAAGCGTTACAAGAAGAAATTTGAAAGAACTGGTACAATGCGTGAGCTTCGTGCCCGTACAGCTTTCGAAAAACCATCTGTTAAGCGTCGTTTCGAAGTTTTGCGTGCCGTTTACAAAGAGAAAACTTACGGTCACTTAGAAGACTAGTTCCTGGCGGAATGGTTCTCTGAAAGACTTCTATAGGATTATTGTATCCATATCATACGAGAGGAGCTATCTTGAATAAGATGGCTCCTTTTTGTATGTTCGGATTATGATAGCGCCATTTCTGGAATTTCTCCAATTCGAAAAGCGTGCCAGTGCGCACACCGTCAAATCGTATCAGACTGATCTCGAACAGTTTCAGAAATACCTCCTTTTTCAATACGAATGCGCCGAGCCCGAAACCGCGAAGGCGCCTATGCTACGGTCGTGGGTGGTCAGTTTAATGGAGGAAGGGCTCAATCCGTCGTCCATAAACCGGAAAATTGCTGCATTGCGGACGTTTTACGGTTATCTCAGAAAGAAAAAGCACATTGACAGTGATCCGACGAAAATCCTGTCGGCTTTGAAAACGCGCAAAAAGCTGCCTGCCTTTGTGGAGGAGAAATCCATGGAAATGCTTTTCGGGGAAGGCACATTCACCGACGATTTCGAAGGGCTTCGCGACAGGGTGATCATGGAGCTGCTGTACGGCAGCGGGATCCGGCTTTCGGAACTCGTCGGGCTGGAATTGAAAGATCTTAATTTACCCGCCAGGACCATCCGTGTCTTCGGAAAGCGATCGAAGGAGCGGATCGTGCCCGTTTCTAAGTCTCTGGTGGAGGTACTACAACAATATATAGCGCAGCGTGCGCCGGAAGAGGATACCGACATTTTGCTGCTAACCGATTCAAACAAGGCCATTTACCCGGTTTTCGTGCAGAGAAAGGTGAAGCAATACCTCTCCGCCGTTACGACGCTTGCGCAGAAGAGCCCGCACGTGCTCAGGCATACGTATGCCACGCACTTGCTCAACCGCGGCGCCGACCTCAATGCGATCAAGGAGTTACTGGGCCACGCCAACCTGGCCGCCACGCAGATTTACACCCATAACTCCATCGAAAAGCTTAAAAAAACGCATCAACAGGCGCACCCCAAAGCCTGAAACCCATTTTTTAAAGTTATATTTGCCTTCAGTGCAAATTTCAAAATATAATTTCGTCACTCCATTATGAATAATACTTTCCAGGACGCAGTTGTAACGAAGTATAATATTTTTAATAGCCTGTTTCTGAGCTTACCCTACCGCGGTATTTTCCAAACGGGCTCTCTGCTTCCGATACTGACCCAGCAAAGCGAAATGGGTTTTCAGGAAGGGAAATCTCCCAAAGAAATCATCGAGCATTTTTTTTCAGAGCTCCTGGAAACGGCTACCCCCAAAGAACGTGCGGACCTGCTTTTTGCATTTATCCAATACATCGAGCGCCAGGTCGTACTTTTCGACTCGGTGGAAGACGCTGCATTCGATGAAACGCACGACCTGACGGGCAAAGGTTCGGTAACCTACCTGACCGAGCGCCTGGAAAATGACGAACTTAAAAAGAAATTGCTCGCCAAGCTGGAAGATTTCAGCGTGCGTATCGTACTTACCGCCCACCCAACCCAGTTTTATTCGGGCAAAGTGTTGGGGATCATCAACGATCTGGAAGATGCGATCAAAGCCAACGATTTTACGGAAGTAAATCAGTTGCTGTTGCAGCTGGGTAAAACGGCCTTCATTAACCACGAAAAGCCGACGCCGTTCGACGAGGCCGTAAGCCTTTGCTGGTTCCTTGAGAACGTATATTATGATGCCATTCCGTCCATTCTGGAAAAACTGATCAATGGTCTGGGCATGAGCGTTCACGACTGGCCTTATCCGAATGTCTTCCGTCTGGGCTTCTGGCCGGGCGGTGACCGCGACGGCAACCCGTTTGTGAACCCGGATATTACATTGAAAGTGGCGGCACGCCTGCGTGAGACGCTGCTCCGCGGTTACTACCGTGATATTCGCCAGCTGAAACGCCGCCTCACATTTAAAGGGGTCGACGACGCGGTTTCGCTGGCTGAGAAAAAGATGAACAGTACCATTTTCGGACCTTTCGAAGAAGGTTACGAAAATGCCCAGGAACTGGTCGACGAGCTGCTGAAAGCACGTGAAGTACTGGTAAACAAGCACCAGGGGTTGTTCGTGGAGCTGCTGGATAATTTTATATTGAAACTGAACCTGTTCGGTTTCTTCTTCGCAAGCCTCGACGTTCGCCAGGATAGCCGCAAGCACGGCAAAGCGTGGGAGGATGTTTTGAAAAGGCTGGAAAAGAAGGTTCCGCTCCTGAAATACAGCGATTACGAAAGCTGGGACGAGGCGAAAAAGATCGATTTGCTGCTGTCGCTGAATATACCCCTTCGTGACGAAGACTACGAGGACGAACTGACCAAGGACATTCTCGGGTCGATCAGGGCCATCAAGACCATTCAGGAAAGAAATGGTGAAAAAGGCGCACATCGCTATGTAATCAGTAATAATACCTCTGCATTGAACGTCATGCAGGTAGTGGCGCTGGCCAAAAACCTGATTGCGGACGAAGAAGGCAAGCTGGCGTTGGACGTCGTACCACTTTTCGAAACGGTGGATGACCTCGCGAACGCGCCGGGCATCATGCGTACGTTATACGAGAATCCTTATTATCGCAACCACCTCACCAACCGTGAGAACCACCAGACCATTATGGTAGGATTCTCGGATGGTACCAAAGATGGCGGCTATCTCCGTGCTAACTGGTCGATCTACCGCGCTAAGGAAGAACTAACCAAGGTTTCACGCGAGTTTGGCATTAAGGTCACCTTCTTCGACGGCCGCGGGGGACCTCCTGCGCGTGGCGGTGGCAACAACCATAACTTCTACTCGTCGCTCGGCAAAGACATCGAAGACAAGGAGATACAGCTTACAGTTCAGGGCCAGACCATCAGCTCTAATTATGGTACCGTTACCACGGCCATGTATAACCTGGAAAGACTGTTTACCGCCGGTCTAGAAAACCACCTTTTCAAAGGCCACCGCGAAGACGAACTGACCGACGCCGACAAGGAGCTGATCGAGGAAATGGCTGAAATTGCCTACAATTCCTATCTGGATCTGAAAAACCATCCGATGTTTGTCAAATACCTCGATAAGAAGACGCCGTTGCGTTTTTACGGCCAAACCAATATCGGAAGCCGCCCTACGAAACGCGGAAATGACGATGGCGGATTGAAATTCGAGGATTTGCGCGCGATCCCGTTTGTAGGTTCGTGGGCGCAGATGAAGCAAAATGTGCCGGGCTTTTACGGCTTTGGTACGGCTATCCAGGCGCTGGCGAAGGAGAACAAGGTAGAGGAGATCAAGAAACTTTACCAGAAATCGCTGTTCTTCCGGACGCTGATTGAAAACTCGATGCAATCGCTTTCGAAGGCATTTTTCCCGGCCACCAAATATCTCCGTGAAGAAGAAGAATACCGCGAATTCTGGGATAAAATGTACGAAGAATTCCTGCTCACGCGCGAGTTATTGCTCGAAGTATCGGGTCAAAGGGAATTGCTCGACAGTAACAACGTCACCAAAGTTTCCATCAAAACCCGTGAGCGCATCGTACTACCGCTGATCACCATTCAGCAATATGCATTGCAAATGCTCGCCGGCGATCCCAAGGACTTGCCGGTAGATGTAGAGACCTACAACCAGCTGATTATCCGGGCAATGTTCGGGATTATCAACGCAGCGCGGAATTCGGCGTAGGTCTTAGATGAAGTTTTATTTTTCAAGAGCCGGGTTTTGCCCGGCTCTTGTGTTTTTCGGCTATCATTATTTATTCGCCTCTTCCTTTGTATCTGATAATTTTAGTGTGAAACCGGCCGTTTCGGAACCGCAGGGTGTCGGGTAAAGCGTTGGATGACCGGGGTATCCGGGCGTTGGCTAATGTTAGCTGAAAGCTCCCTCTTATTTCTCGCGTTTTGGCATTGTAACTGTCGATTTGGATATAATTATCCTCGGAGTCGACGGTATAGAAGACGTCTCCTGCAACATCGCCGTCGCTGAGTGATTCAAACAATACTACCCTTGGTTTGTCGCTGGATTCACACCCCGCGTAGGGGTTGCAGGATACAAGTTTATGCCGGCCTGTTTGTGGAGAAAATGGGATGTTTTGAAACAGCAACTGTTGACGATCACAGCCTTCCGGTGAATAAAGTATCGAGGTTAGTGTGTAGAAAACACCTTTGGGATTATCCGCATAAGTAGTGGATCCATGTGTAACCTGATAGGCATTTTTATAGGTTGTACTCCAATCTAAGTCATTCATTTCAGCTGTAAGGTAGCCCCAATTTGGTAAGCGTGGGAGAGGCCCGGTGGTATCAATTATTGCGTCGACGATTTTACAACCAGCTAGCAGTATGACGATTCCGAGATATAAACAAACAGTCTGTGAGCGTATCATTTGAAGGCTATTTTGTGATGATTATTCGGCACGTTTCGATCCCCTGGCTAGTAAGAAGACGAATGAAATATGTACCACCTGGCAGACTCTTACTTTTAACGCTAGCTGAATAACGACCTCTATGGCTTATTGTCTTGTCGTCTTTTAGTATTTCAATGACCTTTCCAGATTGATCCAGCATATCTAATTTGACCCGCATATCAGATTGAAGATTGTAGGAAATGTTAATCCTATCATCTGCCGGATTGGGGGTTGCAAATAAACTGGGTAGCTCGCGTTGCAGTGTAATTGTGTCATTTCCATTTCCCGCCGCTGAAACCTTGTATGGACTAGCGGGCAGCTGGGCGGTTACCGTAAGGTAGGCTGTTGCAGACTGGCCGTTGGAAGTAACCGTACCTTTAAGGTAAATCTTTTGATTTTGAGAGAAATACCATGTGAACACGTCTGACGTGATATTTGAGAGGGTGTAATTGACGCCGTCATAACTGTATTGCCAGCTAAAAGTATATGGTGCAGATCCGCAGTTATAATACAGTTCATAGTTCTTTCCGCCAGGAGTACTTACCCATGTGGGCCCATCCACAAAAGCATTCAATGGATTTGCAGGGTCTGGCCTGAATGCGCCAATAATCGGGTGAGATTCGGTAATTCTTAGAGCATTATTTTCGTCGTTCGTGCCAGTAGCTCGCCCGCTGACCTGAATATTGGGATTTGAAAAGTTTAACAGTCTATTCTTGGCTTGGTCACCAGTTATCCCGTTGCCGACCATCATCGTTCTATCAACGGTAAAACCCAGAAACTTGATCTTATAACCTTTGGCATAAGATGGCAAAGCCGAGTTGTCGTCGTCGTGGCGACATCCGTATAAATGTCCCACTTCGTGAGCGAAAGTTTTATGAGAAGTTGCGCACCAGAGTTCAACGATTGAATAGGAGTTCGCATTTTCCAATGTTACAGTTTTAGACTTGCCTCTGGTATCACCATCTTGGTAGTAGGAGTCGGTCATCAATACCACAAGATCGGCCTGGTATTGATTTCTTAGATTTTGTGCTGTTGCGTTACCTATTAGGCTGTTGAGATCGTTGGTGATTGACGCTGTTTCTGTTAAATTATTCAGCGGTGCTATCCCCGCCAATACCAAAGCCGCCGCGCTCGTTATCCCACTATTGTAAATACAACTGTTGAACTGTGAGATGGACAGGTTAACATAATCTGTCAGATTTGTAAGATTGCCCGCCAGTGTCAACGCCTTTGGCGTGTAAAGTACCAGCACTCTCGGATAGGTCAATGCCTGGCAAGGCTGCATTTTAGCATTGGCATTATCTTCCTGCTTCGTCGCCGGTTCGACGACAGCTGCCCGTCCATTGTCCGGCTTGACAACCGTGGAGGTTGTAGCGCAGCCAACGTCCCAAGCCTTCTCCGAATCTATCTCTTGCAAGCAATATAGCCCGGACGGTGCGGAAAAGATCTCGTATACACCCTCGGGCGTAGATATGTGTGCGCTCACACGGCCGGCCTTCGATATGACGATCACGGTACCCCGGTCGTCATCGGTTTTGCCGATCCATTCGTATTCACTGGCTGATTCGTATTCCACATGACTGGCGGTGACGGTAATAGTTGGGCCGTCGGGAATTTGAAGCAACAGCATGCCGTCTTTTTGTGAAGTGGCTAATGCGTTGAGTTTGATGAAATGATAGCCTGTGATAGTAGGATTCCTGCGTAAACGTTCGCGGTAGGTGGCCATTTCCGGCGAATCCGGAATTTGGTCCGCAGACAGGGATTGAATGAATGGCGTGTCCTGCGCTTGGAGGGAGAGACCGAGGGACGAGATGACCGTGAATAGCGCTGTCTGGATGAAATTGTAAAGTAATTTTCGCATAGCAGAATTAGTTTAGACAATGCTTGTCGATGTAATATTTCGACGGAAATCTTGCGTTATTTCTGCGTCCGAAAAAGTGTTTTGGCCGCGAACCATCCTCCGGTAGCCTGCTCAGTACCACCCGCCGAAATCAGTTATCAGCGTCGGGAGATTCGTGAACTTTTTTCTCGCAACTATTAGTAGACGAATTGTTGCACTGGCTTATATTTGATAATACTCTTTCCAATCCTATTTTACTTCCACATCATGACACATCAGTCGGATCATCGTGCCTATTTTTTTAAGATAGATACGACTATCAAAAAGATTCGTAACGCCTTGCAAAAGCAGCTGACGGAGGCGGGATTTGACCTTACGGTAGACCAATGGGTGCTTATCGACCATATTTTCAGAAAGCAGGGTATCAGCCAGAACGAACTGGCGGAAATGACTTTCAAGGATCCTCCGACGGTAACGAGGATTATCGATTTGCTGGAAAAAAAGGGCTTGGTAGAGCGCGGACCCGCCGCGGGTGACCGTCGCAAGTTCAATTTGTTCCTGACCAAAAGTGGCGAGGCGATCTATAACCAGGCGTTCCCGATCGTGGCCGATATCCGCCGCAAAGGATGGGGAAGCCTGAGCGATTCCGATTACCAGCATTTCGTGCGGATTATGGATTCCATTTACCAGAATTTTACCTGATTTGACAAAATTTTACCTCGCCATTAAGTGGAAGAATGACAGCTTTTTAGATCGTTCTTCCACTTTTTTGTTGTTGCAGATGCCCGGCGGAGAAGTATTATTCACCGGAGGCTCATTAAACCTTTCACCTCGTTTTTGTATCTAAACCATAGAATGGTTCCGAAACCAGCAGATTGGAAACGGCCGTTCCGGTTAATATCAGTTTCATTTTATCCAGTTTAATGCCATGAAAAAGTTCTTTTTGCTCGGCGCTCTGATCACTTCATCACTCGTTACCCCAGCATTTTCGCAAGTCAGATATGAGCAGCAAGTACCTGTTCCGAATATAGAGGTGGCGGGTTTCGCCGAAATGGAGATCGTGCCCGATGAAATTTATTTTAATATTTCACTCCGTGAGTTTTTCCAGGATGAGAAAAACCAGAAGGACAAGGTGAATATCAGCACGCTTGAAAAGCAATTGATCAAGGCCGTGACAGATGCCGGTTTGCCGAAGGAGGCATTGTCGATCAGTGGGGTAGGAGGTTACCAGAACTATGTGGACAAAAAGAAGAAACCCGCTACATTCCTGGAAGCCAAACAATACGAACTGAAAGTATCGAGCCCGGAAAAGCTGGACGGCATTTTGTCAAAGGTTGAAAGCCGCGGCGTGCAATACGCTAACGTCGCACGCGTCGACCATTCGAAACGCGAAGAGTACAAGAAGCAGGTGAAGATCGATGCATTGAAGGCTGCCAAAGTGAAAGCAGAATACCTGGTCGCTGCTCTGGATCAGAAGCTGGGTAAGGTAATCGAAATCAAGGAGTTGGATGAAAACCTTTATTTCCCTCAACCGGTATTCGCGAAAGCCAATGTGCGTGCGTTCTCAGCGGAAGCTGCCGATACGGTACAGGACAGCGACGTGCAATACCAGAAAATTAAGATCAGCTACCGTATGCAGGCCGCATTTGAAATTAAATAGGCCATTTTGCGTATCAACTTCTCTCTCAGGTGCCCGGCAGCTCGTTTGCCGGGCACAATTTTTTAAAAGGGATGCATTCGGATTTGTCACTCCGTTCTTTGTTAAGCGTATTAGTTTATTTAAATTGAATCATCAATCTCAAACTAAGTAACTGGAAATCATGAGCATTAACGCAAAACACCTGGCCACATTCATTTTGGGCGCCGCCGCGGGAGTGGCTGCACACAAATACCTTCAGACCGAGGAGGGAGAGAAGCTTCTGGAAGACCTCAAAACAAAGGCTAACAACCTGAAAGCCGAAGCGGAAGGGGCCATCGATAAAGCTCCTGAGTATTTCGAAGAACTTAAAACCAAAGGCGCTGAAACGCTGAAAGGAAATTTTCCTGATGCAGAATCCTTTTTTAAGGATTTGTTTGAAAAGTTCAAGGGTACCAAAGGTACAGCGACCGCTGAAACGGATATTACGCCCACGCCGGACCCTATTTCCTGATATGACAGTAAGACCGAAGCCGGAGAATGCGCTTGTGCACGTTCTCCGGTTTTTGTTTACCCTACCAGGCCATTAATCTGCGCATACTGGATGAGCATGATGGTTTTGGCATCGTTAATGGCGCCGTCAGCTACCATTTGTACGGCTTCTTTGAAAGGGATTTCCAGCACCTCGATATTCTCCTGCTCGGTCGAGCATCCGCCCCCATCGCTTACTTTCATGGCATCCGAATATTCTGCCACGAAGAAATAAAGGATTTCGGTAACCGAGCCGGGAGACATATAGGCTTGGAATATTTTCTTCACCGAGCTCACTTTATACCCCGTTTCTTCCTCCGTCTCCCGCTCAATGCATTCTTCGGGATTGTCTTTATCGAGCAAGCCCGCGCATGCCTCGATCATCATACCGGTTTCATTGCCGTTGGTATAGGTAGGAAGGCGGAATTGTCGTGTCAGCACAACAGTTTGCTTCTCCTGGTTATACAGCAAAATCACTGCGCCGTTTCCGCGGTCGTACGCCTCGCGCGCCTGCCGCTCCCATGCGCCATCGGCACGCTGATAATCGAATGTGTACTTGCGGAGCGTATACCAGTTATTAGAAAGCACTTCTTCCGAGGCAATGCGGACACGTGGATTGACCATTTGATTAATAATGATTATTTATGATTAATAATGATCAAAATTAACCAAAACTTTCCAATTGCCAAAAATGAGTGAGCCGGTGACGAATATTTGGCAATGCGAATTATTTTGCGGTTGCATTCAATCAAGCTACTATGAAACCTGCATCCTACTGGATCGAAAAATACAATCTGCTTCCGCACCCGGAAGGAGGCTATTATGCCGAAACCTACCGGGCACGTGAAACCATTGCACATTATGCATTGCCGACCCGCTTCGGTGGGGACAGAGCATTTTCCACGGGCATTTATTTCCTGCTCGAGTCGCACCATTTCTCTGCGTTTCACCGCATTCAGGCCGATGAAATGTGGCATTTTTATGCCGGTGATCCGTTGGAGGTTTTTGTGATCGATCCGCAAAGCGGCGCGTTGAATGTGATCAGGCTGGGGAATGATCCGGATAATGGGGAGACATTTCAGGCGGTGGTACGCGCCGGGGCATGGTTTGGCTCACGTCCCGCCAGCGGAAGTACCTATGCGCTGGTAGGCTGCACGGTAGCGCCGGGGTTTGATTTCGCCGACTTTGAAATGGCCCAGCGCGAGCCGCTATCGCAGCGCTACCCGCAGCACGCGGCACTGATTGCCGAACTCACCTATTGCTAACCAGCCCGTTTGGCACCCGATGCAAGTACATTGACGATTTTCGGGCTATTAATAACCTATGCTCGTATCGTCCCCGCGCGGATCGGAGCCGCCTTCGAGAGAACCGTCGGGCAATACGAGAATACAGTCCATCCGGCCGATGGAGTTGCGCTGTTGTTCGAAGATGTAGCCTTTTTCCTGCAATTTTTTAATGGCCTCGGCCGAGAATGCGTTGGCTTCGAATGTGGTTTTGTCGGGGAGCCACTGGTGGTGGAATTTCAAAGCATTCACGGCCTGCTGCATGGTCATACCGTGTTCCAGCACATTCAGGATGGTTTGATAAACGGAAGTAATGATGGTAGATCCGCCGGGTGTACCTACCACCATCAGCAGTTTTCCGTCCTTTTCGATGATCGTTGGCGTCATCGACGACAGCATCCTTTTCCCAGGGGCTATCGCATTGGCTTTGTTGCCAATCAGTCCGTACATATTCGGTGCGCCGGCTTTGATACTGAAATCATCCATTTCATTATTCATAAAAAAGCCCCCGCCTTTCACGACCACACGGCTGCCGTAGCCGCCGTTTAATGTAGTAGTTACCGCAACGGCATTACCTTCCTTGTCCACCACTGAAAAATGCGTTGTTTCCAGGCTTTCGTAGCCGGGCAGCACGCCGCCGTGGATATTTTTGCTGTCGGTAGCCCTATCCCAGGCAAAATCGCTCCAACGTTTTTGCAAATAATCCTTACTAATCAGCTCGTTCACCGGAACTTTCACGAAGTCGGGGTCGCCGAGGAATTTGGCACGGTCGGCATACACGCGGCGTTCGGCCTCGATCATCACCTGGATGGTGGAATCACTGTGCCAGCCCCATTTGCGCAGCGGGTGCTGCTCGGTGAGGCGCATAAGTTGCAGCAGTGCCACGCCCCCGCTCGACGGTGGTGCCATGGTAATGACCTTATATCCCTTGTAGCCTTCCGTAATGGTTTCGCGCCATTGTCCATGGTAGTCGGCAAGGTCCTGCTTGCTGATAATACCTTCGTTGTTCCTGTTAATATCCTTCACGAGCATTTTGGCGACTTTACCCGCATAAAATCCTTCCCGGCCTTTTTTCTGAATGCGTTTCAAAACTTTGGATAAATCTTTCTGCACAAGCAGGTCGCCGGCTACCCATGCCTTGCCGCCGGGATTCAGGAAATACGTTGAGCCCGGATTGACGGCTAGCAGGTCGTTTTTAATGGAGTTGAGGCTGCGTGCTTCGCGTTCGGTCAGGACCACGCCATTTTTCGCGATGTCAATGGCAGGCTGCAATACCTGTTTCCAGCTCATTTTGCCATATTTCGCATGCGCCTGAGCCATACCGTCGACGGACCCCGGAACGCCCGACGCCAGGCGGCCCAGCGTGCTCGCTTGGGGAACGATATTGCCGTCCTTATCGAGGTACATATCGGCATGACCTTTTCCAGGGGCCTTTTCGCGGAAATCGATGCTGTAACTTCTGCCTTCCTTATCCCGGAAAACCAGAAATCCCCCTCCACCAATATTGCCTGCCGACGGATGCACTACTGCCAATGCAAATTGCACGGCTACGGCGGCATCTACCGCATTTCCTCCCGCTTTCAGAATATCCACCCCAACCTGAGATGCTACCGGGTGCGCCGTAGCGACCATCCCGTTTTGGCCGATGACGCCTTTGCGATCACTGAAAAATGGTTTCTGATTAGGATCGTCGGAGAGGAACTGGTAAAAGCCGGTGGATTCCCGGACGGGATTCTGGGCGAAGGACATGCCGGAGAGCGAGCCGGCCAGCAGCAACAGGGTATAGCGCAATTTCATATAGGAGTGTCAGGTTAGTGTTGTAATTTATTAAATCAGACCCTTTTTCTTACCTTTTATACCAATTTATTTCAGTGGATTGGGGTGATGCGCTAACTTTTGAATTCAAATTGTCCGTAACATCATGATGAAGTTTTTACGACAGGTCTGGGAAAGTTTCCGCTTCGCCTGGGGAGCGCTCAAAACCAACGTCACCCGTACTATCCTATCGCTTCTGGGCGTCACGGTGGGTATCTTCGCCATCGTGGCCGTATTTACGATCGTCGATTCCCTGGAAAAGAGTATCCGCGACAGCCTGAGCTTCATCGGTGACAAGGTGATTTATGTTCAGAAATGGCCCTGGGGCTTCGGCGGCGAATACCAATGGTGGAAATACTTCCAATGGCCTGAACCGACATATTCCGAATACAAATACCTCTATGATAACCTGGAAAGCGCCAGCGCCGTGGCGGTGATGGATTTCAGAAACGGTACCACGCTCAAAAACGGCTCCAACAGCATTAGTGCATTGATCCAGGGCGTTTCATACGAATACAACCTCATCTCCGACATTCCCGTACAGAATGGCCGCTATTTCATTCCGCTGGAAACCAACAACGCCCGCAATGTGGCGATCGTCGGCGCCGATATTGCCGAATCGCTCTTTCCCGGCCAGGACCCTGTCGGGAAGCCGTTCAAGCTGGCAGGCCATAAGTTTACGATCATTGGTGTACGGGAAAAAAAGGGTGAAAGCCTGGTCGACTTCGGCGGCAGCCCCGATAAAATCTGCCTGATCCCGTTCTCCTCCTTTACCAAACTGTTTCAGTCGGGCCGGCGGAGTGCGGATATCGTTGTGAAAGGCTATCCTGACGATGTGGGAATGAAGGAAGTGGAAGCTGAAATAGTAGGATTGATGCGTACCAAGCGGGGAATCAAACCCCGCGATGGCAACAACTTTTCGCTGAACAGGCCCGAAGCGGCGGCAGTGGCCATTTCCGGATTGTTCGCCGTATTGACGGTCGCAGGCTGGGTAATCGGCAGCTTTTCGATCCTCGTGGGGGGATTCGGCATTGCCAATATCATGTTCGTATCGGTTAAAGAAAGGACCAACCTGATCGGCATTCAGAAATCGCTGGGGGCGAAAAACTATTCCATATTGTTCCAATTCCTCTTTGAAGCGGTGATGCTGAGCCTGGTGGGAGGGCTTGTTGGCATATTTTTAGTATACCTGTTATCGTTCCTGAAATTGGGTTCGCTGGAAATCTTGCTCCTGCCGGGCAATGTGTTGCTGGGGCTGGGCGTGTCGAGTATTATCGGTGTGTTGTCGGGAATTGTCCCCGCCATGCTTGCCGCACGCATGGACCCGGTGATCGCGATCAGGGCCAAATAATAACTAGGAAAAATCAAACCGTTTTGCGAAGTTCGCTTCTATCACCATCACACTGATCACTACTATGCGTAAATGGGTCATTTTCGCCGTCTTTCTGGCTATCGTGTTCGGAATTTTATATTACATCACTTTTGGATATTACAGTGAGGGAAAGCGGGGCGGATATGTGACGAGGCTGAGTAACCGGGGCTATTTATTCAAAACCTATGAAGGCGAGCTGAGAATGGGCGGCTTGTTCGAAGGCGACGGCACGATGAACTCCTCGCAATGGGTGTTTTCGGTGAGCGGCAAGAACAAGGATGCTATTTCGAAACTCGAAGAGGCGATCAAAAACGGTCACCGGGTTTCGCTGACTTACGAAGAGAAGTTCTTCAAGTTGCCCTGGAATGGTGACACCAAATTTTTTGTCACGAATGTGGAAGTGCTCGGACCATCGCAGCAAAAGTTGCCTCCGCCATCCTCGGTGCCCGCACCGACGGAAATCGATACGACTAAAACTTTATAAACAGAGCCGGAGCTACCCTCCGGCTTTTTTGGCTTTATAGCTTTTGCCGGTCAGCCAGGCAATTACCTTGTCGCGGTGGTCGCCCTGGATCTGGACTTCGCCGTCTTTCACGGTACCGCCGCTCCCGCAAAGGCCTTTCAGTTGCTTGCCCAGCGTTTCGAGGTCTGCATTTGTCCCGATAAACCCTTTTACCACGGTAATTACCTTGCCGCCGCCTTTGCGGTCGAGCCAGATGCGCAGGTCCTGCTGCTGCGGGGCGAGGGTTCCGGGCTCTTCTTCCTGATCGTTGTATTCAAATTCCGGATTGGTGGAATACACAATGCCGGAGCGGTTTTTCTTGGACATATCTTCGTATGTTAAGGGAAATCAGATGATCACATTCAGGCTTGCCGGCTTTATTTTCACTTCCAGGCGGGTCGTTTCCAGTTGGAGCGGCTCGCCGTCGTAGTGGATCATCGGCGGCGTGTCGGTTTCCACCACGGCCCCTGTGGCGCGCCGGTAATCGATGTAGGCCGATTGCTTCAGCTGCTTGGTAAACAACCCGTAGGCCAGCGCTGTGCCATACCATTGCGGAAACGGCCGGATGGTGCATATGTCGAGCAAGCCGTCCTGCAAGCTGGCTTGCGGTGCTACCCAGGCATTATTGCCGAATTGTCCCGCATTGGCAAATGAGAGCGAAAAGGCCTGTTTCTCGACGCCGTCGAGCCGGAACGACTGCGGCTTGTACGACCAATATGCTTTGAACGAAACATTGACGTAGGTGGCCAGTCCGCGTGCTTTTTGCTGGCTGAACAAATGCCCTACGTAAGCGTCAAACCCCATTCCGGCTGTGCAAAAGAAAGGGACGCCATTCAGCTCGGCACTGTCGATCGTCGAGGGTTTGCCTTCGAAGAGCCGTTTCAGGGCCGTGTCCAAAGTGAGGGGAAGGCCGAGGTGCCGCGCGAGGCCATTTCCGGAACCCAGCGGCAGGATACCGATGGGAATGTCTGATCCTACCAGCGGCTTAGCGATTTCATTCACCGTACCATCACCCCCTACGGCCACGATGGCCTTCCATTTTTCCGAGTGCATGTGCTCGCGTACGAGCTCGGTCGCATGCGCGCGCTCTTCCGTGAAGAGGATTTTGGCGGAGCTGCCATTGCTTTTCGCAACCGACTGAATTCGCGCCTTTACCCCCGAACTGTTTTTGCCGATGGAAGTACCCGAATTGGGATTGAGTATAAATAGATAGGGATGGGTCACTGGTCAGCCAAAAAATAGGAACAGAATAAGGAGGAAAACGATGATGAACAGGTAATACAGACCATCCACGAACGGATATTTCTGACGGTCGATTTTCTTGAAAATGCTGTTGAACTTGGCCATACCTGCTAAATCATTGATATTTCCCGCAATGCGCCTTTCTGCGGCGCCGATCTTTCCGTTATATTTAGAATCGTCAATTGCATTACAAAAATCCATAAAAAATATGAGAAACTGGCTTTTTACCCTCATGCTGATCGGCGCCGGCTTCGTAGCCGCGGCGCAATCGACGGGTGACAAGGAAGAGATCCTGGGTATCCTGAAACGGCAGGAGGCCGATTGGAACAAAGGGGATGTCAAATCGTTTATGAACGGCTACTGGGAATCCGACTCGTTGATGTTCGTCGGGAAGACGGGCATTACCTATGGCTACAAGCCTACGTACGAGGGTTATCTCAAACGTTACCCCGATCGGGCGACGATGGGTACATTGAAATTCAGCTTTCTCAATTTTTCATTTCCAGGCCGTGATGTGGCTTTTGTAGTCGGGAAATTTCATCTAACAAGACCCGAAAAAGGGGATCTCGAAGGGCATTATACGCTCTTGTTCAAGAAAATAAAAGGCAAATGGCTGATCGTTTGCGATCACACGAGCGGATAAAACAAAAGCCGGGCTTCTCAGTCCGGCTTTTGTTGATTGGTGTAAGGTTTACTAAACCTTCTTGAATTTCAAGATAACGTCGATGGCCGCAGATCCCGGAATGACGGCAGCATCGTCCACCGCAACTTGCAGATCCGAGCCGTTCAGCGTGTATTTGAAAGACTTGCTATTGTTAGCACTGTCTTTGAGTATCAGATTACCATCTTTTACCTCCCATTTCGCTCCGTTGATGGGAATTACTGAGTTAATAAGCGTTACAGCATTCGCGCAATCGGCTGTTCCGATAGAATTATCCGCTTTGAATGTCAGTTTTAAGCTGTAAATACATGGCACGAGTGCAGCCGGGTCAATGGGCAGGGTAGATCCCGGGGCGGCCGTCACGGCAGTTAGTTGCCAGGTGGCTACGATCGGATCGGTGCTTGCGGGCGGTGTTGGCTCATCGTCATCATCCTTACAGGCAAATACTACGGAGAGGATCATGAACATGGCTAGCAAGGTGGTCTTGCTTAGGGCGTAGGCATTTTTCATAGTTGAGAGCGTAAAAAGTTAAGATCAATAGAGTTGACTCACGTGAGTTTCAACGTTCAAACTTAATGAAAAATGCCTTTTCCCGTGAAGTTTTATGACTTAGCGGAAAATTTCAGGCCGGGCGGGAAGCCCCGAGGAACAGGGCGATCAGATCCGCGGCCGCTTCGACAGGCAGCTTTTCCCCGCTGCGCACCGCCTCGTCCATTGAGCCGAGGTGTTTCTTTACCAGGTCGTTTTCGTAAAACCGTTCTTCCAGCGACTGCCGGACCTGTTCCCGTAGCCAATCTACCCTTTGCAACCGTCTGTTTCCCTGCAGGTAGCCGCTGGTGGAGGTCTGAGCATGGTAGTCTTCTATGATTTTCCAGATCTGCTCCATACCGGTGCCTTCCAATGCCGAGCATGCCAGCACCTGTACAGGTACTTTCGAAGCCGTTTCCGGGAAAAGGTGCAGCGCTTGCCGGTATTCCGAAACGGCTTTGGCAACCGCCGTTTCATTACCGTGGTCGGCCTTGTTCACAGCCACGGCGTCCACCATTTCCATAATGCCCTTTTTAATGCCCTGCAACTCGTCGCCCGCGCCGGCCAGCATGAGCAGCAGGAAAAAATCGGTCATGCCTTTCACCAGCGTTTCGGACTGGCCTACACCCACCGTTTCCACGAGGATCATATCGTACCCGGCCGCTTCGCACAGCAGGATTGCCTCGCGGGTATGCCGGGTTACGCCTCCGAGCGAGAGGTTCGTGGCCGACGGACGGATATAGGCGTTCGGGTCGCGCGACAGTTTTTCCATGCGCGTTTTGTCGCCCAGAATACTTCCGCCCGATTGCTTGCTGCTCGGATCGACCGCCAGCACGGCCACGCGCTTGCCCAGGGAAGTAAGGTAACCACCGAATGCCTCTATGAATGTGCTTTTTCCCACACCCGGCACACCGGTAATGCCGATCCGGATCGAGTTACCGGAGAAGGGCAGGATTGTTTGGAGAATCCGGCCTGCCATCTCGCGGTCGGCAGGGTGTGTACTTTCCATCACCGTAATGGCGCGGCTGAGCGTTACCCGGTCGCCCTTCAAAACTCCTTCTATATAGGTTTCAACAGACAGTCGCTGGCGCATTGGAAAGTGGATTTTTACATTGGCAGACAAAAGCTCGTTGTCCGTCGCTAAAATGAAACTTTTTCTCCTAAAACAGGTGAAAAGGTGTATATTGCTCGTTTACAACCCAATATTTTCAATTTTTAACCATTATAATGAAAATTTCAATATTTCGTCTGGGCCTCATCGCGATGAGCAGTCTGGGCTTCTTCAACAACACTATCGCACAGGAGGCGGAGAAGGTGAAATATGATGCGCATGTCCTTTTTCACCCGCTCTTCAACTTCCAGCCCGGCAATGAATACCGGACAGGAAGCGGCGCTCCCGGGCCGAAGTACTGGCAGAACCGTGCCGATTATAAGATCAACGTAGCGCTCGAAGAGGAGAAGGGTACCGTGAGTGGGGAAGTGGAGCTTATCTATAAAAACAATAGCCCCGAAAACCTGGAATTCATCTGGCTCCAACTCGACCAGAATGCATTCGGCAGCCATTCAAGGGGTGCGCAGACTACACCGGTGACCGGCGGCCGCTTCGGTAACATGGGTTTCGACGGCGGTGATTCTATCCGGGCCGTCAGTGTGCAGCAAGGGAAGGGCGGATTTGTGGATGCCGAATACAAAATCACCGATACCCGGATGCAGATCCGTCTCAAAACGCCTGTGAAAGCCAATGGCGATGTGATCAAAATCAAGCTGGCCTATTCTTTCAAAATCCCCGAATACGGCTCCGACCGTATGGGAACGCTGGAAACCAAGAACGGTATTGTGTATGAAATGGCGCAATGGTACCCGCGGGTAGCGGTTTTCGACGATATCGAGGGATGGAACCTGCTTCCGTACCTGGGTGCGGGCGAGTTTTACCTCGAATATGGCGACTTTGAATACAATGTGACCGTGCCCTGGGACCATATCGTGGTAGGGTCGGGTGAATTGCTCAACCCGAACGAGGTACTGACGGTCGAGCAGCGCAAAAGGCTCGCCGACGCCGCTAAAAGTGATCAGACGGTGGTAATCCGCAGCGTGGAAGAGGTTACCAACCCGAATACCAGGCCAAAACAATCGGGTACGCTTACGTGGCGCTTCCGCTGCGTGCAGGCGCGCGACATAGCCTGGGCGAGTTCCAAAGCATTTGTATGGGACGCGGCGCGCATGAACCTGCCCAAAGGCAAAACGGCATTGGCGCAGTCGGTATACCCGGCAGAGGACGGCGGGCTGGATGGCTGGGGCCGCTCGACCGAATATGTGAAGGGCTGTATCGAGTTCTATTCCAATTATGTGCATGAATACACCTACCCCGTTGCAACGAATGTGGCCGGTATCGTAGGTGGAATGGAGTACCCGGGAATCGTTTTTTGCAGCAGCAAGAGTCGCAAAGATGACCTTTGGGGCGTAACGGACCACGAATTCGGCCATAACTGGTTCCCGATGATCGTAGGTAACAACGAACGTAAATATGCGTGGATGGATGAAGGCTTCAACACGTTCATCAACTTCCTGTCGGGGGATAACTTCAACAACGGCGAGTACAAAACCACGCAGATGAACGATATGCACCGGCTGGCACCGATGATTTTCCGCCCGAAGGCAGACCCGATCATGACTATTCCCGATGTGGTCCAGGCGGTGAACCTCGGATGGGAAGCCTATTACAAACCTGCATTAGGCCTGAAAATGCTCCGCGAGCAAATCCTCGGCAAAGAGCGTTTTGACTACGCATTCAAAATGTACGTACAGCGCTGGGCATTCAAGCATCCGACCCCTTATGATTTCTTCCGTACGATCGAAGACGCGGCTGGTGAAGACCTCGGCTGGTTCTGGAAAGGCTGGTTCTTCGAGAATTACAAGCTGGATCAGTCGGTGAAAGAGGTGGCCTACGTGGAGCAAAACCCGCAGAAAGGTTCTTACATCACCATCGAAAACCTCGATCAGCTGGCTATGCCCGTGAAAGTCGATATCGAGGAAGTGAGCGGTAAGAAAACACGGGTGGAATTGCCGGTGGAAATCTGGCAGCGCGGCGGTTCTTGGACCTTCAAAGCGGCTACCCAGGGGCCTATCCGCTCGGTAACCATCGATCCTGACCACAGCCTTCCCGACATTAATCCTGAAAACAATGTCTGGAAACCAGCGTCATACAATACTGAGCCGGATGTGAACTAGGCATCCTGCCAAACAGAAAAGCCTTCCAAGCGTGATGTTTGGAAGGCTTTTTTATGAATTAACAGTCGGATCAGATAGTGAGCAGCATGGCGCCATACGAGTAGCCGCCTCCGAAGACCGTGATCACAATGTTTTCACCTTTTTTGAATTTGTCCTTATTCTCTGACAAGGCAATCGCACAACCGGCGCAACCTGTATTACCGAGGTATTGGATATTGGAGACCAGTTTTTCGGCTGGAATGCCCAGCGTATTGATCACATTCAGGCTGATCCGGTGATTGGCCTGGTGGGGGATCAGGTAGTCGAGATCGTTGATCGTCAGGCCGCATTCCTGCAACACCTGCTGGCTTACCTTGGGCATGTACACACACGCATTCTGGAACACATCCCGGCCAAACGGCATCACAACGCCCCGGTCGTTGGGCCGGAGTACCACCGCTTCCACGGCCTTCCCGCTGGTAGCCGCACCGCCGGTAATGAGCTTTTTGATCTGCATATCGTCTTCGGTCTGTCGCTCCTTGGAAATGAGCAACGCCGAAGCGCCATCACCCCATAAATGCCCCGAAACGGTATCCATTTCGTTATAATAGGCCGTATTGTGGTCAGAAACGACCACCAACGCTTTTGAAGCCTTACCCATGGCGAAGTAGCCTTCGACGATTTCGATGGCATTGAGCAACGATGAGCAGGCGGACGAAATACTTACAACCGGGATGTCGGGGATTTGGAGCTGATGCTGCACCGCATGGGCCAGCGTCACGATGGTATCATAGGGCGTGTAAGTAGCCCCTACGATCAAATCTATCTCGTTTTTACTGTATGGAATATTTTCGAGCAGTGTTTCGACCGCCTTGATGGCCATGGTCGAGGTATTTTCGTCTGTTGATGCTTTACGTCTTTCCGAGATTCCTGTTCTTTCTACGATCCACTCGTTGGATAAGTTGTTGAGATTTGTAAAATATTCATTACCAATAACTTCGCTTGGCAGATAATGACTAACCGTATTAATATACATGATTGAGAAGTTGACTTCGCAAGCTACAATTCTTTTCGATTCCGAAAGTTAAATATTTCGTAGAAATCGTAGCACTCCATATTTGAACAATTCAATAATAAATTTATAAAATTATAATGCCTGAGGCTGAAAATTAGGCTGTTAGGCATTAAAAAATAGCTTGATAAAATGACAGCAGTTTCGCCTCTTCCAGCTTCCAGTTATAACATGTCTCCGCTGCATTTCTGCCATTAGCGCCCATTCGTTCCCGCAAAGCGCCATCCGTAATACAACTTTCCAAAGTCCGGCTTAGCGCCTCTGCATCCTCAGGTGAAATGCAGAACCCACATTCCGAACGCTCCACGATTTGCCTGTATGCCGGGAAATCGGAGGTTATCACAGGCAATTTCAATGCCATGTACTCGAACAGCTTCGTCGGGAACGATTCCGGATAATCAGCTACGGATTTCAATAGGGCAATGCCCGCCGCTGCGTGCCGGGCGTAGGGTAGCGCCACTTTCTGGTCGGTGTAGCCATGAAATGTGACATTGTTCCTGACCAGGTCATATCCCGGGATGTTTTCCAGGTTCTTTTTGCCTACCCGCACCGGGCCGAAAAGGTGCAAATGGCAATCCGGATGCGTGTTTTTCAGGATGGCCATCGCATGGATCATCGTATCCAGGCAGCGTTCCATTGAAACCACACCCAGATAGAATAAACCGGGATGCTGTACAGGCGTTTCCCCGTTCACGAGGGCGTCCATTACCGGCAGCGATACATAATTATGGATAACAGCCGAAGGTTTAGCTAGGTCGGTGTATTCTTCCAGGTAAGCATCGTCCGTAAAAATACAATGGAACCTCCGGCGGGCCAGCTTGTCAAAAATCCGGAACAGTGTCCTGAAAACCAGATGGTTATTGTATCGCTTGATGGCAAACTTTTTGAACAGGTTTTCCTGCACCTCATATATCACTTTCGCGCCGGCCCATTGAAAAACCAGTGCGAGCGGGATCAGTTCCGGGACAAAGACATGGACAAGGTGCGGCCGTATCCATAAGCATTTGAGCAACGCCACCGGGTGTGCAAACAAGATCCTGGGCAGTAACCGCACGAATTGAGGCAGGCGAATGAAATGCAGCCTTTCCCGCAACCCTTCCATCACGCCCGGCAATGCACAGAACACTTCATAATGGCTTCGCAGCGCGGGGGCGATCTTGTACACGATGCGCGAGTCCGTCGACGGATGCACTGTGCTGAGCAACAGCACGCTTTTCATGCGAGGGTGACGATCGCCACGCCCGACGAAGTACCGATCCGTTCAGCACCGGCCTCGATCATCGCCATCGCCTGTTCGTAAGTCTTAATACCGCCGGAAGCCTTGATTTTCACCTCAGCAGGCAGGATCGAACGCATTTTGCGGACCGTTTCCACGTCGGCACCGCCGGGACCAAACCCCGTGGACGTTTTGACGAAATCGGCCTTGGCCTCCGCGCAGATTTCGCAAGCCGTGTAGAGATCGAACGAATCCAGGGAAGCTGTTTCGATGATCACTTTGAGCAATGCGCCCTGTCCGTGCGTCAGGTCGGCGAGCTGCTTCAATTCCTCCCGGATACTCAGGTAAGCCATCGATTTGAATTGCGACAGATTCATGACCACATCCAGTTCGGTAGCACCCTGCTGCAATGCCTCACGCGCTTCGGCAAGCTTGGTGGCGGTGGTAGAATAGCCCATCGGAAATCCAACTACGGTCACAATGTCAATTTTTGTCGGACAAAATTCCAGCATTTCTACGACATATGGCACGTAAACAGGTGCTATGCATACCGCTCTAAACTGGTGTATCCACGCTTCCTCGCACAACTTGCGGATGTGGGTTTCGCTGGCTGTGGCTGTGAGCAGCGTGTGATCGATGTAGGAAGAGAGATTGTCCATAAAATGGAAAAACCCCGCCGGAAAGGCAGGGTTTTACATGCTATCAGTCGCTGTTAAGCTTTGCTTTTTTCTTTTTTGGGTGCCTTTTTAGCTGGCGCTTCTTTTGCTTCTTCCGATGCGGCTACTGCTGCATCAGCTTCTGCAACCGGTTCGGCAGCGGTTTCGGCTTCGCCTGCTACAAACGCCTCGGGAATGTATTTCGAAAGCAGATTGTACCAGGTAACGAGCTTTTTGATGTCCGATACATACACTTTTGAGCGATCGAACTCCGGAAGTACCTCAGCAAGAAACTCGATGAGTTCTTTGTCTGATGAAGTTTTGACAGACAATGTAACCTCTTCGCCGTGGATCTCGCGGATTTTCAGGAACACGTCCGACAGGGCAACAGACTCTTCTGCACCGTCCGTGAAGATCGAAACGTCTTTCAGCACCGAGACGCGCGCAGTGGGGCCGATCAGCGTTTTTTCACGTTTCTCGTCCAGGCTTTCCACGATGACGCCCGCACGGCTGGGTTTCAGAATGCGGAACAACCCTGGTTTGCCGGAGACATTGGCTACTTCTTTTAACAAATCCATTCCTGTTGACTCTACTTTTTCACTCATCCTTTCTTACTATGGTTATATCTTGATGTTAATGTTGGATGCGGCAATTCAATTTTTGCGCAAAATAACGGAAAGATTGCCCGGGAAACAACCGATATCCTATTTTGTCTTCACAAACGACTGATTATAAGTTTCTATTGCCGCCAGTATAGGTTCGCGGCCCTCATTTTTTTCTGCCGAGGTCACGTACATTTCAGGCACTTCTTCCCACATTTCGCCCATTTTTCGCTTGTAAGCATCTACCTGGGCAGCTACCTGGCCGGGTTTGAGTTTATCCGCCTTGGTGAATATGATTTCAAACGGAATACCTGCCTCGCCCAATGCCGCCATAAATTCCAGGTCGACGGCCATTGCGCTGTGCCGAACGTCTACCAGTACAAACGTGCAGATCAGGTTTTCGCGGTAATGCAGGTAATCGTGGATCATCTTCTCCCACTTGTCGCGCTCCACCTTGCTCACTTTGGCATAGCCATAACCGGGCAAATCGACCAGGTACCATGCGTCATCGATGATAAAATGGTTGATCATCTGGGTTTTTCCCGGCTGCTGCGATGTTTTGGCCAATGCTTTTTTGCTCGTCAGCATGTTGATAAGCGACGATTTACCCACATTGGAACGTCCGATAAATGCATATTCGGGAAGGATGGGCTCGGGACATTTTTCGTAGTCCGTATTGCTCATGACATATTTGGCTTCCTGAACTTTCATGTTTTTCTGGCGTTAATGAAGTTGCGAAGTTACCCTTTTTGGGCGGCATATCAGCAAAGTGGCGCGAGATAGCGGTCCGGCCCATGATTGTGTAAAATAAAACAAAGGCGTATTTTCGTTAATGCAATGTTGAAATCATAAAATGTCTTGAAAATGAAAAAATTGAAGAATCTCGGGCTTGCGGTAGTGGCGCTGATGATGGCCATGTCGGTAGCGATGGCGGGGGAAGGCGATAAAAAGGCTGCGAAAAATGCAGAAAAAGGCATCCAGTTCACCGAAGGTAAGTGGGCTGACCTTTTGAAACAGGCTAAAAAAGAGAACAAGCTGATCTTCCTGGATGCCTACACTACCTGGTGCGGGCCGTGCAAGCTGCTGCAAAAGAACGTGTTCACGCGTGAGGACGTGGCTTCGACCTTCAATGGGAACTTCATCAATGTGAAAATAGATATGGAGAGCGGAGAAGGCCCTTCACTGGCAAAACGGTACCCCATTGAAGGTTACCCGACATTGTTCTTTATCAATGGCAAAGGCAAGGTGGTGAAGCAGCTTCTGGGCTATCAGCAACCTCAGGACCTGATCAAGGCAGCCAAATCCGTACAAAAAGGGCCTGCTATCTAAATTGTTAGTAATAGAAAAAGAAACCCCCGCAGAAATAGCTCTGCGGGGGTTTTTTATGTTTTGCACAAATCCTATTCGTAGTAGTTGGGAACGCGGTGGCCGCTGCTTTCCAGCAAACGATCCTTCCGGAAGAGCTGAACGTCGGCATGAACCATGTCGTTCACCAGCGCTTTCAGGTCGTATTTCGGTTTCCAGCCCAGTTTTTCCATCGATTTCGTCGGATCGCCGATGAGCAGTTCCACTTCGGTAGGACGGAAATAGCGTGGATCAACCGCCACTACCTCTTTGCCAACCTCGATCTGGAATTCAGGCTTGTTGCATTTAACCACTTTCGCGATTTCGTCCACGCCTGCTCCTGAGAATTCAACTTCAACACCCACTTCTGCGAACGCCATTCTCACAAAATCACGGATACGGGTGGTAACGCCGGTTGCGATCACGAAATCCTCGGCTGTTTCCTGTTGGAGGATGAGCCACATCGCTTCCACGAAATCCTTGGCATGGCCCCAGTCGCGCTGAGCGTCGAGGTTACCGAGGTATACTTTGTCCTGCAAGCCCAATGCAATGCGCGCCACGGCACGGGTGATTTTGCGGGTTACGAACGTTTCACCGCGCAAGGGCGACTCGTGGTTGAACAGGATACCATTTACCGCAAACATATTGTATGCCTCGCGATAGTTGACCGTGATCCAGTAACCGTAAAGCTTCGCCACCGCGTACGGCGAGCGAGGGTAGAAGGGCGTGCGCTCCGACTGCGGTACTTCCTGCACCAGACCGTACAGTTCGGAAGTCGATGCCTGATAAATTTTGGTTTTTTCCGTCAGCCCCAGCAAACGCACCGCTTCCAGGATGCGAAGCGTTCCGATGCCGTCGACATTGGCGGTATATTCAGGTTCTTCGAAGCTGACCTGAACGTGCGACATCGCTCCCAGGTTGTATATCTCATCCGGCTGAACTTCCTGGATGATCCGGATAATGTTCGTAGAGTCGCTCAGGTCACCGTAATGAAGGTGAAAGCGCACATTTTTTTCATGCGGGTCTTCGTAAATATGGTCGATCCGCTGCGTGTTGAACAATGAACTGCGGCGTTTGATACCATGCACTTCATATCCTTTGCTCAAAAGGAGCTCGGCCAAATAGGAACCATCCTGGCCGGTGATCCCTGTGATTAGCGCTTTCTTCATTATTTTGTAGTATGTATATGTGGATAATGCTATCCGGTTAACAAGTAATTACATTAGTTATGGTCCGAGGCCGGATTCACCATCAGGCTTCGTTTGATATCCACCCTGTCGGCAAGGATCACGGCGGAAGCGTATTGTTCGCGGATCAGGTCAAGGTATTGCTCTGCGTCGCTCCGGTACATAAAATCGCCCACCTTCACGCGGTAGGTCGGCTGGGTGTACGAAACATAGGGGTTCAAATCCGGGAAAGCCTGGTAAATGTAGGATTTCGCACCGTCGGCTTCCTGCCGCACATTGCCTACGTAAATCTGTATCCTGAAACCATTGATGTAGCGGATGGACTTGTTTTGCTTGGCCAGCGTGTCAAGCACTGTTTCCAGTTTTTTGTTGACATACAGGGCCTTGTCTACATCGGCTTTGGGCGTGTTGCTGCTCTTTGCGGGTGTTGCAGTTTCTGCACGGGTTACAACGGCGGGTTCCACATATTCGTAGCGCGGCCGTACTGCGGAAAGGTCTTCCTTATACTCGGATCCTGAGCTCACCACCGACTTTTTGGCACAACCTGAAATCAGAATGATGCCAAGATGCAGAGCCCATAAAGATTTCTTTTTTAGCGTCATATCCTGAACCATTGTAGCTGAGCCCGCAAACTTAATCAAAATTGGATGAATCACCATACCACTTAATTTTGAATGTAATACCTAACTTTACCCGGTTTATTCCCGATTTCAATGCTAGTACAATCCAACGTTTCATTGCGCAATCTCAATACATTCGGGCTCGATGCGGATGCCAGGTATTATGTAAATGTGCGGTCCGCCGATGAGCTGACGGCCCTTTTGCGTGATCCTGCGTGGAAGAACACTCCGAAGTTCATCCTCGGCGGAGGCAGCAATATTTTGCTTACCCAAAACATCGACGCCCTGGTGATCCACCCCGATATTACCGGCATTTCCGTTGTGGAGGAAAATGAGGAAACGGTCGTGCTGGCAGTGGGTGCGGGAGAGGTCTGGCACGATTTCGTCATGTATTGTGTGGGTAAAGGCTATGGAGGTGTGGAAAACCTCTCGCTGATCCCGGGAACCGTGGGCGCAGCACCGATGCAGAACATCGGCGCTTACGGCGTGGAGATCAAAAGTGTGATCGAATCGGTGGAGGCGGTCGACATTGAAAACGGTCAAAAACGCATATTCAGCAATGCAGATTGTGCATTCGGTTATCGCGAAAGTATTTTCAAGAAAGCATTGAAGCACCAATTCGTGATCACGGGAGCGACCTTCAAGCTAAGCAAAAAGCCTGTTCTGAATGCCGCTTACGGCGATGTGCAAAAGACCTTGCAGGAAATGGGCGTTGAAAACCCGACGATCCGCGACATCAGTGAGGCCATTATGCAGATCCGCCGCAGCAAGTTGCCCGATCCGGCCGAGATCGGTAATGCAGGAAGTTTTTTCAAAAACCCTGAGATACCGGTTGCTCAGTTTGCGCAGCTGCGGGAAACCTTTCCGGAGGTACCCGGTTATCCTGTGGATGCCGAAACGGTGAAGGTACCTGCCGGATGGCTCATCGAACGGGCCGGGTGGAAGGGTTATCGTGAAGGCCAAATCGGCGTTCATGCGCGCCAGGCGCTGGTGTTGGTCAATTACGGGGGCGGCACCGGGGCGCAGATCAAGGCATTGTCGGAAAAAATTCAGGAGTCGGTGGCCGGACAGTTTGGGATCCGCCTCCACGCAGAAGTCAATTTTATATAGTATCCTATGCACCGCAAAAAGTTATACACCTCATTTGCCCTGCTCGCCTTATTTGTCATTGTTTTCTTCCTGAAAGAGCGGTTTACGGTGGATTTGTACCAGGATGAACACCATTATCTGCCCACGGCGGAGTTGTTCAGTACCGAGCCCGTTCCCTCATTGCATTTGCTCCAAACCTACAATGAGCTTAACACGCCGATCCCTTTTATACTCGGCGGCTGGGTGCTGAATGTTTTCGGGCATGATATTCAAAACCTTCGCCTGCTGACTGCATTGACGAGCTTTGCGTTGCTCATGCTTTTCGTCTGGTACAGCCCCGATCGCACGAAGCGCTTTTGGCTCTGCCTGGGCGGGCTGCTGATTTTTCCTAACTATTACCTGGTCAGTGTTTACTACTACACCGACATTTTCGCCATGGTATTTACCCTCGGCGGGGTGATCGCATACTTGCGGAAATGGCATTGGGTGGGCTTCCTTTCGCTGGCGGCGGCCGTTTGCTGCCGGCAGTATATGCTGGCGTTCCCCGCAGCGATCCTGGCTTATGAGGTGTTTAAAAATGTTAAATGGAGTGCTAATCCGCTAGTTGTGGTCAAAAGCATCTTCTCCGATCCCGCCTGGATGTGGTACGCGCTTGCGGTGCTGGCCATCGTGCCCTGGGTGGTTATCTGGCAGGGACCTGCACCTGCCTCCGTCATGGCCGACCAGCATTACGATTCCGACAAGCTGGTCAACTACAATTTCGGTTATTTAATGTACGCCTCGGCGGTTGTAGCGGTGTATTATATCGTCCCGGAAACGCTGGTAACACGCCGTTTTTCGCACTTTTTAGCCTATCCCAAAAAGTACCCTGTCATGTTCGCCGGGTTTTTGGTCGTGATTGCCGCCATTATTGCCTTTTTTCCAGCTAAACAGGCTTACAACCCTTATTTCACCTGGCCCTACCTGGGCTATGTGGACGAGCTGCTGATGAAAATCGGTATCAGCGGGCTGCCGAAACAGCTGGTTTTTGGAGCGCTGATGCTCGTCACTCTCGTTCGGTTCGTGTCGACCCGGTTCACGCTGGCGACCTGGGTTTTCCTGCTGAATATCCTGCTGCTGGGTAAGGCACAATTGTCGTGGGACAAATATTCCCTTCCGATGATTATGGTACTATGGTTCCTGGCGATGTACGACGAGCATTGGCTGCCTGCTGCAACCCGGGTCGAAAATGAACCGGAGGCTATAAATGTGAAATATTAAATGCATATTTATAACCTTTTGATCCCCTCCCGGGGCATATTCAATAGCCATCAGAAATAGCGACTTAATGAAATGAAATTTACACACTCCAAGTTTTTCCTCCTTTCCTTCCTGTTTTGCTGGACAATAGGCAGCGCTAATGCCCAGCGCATTTATTCGGTTGTTTTCGATAAGCTGCCGAAAGACATGCAGCTGTACGCCCGTGCAGATGATAACCTGGCCGATGTGCCCATTTCCGGGATCATCGAACTGCCAGGCTGGGACCATATGTCGGTGGTCACGTTCCGCAACAATGTGCGCATCGCTTACGAGAAATCGGCGATCACTTACACCGATACGATCGGTAAATTCAGCATGAAGCCCAGAATCAAGGCGGAAATGGCGGATTACTCTTTTGAAGTATATGCCTGCCACAAAGCAGATTCCGTGCTGATGGTGCGCCGCAACGAGGTGGTTGCGGGTGATTTTTATGTGATCAGCGGTCAGTCCAATGCGGCTGCCACGGTTTTCGGTGCCTGGTCGAGCAAGTATGCGCGCACGATCGCCCGCACGCCTGACAACGATCCTTCCATCACTCCGCGGGACACCAACTGGACCGTGGCGGCATGGTCGTGGACGTACGTAGGCGCATGGGGCCTGGAAATGCAGAAGGAGATTTTGGAGCGCGACAGCATTCCTACCTGTGTGATCAATGCATCGCTTCCGGGGGCGAAAATAAGCCAGTTCCTGGCCAGGGATCCGAGAGATTCCACCAGCTTTTCTCTGTACGGCGGCTTGGTGAAAAGGGTGCGTGTGGCAAGACCGGCGCGTATCAGGGCGTTTATCTGGATGCACGGTGAGCAGGAGGTATTTGAAAATATCGGCAATTATGCCGAGGAATATGACCAGCTGTACAAGTTCTGGACCCACGATTTCCCCGAGGTGGAGCAATATGTGGTAGTCCAGTCCAACCTTATCATTTTAAGAAACGACACACCCAATCCGGTAGGAGGTTCGGTGCGCGACTTTTTGCGGAGAACCAAATACCTCTATCCCAAAACCGACCACTTTGCGGCCATTGGAACACCGGATTATGACGGAGTGCATTACCACAGGTCGGGGTATGAAGAATTTGGCCGTCGGATGTACCGCTTTTTTGCTCCCGGCATCTACGGATCGAAGGATTCAGACAATGTGAGGAGCCCGGATATTAAAAAGGCTTTTTATACCAATGCCGAGAAAAAGGAGATCACGCTCATATTCGAGGAAGGACAGCAGCTGAAATGGCCCGCCGACACGACTGTCAAGGGGCAGGATGGTAAACCGCTCGTTCTCAGTCTCAAAAATTTCTTTTTCCTTGACGGCGACGAAAAGAAAGCCGCATTTTCGGCTGGTAAAGCAGAAGGAAATCAGGTGACTTTGACCTTGAAAGAATCTTCGGCTGCGACCAAAATCAGCTATCTGCCGTCGTTCTACCCGGATAACCTGCCATTGATCGAGCCCTTTTCGTTCAATATTGCCATTTTCACGGGCCCTTACCTGCGGAACAAGCGCGGTCTGGGGGCATTTTCTTTTGATAAGGTAGGAATAGGTGTGCTGTTGCCCAATGTGGCCCTCTCGGCGAACCGTACTTACAACTCGGTGATACTGACGTGGCCGGCCGTGGAAACCGCCACCAGCTATGTGCTGCAACGCAAAAAATCCGATTCAGCACCTTACGAGGTCTTGAAAACGATCACCGGCCAGTCGCTGTCCTTCGAAGACCGAGATATTGAGCTCAATGAAACTTACACTTACCGCATTCAGGCATTCAACGACATTTCGCAGTCGGGTTACTCCACCGTATCCGTAGATCTCAGCCCGATCCTCGGCAACGAGATCGGAGCGAAAAATATGCTCTGGCAAATGTTCCCTAACCCGACCGACCGCCTGCTGCGTGTTGAGTTCAAAAATGCGGCGACCGGTACCATGGCGGTATTCAACACCAAAGGACAGGTACTGCATCGGAAAGCGCTGAAAGCGTCCCGAAGTGAGGAGATCAATGTAGCAGACTGGCCGACCGGCACGTACCTGCTGAATTTCGAAAACCAGGATGGCGTGCGTACGGCGCAGCAGTTTATCAAACGCTGATTATTTCAAGGACTCTTTGGGAGGCGGAGCAATGTATTCTTCGTAAAACGAATCAGGTTTTCCGAGGTACTGCTCCGCCTCCTGCTGCGACCAGCGCTGTCGTAACGTTTCATACAAGCTCGGATAGGCATGATAGGGTATAGGGGCAAATTTCAATTCGTGCGGACCCCACAAGGCTGTAATGCGGTTAAACCTCGTCGCGCGATAAAGCCTGGCGATTCCGACCCCCGACGGGACCAATAGCACCAGCACGATCACCACGTAAAACGCATTACCCCAAATCTCTGTGAGTACTTTCGGGAGCGGCTGGCTCGTGAGCGGATATAACAGGCAGCAGCCGATCAGGACCAGGACCGGCATCATTCCGCGCAGCAGCATGTCATTCACCTTCCCGACGCGTGCCAGCGGAAATAGCAGGGTAATGCAAACAAGCAGGCAAAACGGCAAAGCGGAAACCCCTGGCAGCCCGACCCGCCTGAACGTCATAAAAGCAAGCACAAATACCGCCACATCCGCCACCGTATTGACCAGGTATTCGCGAACGAGATTCCCCGTATCCAGCCGGAATTCCCAGATCGGCCCGTTCTGCGGAGGTTGCGGGTGTGCCTGAAACAGGAGCAGCAACGGAATTACGGTAATAAACGGAAGCAGCGCATGTTCCCAAAATTCACAGAAGGAAACACCCTGCCTGGTCCATTGAAAAACCAGCAGCAATGCCACGATCAAACCCGTAGCCAATGCGGGAAAAGCGGCCCACCAGAGCGCCAGTGCCGTGGGAAAGCAAAGTAAGGCGTAGTTCAGCCTGTGGCGGATTACGTAAAAGAGCATTCCGCCCAGTATCAGGGAGGGAATGAACTGATTGGGTGCCCAGAACAGATTTTCGAGGTTAGACCAATGTTCTACGCCGATATCCTCAAACCTGTATAACCGGATGGACCAATGTGCCGCAATACCTTTCAAGAACCTCGGGAAGTCGCCGACACAGAGCGCCAGCAACACAGCCCACCATTTCTGATGCAGGGAAATACAAATCCACAATAGCCCCAAAGTGATACCTATGCTGGTCCAGATGAGGATGGCAGCCGACGAGATATGCCCGGCCAGCTTGGAGAATGCTGCCGGCACCAGGTAGTAGCCGAAATAGTAAGCCATAACCGGGCCGTTGGCAGGAAAGCGAAGCGGCCACTCATTTTGGAAAAGGGCTTGAAATTTTCCGTTATGGCCCCAATGATCCATCGTTTGAAAAGCAAAGCCGGTAATGCCGGAAGCGAGTGTAAGCATACCGGCGAAGATGCATGCAATGAATAGATCTTTAAGATGGATAAAAGTTTTGCAGGGCTCCATTTCCTGCAATGCAGTCTTTAAAAAAAGGTGTGCGGATAAGGAAATACAGATGATTGAAAGAACATGATTAACCCAAAATAAATAGTAAATGATATTTGGAATAATCAGGTATGCAATGGTTAACCGGTAGAGTGTCTTGTTTCTCATTTAATTAAAATAATGTGTGTATAACTGATATGAATTATCAATCGGCAAATACGAACAGATTGCTGCATCATTGAATGCAGTATCCCCGTTTATTTTTGAACCAGGATATAAAGTTTTCGAAGGTATTCCCGGTTTACAATACAGAACCTGACAAGGTTACTGCGACCGCTGATCGCCAGCTTTTTACTGATCCTGCGCTTGTAATTTTCAATGCTTTTACGCTCAATAACCAGGCATGCGGCTATTTCCGCGGTGGTGAGCCCATCCGCTACGAAGGACACCACATCCCATTCCCGGTCGGTGAGTTGCAATAATCTCTGGTTAATGGACTGGTAATCATCAGCCAGTAACAGGGTGGCATGTTCTGATACGGGGGTCATAAATAGTGTGATGATCGTGTTGATTCGAAAAGGGTATCATACCCGGAAAGAAGAAGAACTATTCCGGATGAAGGGCAAAGTTATTTGTTTTATTAAAAATAAAAACCCATCAAAAATTGAGGTGTTAAGAGTAAGTTTTTGATGGGTAAAAGAAATAGGTGAAGTTAAATAGTAGATATAGTTTTACGGAAACTACTTTACCTATTTCGTTATGCACACTAATATTAAATGGGCCGGATATGTTCTGGCGTGGTTGCTTTTGTTAAATGCAAACCATTTATCTGCAAATGGGTTTGCAACGGATGATGATGCGGATCCGGATCCGGTATTGTTTTCAATGGTTGCGGAGAGATACGCGGTCAAAGTGGGTGAGGTCTTTTCGATCGACATTCAGTGTACGTTACGCGACTTTTCCGGCCTTCGGTTGTTGCCGGCGTCGCTGGATGGAGGGTTTGTTTTGAAAGTGGTGCTGCCCGAAGGCTTTGTGCAAACGGGTGGCAATTATTACCACGAGGTTTCCGCCGAACTGCTGCGACCGGGTGAGAAGGTGGTATACCGCCTCACGGGCAAGTTTTTATCCAGGCCGCCTTCCGGAAAGTTTCTGCTGCTGCGGGGGACAAAGCGGTCCGCCGAAGCGGATCGGTTCATTTACCGCGGGGAGCTGACAATCGCGGTCGAGGATCCGGAAAATACGGAACGGGCGTTCCGGCACACGGTGGCCAATGCATTCAGCCAATGTCTGGAAGCCGAGTCGATGTCGGGTGCCAACGGACCGGTGACGACAGACCCTAATGCATCAAATGGCCAGACGCGCGGCGCGGAAAACCAGTACAACCACTTTGTGGATTATACGCTGAATGTGCCGTCGGCAGGGTTGTATCAGGTCACATTGCGGTATTACTCATCCGCAGCGGCAGTCGTGAATGTGACGGTCAACGGTGCAAATGCCCAAAGCATTTCCCTGCCGAATTCGGGCTCGTGGAACATTGTTTACACGGAATATACTTTCCCGGTCAATTTGAATGCAGGTGCCTCGACCCTGAAAATAGCCGGTACCGGTGGCGGCAGCTGCCGTCAGGACAAAATCTGTGTCACGGGCGACGCACAGGCCTGTACGGTGGTGAATAAAGTGAGGCTGCATTGGCGCACGTCCGATTTCAGCCGGCTCAATGGCGCGAAAATACAGGGTTCGAACGACGGCGCCAGCTGGTCCGACATGTACATGATCGGTGTAAATGCAACCGGCACGTGGCAGGAGTTTACCTTTCCGAATGCCACGCCTTACCAGCACGTGCGCTATGTGTCCAGTCTGGTGGGGTATGGGGAGTTGCGGGAAATCGAGTTTTACAGCGGGACTACCAAGCTTTCGGGCGACGCCTTTGGCTCGGATCCGAATGTAGCGGCCATGGGCTGGCAGTATGCCGTCGATGGTGTGGTAAATGCATCATGGCACGGGCAATACCAGGGCGTGGGCGCACATGCCGGGCCAAGCAACTTCGTCGGGCTATCTATTGCCGGCTGCGCGACTACCTGCATTAAGCCTACTATTGTGCAAACGGCCGGAACAAATGTGTGCGCGGCAACAGGCCAGCAGGTTACATTGACTGCCTCAGGTTATACGGGCAATGTCAGCTGGCTGCTCAATGGCGCATCGGCAGGGACGGGGACATCCATCACCACTTCCGCGGCGGGTAACTATACCGCTTTCAGCGCCACTGGCAGCTGTACAAGCACGCAATCCAATACGTTTGCCGTGGCACAGGCAGCGAATTGTGCGCCTGCGGCATTAAATCCCAGGATTTCTTCCAGCGGCTTCCCGGAAATCCTGACATTATCCATCGTTCCCGATCCGGGTAACCCCGGAAGCTGGCTGCTAAGCGACGTCGGAACGGTGGCCTTACCCGCCGGTTATGAATGGTCGTACTTCATCGGCAGTAAATGGCTCAGGACCGGAACCAATCTTACCAATGAACCCTGGCAATCGAGCAACCCGGGCAGGGTGGTGAAAATGGCGACGAAGGTCGGGCTAGATACGCTCAACCGCTGGCCTTGTCCGCCGGAAGGCTGCAATTACTACTATCAAAACGACGCTGTCGCACAGCTCGCGCCGGGTGCGCGGGGAGGTCTCACCACTTTTATATTTAACTGACTATGAAAAAGCTCATGCTGATATGGGTGCTCCTGGGCGCCCTGACCCTCCATGCCCAAACGGTACCCGTCACGTTCAAAAACACCATCCCTGCCGGTTACGACCCTACCTCGCAGATACCCGGTTTTATGGAAGTTAGTCCGAATAGCGCTATGCCTGCGGGCCATGTGCTGGTAAAGCCGCCTACCAAACTCTCGTACACGTGGGCGCAGACATTTGCGAAGGGCGGTACGCATTACAACCGGAATGAGCTCGGTAGCGAAGGCTCTCTGGCTACATTCAGAAGCAGTTATCCCGATAAAGAATACAATGGCGTACCGACTATTCCAACGATTTTCGGGTTACCATGCTCGGGACCGGAACAGTGGGTTGACGGCTACAACAAGAAATGCTGGCCCAACGGCCCTTTTACGGACGCGGAAGCCCGTGCGAAGGCGCATGAAATCTGGAACAGCGGTAATGCGTCCAATCTCTGGATCGGGGAAACAATGGAAAATTTCCCGTTTATGCCGGCCGACAAGCCAATGTGGTATTCGTTTTACGACGAGCTGGCGGGACTTTACGAAGCTAAAAAGGCGCAGGACCAGAAGCCGTTTTTCCTTTGCCATAATTACTTCGCGACTGGGCCTTACTACCTCGGAAATACATCGAAAAACCAGTCGGACTGGGAGGTCATGTACACGCAGGACCCTTCGCAATGGCAAATGAAGACGTGGTTTCACCCCGGCGGCACCTTATCGCGTACCAACACGATTATGGAAGGCATTTACTTCGGGGCATTCGACCTGAATCCCGGGCAGGCGATGAACACCCTCTTTTGCATGGAACTCTGGCAGAAGTTGGGGAAGTATACCGGGATGTTTTTCTATAACCAGCACGAATGGGCTCCGGAGTCGCTATGTTTGTTTTGGATAGATCGGAATTTACAGCATAAGCAGTATTGTTTTTTAGATTTTACAACAATTAACCACCTTAACAATAATGACTTATGCAATCACAAAAATCCGAACCA